>CETM01032431.1_pt1 | contig 43231 bp, 43 predicted proteins | sample 361451 | NCBI WGS metagenome assembly CETM01 (sample SAMEA2622690, study PRJEB7988) | marine metagenome | isolation source: saline water (ENVO:00002010), including
TGCATTAGCCGCAGACGCACTACACAAGAGCTTTAAAAAGCCAAGGAGACCCCAATGAAACGCCCCCTGATGATGACCGCCGCCGCCCTGACGATGAGCCTGAACATGACGGCCCAGGCCGCGGAGCCACTGAAGATCGGCATTTCTGCCGAGCCCTATCCGCCCTTCACCTACACCTCTTCCGAGGGCGAATGGACCGGCTTCGAGGTCGAGCTGGGCATGGCCATCTGCGAGGCCATGGACGCCACATGCGAGATCGCCCCTACCGGCTGGAGCGGTATCATCCCATCGCTGAAGGCCGGCCGCATCGACATGATCATGAACTCGATGTCGATCACCCAGGCACGTCAGCGGGTCATCGACTTCAGCCAGCCCTATTACTTCACCCCGGGCGCCTTCGTGGCCGCTGACGATCTCGCCCTCGAGGTGCCGCAGGGCCTGGACGGCCTGGTGCTTGGCGTGCAGTCCGCCACCACCAACGCCACCTATGCCCGCCGCGCCCTGCGCGACAGCGTCGGCGACATCCGCCTCTACGATCAGGCCGAACAGGTCAACCGTGATCTGCTGGCCGGCCGCCTGGACGTGATTCTGGCCGACGAGATCGCCATGACCGAGTTCCTGGAGCGCGACGAGGCCGACGGCTACGAGATCAAGGCCACCGCCCCTCGCCACGAGGCTTACGGCGAAGGCGTGGGCATCGGCGTCCGCAAGGGCGACGACGCCCTGAAGACCAAGATCGATGCCGCCATCACCCAGGTCCGTGACGATGGCACCTGCAGCATCCTGTCCGAGCAATACTTCGGCACCGACATCTGCACCTGATCCCGGTCCTCGACGACGTTCGCCCGGCAGGTGGCCATTGCCGCCTGCCGGCCTCGCCCTGTCTCATCAAGGACGCAACACACCATGAACACGGTTTCCCAAGAAGGGTTGCTCGACTGGGCCGGCCCCATTCTCCAGGGTGCCCTGACGACCCTTGAGATCGCCGTACTGGCCTATGCCATCGGCCTGGTGCTGGGCCTGATCGGCGCCAGCGCACGCTTGAGCCCCTGGGCCCCGCTGCGCGGCCTGGCCACCGCCTACTCGACGGCGGTTCGCGCCGTCCCCGAACTGCTGCTGATCATCCTGCTCTACTACGCCGGCTCCCAGGCGCTCACCGCGCTGATCCACGCCATGGGGCTGCCTGGCCAGATCGCCATCAATGGCTTCGTTACCGCCGTGGGCGTGCTGGCCTTCGTCCAGGGCGCCTACATGACCGAGGTGCTGCGCGGCGCCATCCTGGCCATCCCCAAGGGCCAGCTCGAGGCGGCCGACGCCTTCGGCTTCTCCACCTGGGCGCGCTTTCATCGCATCGTGATTCCCGCCATGCTGCCCAACGCTCTGCCCGGCATGTCCAACCTGTGGCTGATTCTGATCAAGGACACCGCCCTGATCAGCGTCATCGGCTTCAGCGAGCTGTTCTTCACCATCCAGCAGGCCGCCGCCAGCACTCGGGCCCACTTCCTGTTCTACGCCGCCGCCGGCGCCATCTACCTGCTGATGACCCTGACCTCCACCGCGCTCTTCGCTCGCCTGGAGCGCTACGTGCGCCGAGGCCAACCCGCATCCGAGGAGGCCTGAGATGGACTTTTCCTGGCTCGCCGATCCCTTCTATCAGGAGTATCTGCTCGAAGGCTTCGTCAACACCCTGTGGCTGGTCGCCGTCTCGGCGGTAGGCGGCCTGATGCTGGCCGTGGCCGTCGCCATGGCACGCCTCAAGGGGCCTCGTCCGCTGGCCTGGTTCGCCCATGGCTTTGCCACCGTGATGCGCGGCACGCCGCTGCTGGTTCAGCTGTTCTTCTTCTACTACGGCGTCGGCCGCCTGCTCGAAGGCATCCCCGGGATCCAGGACAGCCTCATCTGGCCGATCCTGCGCGACCCCTTCTTCTACGGCGCACTGACCTTCATCCTGAGCGTTGGCGCCTACTCCGGCGAAGTGCTGCGCGGCGCCCTGCTCAGCGTGCCGCCCGGCGAGCGCGAGGCCGGCCGAGCCTTCGGCATGTCGCCCTTCCAGGTCTTCATTCGGCTGTGGCTGCCCCGCGCCGTTCAGCTGTGCCTGCCGACGCTCACAGGCGAGATGATCCTGCTGCTCAAGTCCGTGCCGCTGGTCTCGACCATTGCGCTGATGGACCTGCTGCAGGCCGCCAATATCATTCGCGATGAAACCTTCCTGGTGTACGAACCGTTGATGCTGATCGCCGGCATCTATCTGGCGATGACCATGGTGCTGACCCTGGTACTGCGCCAGGTGGAGCGCCACTTCCCCGGCATGCAGCCGACGCGCCACCGCTGGCTGCCGATTCGCGGCAAGGAGCAGGCCCCATGCAAGAACTAAGGGTGCTCCTGGTCACGGTGGCTGTCCGGGTTCTAGTCAGAAGCCAGACAGTGTATTTCTTCTCCGCTGCGAGCCAATCCAGCATAAACCCAAGCGGTTAGGTTTGTGCTAGACTACCCTCATGCCAACCATTCTCCGTTTCGATGGCCTGAGAGCTGTCGTCTACCCCAACGACCATCGACCGGCGCATGTGCACGTCATCGGCAAGGGCGGCGAAGCGGTCTTCATCCTGCACTGCCCGAGTGGTCCCCCCGAGTTGCGTGAGAGTTACCAAGTCAACTCGAAGGATCTCAACCGTATCGCGTCGGCACTGTCAGAAGAACTGTTGGCGCTATGTGCCAAATGGAGGGAGATTCATGGCCATTACTGATGATGTCATCCAGCAGACAGAGGCCCGCATGGCCGCTAAGCGTGACCATGCCCATGCTGTGGCCGCACGCTACGACCGCCGCAGCAGCCGAGTGATCGTGCGCCTGCACTCCGGGCTCGAGCTCGCGATCCCTCCTCATCTCGTGGAAGGCCTTGCCGATGCCACGCCGGATGCCTTGGCCGAGATCGAGGTGTCCCCTTCCGGGCTTGGCCTGCACTGGCCTCAGCTCGATGCCGACCTCTACGTGCCCGCCCTTTTGGAAGGACAGTTTGGCTCTAAGCAATGGATGGCTCGTCAGCTAGGCGCCGCAGGGGGCCTCAGCCGCAGTCCAGCCAAACGCAATGCAGCCCAGACTAATGGCGCCAAAGGGGGCAGGCCAAAAAAAATCTTGGAGTCATAAAATAACCGCAGCATTTTGGATAACGGCTCGGAATTCGCCGAACATCGCCGAGTGGCCCAGGCTATAAGCGCTAATGTCTATTTATGCGCCCCCCTACCGCTCCAGCCAGCGGGGAACAAACGAAAACACGAATGGGCTGATTCGGCAGTACTTTCCGAAGCGCACCGACTTCCGGAGGGTGAGCGATGCTGAGCTACGACGCGTGGTAGAGAAACTCAACAATCGACCCAGGAAGCGCCTGGGCTATCGGACACCCGCCCAGGTATTTCTCGGTGAACATTCAGGCGCATTGGAAACCGCAGGTGCTGCGCTTATGGGTTGAATCCAAGAACGGCAGGCTGTCCGGCATTTGCAGCCCAACCCCGGCCTCAAGCAGTAAATCGGTATCGGTTTCACCGCACTCACTACGACGCTGCTCGGCAACGCTGGTGAGCAGCTCTAGTTCCACTTTGCCTCGATCCTAGGCGGCATCGAGCAGCCACTCGATCTTCACCGGATCGACGCACAACAGGCGCACGCGGTTCGGTTCCTCGAGTGATCTTGCCCAGCGATCCAGCACCCGCTTCGCGATAGGGTGGCAAAGGTTGCTGTCCGGGTCGCGGTAGTGTCGTAATGATGCCGCGAGCAGGGGGCCACCGATCTTCTTCGCATACTGTCTGCTATACATCATTCGCCTCCGCCTTGACGCATATCCTGGCGGCAATTGCGCACACGCGCGACAAGTCGCCCCAGTCCTCGGGCTGAATCCAACGTGAAGCAACGCTAAATACTGACGCTGCCTTACATAGATGGGCGTTACGCGGACCAACAAAGCCCGCTCATTCCCCGCGCATCTGCCGTGGGGTCTTGGCGAAGTGCTGGCGAAAGGCCCGCGAGAAGCTCGAGGCGCTGGTGAAGCCGCAGGCGAGCCCCACGGAAAGGATATCCATGTCGGTCTCGGCCAGCAGTTGCCGGGCGCGTTCGAGGCGCAGCCGCAGGTACCAGTGGCGTGGCGTCGAGCCCAGCTCCTGTTCGAAGAGGCGCTGTAGCTGGCGGGATGAAATACCGCTGCGCTCGGCCACCGTCGCAAGCGTCAGCGGCGTTTCCAGGTGGCGCTCCATCAGCGCCACGGCATCGACCAGGTGCCGCCGGTGGGTGCCCAGCCGCCGTGCCAGAGTCATGCGCTGCTGGTCGCGGCGGGTGCGCATGCGCTCATGGATCAGCTGCTCGGAGACGTCGATGGCCAGCGCCTGGCCGTGGCGGCGAGCAATCACTTCCAGCGCCATGTCCATGGCCGCGGCACCGCCGGCACAGGAAAAGCGCCGTGGGCCAAGCTCGAACAGCTCATCGCTGGTGGCAATCGACGGAAAGCGCTCGCGAAACGTCGGCAGACTTTCCCAGTGCAGGGTCACTCGCTCGCCTGTCAGCAAGCCTGCTGCGGCCAGCACGAAACAGCCGGTATCCAGCCCACCGAGTACACACCCGGCCTGAGCCAGACGATTCAGCCAGCGGGTGATGGCGCGGCTCTGATGCGCCTCGGGATCGAAGCCACTGCACACCGCCAGCGCCGGCAAGTGATTGACGGCCTCGATGGACTGGTCAGCGAGCAGCGTCATGCCGTTGGAGGCGGTCACCGGGCCGCCGTCCTCGCTGATCAGCGTCCAGTCGTAGAGCGGCCGGCCGCTGATGCGATTGGCGATGCGCAGCGGCTCGACGGCCGCGAAGAAGGCCATCATCGAGAAGCGCGGCAGCAACAGAAAGCCGAGGCGTTCGGGCCCGGAGCTTGGGAGAGCGCTGCCTGGAGTAGCAGATAAAGCGGAATCGGGAGGCATGGCAATCAAGGGCTGGCCAGGAGACAAGGCAGATGAATGGACGAGCCGACGCATTAACCGATCATGCTGGCGAGCGCTATTGCGGGTGGCAAGTCATCGAAAGACGCCCATCACCGAGCGTCGAAGGACATCATAAAGGTGTGTGACGCCTCACGGCGACTATGCTGAGAGAACATACCCGGCCCCAGTGATGGCGCCGCTGGGTTTGACCACGGCCACTCCTTGAGCACCTTCTGCTTCAGGGCCGTCTACCTCAGTGTTTTCTCAAATGCGTCGCTAGGCGGCGAAGGGACCATGACGGATTGTCTCGGCTCGGTATCCGGCCACTTGGTGGCCATCGGGGGGGCCGAGGACAGAACCTCGGATCTTGAAATACTGACACGGGTATTTGCCCTGGCGCCGGTGGATAACCCTGAGGTTGCGGTCATCGCTACGGCGAGCGGCATCCCCGACCAGGTGCTGCCCGACTACGAGGCGGCTTTCACCCGTCTGGGGGCGAGCCGCATTCATTCGCTGGACATAAAGGACCGCCAGCAGGCGGCAGACCCGGAGACGGTGCGGCTGATCGAGCAGAGCGGCGTCATCTTCTTCACCGGCGGCGACCAGCTGCGCCTGACCCATGTGATGGGCGGTTCGCCCACGCTGCAGGCCATCCGCGAACGCCTGGCGGCCGGTGCGGTGGTGGCGGGCACCAGTGCCGGCGCCGCGGCGATGCCGGGCACCATGATCTACAACGGTGCCGCCGCGGATGCGCTTCGCAAAGGCGCCGTCAACATGACCTTCGGCCTCGGGCTCGTCGAGGGGCTGATCATCGACAGCCATTTCCTCGAGCGCGGGCGTTTCACGCGCCTGATGGAGGTCGCGGCTAGCAATCCCGAACACCTGGGCGTGGGCATCGGCGAGGATGCCGGCGTGATCATCCACCCTCACGGCATCCTCGAGGCGATCGGCTCGGGGCACGTCATCCTCATCGACAGCCGTGATCTCGCGAGTTCCAACATCGCCGAGCTGTCGATGGGAGAGCCGGTAGCCATCGAGCACATGATTCTGCATGCCCTGGTCAGCGGCCACGGTTTCGATCTCGGTGCGCGTCGCTACCTGATTCCCGAGGCGCTCGCCGCCGTGCTGGCAAACGCGATATGAAGATTCTCGAGCACCGGGCCCTGCGAGGCCCCAACTACTACAGCCGCTACCTGACCATCTTCATGCGCCTGGACATCGGCGAGCTCGAGCAGCGCCCCAGCGATACCGTGCCCGGTATCGTCGAGCGACTCAGCGAGCTACTGCCGACTCTGCAGGAGCATCGTTGCTCGCTCGGCCGCCCCGGCGGCTTCCTGGAGCGCCTGGCCCGGGGCACCTGGGCCGGTCATGTGGTCGAGCATGTGACGATCGAGCTGCAAAACCTGATCGGTTTCTCGGTGGGCTACGGCAAGACCATCGACAGCTATGAGGCCGGGATCTACAACGTCGTCTACCGCTACCGCGACGAGGCCAGTGGGCTAGCGGCCGGCGTGGAGGCCGTCGAGCTGGTCCGGCGCCTCTTTCATGGCCAGGAGATCGACCTGCCGGCGATTATCGACCGTCTCAAGGCGGTGCGCGATGCGCATATGCTGGGCCCTTCCACTGCCTCGATCATCGAGGCCGCCGAGCGTCGTGGCATTCCTTACATGCGTCTCAGTGACGACAGCAGCTACATTCAGCTGGGCCATGGCTACCGCCAGCAGCGCATCCAGGCGACGGTGACCTGCCAGACGGACCTGATCGGCTACAGCATCGCCGACGACAAGCAATGGACCAAGCAGCTGCTCGGCGATGCCGGCATCCCGGTGCCCAAGGGCGAGGTATGCTCCACCATCGATGAGGCGCTGGAGGTATCACGGCGCATCGGCTATCCCCTGGCGGTGAAGCCGCTGGTCGGCAACCATGGTCGCGGCGTGAGCACCAGCGTTGTGGACGACCAAGCGCTGTGCGACGCCTTCGACATCGCCGCTCGCCGCCATTCTTCGGTGATCGTCGAGCAGTGCATCAGCGGCGAGGATCACCGCCTGCTGGTCATCAACGGCCAGCTGGTGGCCGCCGCCCGGCGCCGCCCGGCCCATGTGATCGGCGATGGCAAGGCCACGCTCAAGGAGTTGATCGACCGGGAGAACGCCGACCCGAGACGCGGCGTCGGCCACGAGAACCTGCTTACCCAGATCGAGCTCGACGAGCAGTCGCAGCGGATGATCGGTCAGCAGCACCTGACCCTTGAGAGCGTGATTGCCGCAGACGACATCGTCTTCCTCAAGCCTACCGCCAACCTGAGCACCGGCGGTACCGCCACCGACGTGACCGACGACGTGCACCCGGAAGTGCGCTATGCGGCGGAGCGCATCGCGCGACTGGTCGGGCTCGACATCATCGGCATCGACCTGCTCGCCGAGACCCTGACCCGCCCGCTGGATGAGCAGTCTGCCGCCGTGGTCGAGGTCAACGCCGGGCCCGGCTTTCGCATGCACCTGTCGCCCACCCACGGCCAGGGCCGGGATGTCGGCCAGCCGGTCATCGACATGCTGTTCCCGGATAGCGGCAGCGATGCGCGCATTCCTATCGTCGCGGTCACCGGCACCAACGGCAAGACGACCACGGTACGCCTGCTCTCGCATCTGCTGCGCCAGGTGGGCCGCAAGGTGGGCATGGCCTGCACCGGCGCCATCGAGATCGACAGCCACGTCATCATGCGCGGCGACTACAGCGGCCCCCTGGCCGCCGCGACCGTGCTGCGCGAGCCCACGGTGGAGTGTGCGGTGCTCGAAGTGGCGCGGGGCGGCATCATGCGCCGCGGGCTCGGTTTCGATGCCTGCGACGTGGGCGTGCTGCTCAACATCGCAAGCGACCATCTCGGCGAGCATGACCTTCACACCCTCGACGAACTGGCGCGCTGCAAGTCGGTGGTGATCGATGCCATACGCCCGGAGGGCACCGCCGTGATCAATGCCGATGATCCAAGGGTACTGGCCGCTCAGGAATGGGCCCGGGGCGACAGCATTCTCTTTACCCTGAGCCCGGATTCCCGGGCCATTCGCCAGCATGTTCACAACCAGGGTGTGGCCTTCACCGTTCACCAAGGCAACCTGGTGATGCGTCAGGGCCGGGTCGAAGTCGAGATCATCCCCGTCTCCGACGTGCCGATCACCTTCGCGGGCCACGCCCGCTTCAACGCCGCCAACGCCCTGGCCGCCAGTGCCGCCGCCTTCGCCCTGGGGCTGTCGCTTGCCGATATCCGCCAGGGCTTGGCCACCTTCCACCCCACGCCCGGCCAGAACCCTGGGCGTACCAACCTGATCGAGGCCGCCGGCCTCAAGGTGCTGATCGACTACGGCCACAACGTGCCGGCTCTCGATGCCCTGGCCGAGCTGGTCAGCGCACTACCCGCCAAGCGACGCATCGGCGTGGCCAGCGCCCCGGGCAATCGCCGCGATGAGGATCTCTTCGAGCTGGGCGCACGGCTGGCCGCCATGCTCGATGTCGTCATCCTCTGCGAGACCGACGCCCGCGGCCGTCCTCAGGGTGAGGTCGGCGCACTGATGCGCGACGGCGCTGCTTCAGTGCCGAGGGCATGTCATACCGAACTCATCATGGACGAAGAGCAGGCCATCGGCCGAGCCTTCGAGGAAGCCAGCGAAGGCGACCTGTTGGTGCTGCTGATCGACGATATCGACGGGACACTGGAGCGGCTCAAGGAACGCCTCAAGGGGCCTTCAAAGGACTATTCCAAGGCCCCTTCACAGACCCCACCTTCCAAGGCCCCCTCAGAGCAAAGCGTCAGCCCAGCGGATGGCCCGAAACCCCACACCCTCCCTACCGGCAACCGCCCATGCTGACCCGCCCTTCCCCGCAAGCGGGGCTGTTGACCCTGTTGCGCGTGGACAGCATCCAGGCCCCTGAGCTGCTCGAAGCCAATGAGATCCTGATCGCCGGCGGCCGCATCGCTGCGCTGGGACGTGACCTGGACGTGCCGGCGGGCTGGCCGGTGCAGGTCGTGGAGGCGCCGGGACTGATCGCCGTACCCGCCTTCATCGATCAGCATGTGCACGTGACCGGCGGGGGCGGCGAAGGCGGCTGCGGGTCGCGCTGCCCAGAGATCACCGCTCACGCGATCGCCGCCCGGGGCATCGGCACCGTGGTGGGGGTGCTCGGCACCGACGGCATCAGCCGTTCGCCGGCGGACCTGCTGGCCAAGGTGCGTGGGCTGCGCGCCGAGGGTATCGCCGCCTACATGTACACCGGGTCCTATCGCGTGCCGCCGCCGACCCTCACCGGCGACCTGCAGCGCGACCTGGCCTGGATACCCGAGATCATCGGCCTGGGTGAAATCGCGATTTCGGATCACCGCTCGAGTCAGCCCCGGCAGGATGAGATCGAACGGCTGGTCAGCGAGGTGAGAGTCGGCGCCATGCTGGCCGGCAAGCGCGGCATCTGCCACTTCCATATCGGCGACGGTGCGCGAGGACTCGAGCCACTGCGCCGGCTGCTCAGCGAGACCGAAATTCCCGCCGAGCAGGTAATTCCCACCCATGTAAATCGCCATCGCGACCTCTTAGAAGAGGCCGCCGACTATGCGCTGACCTTCAAGGCCTGCGTGGATGTCACCGCCTTCGACGATGCCGATGAAGACGACCTCACCGGCTTCGGCGCGGTGACGCGACTGCTGCAGCGTGGCGTACCGGTCGAGCGCATCACCATGAGCTCCGACTGCAACGGTAGCCTGCCCGAGTTCGACGCCCAGGGCGGCTATATCGGCATGCGAGTGGCGGGCAACGCCACCCTGATCGCCGACTGGCAGCGCCTGGTACAGGAGCAGGTGCTGACGTTGGATCGGGCGCTGGGGCTGATCTCGGGCAACGTGGCCAGGGTGCTGGGGCTCGACGGTCACAAGGGCCGGCTGGCCGTGGGTTTCGATGCCGATGTGACCCTGATCGATCCCACCCTCACCCCACAGCAGACCTATGTGGCAGGCCGCTGTGTCTATGCCCGGGGCAGCTAACACTTGGACGTCCCGGTCTAGACATCCAAGCTATACATCGAAGCCAGCCCCCCGAGCGCAAGACGCTTCAACCCAGCAGCCGGTCGATACCGAGCCAAGCCAGGCGTAGCGCCAGCAGGGTCAGCACCCACTTGAAGAGCCCATCGAAGCGCGCATCGCTGAGCCGCTTGAGCAGGCGCAGGCCCAGCCAGGTGCCGGCGAGCCCCGCGGCGATCATGGCCGCCATCAGCCCCAGCCAGTCGTGGAAGACGAAGCCGGCCACCCCGAACACGAACGCCTTGGTGAGATGCTGAAGGCTCATGCAGGCGGAAAAGGTCGCCACGCGCGCCATTCGCTCGGACTGGGAATGCTTGATGAAGGAGCCGACCAGTGGGCCACTGGCGCCCACCAGGCTCGACAGCAGGGTCGTCAGGGCACCAGCCAGCATGGTGCCAACGCGCCCCAACGCCCGGGCCGATGGCGCCGGCCCCCAGCAAGAGAACAGCACGAAGCCGGCGATGGTGAGCTCCAGCACGCCCGAGGGCAGGCGCACCAGCAGCCAGGCGGCCAGCAAGGCGCCAAGCAGCACTCCAGGCAGAAAGGCGGCGATTACCCGGCGGTCGATATGCCGCCACGTCATGCTGGCGCGGCCGGCATTGGAGCCCAGTTGCACCATGCCGTGAACCGGAATCAGTGCCGCCGCCGGCATCACCTGCGCCATGGCGCTAATCAGCAGGGTGCCGCCGCCGATGCCGGCGCTCGCCGAGATCATCGAGGTCAGAACAGACAGTGCCACCAGGCTCAGGTTGAGCCCGCCAGGCAAGGGAGAGAGCAGGTCTAGCAAGGGCATGGTCGCCGTCCGGTGGCTAAAGAGGCTAACCACTATACCAAGACCCGCCACTGCACCTCCCGGTATGCCACCCCCAAGCCTTGGCTTGTCGCAAGGCTTTCTACCACAAAGGAGCCCCGCCGGCTGGGCGGGACTGGTACCGGCTCTCGAGAAGCGGGCCGGCAAATGATCGCCGGCCCGCGATGAATCTGCAGGACGGGACTGGTTCAGCCGAACAGCAAGGGGTCCAGCAGCCCGCTCGGGTAGGTCAGGGTCAAGAACTCGGCCATGCCCACCAGGAAGGCCGTGACGCCAAGCGCCATAACGGCCGCCACCCAGGTCTTGAGACGCGCGATGGTCAGCAGGAACACGAAGCAGAACAGCGTCGCCGCGGTGATGAAGCCGAGAAACAGCATGGCACCGACCAGGGCAAAGAAGCCAACCAGCCAGAGGCCCTGTAACCCGAAGGCTTGATTCTGCCACTGGGGCCTGAGTATCAGGCACCGGGCGATTTCCAGCAGGCAGGAAACGGCGAGGATCGCGATGGCCAGCTTTGGCATGATGCCGCCGATCAAGGTCAGGTCGGCCACATTGAGCCAGGCGACGATCGCCGTACCCAGCAGGGCGACGAAGAGTACGATGTCGATGTAGCCAAGCGTAGGCGGTTCTACTTTGGCGGTGGCTTCGGCACCGGCTGAAGCGGCTTGGCGACGCTTGATCCAGAGCGACCACAGCATGGGAATGAACAGGGCCGCCAGGATCATGGCGCCGATGATCAAGACGCCAGGACGCATGAAGGCGCTCGCGCCCTGGAACTGCACCGCCTGGTAGAAATACCCCTCAGCCCCTGGCGCCAGCACGAAACCGATCAGGAAGGCGGGACGTGACCAGTTCGCCTGCTTGAACAGGACCCCCAAGACGCCGACCGCCCCCAAGGCGAGCAGGTCACCGGTAGAGCGGGTGGCCTGGAAGGCAGCGAACATGATGAGCACGGTGATCAAGGGCGCCAGGGTGGCGAAGGGAACCTGGGTCAGGCGAGACACCGGGCGAGCCAGCGCCAAACACAGCGCGGCCCCCAGGATGTTGGCCAGCGCCAGCGACCAGATGATGGTGTAGGTCAGGTCGAGGTGGGTCTCGATCATGCCGACGCCGGGTTGAAGCCCGAGCAGCAGCAAACCACCCAGGAACACCGCGGCCGTCCCCGAACCCGGTACACCAAATAGCAGAGTCGGCACCATGGCACCGCAGGCGCAGGCATTGTTGGCGGATTCGGGAGCGATGACCCCACGGATATCCCCCTTGCCGAATTGTGACTTGTCCTTGGCGCTTTGCACGGCATGGCCATAGGTGAGCCAGTCGACCACCGAGCCGGCCAGGCCGGGAATGGTGCCGATCAGGCTGCCGATAGCGGCACAGCGCGCCACGAGGCCACGCTGTTCACGAACATCGCGGATGCCTTTCCGCCAACCCTCACCAAGACGGCAGGGCTCCTCGGCGATGGAGCCTCGCTTGACCAGCAGGTCCACAATCTCCGGGAGTGCGAAGACCCCAAGACCCACCACTACCAGCGGCAGGCCATCGTAGAGATAGTCGAGCCCGAAATTCATGCGAAATTCACCGGTGGCCGGTGCCATGCCGATGGCGCCCACCAGCAGGCCCAGGCCGCAGGCGGCCAGCCCCTTGAAGAGGTCGCGTCCAGAGAGCACGGCGACCGTCGACAGGCCCAGCAGGGTGAGCATGAACAGCTCAGAAGACGAGAATGACAATACCAGTGGACGTGCGATCAAGATAAAGCCCGTCAGTACGACGGCACCGATCAGGCCCCCGATCATCGAGGACAGAAAGGCGCTGGAAAGCGCCCTGGCCGCCTGGCCACGCTTAGCCAGCGAGAAGCCATCGATGACGGTCGCCTGAGAGGCACTGGAGCCGGGAATGCCTAACAGCACCGAGGCAAAGGTATCACCCGTGGGAATCACCGCGACCAAGCCCATCAGCATGCCAAGGGCCACGGTCTGTTCCATCCCATAGAGGAAGGGCAATAGCAGCGACATGCCGGCAATGCCCCCAAGGCCTGGAATGATGCCGACGACGAGGCCAACCAGCACACCCAGCACCATAAAGAGCAGATGGGGCAAGGTGAACAGATGCCCCAGGCTGGAGAGAAATATATCGAGCATGGCGTATGGCTCTTATATTGTTTGATCGGGAGGAGCCGGAGATGCCGGCACGAGAGGCCGGCACATTCCGCGGCGTCAGATCTTGGCGCCGTGCTCTTTCTGCAGCCAGTCGGCCAGCCAGTCGCGGGTGGCGTCATCAATCGACATGGCATCATCGAGATGGCGCTGGACGGTATCGCCGATCACCGGCGTATAGGGGCCCAGTTGAGCGGCGGCGGCCTTCTTGAACTCATCGGTTTGCACAAAGTCGCGAGCCGCCTGACGGTAAGTGTCGATCAGGCCTTGTGGGCTGTCCTTGGGCACCATGATCAGCTTCTGCAGGGCATAGCCAGAGGCAAAGAACTTGCGAAATGCCTCATATTCATTGCCCGACGGCACCTCGCCATGTCGCGCCTGGTAAACCTCGTTGAAAGTGGGCAAATCCGGGAAAGCCGGATCGCGCACGATCTTGCCTTCATCGTTCAACACCCCGAGCGAGAACAGCGGTACCGCCTTGCCGGCCTCTACCAAGGGCTCGACATTGCTTAGGTAAGCGGAGGTGGTCTGGAAGTCGATATCGGCTTCACCGCGCTCGAAGGCCAGACGGCCCTCGCCGCGGCTGCGCATGCCGAATACGGCTTGAACGTCGGCCCCCAGCATGTCCAGGGCGATCAAGACCGGCAGCTCAACACCGGTGGGGTTCTGCGCCGCCAGCTTGACCGGCTGTGCCAGCAGGGAATCCATCGCGCTATCGGCCGTTTCGCCGAGACCAGGTTGGGCATAGACCACCCCGCCCGTCGGCGTGGCCAGAATGGGCGTCCAGTCGCTGTAGTCGTAGCGGACGCGAGGATCGTCGAGCATGGCCGGATACTGGGTCGATGCGGAGGTGCCTAACCAGTCGCTACCATCCGACTTGGCACGTACGGCGAACAGATTGGCGCCATTGATGGAGCCGCCACCGGGCACGTTATCGATCATGATGGTCGGCTCTCCGGGCAGAGACTCGCTGAGCCAGGGAGAGAAGAAGCGCGCCCAGACGTCTGTCCCCCCGCCGACGCCAAAGGGAATGGTCCATTTGATGTTACCGGGCACCTCGACGTCCTGAGCCTGGACAGCAGTCGTCAGCCCCAGCCCGGCGATCGCAACCCCGAGCAGCGCGGCTTTCTTGAGTCGCCCGAGCGAGAGGCATGAAGTTGGTGTCTTGTTGATTTTCATGGCGTTACTCCTAGCGTGTTGTAGTTATCGTGGTTGATGAATGGAATCCCAGCGGACATGAAGGTTTAGCCAGCTTTTGATGTGAGCATATCCGGACTGGGGGCAGGGGGAAGTGAGTAGAAAATGGTCCCACTCATAATCTTCCTGGCGGTGCGAATGAGGGAAACGCGTGCAATGTCGGCAGGGTTTCCGTGGCGGTGTTCGACATCCAGGTCGATGAATCCAGAAGGGTGCTCCAGCCTGACTTGCGACAGCCGGCCTGTGGCCGACACTTTCCCCGCTTCAACCGCAATGCGGTTTGCTACGGTGCCAGGGACACTGACGGCCGAGGCCACCGCAATGGCGCCCGTGACGGCAATGGCCTTATGGCAGCGATGAGGCACGAAGTAGCGAGTGCATAGCGTATCGCTGTCGCTGGACGGGGCCGACAGCAACACGGGCTTGGGCAAGACACTCTGGCTGACATCCCCCAGTCCCATTCGCTGCCCGGCCTCGCGACGAATGAGCTCCAGCCGCTTGAGCATGTCGTGGTGATCGTCCATTTCCTCAGGGGATTCCCGGCCACTTAGCCCCAGATCGGCCGCATTGATCATCATGATGGGAGTGGCAGCATCCAGGCAGGTCACCTCGATGCCATCGATGGTGTCGGCGGCCTGCCCGGTCGGCAACAGCGCGCCGGTCTTGGTCCCGACGATGTCGAGAAAACTTAGCTGAATGCCGGCGGCGCCTCCCGGTACCCCGCTGATGTGCGTATCGCCCTCGTAGGCGACCTGACGGCCTGGGGTCGGCACATGGCACTCGATCAACCGCTGGGTATTGAGGTTGCGAACGCGAACGACGGTGGCCCCTTCCTGAGGCTCCACCAGCCCCGTCTCAAGCGCATAGGGCCCCACGGCAGAGAGCATGTTGCCGCAGTTTGGGTTGAAGTCGACACGCCGGTTGAGCACATCGACCTGCGCGAACAGGTAGTCGACATCCGCGTCTGGGTGGGAGGAACGCTCGACGATAGCTACCTTGCTAGTCAGCGGGTCCCCTCCCCCGATGCCATCTATCTGGAGAGCGTGGCCCGACCCCATGAGATTAAGCAGGATTTCGGCTTGTGCTTCCTGGCTGTCGGGAAGGTCCTTCATCCGCAGGAAAGGGCCACGGGAAGTGCCACCACGCATGATCATGCAGGGAATGCTGTTCATCGTCGTCATGCCATATCGCGTCTGGAAGTTGTGATATGAGCATGTCAGCGCCCTTTTAATGCTTCAAATGCAAAGAAATATGCAGATTGATATGAATAACACATTAATGTGTTATGGTTATTAGTGGTTACCACTCCATGCAAGAGTCCGTTATGCAACATCGGCTAGAGTTTCTTGATCTACAAGCCTTTATTCAGGTCGTAGAACTAGGTTCCTTCCACGAGGCCGCGCAGCGCCTGCACCTCTCTCAGCCAGCACTTTCTCGACGCATTCAGAAGCTCGAGGAACTGCTGGAGGTCGAGCTGTTGGAACGAACCACCCGGCGGACGCGGCTAACCCCCATCGGCACGGACTTTCTTCCCCGAGCGAGACGGATGATCGAGGAGTACGAATCGTCGATCCTGGGGATCCGTGAATTGGCCACGCACCAGAAGGGCACGGTCACCATTGCCTGTATTCCCACCGCAGCCTTCTATTTCCTGCCGAGTGTGATCCGCGGGTTCAGCGAGGCATGGCCGGGTATCCGCATCAGGATCCTCGATGTGAGTGCCAAGGAAGGCCTGGAAAGGGTGATAAGCGGCGAGGCGGACTTCGGCATCAACATGTTCAGTGCCCAGAGTCCGGAAGTCTCCTTCACACCACTACTGCGGGACCCCTTTGTCCTAGCGCTGCGTTCCGACCACCCCCTGGCGGATAAAGAGGGCATCGAGTGGTCAGACCTGGAGCAGGTCAGGCTGATTACCGTGAGCCGCGACAGTGGCAACCGGATGCTGTTGGACAACACCCTCTCTGCTGAGGGCATCCGGTTGAATAGCTTCTACGAAGTCCAGCACTTATCGACCTCGCTCGGCCTGGTCGAATCGGGTCTTGGTGTGGCCATTCTGCCCAAGATGACCATGCCTGGCCCTGGCCACGACACCCTCTGCTCACGTGAACTGCCCGAGCCCAGCATTCAGCGCACCATCGGCCTGGTGAGAAGTAATTCCCACAGTATTTCCAGCACCGCACAGCTGTTTATCGATATGCTTCTCGAATTCTGGGGAAGCTCCAGAAGCCTCTGAAATATCTGTGGTGTGGAGCACCCGGTGTGCCGTTACACAGTCCAAAGCCAACGGGAAGGCACAAGTCTCGACCATAAAAAAGCCGGCCCCCGTGGGGCCGGCTTTTGTTCACGCTTCGCTGACAAACGCCGTGGTAAACAGCAGCGTCTAAGTAGCGACGCGCCCACCTACATCGATCAGGCCTCGCGCTTGCGCGGCTGGTCGATCAGCCCCTGCTCGCGAGCCATCGCGTAGGCGGCCTTCGGGCCAGTCCACAGCGAGGGCAGCAGCACCAGCGACACCGGGATGGCGGTGATCACGATGAACTGCTGCAGCGCGCTGATCTGGCCGGCGCCCATGTACAGCAGGATCGCCGCCATGATCGCCATGGCGATGCCCCAGAAGGCGCGGATCAGCGGGTTCGGCGCATCATGGCCGGCCCCCACCACGGAGATCGCATAGCTCATCGAGTCGCCGGTGGTGGCGACGAAGATGGTGGTCAGCAACAGGATCGCCAGCGCCATCAGCGAGCCACCCGGCAGCGCCTGCGCCACGGTCAGGGTCGCGACGTCGAACTGGAAGTTGTTCAGTGCTTCGGTCAGGTCGATCACGCCGTTGAGCTGGTAGAAGATGCCCGAGCCACCCAGCAGGGTGAACCACACGGTCGTGGCCACCGGGGCCATCACCGCCACGGCGAGAATCATCTGGCGGATGGTGCGGCCGCGCGAGATGCGGGCAACGAAGATCGCCATCAGCGGGCCGTAGCCGATGAACCAGGCGAAGAAGAACACCGTCCACCACTTCATCCACCAGGCCGGTGCCGTCTCGGCGGTCATGGTGGCCATCGAGAAGAAGGAGGTCAGGTAGGTGCCAAAGCCCTGGGTGAAGGCATCGGTCAGGAACAGGGTCGGACCAAAGACGAAGATCACCGCGGCAATGGCCAGCGCCAGGAAGACGTTGAAGCGGCTGAGCATCTGGATGCCGCGATGGATGCCGGTCATCGCGGAGGTGACGTAGATCGCGCCAAGCACGGCCAGCACGGCCAGCTGAGAGCCATAACCTTGCGGCAGGCCGAACAGCTCATGCAGGCCGAAGCTGACCTGAGTGGCCAGGAAGCCGATGGGGCCCACGGTACCGGCAACCACGGCGATCACGCACAGGGCGTCGACCAGCCCACCCAGCGGGCCGCTCATCAGACGCTCGCCGAGTACCGGCGTGAGCAGGGTGCGCGGCTGCATCGGCTGGCCTTTCACGTAGTGAGCATGCGCCATCACCACGGCGGTCAAGGTGCCGAGCACCGCCCAGGCCAAAAAGCCCCAGTGCATGAAGGACTGGGCCAGGGCGCCGGCGACGGCATCGACGGTACCCGCCTCGGTGTCGAAGGCCGGCGGCGTGACCACGAAGTGATAGACCGGCTCACCGGCGGCGAAGAATACGCCACCGCCCGCGAGCAAGGTGCACATGATCATCGACAGCCACTTGAAGGTGCTGATCTCAGGGGTCTGGAGGTTGCCTACCTTGGCGGCACCGGCCGGCGACATGGCAACGCCAATGCCGATGAAGAATGTCAGCAGCAGCAGCAGCTGGAAATAGGAGCCCAGTGTACGAGCGGTCCAGGCAAAACCGGCGCTGATGCCGTTGGCGACCATGTCGATGTCATACAGCGACAGGGCAACGAAAGCGACGATGAAGCCGACGCTCAGGACCAGCACCACCGGGTCGCCCAGGCGCGAACCGGTGGTGCTGGTCTCTGATGGAGAGGAATGATCAGGTTGGGTCATGGGAAGCCTTTAGTTGGGATGTCATCACGTCGGCCGGCGAGCGGGAGCCGCAAGCATGGCATTCAGGATGCGCGAGCATTTCAACGCCGACGACGTCAGAAGGGCGATCACAGATAGACGATCGGGGATGACGATGTCAGAGCAGTGTTACGTGTTCGCGAGCGAGAGGGGGCTTTCGTTCACGGAGCCTCCTGACGTGGCGAGGGGGCGGATGAAGTGGCCTGCAAGGGCCAGCGGGAATCGGGTAGCCGATTGGAAAAAACCGCGCAGTATAACGACGCGTCGGTCGGTCTTCAAACATCACTGAACGCCCGCTCAATGTCGGAGCCTTGCCGGATCGGCTAGACTGCGCGGCCTTGTGCTGCGTTTCACGCATCTTCTTGTCACTGCTTTAGTCACCAATGGAGCCCTGGCCACATGACCGCCGACCTCGATCACGATGCTCTACAGGCACTGCTCGACCGCCTCAGCACGGACGCCCCCCGCTGCTTCAACGAGGGCAAGGTCGCCGACTATATTCCTGCCCTCGGCGAGGTCGACCCGGATCACTTCGGCATCGCCGTCTGTCATGTCGACGGCCGGGTACAGGTCGCAGGTGACGCCCACACGCGCTTCTCGATCCAGTCGATCGTCAAAGTACATGCGCTGGTACTGGCCATGCAGCGCCTGGCCCCAGAGGAGATCTGGTCGCGGGTCGGCCGCGAGCCCTCAGGCCAGGCCTTCAACTCGATGGTGCAGCTCGAGGTCGAACGGGGCGTGCCGCGCAACCCCTTTATCAACGCCGGTGCGCTGTTGGTCACCGATCTGCTGGTATCGCGCATCGTGTCGACCCAGTACACCCTGCGCGAGCATCTGCGGCGGCTTTCGGGCAGCGACGACGTCGGCTTCGACGAACGGGTCGCCCGCTCGGAGATGGATCACAAGGCCCGCAACGCGGCGCTGGCCTATCTGATGAAGGCCTACGGCAACCTGCATGCCGATGTCGAGACGGTGCTCGACACCTACTTCCATGGCTGCTCGGTGGCCATGAACTGCGTGGAAATGGCCCGCAGCGTGGCCTTCCTGGCCAACCGAGGTGTCAATCCACTGGACGGCAGCCGGGTGGTCTCACCGGTAGAGACGCGCCAGCTCAATGCCCTGCTGCTGACTTGCGGTCTCTATGATGCCGCTGGCGACTTCGCCTGGCGGGTCGGACTGCCCGGCAAGAGCGGTGTGGGCGGCGGCATCATCGCCATTCTGCCCGGGCGCATGAGCATCTGCGTATGGTCACCGCGCCTGGACGGCTACGGCAACTCGATTGCCGGCCGCCATGCCCTCGAGGGCCTGGTCGAAGGCATCGACTTCTCGCCGCTAGGCTGATGGCGCGCTGACTAGCCGGGCCTTGAGCCGTTCGACGGCACGCTGGGCCCGCGCCGACAGCGGCCACTCGGCCCGGTGCAGGAGCCACAGGGTATCGACCACCTCTGGCGCGCCCTCGACGACCCGGATCGCCTCGGGGTACGGGTAGGCCTCCCGGGCGAAGCGCGGCAGCACGCTGAAGCCTAGCCCTCGGGCCACCGGCTCGAGAATCAGGCCGATCTGGTTGGTGAAGCCGTGACGGGGCAGACGCCCAACGCCTGGGTTGCCGGGAAAGCGCCGGCTCAACAGCCGGGTGGCCATGTCATGGCCATCGGGGTGGTCGATGAAGCCGAGCCCGACCAGATCATCCCAGCCTGCGACCTCGGCGCCCGCCGGCACCACCAGCTCCAGCGCCTCCTTGGCAAACAGCGACACCGCCAGACGCGGGTCCTCCGGGCGCTGGGTGGCGAGCCCCAGTTCCGCGCGATTATCCAACACGGCGTCGATGACCTCGGCAGTGGGAGCGAAGCGATGCCGAATGGCGAGCCCCGGTGCCTCGTGCTGTAGCGCCAGCAAGTGGGGATAAATGGCCAAGCCGATGCTGCCCGGCGTGATCAGGGACAGCTCGCCCTGGCTGGCGTCATCCCCCGCCAGACGCTGCTTGAGACGCTGGTCGGCAGCCTGCATTTCCCGCTGATAGTCGAGCAGGGCATGCCCTGCCGGGGTCAGTTCCAGACTGCGCGGCTGGCGCAGCAGCAGCGGCCCGAGCCGGGCCTCCAGGTGCTTGATGTGCTGGCTGACCGCGGCCTGGGTCAGGTCCAGGCGCTCGGCGGCGCGGGTGAAGTTGCCAAGCTCCACCAGCGCCTCGAAGGTGCGCAACCACTGGGGCTGAAGCATAAGCATCTCTTATCGTGATCATAATCGCATGGTGGTTCTGATTATGGCGGTAGAGGCCTAGCATGCAAGGCGTTCACTCAACACAACAGGAGCGCCAGCCATGAGCCAAGTCTACCCTCGCACCTTTTCCCACATCGGTATCTCGGTTCCCGACGTCGAGGCCGCCCTTAAGTTCTACACCGAGGTACTCGGCTGGTACGTGATCATGGAGCCCACCACTATCGTTGAAGACGACTCCGCTATCGGCGTGATGTGCTCCGATGTGTTCGGCCCGGGCTGGGAGTCGTTTCGCATCGCCCACATGTCCACCGGCGACCGGGTCGGGGTCGAACTTTTTGAGTTCAAGGGCCAGGAAAACCCGGAGAACAACTTCGAGTACTGGAAGACTGGGGTCTTCCACTTCTGTGTCCAGGACCCGGACGTGGAAGGTCTCGCCGAGCGCATCGTCGCCGCCGGCGGCAAGCAGCGCATGCCGGTACGCGAGTACTTTCCGGGGGAGAAACCGTTCCGCATGGTCTACATGGAAGACCCGTTCGGCAATATCCTCGAGATCTACAGCCACAGCTACGAGCTGACCTATGCCGCAGGGGCCTACGCTTCCTGAGCCGGGCCAAGCCAACGGGCTGACCGTGGCTGAAGGACGGCCGACCAGGGCCCGTCCATGCAAAAGACCCACTCCTGAAAAAGGCGGCCAATAAAAGAAGGCCCGCTTAAAGAAGCGGGCCTTTCTTGTTCCTGATCCAGAGCGTTACGTCTTCGCCCAGGCGCAGATCAGCTCACCTTGTGCCATTCGAAGGCCTTGAACGGCTGGTCGACCGGCGTCTCGGCCAGGTGGTTGGTGTAGTTGCTCATCACCTTCTGGGCGAGGCCCAGCACCACTTCCAGCACCTGGCGCTGGGTGTAGCCGGCGGCCAGGAAGTCATTGACCGCGGAGGCATCGACTTCACCACGATTGCGCACCATGGCCAGGGTAAAGACCCGCAGAGCCTCGAGCTTGTCGGTGGGCAGCGGCGTCTCGTTGCGCAGGGCCTCGGTGATGGCATCGTCGACCTTCATGGACTTGGCGATGGCGGTATGGGCCGGTACGCAATAGTGGCACTCATGCTCGACGTTGATGGTCTGCCAGACCACGGTCAGCTCGTCGGCATCGAAGCTCGAGTCGATAAACAGCTGATGTAGCTGCTGATAGCCCTCGAGCAAGCCTGGCGCCTCGGCCATCACCGCGTGCAGATTGGGGATCATGCCGAAGGCATTGACGGAGTTCTCGAGCAGCGGCTGGCTTTCCGCGGGGGCCGTGGTCTTGTCATGCAGGGTATAGGAACTCATGTATTACCTCGTTGCCTTGGGTCACGAATCGATGGAGCAAATAAGCGCCGAGCTCATTTTTGAGCGATCACTCAAATCAAGGCATGGCACTACCTGCCGTAGATGTGCCCTCAGGCTAACTGGCCTTGAGTGATCACTCAAGTTAAAATTTGAGCGCTCACTCAAGATTCATCCGGCCGTCTCACGGTCGAAAGGACACTTCATGCCTCGCCAGACTCGCCACGACCGCCAGCATTCCCTGGATCAGGCTCTTGCCCTGTTCTGGCGTAAGGGCTATCACGCCGCCTCGCTCAAGGACCTCGAAGGCGCCCTCGACATGCGCCCAGGCAGCATCTATGCGAGTTTCGGCAGCAAGGAGCGGCTGTTTGGCGAGGTGCTCGCGCGCTATGGCCGCCAGGGACTGGTGGAGCTCGAGCGCACGCTGGCCGCCAATCCCTCGCCGCTGGGCGGTCTGGCCGACTACCTGCGCGCCCTCGGCGAGCTTCGTGACACGCCGCGGCCCTGCCATGCCTGCCTACTGGTGAAGACGCTGCTGGAACTCGGAGCACAGGACGCCAACGCCCGTCTCGCCCAAGAGCTGCTGGACGCCATGGAGGCACGATTCACCCAAGCCTTTAAGGCCGCCCGCGAGGCCGGCGAACTGAACGAGCACAAGGCGAACGATCATTCAGCCCAGCAGCCGGCCCGCCTGGCGCGACGCTACCAGACGATGGTCATGGGCCTGCGTGCCCACGCCGAGCGGCCGATCAGCGCCGCCGAACTCCATGAGCTTGCCGACGACCTCGCTGACGACCTGCTCAGCCTCTGCGCTCGCCGTCATTGAGAGAGCTGCGGTAACCCGGACGCCACTGCATGAGGCGATCACACACGAAAAAGCCCGCAACGTCTAGCGTTGCGGGCCTTTCTGTTTGTCCGGGCAGTTTATGCCGGACTCGCTTTGCCGTAGTTGTCGCGTGCCGGCTCAGTAGTCCTTGAGCAGTACTTCGAGGGCAAAGGCGTTGCCTGACAGCTCGCCGAAGCTGACCGCTGGGGTTTCAGGCACGGCGGCGCTAGGCCAGGCAGTCATCATGTCCTCGTAGGCCTCGACCACTTCCGGGTAGGCCGGGCCGTTCGCGGCACTCAGCGTCGCTTCCTGAGCCGTGAGCATCTCACGACCGACCAGCATGAAGCCGTGGCCGTCCTGATATTCGGGACCGTTGACGAACTGCTCACCATCGATGGCCTCGATGTACTCGGCCAGGGCGGTGTTGGTCAGCGCCAGCAGTACCCGGCTCTGGAAGGTAGCGTCCTGCTTGAGAGACGGGTCGATCGCGGCCTGGGCGTCGTGGATCGCCTGGCGCGCCGCTTCATAGTCGTCTTCCAGACCGGACCAAGCGCCGCCTTCAGAAGCTTCTTCGGCCACCTTCATCAAGACCGGCTTGAGGCCCTCGACGCCACGGGCATCCAGACCCGCTTCAAGCGAGGTGTAGTACTCGGCCACGGGATGATAAAAGTGCGCCAGGGCGTTGTCCTTGGCACCGTCACGATACAGCTCGCGTGCCACCCGCAGATGGCCTTCCATCAGCGCCAGGGTAGTGACGTAGACGCCCGGGTTGGTGGAAGAGTAGCTGCTGCCACCTTCACCGCCCTCGCCGCCTTCACCGCCTTCACCGCCTTCACCGCCTTCACCGCCTTCACCGCCAGCATCAGCGCTAAGGTAATCGAAGACACTAAAGGCGCTGTTGCCGCCACCTTCGCCACCCTCTCCGCCTTCGCCACCTTCGCCGGACTCACCACCATGATGAGAGCCGTGGCCTTCGCCACCTTCGCCGGACTCACCGCCGTGATGAGAGCCGTGGCCTTCACCGCCTTCGCCGGACTCACCGCCGTGATGAGAGCCGTGGCCTTCACCGCCTTCTCCCGACTCGCCGCCGTGATGGGAACCGTGGCCTTCGCCGCCTTCTCCCGCGCTTTCCATCAGCTGGGCGTCGCTATTGCCGACGGCCTCTTCGTCGCCGCTCGCCCAAGCGGCGCTGCTAGCGCCCAGAAAGACACTGGCTCCGATTCCGACCCATAACTTCGTCCGCGTGTTGGACATGATGATCTCCATGCTGTTGCGCTATCGTATTGTGTGAGAAGCGGCAGCCAGCCCGCAGCAACGAGTGACGTGCGCCGGCCTTGCCCAGGCTGGTAGGATGCCGGCCATTATCCTGAAATACAAACGATTAACATTTGGTCCTGATTTCTCATCTTGCCGGAGCCCGCCGTGATCCTCTGTATCGCCGACATCCTAACGCCCGAGCTGCTTGAACGGACCCGCGCCACCCTGGCTGAGGTGCCCTTCAAGGATGGTCGCGAGACGGCCGGCTGGCATGCCCGCACGGTCAAGCGCAACCAGCAGGCCGATGGGCGCAATCCCGAGGTGGCAGCGCTGCGTGAAGAGCTAACCCAGGCGCTCACTCGCCACCCACTCTTCCAGATGGCGGTACGTCCGGCACGCATGAAACCGCTGATGTTTAGCCGCTATGATGTCGGTATGGCCTACGGCAATCACGTCGATGACGCCGTGATGGGCAGCCCCGGCGGCGCCCTGCGCACCGACATCTCCTATACCCTGTTTCTGGGAGACCCCGCTAGCTATGACGGCGGTGAGCTGCTGATCGAGTCCACCGCCGGCGAGCAGACCTTCAAGCTGCCGGCGGGCTCGCTAGTGCTCTATCCCTCATCGAGCCTGCATCGGGTCGAGGAAGTCACCCGCGGGGAGCGACTCGCCGCGGTGGGTTGGGCACAGAGCCAGGTGCGCGATCCACGCCAGCGCGAAGTGCTTTTCGACCTGGACACCACCCGTCGCCAGCTCTTCGACGAGAGCGGCAACACCGATGCCTTCAAGACACTCTCCAAGAGTTACGCCAACCTGCTGCGAATGTGGGTGGAGGTATAAGGGCGGTGTGACGTCTCGAGCGAAGATGCCGTAAGGTTGCACAGGATAGCCCGTCGCCCAGGTGAAGCCTGCTCGAAGCTATTGGGTGCGCCTTTTTGAGAGGCCTGTTAAAAGAGCTACTTAAGAGAGCTACCCGCCGAGGACATGCCATGACCGCACCGACGACACCTCAGCGCCCGCGCAACGTACTGGGTGAACCGCTGGCTCCCTGCTGCCACGAGAACGCCAGCGGCTTTTACCGTGACGGCTTCTGCCGGGTGGGCCCCGAGGACATCGGCGTGCACGCTATCTGCGCCGAGGTCACCGAGCAATTTCTGGTCTTCAGCCGCGCCCGGGGCAACGACCTGGTCACGCCGCGCCCGGATGTCGGCTTTCCGGGCCTCACGCCCGGCGATCGCTGGTGCCTGTGCGCCGGTCGCTGGCAGGAAGCGCTTGCCGTCGGACTTGCTCCACCTGTCCTTCTGGCGTCGACCGATCAGCGAGCGCTGGACGTGGTAACGATCGAGGATCTGCGTCGCCACGCGCTGGATGGCTAAATAGACCGGCCTAGCGACGCAGTCGCGGTTTGGCTAATCGCCAGGCGGGCGACAACGCCTAGGTCAGCGCCTGCCACAGCAAGTTAAGGCCGACGATGAACATCGCCACAATGACCAGCCGAAAGAACAGCGTTTCATTGACGCGGCTCTGGAGCCACAGACCGCTGCGTACGCCGGCCCAGGCGACAGGCACTAGCAACAGCGACGCCCAGGCGCTCGTGACGTTCACCTCGCCAAGCCAGATGTAGGGGCCTAGCTTGATCACGTTGACCACCGCAAACGACACCGCACAGGTCGCAATGAAGGTCTCTTTGGGATATTTGCGCGGCAGCAGGTAGACGTTGATCGGCGGCGCGCCGGCATGGGCCATAAAGCTGGTAAAGCCACAGACGCTGGCGGCAGGCAGGGCCCAGCGGACTGAAATGGGTTTTTTGGCAACGGGCTTTAACAGCATATAAGCGGCGAACAGCAAGGTGATCACGCCGAGCACCAGCCGCACGCCCTGCTCGCTCAGGCTGCCAAACAGCACCGTTCCCACCCCAACACCGACGAACAACCCGGGCAAAAAGCGCCAGACTTCGGCCGTTGCCTGCTTTCCCCACCAGGCCTTCACCGCAAAGACATCCATGACCAGCAGCAGCGGTAGCAGCAGGCCTGCCGCATGCGTCGGACTGATGGCCAGCGCCATCAGCGGTACCGATAGCGTGCCGAAGCCCCCTGCAAATCCGCCCTTCGAGATGCCCGTCAGATAAACGGAAAAGACGATCAATAGCCAGGCAACGGCGGAGTATTCAGGGAGCATGCCAAGTCCTTAACGGCTAACAATAAAACCTTGATGAAGCGACCATCGCGGGCAGTATTTCAACGCATGATCATGTCAAAAACAGCCGCCAACCGATACATAGACACCCATTAGACGAAAGGTATACGAGATTTAACACCCATACTTAACAGCAGTAGAGAATAATCTTATCAGTGCCTTATAGAAAAACATCGGGCAATTCATACACCAGAATGCATTAACGCCCTCCCCCTAGAAAAAGACGCTTTAGCGACGATACCGCCCTATCCACTTATGCAGAAAAGCAGAAGAAATTTCACGATAAAGTCACGCAAAGGGCCCGCTATCCTGATTTGACAGTCTGGAAACAAGGTGACCATATTATCTCGGCGGAATAATAAAAACTCACCACCAAGCGAGATGATCATGAAAGGAATAACAACATCAATCCTGCCTGCCGTCATGATGGGCACCATGGTACTCGGCAGCGGCCTGGCGACCACTGCATACGCCCAGGACCCTTACACCGTTGGCGTTGAAGCCTCTTTCCCGCCCTGGGCTTACGTGGAAGGCGGAGAGTTCAAGGGAATCGCCATCGATGCGATGGAAGCGATTGCCGAGGAAGCGGGCATCGAGATTGAATTCCAGGACATGCCCTTCCCCTCGCTGATCCCCGCGTTGGCAGCGGAGAAGATCGACATACTCGCCACCGGCCTTACCGTCACCGAAGAGCGTAGCCAAAACATCGACTTCACCATTCCTTGGTGGGAAACCAACGACGTCGTGCTGGTACCCAAGGACTCCGACCTCAACGTATTTACCGCCGTGTGCTGTGGCGCCAAGGTCGGCGTGCAGGGTGGCTCTTCTCAGCAGGCGTGGATGGAAGAGAACGTACTGAACTCAAGCGACATCGACGTTGAGTTGGCCAAATACGACAACTACGTCACGGCCGTGGACGATATGGCGATCGGCCGCATCTCCTCGGTGATCGTCGACGACACCTCCGCTCAGGAGTACATCAACGCCGGCAAGGAAGTGAGAATGGCCGGCAAGATTTACATCCGCGCTCCGCTGGCACTAGCCGTGGCCAAGGGCGACCCTCAGGGCATCCTCGGCGACTTGAACCAGGGCATCATGGCCATCTACGACTCCGGCGCCTGGGGTGACATCGTCGAGGCGTACATTCCTGGCGTCACCGTACCCGCCATCCCGGGCCATATGCCTGATTTCGTCGATACCTACCAGAAACCGGTCGCCGGACTTCCCGAGCTCGGCAACGAATAAACCGATCTGACGGCGGGCACCTTCCAGCCAAGGGAGGGTGCCCGCCACGCAAGGGAAATCGGCATGGATATCTACGACGTACTGCTTCGCGATTTCCCCTTCCTACTGAAGGGGTTGGGCGTCGCCATCGTGCTGTTGGCCGCCCTCTTGGCGATTGGCTTCCTGCTGGGCATGGCGATCTGCCTGGTAACACTCTATGGCCCCAAGACACGCTTGGTGCAATGGCCGCTGGTAGTGTACGAGCGCGTCTTCCGTGGCGTTCCCATTATCATCATGCTGTTCATCTTCTTCTACGGTCTCTCCGGCATCGCCGATATCTCGGCCTTTACCGCCGCGATACTGGCCATGGGCCTGCGTTCCGCGGCCTACCAGTCACAGATATTTCGCAGCGCCTTCCAGTCCGTGCCCGCCGGCCAGATGATGGCGGCCAGGGCCATGGGCATGTCCAAGGTCAAGGCGATTCGCCATATTATCTTTCCCCAGGCGGCACGGCATGCGATTGGGCCCTGGACCAACGAGTTCTCCTCGGAAATCAAGGAGACCTCCCTGGCCTATGTCATCGGGGTTGTCGAGCTGACCCGCCAGGCGCACTACATCATCACCAGCACCCAGGGCAACGTGCTGACCGTGTTTGCCGTCGTGGCGCTTTTGTATTTCATCCTCAATCGAGCGGGCAACAGCCTGCTGTATGCCTTTGAACGCAAGCTGGCCGTGCCGGGCTTCGAAAAATAACGCGCGAATAACGCGAGAGGAACGCCAAGAATGGCCGACGATCTGATTCTGGACGTGCAGGATGTGAAGAAAGCCTACGACGGCCTGGAGGTGCTCAAGGGCATCAGCTTCGGGCTGCGCAAGGGCGAAACCAAGGTGTTGATCGGGCCCTCCGGCTCGGGGAAAAGCACCCTGCTGCGTTGCATAAACCACCTCACGGTGCCGGATGCCGGGCGCATCTACCTCAACGGCCATGAAGTGCTGGATGACAACATCGATGCGATGCGGGCGCGCATGGGCTTCGTCTTTCAGGACTTCAACCTCTTCTCGCATCTGTCCGTTCTCGACAACGTGCGCATCTGCCAGATCAAGGTCAACGGCACCGACAAGGAGGACGCTACCCAGCGCGCCAAGCGCGAGCTGGAGCGGGTGGGCCTAGGCGACAAGGCCGACGCCTATCCGGCGGAGCTCTCCGGCGGCCAGCAGCAGCGTGTCTCCATCGCCCGGGCCCTGGCCATGGACCCCGATGTGCTGCTGTTCGACGAACCGACCTCGGCGCTGGACCCCGAGCTGACCGGCGAGGTCGTGCGCGTGATGCAGCAGCTGGCCACCGAGGGCATGACCATGGTGGTGGTGACCCATGAAATGAGCTTCGCCCGTCAGGCCGCCGACGAGATCATCTTCATGGAGAACGGCCATATCGTCGAGCAGGGCACTCCGGATGCCATGTTCACCGACTCCGTACACGAGCGGACCAGGGCCTTCCTCAACGTCATCGCGGAGCACGGGTAAGCCATGCAGGAATTCATCTCCTTCGGTATCAAGTGGCTGCCTGAGCTGCTCAAGGGCGTGCCCATCACCTTGTCGCTATGGATCATCGCGATCACGCTGGGCTTCTTTCTCGGCCTGATACTGTGCTGGGCAAGGGTCTACGGCAACCGGCTCTTCTATTGGATCAGTACCGTCTACGTGGAGCTCTTCCGCGGCACACCGATGCTGGTTCAGATGTTCTTCATCTATCTGGGCCTTCCTCAGGTGGGCATCGTCTTCGATGCCTTCACAGCGGCGGTGATCGCCATCACCCTCAACAGTGCCGCCTACCAGGCCGAGTACTTCCGCGGCTCGGTACTGTCGGTGCCCAAGGGGCAGATCGTGGCGGCCCGGGCCTGTGGCATGTCGCAGTGGCAGGCGATCCGTCACATCATGCTCCCCCAGGCACTGCGACGGGTGATCCCGCAGTGGTCCAACGAGGCAATCATCGAGCTCAAGTTCACCTCCATCGCCTACACCATCGGCGTGGTGGAGATCACCGCCATCGCCTACGATGTCGGCTCGCGGACTCTGGACTTCTTCATGATCTTCCTCTGGGCGGGGCTGATCTATCTGGTGCTGACCTCCACGGTGGCAAGCCTGCTAGGGTGGCTCGAGCGCCGCACCTATGTGCCTGGGGTGACCAGCATCTGAGCACAAAAAAAAGGGCCTGCGATTGCTCGCAGGCCCTTCTTCGATGTTCTTGGCGCGCCCAGAAGGATTCGAACCTTCGACCCCTGCCTTCGGAGGGCAGTACTCTATCCAGCTGAGCTATGGGCGCGCAACTGCCGTTCCGGCAGTGCCCGATTGGGCGGCCACAATCCTACCCGCCCACCGCGCGGCTGTCCAGCCTGATACAAGTGCCGCTTGAACCACAGCGTTTCCCGCTTCAGTGGTTGCCGTTATACTGATTTTCAGGCGCCGATGCGGGCGTTCGATGACAAGCAGGCTAGAGGTGGTGAGAGTGAACGTCAGCAAACTGATCATGGGCGGCCTGACCGCCCTGAGCCTGGCCGTGACCAGCGCCGCGTCGGCCCAGAGCGACATGAGCCACGACGCCATCGCCGAACGCCTCGAGCCGGTAGGCAAGCTATGCATGGCCGGCGAAGACTGCGGCACGGCCGCCACGGCGTCCAATAGCGCAAGTAGCGCCAGCAGCGGCAATGAAAACTCGGGCGAAGATATCGACGGCGCCGCCATCTACGCCAGGGTCTGCGCTGCCTGCCACGATACCGGCGCGGCCGGTGCCCCCAAGAAGGGCGATGTCGAGGCCTGGGCACCGCGCCTCGAGCAGGGCACCGAGACCCTCTACAGCCATGCCATCAACGGCTTCAATGCGATGCCGGCCAGGGGCGGCAACCCGAGCTTGTCCGATGAAGAGGTCAAGGCCGCCGTCGACCACCTGGTGGCCACCAGCAAGTAGGCGGGGTGAAAGCGGCGCGCGCACTTGCTCACCACGTTTGATCACTACAACGCCACCCAGCATTGACCAACATTGAAAAAGAGGCGCCATCGGCGCCCCTTTTGCGCTGTCTCTGCGCGCACGACGACCCTCGCTCTATCGTCGCTCAGCCCGGTAAAGCGCCCTCCGATCAATCACAAAGTACCTGTCTAACAAAGCGCCCTCAGCCTAGTAGAGAGCCGTCAGCCTAATAAAGAGCGCAGGCCGGCGATGGCGTCTTTGCCCCGGGCCTGTTTCTTCTCGGGGTCTTCCTTGTCGGCGCGGCCTTCCCAGTCGAGATCGTCCGGCGGCAGCTCGTCGAGAAAGCGACTCGGCGTGCAGTCGAGCAGCTCGCCATAGGCCTTGCGCTGGCGGGCTAGGGTCAAGGTCAGGGTCCGGCGAGCCCGGGTGATGCCGACATAGGCGAGCCGGCGCTCTTCCTCGACGGTGCCGGCCTCGACGGCATTGCGATGTGGCAGCAGGTCTTCCTCCAGGCCCATCAGATAGACATGAGGAAACTCCAGGCCCTTGGAGGCATGCATGGTCAACAGCTGCACCCGGTCGGAGTCGTCCTCCTCGGCCTGCTGTTCCAAGATGTCGCGCAGCACCAGCCGTGAGATGGCGGCCTCGACGCCGTCGGTCTCGGTCTCCAGGCTGTCGCTATCTTCGGTGGCGCTATCCTCGGCGTTGCGCTCCATCGACTTCTCGAGCTGATCGATCAGCGTCCAGACGTTGGCCATGCGCCGCTCGGCAACGGTGGGGGCGCTGGCGTTTTGATGCAGCCAGGCCTCGTAGTCCATCTCGCGTAGCATGTCGCGAATCGCGGCGATGGCATCGCCGCTGTCCATGCGCCGGCGCACGCCGTCGATGAAGTGGGTGAAGCGACCCAGCCGGTCGACTGCCCGGGCCGGCAGTACTTGCTCGAGCCCGATTTCGTGGCAGGCGGCAAACAGCGAGATGCCGCGCCCGGTGGCCTGGTCGTTGGCGTAGTTGGCGAGCTTCTCGAGCGTGCCGGGGCCGATTTCGCGGCGCGGCACGTTGACGATACGCAGGAAGGCGTTGTCGTCGGCCGGGTTGATCAGCAGGCGCAGATACGCCATGGCGTCCTTGATCTCGTTGCGCGAGAAGAAGGAGGTGCCGCCGGAGAGCTTGTAGGGGATCTGGTAGTGCTGCAGCTTGAGCTCCAGCAGCCTCGCCTGGAAGTTACCGCGATAGAGCACCGCGAAATCCCGCCATTCGGCGCGCTCCTTGATGCGTCGGGTAAGGATCTCGCTGGCCACCCGGTCCGCCTCGGCCTCCTCGTGGCGGTTGACCACCACACGAATCGCCTCCCCGGGGCCAAGCTCCGACCACAGCGCCTTCTCGTAGACGTGGGGGTTGTTGGCGATCAGGGTGTTGGCGGCGCGCAGGATGGTGCCGGTGGAGCGGTAGTTCTGCTCGAGCTTGATGACGTTGAGACGCGGGAAATCCTCGCCCAGGGTCACCAGGTTTTCCGGCCGCGCGCCGCGCCAGGCATAGATCGACTGGTCATCGTCGCCGACCACGGTAAAGGTGGCCCGCTCGGCCATCAGCAGCTTGACCAGCAAATACTGGGAGACGTTGGTGTCCTGGTACTCGTCGACCAGCATGTAGTGGATCTTGCGCCGCCAGCGCGCCAGCACCTCGGGGTCATCGCGCAGCAGCACCACCGGCAGCAGGATCAGGTCGTCGAAATCCACCGCATTGTAGGCCTTGAGGTGGCGGTTGTAGGCCTCATAGACCCTGGCGGCAAACTGCTCGTCATCATCGGCGGCATGCGACAGGGCATCGCCCGGCAGCACCAGATCGTTCTTCCAGGTCGAGATCTGGCTCTGCACCCGGCTGATCTGGTCGGCATCGATCTGGGCATCTTTCTGCATCAGGTCGCGCAGCAGCGCCTTGGCGTCCTCGGGGTCGAACAGCGAAAACCCCGGCTTGTAGCCCAGGGTCTTGAGCTCGCCGCGGATGATATTGAGGCCCAGGGTGTGGAAGGTCGAGACGGTCAGGCCGTGACCCTCGCGGCCCTGGAGCAGTTGCCCGACCCGCTCCTTCATCTCTCGGGCAGCCTTGTTGGTGAAGGTCACCGCGGCGATCTTGCGCGCGCTCATGCCGCATTCCTGGACCAGATAGGCGATCTTGGAGGTGATCACACTGGTTTTGCCCGAGCCGGCACCGGCCAGCACCAGGCAAGGGCCGTCGATAAAGCGCACCGCTTCCTGCTGGCGCGGGTTCAACTTGGCGAGGCGTTGCTTGATCGACATGGCTTACTCCTGATCGGCGGACGGCGCGGCGGCATCGGGCTGGCCGTCCCCCGGAAGCCCGGCGCCCGGAAGGCCGGCCCCAACGAATCCAAGCTGCCGCCACGCCTCGAAGACCAGCACGGCACCAGCGTTGGACAGGTTGAGGCTGCGACTGTCGGGCAACATGGGAATGCGCAGGCGCTGCTCCGGCGGCAGAGCATCGAGCAAGGCCTGCGGCAGGCCGCGGGTCTCGGGGCCGAACACCATGGCGTCGCCTGCCTGGTAGGCGGGCTCGTGATAGCCGGTGCGTCCACGGGTCGAGACGGCGAACACCCGGGCCGGGCGCGCGTCTGCCAGGTAGGCCTGCCAATTCGCATGCACCCGGACACGCGCCCATTCATGGTAGTCGAGCCCGGCGCGGCGCAGGCGCTTGTCGTCAAGCACGAACCCCAGCGGCTCAATCAAATGCAACCGGAAGCCGGTGTTGGCGCACAGTCGGATCAGGTTGCCGGTATTGGGCGGAATCTCGGGTTCGAAGAGCACCACGTCGAGCATGCGAACATCCTGATCGAATAAGGGCCATAATGCAGTCGGGCCCCATTGCGGGGCCCGAAAACGCAGACGGTAAGGGCCGTCTTAGAAGTTCAGCCGCACGCCGATGTTGGCGCCGCTGTCGAGAGTGTGTGCACCGCCGGTACCGTCGAAGTCGCCGCGCAGGCGGCGATAGCCGACATAGCCGTCGACGTTCGGGGCGAAGGCATAGCGCGCTCGCACGCCATACTCGGCGCTGTCCTCGAGATCGCCGACCGTCACCACATCCGGGGTGTAAAAGGCGTAGCCGCCCACTGACATGGCCGGCAGGCTCGGCACATAGGCGTAGCCATAGCCACCCAGGCCGAGACCGCCACCATCGCCGAAATCGGTGTCGAGCTGCGTCCAGCGAGCGCCAAGCCCCATGTCGTAGCGGCTGTTGCGATCCACGCCCAGCAGCTGAACATGGCCTTCGGTGGTGTCGCCATGATCGTCGCTGTCCAACACGCCACCACCCAAGGCAATGCCCGGAGCGATGTCGCCGGCACCCTCGAACTGCACGGCCTCATCGCTGAGGTTCAAATCCAGGCTGCTAGCCTGGCAGGTCAAGGTGGCCGCCAGCAGGGCGGTACCGCTGATGAGCAGGGGAGTCAGTTTCATCGCAAAATTCCTAGGTCTAGATCATGAGTCCAGATGGTGTATCCAGCGCGTGCTCAAGCGTCAAGGTGTCACTCGGCGACGACACCACTCGAGACGACGCCGTAGCGGTCGCGGTAGTCGCGAATGGCCTGGGCATGGCCCTGCATGGCCTCGGAAGCGTACTCTTCCAAGTAGGCCAGCACCATATCCAGCGTAACGATACTGACGACCGGCATGCCATAGCGAGCCTCGACCTCCTGGATGGCGCTGCGCCGTTCGGCACCCTGCTCGACGCTGCCGCATTCCTGGCGATCCAGCGCGATCACCACGCCAGCGGCCTCGGCGCCTGCGTCGTCGATCAGTGTCATCACTTCGCGGATCGCGGTGCCGGCGGTAATCACGTCATCGATGATCAGCACCCGGCCTTCGAGGGCGGCGCCAACGATGTTGCCACCCTCGCCGTGGGTCTTGGCTTCCTTGCGGTTGAAGGAGAACGGCAGATCGCGCTGATGATGATCGGCAAGCGCCACAGCGGTACTGGCCGCCAGCGGAATGCCCTTGTAGGCAGGGCCGAAGAGCACATCAACCTCAAGGCCGCTGTCGGCGATGGCCTGAGCGTAGAAGCGCCCCAGCCGGGCCAGCGCCGAACCGCTCTTGAAGAGGCCAGCATTGAAGAAGTAGGGACTGACACGGCCAGACTTGAGGGTGAACTCACCGAACTTGAGCACGCCCTGTTCGATGGCAAATTCGATGAACTCACGCTGATAGTCCTGCATGCTTACCGCCCCGCTCGCTGCCATCTTCGGATCTCCTGACTGCCCTGGCCGCACGGCCATTTACCCAAACGTCGAAACGTCGGGTATCATACACGCGCGACGGAAAAGGGACCACGTAATGAAAATCGCCAGCATCAACGTCAACGGTATCCGCGAAGCGGTCGAGCGAGGCTTTCTCGACTGGCTGGCCGGTCAGGATGCCGATGTCGTCTGCGTCCAGAATCTCAAGGCCAAGAGCTTCGAACTGGACGACAGCATTCTTTACCCGGAAGGCTATGAAGGCTATTTCCTCGACGCCGAGGAAGACGGCTTTTCCGGCGTGGGGCTTTATTGCCGCAAGATTCCCAAGGCCATCATGTACGGGCTGGGTTTCCCCCAGTGCGACAATGAGGGACGCTTCCTGCAGGCTGACTACGACCGTTTCAGCATCGCCAGCTTCCTGATGCCGGACGGCAGTGATCCGACCGCCAAGCAGGACTTCATGAGCCAGTATCAGGATTATCTCGGCAAGATGGCGCGCAAGCGTCGCGAGTACATCATCTGCGGCACCTGGCACGTGGCTCACAAGACCATCGATCTGGCCAACTGGGCCGACAACCAGACCACGCCGGGCTTCAAGCCCGAGGAACGGGCCTGGATGGATCAGGTATTCGGGCCAATCGGCTTTATCGACACCTTCCGCGAGGTCAACCGCGACGCAGGCGAGTACACCTGGTGGCCGGCCCTCGACCAGCACCAGCCGCGCTCCCGCCAGGAAGGCTGGCGTCTCGACTATCAGCTGGTCGGCCCCAACCTGCGCCGCAATGTGGTCGACGCCTGGATTGACCGGGACGCGACCTTCTCGGAGTTTGCGCCACTGATCGTCGAATACGACCTGGAGCTCTAAGCGCCTCTATTTTCTCGATACGCCCTTCGCACCTCCGTCGCAAGCGCCTAGCAGGCTAGGCGATAAGCCTCTGACGCCGGCCTCGAGCCGGCGTCTTGCACGGTGGGGCCATCATGCCCTGATCGACACCGCTACTTGCGAATGCCCAACGCCTCACGCTGATGATCGAAAAGCGTCGCGCCAGCGCCTTCCGCCAGGTCGAGCATGGCGTTGAGCTCAGCGCGGGAGAAGGCGCCCGCCTCGGCGGTGCCCTGCACCTCGATCAGCCCACCCTGCTCGGTCATCACCACGTTCATATCGGTGTCGGCGCGGCTATCTTCCGGGTAATCGAGATCGACCACCGGGGTGCCCTTGAAGAGCCCCACCGAGACCGAGCTAACCAACTGCTTGAACGGGTCTTTCTTGAGCTTCTTCTCACGCTGCAGATAGCGAATGGCATCGACCAGCGCCACGCAGCCGCCGGTGATCGAAGCCGTGCGGGTGCCGCCATCGGCCTGGATCACGTCGCAGTCGACGGTGATGGTGAACTCGCCCAGTTGCTTGAGATCCACCGCCGCGCGCAGTGAACGGCCGATCAGGCGCTGAATTTCCAGCGTACGGCCGCCCTGCTTGCCGCGCGTCGCCTCACGGCCGCTGCGGGAATGGGTGGCCCGCGGCAGCATGCCGTACTCGGCCGTCACCCAGCCCTGGTTCTTGCCACGCAGCCAACGTGGTACGCCGGCTTCGACGCTGGCATTGCACAGCACCTTGGTATCGCCGAACTCGACGAGAACCGAGCCTTCGGCGTGGCGCGTGTAGTCGCGAGTCAGACGGATATCGCGGGGCTGATCAGGCTGGCGGCCGCTGGGGCGCAGGGGTGTGGTGGACATGACATCTCTCGTTGCGGAAAAACAGAACAAAGGCCGGCAAGCGCCGGCAGCTGGCCGCCATTCTACACGCTCACCCGCGGGAATCAGTGGCACTGAGCCAGCATCAGTGCCGAGCGTAAGGTAACGCCGCCTGCGATCGCCTGTACGTCGTGGTGCATGCGCCGGCGGCGTGGAGGGTTAAAAAAGCCGCAGTGCCAAAGAAAGCGCAAAACGGCATTGACGGATCGCGGATAGGCGCTCAGAATTCTCGACAAATGGACTGGGAGTGCCCGGTCGGCGTCTAGACCTCGGTGAGCTTCATCGGGGTCTTTCGCTATCTGTACGTCGCAAAACCTCAGGGTAAGTGCTTGAGCCCCCACTGATCGTACCCATCCCCTACCGTTTGCCTGCCTCCCTCGCAGTAAAATTTCCTTCTCAACACATCGAATGCCTGATTGGCCTGTTCAGGGTTGAGGACATGACGTCAGTTGTCCACGTGCCTGATTCAGCGCTTCACAGTGACCAAAGGAGGTACGCTGCACCTCGGCCTCTTCTAGATCGAGCGCGTCATCGGGCAGCAGCACATCGGCATAGCGCGCCTGTAGCGGTGCGCACTCCCGACGCTCGCTTTCCAGTCGCCGCTCCAGTGACGCCAGACGCTGCTGACTGATCACCGCCTGCCGCACGGCGCGGCGTTCGCGCTGTTTAATCTCGTTGAGAATCGCGCGCTGTTTCCAATAGTCGCACAGCGCCCAGAGCGGCGTTTTCTTCGCCTGCTGCTGGCTTTTCCAAAGTGCCACGCGGGCAGCGAAGCCGCGATGCTTCTCTGCCTGATGCCGTGCTGATTCAGTCTGCGCCTCGAGATTCTTGAGCGACAGCAAGCGCTTCAGGCCCGCCTGTGCGGACTCGACTTCGCGCTCTGCTTTCTTGAAAGCGCGCTGTGCCATTGTGAAATCCCGCTTGGCATCGCGCCCTTCCGCCAGCGCCTTGAGCGCCGGGATCAGAGTCGAGTAATGCTCGGCTTCACCCTGCGTTTCGCACTTCGTGATCGGCTTGAAAAAGACCCGCTCGCCGAAGGTATTTCGGTTGCCCTTCTTACCCAGTGCAGTCGCGATCAGTCCCCAGCAATCCTTACCTGGTATCAGCGTCTCGACATGCAGCTCTCCATCAGATTTTTTCTCATGCCGAGCGGCGAGCTTCTGGCCTACTGGCTTGAGATAGCCCAGCTCCCGATATGCCGCCCCCAGCGCCTTCGACTGCGGCAGCTCGCGGGTGACGTTCTCTACCGCCGCGTTGTTGCTCGAGGCCACTACCATCTCGAACCCGGCAAGCTCAGGAATGAGCGTTTTGATGGGCTGTGGCTGGTCGTTGATCTTTGTCTGAAGACTCTCTCCGAAGGCGGCTTCGGGCGAGGCGAGCGCGGCTAGCACTTTCGCCCGCTAGACCACGTTGCGCGCCACCAGATCGCGCAGTATCGTCGTCTTACCGGTACCCGGCGGGCCGTTGACGGAGTAGAGCCCGGTCTCGGCCAGCTCCTCATCAATCGTGTTGATCGCAAACTGCTGCATCAGGCTCATCGAGTGGACGTCTTCGCCGGGCCAACGTCCCGGTGGCATGCGCTCCATCGCCAGGTTGCGCATCAAAAGCGATTTACCCTCAGGCAACAGCAGGTCCGGTTTTTTCTCGCCCGCTCCTTGTAAATAGCACGCCAGCGGCGAGCCGAGCGCGAGTCCCCGGTCTTTGGCCTGTGCCAGCACCCGTTCCAGGTCGCGAATAAAGAAACTGTTGAGAATCGCAAGCTCGTTGATCGCCGTTGGCGCTTCTTCTGGCGCCGCATCGGCCTCCAGCGCCGGGTGCATACCGTCGCCCGCGGCTTCCAGCCGATGAGGCAGTGCTTTGAGCGCCGACCACGTCTCAAGGACTTCGCCGGAGGCCACCGAGTCGGTTGCGTTTCTCTTCGTTTCGAAAAGCTGAACAACCAGCGCCGGTGCTTCGCTGCGCGGTGAAAACGCCGTCCAGCCCTGCATCGCCTTCAGCATCTCGACCAGCTCGAAGGGAGTTAGCCAGGGCGGCAACTCATGTTCGCGCTTGAGGTTGTCGGCAACGGTCAGAATGCTGTTCAGGCGCGCGCGGAAGATCTCTGTGGCCGCCTCAAACGCCTCGAGCGTTACCGTATCGAGCCGGCCCTGCTCTAGCGCGCCCAGCATCCACGGCGCGGTGGAAATCTCGAAGCTTTCGCGGTCGATGACACCGTTACTCTTGACCTTCACCGTCAACGAACAGGTCATCCCCTCGTCGCGGCTACGCTCCACCCACGCTTCGCTCTGGTCCGGGTAGGCGTCGCGGGCGATTTCGAAGATATCGCAGCGTTTGAAAAGCCCCAGATAAAGCTTGTACCAGTAGCTGCCTTCGGGCCGATAACGGCGCCCGGCCCGCCGAACGTACTGTGCATTCAGCCACGGCAGGCAGTCAGGCGTGTCGACAAGCTCGGTACTGCGATAGTGAATCGCGCCCTGGCCGTCGTCGATATTCTTCAGTTCAGTGGATTCGAAAAACTCGACCTTATGCCAGAACGACAAAATGCGCTCGGCTTGCGTGGATGAAGCGGAGGAGGTCATGCCCTGGCATTTTTCCTTGTGATTTTTTTGGCGCCTGCGCGGCGCGCGCTTCCTTGGCTTCAGCAGCGCATCGGCGCTGTGCCACGCTTTCTGCAGAGTCAACGGTTGATCAAGGCTTCTTCATTGGAAATGGTAACCGCAGCACTCTTGAGTTCGGCCAGGCGTGCCGCCTGCTTTAGAACAGCACGCGCTCCCCACTGGTCGATCTTGGGCAGCGGCGAGGGTGGGAACACGATGACACCTTATGCCATATATAGAAAAAGCGAAAATCTATACACAAGCCGCACGACATGCCAAGAAAACCGCAACCTCTTGGCATTAACGCCACGCTCATGACAAGAGGCCGGCGTTTGCTACACATGCCATATGGGCACTCGAACACCTCCAGCGGCAGGTCTGGCGATTAATGCTCCGTCAGCGCACTGACAACCGATATGAGCAGTTGGGCATGCCGATAGCATCTACACGCTCCCCCGCGGGAATCGGTTACACTCCGCCTTATTCCCACTCAGCTATATCGTCAGGAGTCGACATGGTGCACAGCATGACCGCCTTCGCGCGGGCCAGCCGCGAAGCCGACTGGGGCAGCCTCGAGCTCGAGTTGCGCTCAGTCAATCAGCGCTATCTCGATCTGCATTTCCGCCTGCCCGAGACCCTGCGCAGCCTGGAGCCCGACTACCGCGACGCCCTGCGCCAGCGGCTGAATCGCGGCAAGGTCGAATGCACCCTGCGCTTCGTGCCGACCAACGGCGAGACCCTGAGCATCAACGCCGAGCGCCTGGGCGGCCTAGCCGAGGCCCTCGGCGAGCTGCGCCGCACAGTGCCCGAGGCCGCGATGCCCGATGCTCTTGCGCTGCTCGAGCATCCCGGTGTGCTCGAATCGGGCGGCCCGGATATCGCCGAAGTGGCTGACAGCGCTCAGGCGCTGTTCGACGAGGCGTTGGATGCCCTGCTCGAGGCCCGTGCCAGAGAGGGCGCCGAACTCGCCGCGCTGATCAGAAGCCGTCTGAGCGCCGTTCGCGAGCAGGTCGACGAGGTGAAGGCCCAGTTGCCCGAGATCCTCAAGCGGCAGCGGGACCAGTTGCTTGCGCGGCTGGAAACGGTGCGGGCCGAACTCGAACCGCAGCGACTGGAGGCCGAACTGACCCTGATGGCCCAAAAGGCCGACGTCGACGAAGAGCTCGACCGCCTGGCAACGCATGTCGACGAAGTAGAGCGCCAGCTCACTCTCAAGGGACCAGTAGGCCGGCGCCTGGATTTCCTGATGCAGGAACTCAACCGCGAGGCCAATACCCTGTCTTCCAAGTCGGTGGTCGCTGAGACGACCCGCAGCGCCGTGGAGCTCAAGGTACTTATCGAGCAAATGCGCGAACAGATTCAGAATATCGAGTAGCATCCACCAAAGGCCATCAAAAACCATTAAACTATTGTTTTTCAAAGAAACAAAGACATAAGAAGTCCACCAAGGTCCACCAACCCCTCCGGAAATCCAGATCATATCGGGGAGTAATCCGGGGAGAAAAAGCATTGCCTCTCCTCCCTCCGACACATACCCTTACAGATACTCCCCAACCATGTCGATCCGAGTGCATGACCGGGAGAAAGTGGGGGAGGTGCCCGCTGGCACTCTAAATGCCGTTGCAAAAAGGTCCACTGGGCGCCAGTGACGAGCTCATATGACATTGAGCCGCCTATCTAGCCCAAGCCTAGCCCGAGCAGCTATCAAACGGTCGTTTGTTTTATTTTCAACGGGGGACGAGAGGAAATAATGGGAAGCCTTACCGCCAAGAAGAGCCAGTCGCTTGTCAAGGAGGGTAAAGCAGGGCGCTACAGCGACGGCAACGGTCTGTACCTGATGATACCGAGGAAAGGAACTCCTTACTGGATGTTGCGATACACGCTGTTTGGCAAGCGGCGTGAGATGACGCTGGGCAAACATGCCCACCTCTCTCTCGCCGAGGCTCGGACGAAAGCGGTTGAAAACCAGAAGTCTATACGCGAAGGCCTTGACCCCATCGAGGAACGCAAACGCGATAGCCAGGCCTTGATCAGGACAGTGGAGGACCTGTTTGCTGACTGGTACCCGGAGCTAGAGAGAAGACTCAAGCACCCAGCTATTCCAAAGCGGATATACAAAAAAGAAGTGGCGCCCCTCATCGGGGGTAGATCGCTGGATGCTGTCACCCCAATTGATATCCGTGAAATAATTAGACGAGTAACAAATAGTGGTAGGCCGACAATAGCTAATGACACACTGATGTATCTTAAACAGATGTTCAACCACGCCATAAAACTGGGAATTTTAACCTACAACCCAGCATCAGCCTTCAACGTCAACGACGCAGGCGGTATTGAGAAAAGCCGCGATAGGGTTTTGAGCCTCGATGAGATTCGCAACGTTTTCCAAGCCTTCAGAGACAATAGCGACAGCTTCAGCCGCGACAACTACCTCGCCTGCGCGCTACTGCTCGTCCTGGGGGTACGTAAGACCGAACTTACCGAAGCCCAGTGGTCAGAATTTGACCTGAAGAACGGCCGGTGGAACCTGAGCGGTGAGCGCAGCAAGACAGGCGCCGGGATCGTCATTCCCCTCCCACCGCAAACCATCGGCTGGCTGGAAGAGCTCAAGATCCGTGCCTGCGGCTCGGACTATGTCTTTCCTAATCGCCGCAGCAGTAAGCGGGCCCACATGGGCAAAGACACGCTGAATCGTGCCATTGCCAAGCTATTTGGCAAGGAGCCTGGCAAGAAGCCGCAACCAGAGAACCGGATGGGCGATATCACCGAGTTTACTGTGCATGATCTGCGCCGCACCTGCCGCAGCTTACTCGCTGCGGTTGGTGTACCGGGGCATGTCGCGGAGCGTTGCTTGAATCACAAGCTCAAGGGCGTCGAAGGCATCTACGACCGTTACGACTACTTCGACGAGCGAAAAGAAGCGATTATCAAGGTCGCAAACCTTCTTGGCCCTGCAATAAATCTTCCCTAACTCACAACGTAAATTTCTACACACCAACAACATCTCATGAGCCAATTTTGGAGAAAGCGCCATGAGACTAATCAAGCTTAAAGATGTCACCAGCCTTACAGGTCTTGCACGCTCCACCATTTACAAATACATTTCCGAAGAAAGATTCCCAAAACCAGTATCCTTGGGAGAAAGAAATGTCGCCTGGGTAGAGGAAGAAATTCAGGACTGGATCCTAGAAAAAATAGCCGAAAGAGACCTTGCATAAACAGGGTAAAAAAACACGCTCGTCATTCCACCTAGCCGCAACATTCCCGCCGACTAAAAAAATACCGCTCCACCAGCCGACACAGCTTCCTAAGCAGGAAGCTGTGTCGGCATTATCATGTTATTTTTTCAACGGCATCCCCTCTCAGCGAAGGACACTACCTCCTCACTGCCAACCACTAGGTGTGTAAATCCACCAGGTTTTCATCAGGCATCAGGCCGCCATGACCATGGCCATGCGACGATCAAGCTCCTCGTAGAAGGCCTCAACCCGCTTGGCAATGGTGCGGATCATCGTCTCGTCCCGGTAGGCACGCTTCACGAACAGCGGCATGCCCGGCCAGTAGCTGACGAAGTCGATCCACTCCCGCTCGCTGACCCACAGCCCGCCTTGGCACTGAGCGACGTGCTCCTGGGGCAGCTCGTCGGCCAGCAATAGCTCGATCTGGTACTTGGGCAGCTTGGTCTTGATTTCGACCAGGCCATTGCTGTCGACCAGGCAGTCGGGCGAGTAGCCCACCCCGTGGTTGAGGATGATGCCGACCTGCTCCAGTTGGGGCAGGCCGGCGGCCTCGTGATAGAGCTCCCGGGCCACGGGTTCCAGCTCATGACCGCGCTGGGTGTGAGCGTTGCCCTGGAAGGCATCGGAGGGCTCGCCGGTGATGCGCTCGCCGATCAGCTGATGCATGTAGCTCATCGCACCGGTACCGAAGCCTCCCGGCCCCTTGCCCTTGACCAGCAGAGTCTTCAGCTCGGACATGGTGACGATGCCGAGACGGGCGGCATGCCACTCGGGCGTGCCCTGTTCCAGTGTCAGGATCTGCATGACGATCTCCTTCTCGATGACACGGCATAGGCCAGAGAGGGGAGGCCCCTCGCCGGCCGGTCAGTGATGTTGATGGTTGGGCTGCGCCCGCTTCTGCAGGGAGGCACGCAGCTTGTCGAAGTCGCTGCGCGGTACCTGCTCGGCCTCGGCGTACTTGCCGACGAACCATTCCTGAGTCGCCGGGGGACAGGCGGCGATCAGCTGCCGGATCTGTCCGGCCTGGAAGGGGGTGACCAGCTTGACCGGGGCGGCGGCGTGACCGTTGTCATCCTGGCCGCGGGTAGTGATGTTAAGCAGGGCGCAAAGTATGTAGCGCTTGCCGTAGCTGGTGGAGGAGCCGAAGGCCTGCACGGCGTTCTTGCTGCCGCTGGTATCGGCCGGCAACAGCATGCTGGTTTC
>CETM01139226.1_pt1 | contig 43023 bp, 43 predicted proteins | sample 361451 | NCBI WGS metagenome assembly CETM01 (sample SAMEA2622690, study PRJEB7988) | marine metagenome | isolation source: saline water (ENVO:00002010), including
TATAACGTCCTATAAATGAAAAAAACACAAAATGCACTTGTTATCCTGGCTGGAGGCATTGGCTCACGATTTAGTAAAAATTTACCTAAACAATTTATGGAAATAAATGGTGAAAATCTTATACATTTTTTTCTAAAACGTATAGACACTGATAATTTTGATAAAATAGTCATAGTTCATAAAAAATCTCATAAAAAATATTTAAAAAAAATTAAATATGATTTTCCTTCAGGAAAGTTTCTTTTTACAGATGCTGGGAAAGATAGGCAAACATCCTCATTTAATGGACTAAAAAAACTTAAACCTTATAATCCAAAAGGTGTTTTAATTCATGACGCAGCAAGACCATTTTGTTCAAATAAGTTAATTGTTAAAATATTAAACCGAATCAAAAATAAATATTCAGCTATTCCCTATATTATTAGTCCTGATAAAAAAATGGTTTTAAAAAAGGAATTTAATCAAACTGTAAAGTCTATACAAACACCTCAAGGATTTAGATTTAAAACTATTTTTGAAAGTCACAAAAATTCATTTATTAAAAATGCAAAAGATGACTCTTTTTTAATTAATAAAAGTAAATTAACTTTTGTTACAGGAGAAAAATTAAATTTAAAAATTACTTATCCAGACGATATTAATTATTTTAAATTATTTATAAAACCTACATACAGGTCTGGTATAGGTTATGATATTCACCAAATTGATTATAGATCTAAAAATGGCTTAAAACTATGCGGTATAAAAATTCGTCATAGTAAATTGATTGGACACTCTGATGCAGATGTTGGAATTCATGCAATTTGTGATAGCATTTTTGGAGCTTTATCAATGAATGACATTGGTTACTATTTTCCAAATGATAATTCAAAGTGGAAAAATAAAAATTCTATTTTTTTTTTAAAATTTGCAAGAGAGCAACTAAAAGAAAAAAAATTCAATATAGTTAACCTTGATGTTAATTTTATTTGTGAAAAACCGAATATAATTAAATATAGAAAAAAAATGATAAAGAAAATATCATCAATTTTAAAAATTCCAGAAAATATTATTTCAATAAAAGCGACGTCTAATGAAAAAATAGGATTTATTGGTGATGGCTTAGGAATTGCCGCTGAGTCAATAGTTCAAATATGCAATGAAAATATTAACTAATATTTTAGTATCAATATTTTTTATTGGTCATATTAATTTCGCATCAGGCACTTGGGGCAGTTTAGCTTCAATATTAATAATATTCCCAATTATTAAATATGCTTTATTTCCATTTGAAATATTAATTTGTGTATTTATTATTTTATTTTTTATTTTTAATTTTTTTATTAACTATTATTCAAAAATGAATAAAACTTATGATTCTAAACATATAGTAATAGATGAATTTCTAGGAATTTTTATAATTCTAATTTTTTATGATTTTCTGATTATTTACAATGACTTTTTAACATTAATATTAATTTTTTTTATATTTAGGGTATTTGATATAATTAAAATTTTTCCAGCAAACTTGATTGATAAAAATCTTAAAAATGGATATGGCGTTATACTGGATGATATAGTTGCTGGTATATATACAATTTTAACGATGATTATACTTAATGTCTTTATTTAAAAAATTACTAAATAAATTAATTGAAAAAAATATTTCTATTTCAACAGTCGAGTCGTGTACTGGAGGTTTATTAGCTTATAGTTTTATAAAAAATCAAGATTCATCAAAAATTTTTAAAGGTGGATATATAACATATTCAAATGAATTAAAAATAAAAGAAATAAATGTTAAAAAAGTATCTTTAAAAAAATATGGAGCAGTAAGTCAAAAAATTGCTAAGGAAATGGTAGAGGGCTTATACCTTAAGAACAAAACAGATATTTGTATTTCTACTACCGGAATAGCAGGACCCGGAGGTGCTACTATAAATAAGCCTGTTGGATTAGTTTACATAGGCATACGCACCAATAAAAAAAATATTATATTAAAAAAATATTTTAAAGGGACAAGAATTCAAATACAGAAACAATGTGTTAATTTTATTTTTAGATATTTATACAAGTTAATCTAAATATTATCCGCTCTTTCCTTAAAGGATTGAATCATTTTATTTTCAATTAGTGGATAAAAAGTTTCAGCAATTTTTTGATGAATAAAATTCTTAAATTCAAAATTAACTTTAAAAATAATTTTTGATTTACTATTATTAATTTCTTCAAATTTCCAATTTGTGGTTAAATCTTTTAATGGTCCTTCAATATAATTTGTTTCAATTTTTAATTTATTTCGATCAAATTTAACATGGGATCCAAATTTTTGCGCTACAATAAATTTATATTCAACAAACATATCTGCAAAAATTTCATTATTTTTTCTTTGATTAACAACCATTCGTGTGCACCAAGGAATGTATTCAGGATAGCTTTCTATATCTAAAACAATATCAAATAATTTTTTAGCTGGATGGTTAATTATCTCCTCCCTTATTGAATTTTTCATTAAATTTTTTTAGAAGTTCTATTTTTTTGCATCACTTTAAAATCTTCAGATGCATGATAACTAGAACGAGTAAGAGGGGAAGATGCAACCATTAAAAAACCCTTAGCAATTGCCATCTGCTTAAATTCCTCAAATTCTTTTGGAGTAATAAATCTTTCAAGTTTTGCGTGTTTGGTTGTAGGAGGTAAATACTGTCCAATAGTAATAAAATCAACATCAGCTGCTCGCAGATCATCCATTACTTGATAAATCTCCTCTTTTGTTTCACCTAAACCAACCATTAATCCAGATTTTGTAAATATATTTGGATTAAGTTTTTTTATGTCTGCTAATAACTTTAAACTTACAAAGTATCTTGAGCCTGGTCTGATACTTAAGTAAAGCCGTGGAACTGTCTCAAGATTATGATTAAATACATCAGGAAGATTGTTTGACATAATACTTAATGCCTCTGGTTTTTTATGAAAATCAGGAGTTAATACTTCTATCGTACAATTATTATTTAACTCACGTATTCCTTTTATAACATTCGTGAAGTGATTAGCACCTCCATCAATAAGATCATCCCTATCAACACTTGTTATAACAACATGATCAAGCTCTAACTCATTAACAGCTTCAGCTATTTTTTTAGGTTCCTCAAGATCAATAAAACCTGGTTTACCTGTTTTTATGTTACAAAAAGCACATGCTCTTGTACAAATATCACCAAGTATCATAAAAGTAGCGTGTTTTTTTTGCCAACACTCTGCAATATTAGGACAGGCCGCTTCTTCACAAACTGTAACAATTTTTTTATCTTTAATAATTTTATTTGTAGATTTAAAAAATTTTGATGTTGGTGCCTTTACTCTTATCCAAGGCGGTTTTTTTGGGATAGGATTTGAAACCCTATTTATTTTTTCAGGATGTCTTATGTCACTCATATTTATAGAATCTCCATATCACTACTTTTTATCCAAATTTCAAATGGGTCTTCAATTATATCATTAAAATCTTTTAACAATTTACCTGCTACTGTGCCATCTAGAACTCTATGATCTGCAGAAAGGGTGGATTTGAGCGTATTTCCTACAACAACCTCATCAACGACAACAATAGGCTTGGTAATAATTTTACCTACAGCTAAAATTGATGATTGAGGTGGGCTAATTATTGCAGCAAATTCACTGATACCAAACATACCTAAATTAGATACTGTGATGGAACCACCCGTATATTGCTCAGGTTTTAATGAATTAGTTTTTGCTAATTTAGCAAGCTCTCTAATTTCACCTGATATTATGTTAAGACCTTTAGAGTCAACATTTTTAATTATAGGTGTAATCAAGCCTTCATCTATCGCCACAGCAACTGATACATCAATATTATTTAGTTTATAAATTTTATCATTCTGCCAATATACATTTGTGTTAGGATTTTTCTTCATCGCTAAACCTATAGCCTTAACTATTAAATCATTAAAGGATACTTTTACTGAATTATTTTCATTAATTTTTTTTCTTAAATTAATTAGTTTATCAACATTAGATTCAATAGTTAGGTAGAAATGAGGAATCTGTTGTTTTGCTTCAAGTGTGCGCTTAGCTATCACCTTTCTCATTGTGCTAGGTATAGATATGTCTCCTTCAAATGGAGTATTTGGAATTTGTTCAGCAATATTATTAGAATCAATATCTCTTTTAATAATTCTACCATCAGGTCCAGTTCCATTAAATTTATTTAAATCTAGATTATTTTCTTTAGCAATTTTTTTTACTAAAGGTGATGCTTTCAATCTATTGTCAGAATTTTGGGAGTTATGATTTTGAGAAATTTTTGAGTCTACGATTTTTTTAGTTTTTTCAATTTCTTCATCCTTTATGTCTTCACAAGAGTTTTCAATGTTTTTTTTATTTTCTATTGTTTCACTATCATCCCCGTCAATAATTGCGATAACACTATTCACAGGTATTTGTTTGTTTACAGTATCTTCAAGTAAATGTGTTATTTTACCTTCATCAACTGCTTCAACCTCCATAGTCGCTTTGTCAGTTTCAATTTCAGCTATGATATCACCCGCCTTTACGTTATCCCCAACTTTTACTAACCACTGGTTAATAATACCTTCTGTCATAGTTGGCGATAAAGCCGGCATTAATATTTTTGAAGACATAATTTATTTAATATAATTAACTTCTTTAACAGCTTTTACAATATCATCTATTTGTGGGAGATATAACTTTTCTAATGAACCTGAATATGGCATCGGCACATCTGCACTATTTACCTTAATTATGGGTGCATCCAAATAATCAAAAGCATTTTTTTGAACAATGTCTACTACTTCTGAACCAATACTTGCGACTGGCCAAGACTCTTCAACAGTAACAATGCGATTAGTTTTTTTAACTGAATTTATTATTGTTTCTGAGTCTAAAGGCCTTAAACTCTGGAGATCAATTACTTCTATATCTAAATCAAACTCATTTTTCAAAATCTTTGCAGCCTCAAGTGATTTTTGAAGCATTATGGAATAAGTTACAATTGTTGTATCACTTCCTGCTTTGGCAATATTTGCCTTGCCAAATGGTATTGTAAAATCATTATCAGATGAAACTTCTCCTTTAAGCCCATAAAGAATTTCATTTTCAAGAAATATGACTGGGTTTGGGTCTCTTATTGCAGAACGGAGTAAGCCTTTAGCATTCATTGGCGTTGATGGTGCAAGAACTTTTAATCCGGGAACTTGGGCATACCATGATGAAAAGTCTTGGCTATGTTGAGCTGCCACTTGAGCTGCTGCGCCATTTGGTCCTCGGAAAACAATTGGACAATTAATTTGACCTCCAGACATGTATAAAGTTTTGGCCGCAGAGTTAATAATCTGATCTATTGCTTGCATAGAAAAATTAAAAGTCATAAACTCTACAATTGGAGTCAATCCTTTAAAGGCAGCACCAACTGCTAGTCCTGTAAAGCCTTGTTCGGAGATAGGTGTGTCGATTACCCTTTTTTCTCCAAATTCATCTAATAAACCCTGAGTAACTTTATATGCTCCTTGATATTCAGCGACCTCCTCTCCTAAAATAAATATCTTTTTATCTTTTCGCATTTCTTCTGCAATAGTATCTCTAATAGCTTCTCTCATCGTTATGTGTTCATTATCAAGAGGTACATCTTCTTTTGAAAGTTGGTCTTCACTTTGTTTAACTTCTTTTTTTTGTGTAATTTTTTGTTCTTCAGCAGATTCTTTTTTTTGCTTTGTATCTTTTGATTGTGAACTTTTTTGATCTGAGATTAAGGCTATCGGTTTATTAACAGGTATGTTAACATCACCCTCTTTGAATAATAATTTTTCAACAAATCCTTCATCAACTGCTTCAACCTCCATCGTTGCTTTGTCAGTTTCAATTTCAGCTATTACATCTCCAGCCTTTACCTCCTGACCTTCAGCTACTAGCCACTTAGTCAAGTTTCCCTCTGTCATAGTTGGAGACAAAGCTGGCATTAAAATTTCAACACTCATTAAAGATAAACATCCGTATATAATTCTTTGTTATCAGGAAAATTACTTTCCAATGCAAAATCTGCAGCTAATTTAACTTCCTCAATTATTTCTTTACCAATTTTTTCCAACTCTTTATTTGAGGCTATCTTTTTTTTTATTATTTCATCTTTTACAACTTCTATTGGATCAGAATTTTTGTATTCTTCTAACTCAGCTTTAGTTCTATATTTTGCAGGATCAGACATTGAATGACCTCTATAGCGATAAGTTTGAACTTCAAGTATATATGGTCCCTTACCAGATCTTACATATTCTCCTGCTTTCTCTGCAGCTTTAATGACAGAATAAACGTTCATCCCATCAACAATTTCACCCTTAATACCAAAAGGTTCACCTCTTTTATACAAGTCAGAACCGGCGGCAGCTCTTTCCACAGATGTGCCCATGCCGTATTTATTATTTTCAATTATGTAAAGAACAGGAAGTTGCCATAGAGCCGCTAAATTAAAAGCTTCAAATACTTGGCCATTATTCATCGCTCCATCCCCAATATATGTTCGACAGATATTTTTATCTCCATTATACTTGTGCGTAAAAGCTATGCCAGTTCCTATTGGCACTTGCGCACCAACAATACCATGGCCTCCATAAAAATTATTTTCTTTAGAAAACATGTGCATTGAGCCACCTTTACCAGCTGAATAACCATCTATCCTTCCAGTTAATTCTGCCATAATTTTTTTTGGATCCAAACCTCTTGCTATCATATGACCATGATCTCTATAAGTTGTGACAACAGAGTCATTTTTTTTAATTGTCATAAGAACACCTACAACAACAGCTTCTTGACCTATATACAAATGACAAAAACCACCAATATGACCCATACCGTATAACTGAGCTGAACGTTCTTCAAAACGTCTGATTTTCAACATATAAGAATATATTTTTAGATGATCGGATTTAGTTAATTTTTTCATTTGTAAATTTTTGTAAATTTTTTAATATTTTATTGTAAATTTTTGTCAATTATTTATTCATCTAAAATAATAACAATTTCATTTTTATCAATTAAACCAAGTTTTTTTCTTACTTTTTCATCCAAAAAATCTAAATCTACGGTGTTAGGCTGCAATCTATTTATTCGATCGCTCAAATATTCATTTTCTTTAATTAATTTAGTAAGTATTTGGCTGTATTCATCGTTTTTTTTAGATAGATAGAAATACTCTAGAAGTCCTCTTTGGCCGTATATAAAAAAATATACTAAATATAGAAAAATAAAAAAGGTTACTAAAAAAGAAAAATACAAAATAATCCTGTTCTTTAAAACAACTGATTTATTCATATAAAAATTAACTAATCAGAAATAGATCGTTTATGTCAATATTTAAGGATAGATTTACCAGCGTACTTTGCATTTGAACCAAGTTTTTCTTCAATTCTTAGCAATTGATTATATTTTGCTGTTCTATCAGTTCTAGACAAAGATCCTGTTTTAATTTGTCCCGCTGAAACAGCAACTGATAAATCTGCTATTGTAGTATCTTCAGTTTCGCCTGACCGATGAGAAATTATTGAAGAAAAATTATTTTCTTTTCCAAGATTAATCGCATCAATAGTTTCAGACAAAGTTCCTATTTGATTTAATTTTACCAAAATTGCATTACCTGCTTTCTTATTAATACCAGTTTGTAGCCTTTTAATATTAGTTACAAAAAGATCATCACCTACTAATTGCAGTCTATTTCCAATTTTTTTAGTTAATTCTATCCATCCATCCCAATCATCTTCAGACATACCATCTTCAATAGAATAAATAGGATAATTATTTGATAAGTTTTCTAAATACCTAACCATTTCTTCAGAAGATAGAGTTTTCCCTTCACCTCTAAGCTCATATTTATTGTCTTTATAAAATTCAGTTGATGCTGCATCTAACGATAAAAGGATATCATCATTAATTTTAAGACCAGATTTTTCTATAGCATTTAAAATAATTTCAATTACTTCAGATGAGCTATTTATATTGGGGGCAAACCCTCCCTCATCTCCAACGTTAGTGTTTAAATTTTTTGACTTTAAAATTGATTTTAATGAGTGAAATATTTCACATCCATAGCGTAGAGCTTCAGAAAAACTAGGAGCTCCTACTGGTGCAATCATAAATTCTTGGATATCAACATCATTATCAGCATGAGAACCACCATTAACAATATTCATCATAGGTACAGGTAATAAATACTCATCACTTTCTGAAATAAAGTTAAAAAACTCCTTTGAAGAATGACTAGATAAACTTTTTGCAAATGCTAAACTTGCTGCTAAAGTTGCATTTGCACCTAATTTAGATTTATTTTCTGTTCCATCTAGTTCCAAAATTGTTTTATCAAAATCTCTATAATTTTGGAATTGCTTATTGATAATTTCTTTTTTTACTAATTGATTAATATTTTCAATAGCTTGATTAACACCTTTGCCTAAATATCGATTTTTATCACCATCTCTGAGCTCTAAAGCCTCGTGAATACCTGTAGAAGCGCCACTTGGTACAGCTGCTCTACCAAAAGACCCATCTTCTAAAAGAACATCGCATTCAACCGTTGGGTTACCTCTACTATCTAAAATTTCTCTTGCATGAATATTTTTTATTTTTTCCATTTTATTATCTTTCCAATCTTTTCAACTTTAATAAAAATTATTTTTTGGAAATATTATCAAACTCTATTAATTTCGAAATTAAATTTTCCAAATTTTCTAAATGTAACATATTGGGACCATCACTAGGTGCACTGTCTGGATCATTGTGAGTTTCAATAAAAATACCAGCAACACCTACTGCTGCTGCAGCTTTTGATAGAGTGGATACAAATTCTCTTTTTCCACCACTTTTTTCTCCTAGTCCTCCTGGTTCCTGAACAGAATGAGTAGCATCAAATATTACAGGATAGGAAAAACTTTTCATTACATCTAAAGACTTAAAATCATTAATCAAATTATTGTAACCAAAAGATGTTCCTCTTTCAGTTATCATAATTTTATTATTGCCCACACTTTCAATTTTTTTATAAATATTTGGAATTTCATGAGGCGATAAAAATTGACCTTTTTTTACATTAATAACCTTATTGGTCTTTGCTGCAGATAATAGTAAATCTGTTTGTCTACATAAAAAGGCTGGAATTTGTAGTACATCTACATTTTTTGATTTTGCAAAAAAAAGACATTGATCTTCATTATGTACATCAGTGAGTATTGGACAATTGAAATTGGCTTTTATTTTTTCAAAAATTTTATCTGCCTCATTTATTGATATTCCTCTTTTGCTATTAATACTTGATCTATTAGCCTTATCAAAACTTGATTTATAAATAAATTTTATTTTTTGTTTTTTACAAATCTTATTAATTTTTTCTGCCATCATTAAGGAATGCTGCTCACTTTCAATAACACAGGGACCTGCAATTATAATTAATTGATTATTATTAGATATTTCAAAATCTGCTAACTGAATTTTTTTCATTTTAAACAATTTTTTATAAATGAAGAAAATAAAGGATGAGGACTCAAAGGTCTAGATTTTAATTCTGGATGAAACTGAACCCCGATGAACCATTTATGATTAGTACTTTCTATTACTTCTGGCAGAATATTATCTGGTGACATACCTGAAAAATGAAATCCTTTTTCCTTAAAACCTTTTGTATAAGATAAATCTACCTCATACCTATGTCTATGTCTTTCTGAAATTTCTTCTGATTTGTAAATACTTTGTATTTTTGATCCTTTTTTTAAAATAGCTCTATATGCTCCAAGTCTCATAGTGCCCCCTTTATCACTTGCTGAGTCCCTTTTTTCAATTTTATTATTATTACTCCATTCTGTCATAAGGCTTACTACAGGGTTACTGGATATCTTAAATTCAGTAGAATTAGAATCATGATTATTTATTACATTTCTTGCTATCTCAATTACACTTAATTGCATACCTAAACATATTCCAAAAAAAGGTACGTCATTTTCTCTGGCAAACTTTATCGCTTGAATTTTACCTTCAACACCTCTGTATCCAAAACCTCCTGGTATAAGAATGCCATCGACGTTTTTTAAATCACTAATTAGTTTATTTGTTTCTATTTTTTCAGCATTAATCCATTCAATTTTAACTTTAACATTATTTTCTATACCTCCATGAGTTAGTGCTTCTATTAGTGATTTGTAACTATCTTTAAGATTTGTATATTTTCCAACAATTCCTATTGTAACTTCTTGTTCCAAATTGTTTATTTTATTAATTAATTTTTCCCATGCTATTAAATCAAGTGGGTATTCCGAGGGCTTGTGCCCTAAATGTTCAAGCAACACTTTATCAAGACCCGCCTTTGAATATATAGAAGGTACTTCATAAATAGATTTGGCATTTAAAGCTGGTATAACTGAGTCTTTTTTAACATTACAAAACTGTGATATTTTTTCAAGAGACTCATCGTCAATTTCCTTTTCACATCTGCACATTATTATATCTGGTTGAATACCAGAGTTTAATAATTCTTTTACTGAATGCTGAGTTGGTTTAGTTTTTAATTCTCCAGCAGATGATAGATAAGGTACATAAGTCATGTGTATTAAGGCAGAAGAAATATCCTTGTCGTTTCTAATTTGTCTAATTGCTTCTAAAAAAGGAAGGGATTCTATATCACCAACTGTCCCTCCTATTTCGTAAATTATAATATCTTCATCATCAATTTCATTATTTATAAAAAGCTTAATTTCATCAGTAACATGAGGTATGACTTGAATTGTAGCTCCTAAGTAATCACCTTTACGTTCCTTTTTTAAAACATTTGAATAGATTCTTCCTGATGAGGTGCTATCAGTATTTTTAGAGGAGCTATTTGTAAATCTTTCGTAATGACCAAGGTCAAGATCAGTTTCTGCGCCATCATCCGTAACAAATACTTCTCCATGTTGATATGGACTCATTGTACCAGGATCAACATTTAAATAAGGGTCTAATTTCCTAATTCTAACTTTAAATTTTCTTTGCTGAAGTAATGATGCAAGTGCTGCTGAAGCTATTCCTTTTCCAAGTGATGAGGCTACACCGCCCGTAATAAATACATATTGCATTACGGATAACCCTGATACATAATTGGGTTATCTATATCAAGTTAATAATATTAATTGTTTTCAGGTATTACAGGCTCTTCTGGGATTTCTATCTCAGAGTTTACTGAAGGGAGAGATTCCAATATATTTTTTTCAGACCCAACAGAAGCAACTATTGTTAAAATCACGCTCATTACCATAAACAAAGTTGCTGTGAGAGCAGTTAAACGAGATAATAAATTGGCAGAACCTCTAGCAGACATCATTCCACCTATTCCACCTCCACCTCCAAGACCAAGTCCTTCGTTGTCACTACCCTGAAGTAATACAAAAATAACAAGTAAAACTGCAAGAATTAACTGTATAATCACTAGGGTTAACATAAAAAACCTTATATTTATTAAGTTTTATAAATCAAGCTATTAATCTGTTATTATTCTTGTAAACTCTTCGGTTTTCAATGAAGCTCCGCCTATCAACAAACCATCAACATTTGATAGCGAATTTATATCACTTGAATTTTCAGCTTTCACAGAACCACCGTACAAAATTTTAAAATCTAGAAATTTTTTGCTTAATTTTCTTATAAAATCATGAGTTTCATTAATTTCTTCAAGTGATGGTGTTAAACCAGAACCAATTGACCACACAGGCTCATAAGCAATAATTGTGTTTTTAGAATTTGAAGACTCTGGTATGCTCTCATCTAGTTGTTTAGCAAGAAACTGATTGGTTTTACCGCTTTCTTTATGATCGAACTTTTCTCCTATGCAAATAATGGGTACAATTTGATTTGATATCAGTTCTGCTGATTTTAACTTAATATCATTATTTGTTTCATTAAATAAATTTCTTCTCTCAGAGTGTCCAACTATACAAAAGTTTACATTAAATTCTTTTAATGAGTTTACTGAAATTTCTCCAGTATAAGCGCCAAATTTGTGAGAAGATACATTTTGTGCTCCAGTAAAAATACGATTATTTTTTTTCCGACTTAAATAATCAATATAGATTGATGTAGGACATACTATAATGCAGTTATTATCATTATCTGGAATTTTTATTTGGTTAAAATATTTGTCAATAAACTCGAAATTTCCATTTAATTTCCAATTTGCAACAAATATTTTAGAAAAATTACTAATTTCAATCATAATTATTTTCCCTTATAGAAACTATTATTATAGAAGCAACTTTAATATGTTTAGAACTTTAGGAAAATCAAAAATTACCTTTTTATTAGCTATATTATTTGGAATAAGTCTATTTTTTTTTAGAGGTCAAGAGAGATATTCTAACTTTTTTAACTCAGATAATGTTGTAGCATCTGTTTCAGGAACACCTATATCTACTTCAAAATTCTTACGTGTTATGCAATTAAATATCAATCAATATAATCAATTATTTGGAAGATCTCTAACTGCAGAAGAAATACAAAATTTTCAGATTCATTCAATGGCACTAGGTCAGCTCATAAATAATGCGGTATTTGAAAATGAATTTGATAATAAAAAATTTATTATAGATGAAACTGTTGTTGCTTCAGAAACAAAAAAGAGATTTCCAAATTTATATAACAATAATAATAAAATTAATGAACAAGCTCTAAACTCCTTTTTATCAGAGCAAAATTTAAAAATAGATGATTTAGTTAAAATTATAGATTACGAGGCACGATCAAATATTTTTGATAAATTATTTTTTGACTTAAATTATCCTAATGAACTTCATCAAATTATAGGTAAATACAATAACCATATTAGAAATATTAGCTTAATTAAGTTAAATATTGATGATTTTAAATTAGAAAGTGATAATTTAGATATTTCTATTTCAAATAAAAAAATAATTGATTTTTTTAATACTAATCAGAGTGATTATATTGATCCTGAAAAAAGAGATATTTCTTATTTATTGATTGATAAAAAAAAATATTCAAATCAATTTGAGCCATCTGATAATCAAATCATTGATTATTACAATGAAAATAAAATTTTATTTTTAGAACAAGAAAAAAGAAACTTTATTCAATTTAATTTTAAAGACTTAGATGAAGCTAAAAATTTTAGATTAAAAATAAATAATTTAAATAATGATCAAATTATTAAATACGCAAAAGATAATAACATATTTTTTAATGAATTTAAAAACGTGTCTAAATTGGAGGTATTAGAGGAGTTATCGAATGTTATATTTAGCTTAGATATAAATCAAATCTCTGAAGTTGTTGAAACAACTTTAGCAAAACATATATTAATAGTAAATAAAATTTCTCCTGAAACACAAAGGAATTTGGAACAGTCACGAGAAGAAATATTTAATGCACTGCTTGAAGTAGAATTAAATAACTATTTTTTAGATTTAAAAAATAAAATTAGTCTGCAAATTCAAGATGGATATTCTATAAATGAAATATCTAAAGATAACTCAATAGAGATTAAAACAATCAAAAATACACCTTTAAATAATACAATAATAGGAGATGATATTATTAATAATAAAATTATCTCCAAAGCTTTTCAAACCAACAAAGATTTTGTAACTGATTTAATTGATATTGATGAACAAAGATCAGTTATAATTAATGTTGATGAAATAAAATACGCTAAACCATATGAAATTGATGCTATCTTTGAAGAGGTATCAAGTGATTGGTTAAAATCTCTTAAAATTGCGAGTATAGAAAAAAAAATAAATGAAATTATGCAGTCCTCTAAATCAATAGAAGACATATCTATTTTTGTTAATTCTGAAGTGTTAGTTGAAGACCTTCAATTAAATAATGATAAATATCCTGTTGCTGTAACAAATAATATTTTTGTTACTGAAATTGATGAAATTATTATTAGTACTATAAATGATGAAATTTATATTAGTAAAATTAATAATATTTCTTTTCCCAGTGATCAGTATAATATTCAAAAAATTTCAATAACTTCGGAACTAAAGGGGAGTTTTGGTAGTGAGATTTTAAAAGAAAAAAATATTTCCACCAATGATAATTTAATTCAGGCTTTAATTAGCCAATATTAATGAATGAATTAAAAAAAAATTTTATTGAAGGCCTTAAAAATAAAGAACCTCAAATTCTTTTAAAGGACTTAATTGCTGATATAGAAACCCCAATTTCTTGTCTTTTGAAATTAAAAAAAAATCAAAAGTATTCATTTCTATTGGAGTCAGTTGAGGGTGGAAGTTTAAGAGGGAGATTTTCACTCTTGGGATGCGATCCAGATATTATTTGGGAGGTAAAAAATAATTCTGCTTCGATTAAATATTTAAATCAAAATTATAATTATAAAAACATTCCAGAACCAATAGAATCTCTTAAAAATTTGATAAAAATATCAAAATTTAACAAAGGAAATGTTGAAGTTCCTTTTCCAATATTGGTGGGTTATCTTGGATACCCTATGATAAAATATATGGAAAATATAGAATTAAAAAATTTCGATCAAATAAAAATACCAGATTCAGTTTTAATTAGGCCAAAAATTGTAGCAGTTTTTGATAATATCAAAGATAACATAACTGTTATGACTGTAGTTTATCCGAATAGTGATATTGATTTAGAAAAAATTTATGAAGAAACTGAACAATTATTACAAATAAAAGTAGATCAACTAAAAGAAAGTCTTATACACCATAGTAATAGCAAAATAAAAACTCAACTTAATTTTAAATCAAATTATTCTAAAAAAGAATACTTTTCAATAATCTCAAAGGCAAAAAAATATATTAAAGAAGGTGATATTTTTCAAGTTGTAACTTCTCAAAGATTTGAAACAAAATATGATTTAGAAGCAACAAGTTTATATAGATCATTAAGAAGATTGAATCCATCTCCATACTTAGTTAATTTAAACTTTGATGATATTGGTCTCGTCGCATCAAGCCCTGAATTACTTGTTCAACTCCGAAACAAAAAAATTACTATAAGACCTATAGCTGGAACTCGCAAAAGAGGTAAGAATGTAAGTGAGGATATTGAATTATCTAAAGATTTACTTTCAGATGAAAAAGAACTTGCAGAACATTTGATGTTACTGGATTTAGGAAGAAATGATGTGGGTCGAGTTGCTGAAAATAACACAGTAAAAGTAACCGAAAAAATGATTATTGAGTATTATTCTCATGTTATGCATATAGTATCTAATGTGGAAGGAAAAATTGATAAAAAATATGATGCAGTTGATGCTTTAAAAGCTGGCTTTCCTGCTGGAACAGTTTCAGGAGCTCCAAAAATTCGAGCAATGGAAATAATTGAAGAACTTGAAAATTTAAATAGGAGTTTCTATGCAGGATGTATGGGTTATTTTGACTCAAATGGCGATATGGATACTTGTATAAGTTTGCGAAGTGGATTGATTAAAAATGGTAAACTTTATATTCAAGCAGGAGGGGGAGTTGTTTATGACTCAAAGCCTGAAGATGAATATCAAGAAACTTTAAATAAAGCAGGGGCTTTAATGGCTGCCGCTGAAGATTCATATAAATATATTAGATGATACTGTTAATTGATAATTATGATAGCTTTACATATAATGTAAAACATTATCTAAATGAAATTGGTGCAGAGGTAAAAACATATAGAAATGACGAAATAAGCATTAATGAAATTAGAAAAAATAAACCTAAAGCAATTGTACTTTCTCCAGGTCCATGCACACCAAATGAAGCTGGTATCTGCCTCAACTTAGTCAAAGAATTTAAAAATACATTTCCTATTTTAGGTATCTGTTTAGGTCATCAATCGATTGGACAGGCTTTTGGAGGGAAAATTATTAAATGTGATGAAATTATGCATGGGAAAGTAGATACTATAAAACACTTTAACCATAAAATTTTTAAAAATATTGATAATAATTTTTTAGCTACAAGATATCACTCTTTAATTATAGATAAAAATACACTATCGAAAGATTTTATAATAACTGCAGAAACAAATAATAAAATTATTATGGGAATAGCCCATTCAAAACTACCTATTTATGGTTTTCAATTTCATCCTGAAAGTATTGGAACAGAAGTAGGAAAAGTTTTATTATTAAATTTTTTAAAGTTAATTAAATATGGAAATAAATAATATAAAAAATAAATTATTTTCTCAAAGAAATTTAAATTCTAATGAGTCATTTTCTCTTTTTAACGCCATTATGAGTGGTAAATTAAACGATATTGATACATCAGCTATTTTGATTGCTCTTAAAATTAAAGGTGAAACTAAAGAAGAGATTCTTGGGGCTGCAAAAATTATGAGATCTAAATCTTTGAAAATATCTTCCCCTGCAAATATTGTTGATACTTGTGGTACTGGCGGTGATATGTCTGATACTCTAAATATATCTACTGCAGCTTCTTTAGTTGCAGCAAGTTGTGGAGTAACAATTGCAAAACACGGAAATAAATCAGTTAGTTCAAAATCTGGTTCGGCAGATATGCTTGAAAATATTGGTTATAAATTTACAGATGACCCAAATAAACTGGAACAACAATTAATTAATAATAATTTTTGCTTTATGTTTGCTCAATATCATCATTCAGCAATGAAGCATGTAATTAATGTAAGAAAAGCTCTGGCTACTAGAACAATTTTTAATCTTTTAGGACCCTTAACAAATCCTGCAAGTGCAAAAAATCAACTTTTAGGTGTTTATGACAAAAAATGGATGAATACTCATTGTGAAGTTTTAAATGAATTAGGATCTAATAAAGTTCTCGTTGTTCATGGATATGATGGACTAGATGAAATCACACTTAGTCAAAATACTTATATTACTGAATTAAAAAACAAAAATATTACAAGTTATGTTTTTGATCCTCGAGATATTGGTTATGATTATATTTCTCTTGAAGATATAAAGGGTGGAGACCCAAACTATAATGCTGAATGTTTTATGAAAATGATTCATGGCAATTATTATAATTTTCAAAAAATTGTTGAGATTAATGCGGGCGCTGCAATCTACCTATCAGGCAAAACTAAAAGTATAAAAGAAGGAGCTTTATTAGCGAAAAAATCGATTGATGAAGGTAAAACAAAAAATTTTATATCAAAAATAATAAATGAATAACATTTTAAATAAAATTTGTAATGATAAAAAATTAGAAATAGAGATTTTAAAAAAAAAATGTTCGTTGAAATCTCTTAAGAGGCTAGTTTCAGATCAAATAATAAAAAGAGAATTTAAAAATAAAATTATAAAATCTTCCAAAAATAAGGAAAATTTCATAATTGGAGAAATTAAAAAATCAAGTCCCAGTGCTGGAGAAATTATTAATATTTATGAACCTGTAGAAATTGCAAAAATTTATGAGAAAGCCGGAACTAGAGCAATTTCAATTTTAACTGAAAAAAATTATTTTAAAGGTGAGATAGATCATTTATCCTATATTAAACAGAATACAAAAATACCAATTTTAAGAAAAGATTTTATAATAGATGAATATCAAATTTATGAAAGTAAAGTTTACCAAGCTGATGTGATTTTATTAATTGTATCAATATTAAGTGATGATCAATTAAAAAAATTTTTAGAAATCGCTAATGAACTAAACTTAGATTGTATTATTGAAACACATAATGAAAATGAATTAAAAAGAGCTGTAAAGTTAGATTATCCTATCATAGGCATAAATAATAGAAATTTAAAAAATCTTAAAACTGACATTAATAATTCTGTAAGCCTGTTTACAAGTATTAGTAAAGATTATACTGTAATTGCAGAAAGTGGAATTAAATCATCATATGATATAAAAATGTATAATGAACTTGGAATATTTAATTTTCTTATTGGCGAATCAATTTTACGATCAAACAATTACTCAACTTTTATTAAAAAATTAATAAATTATGATTAGTCACTTAAATAAAAAAAATAACCCTATTATGGTAGACATAGGGGAAAAAAATATTACTCATAGAATTGCTGAAGCTGAAGGAGAAATTATTTTTGATAAAATTAGTTTTAAAAAAATTGAAAGCTTAAAATCAAAAAAAGGGAATATTACAAATATAGCGATTATAGCTGGAATTATGGGGGCGAAAGAAACCTCAAAACTAATTCCCCTATGTCATAATATCCCAATAGATGCCGTTAACATAGAAATAAATAAAAATATAAAAAGAAACACAATAAAAGTAAAAGCTATTGTAAAAACTAGCTCAAAAACTGGTGTTGAAATGGAAGCTTTAACTGCTGTAAGTGTAACTTGTTTGACAATTTATGATATGTGTAAATACTTAAATAAATCTATTAAAATCACTAATATAAAGCTAGTTTCAAAAAAAGGCGGTAAATCTGGGCTTTTTAACATTTAAATTAACTTAATATAACTGTTGTAATTTTTCAAAAGAGAACATATATAGAACATATGTTGACCAAAAAACAAAAAGAGCTATTTGTTTATTTAAGTGATTATATATCTTCAAATGACATCTCTCCTTCTTTTGAAGAAATGAAACATGCTGTAAATTTAAAGTCTAAATCAGGAATACACAGATTAATTACAAGTTTAGAGCAAAGAGGCTATATAAAACGCTTAAAACACAAAGCGAGAGCAATGGAAATAACAAAAAAACTATCTAATAACAATTCTAGCAATTCAAATGAAGGTGATAGTTTTTTAAGCATCCCACTTGTTGGTACTATAGCTGCAGGAGAGGCAATAGAAGCTATAAATTCATCTGACTCAATGATTACAGTACCTAAATCGCTAGTCACAAGGCATTCAACTTATTTTGGCCTAAAAGTTAAAGGTTTATCAATGATAGATGAGGGTATTTTTGATGGAGATATTGCTATAATCAAAAAAACTACTTCTGCTGAAAATGGTAAAATAGCTGCAGTGTTAACTCTAGACAATGAAATAACTCTTAAAATAATCAAAATAACTAACAAAAAAATTTATTTAATTCCTGCAAATAAATCATATGATATCAAAGAACATGATATTGGGGATGTACAAATTCAAGGCACTTTATCTGGCATTATAAGAAAATATAATTAATAGTCATCTTACAAATGACTGATATAATAACTAGATTTGCTCCCTCCCCCACTGGCAATCTTCATATTGGGAGTGCTAGAACAGCACTAATAAATTTTATAAACAAATCCAAAAATAAAAACTCAAAGTTTTTTTTACGAATTGAAGATACAGATAAGGAAAGATCAACGAAAGAATATAAAAATAATATCTTTGAAGGTTTGAAATGGCTAGGCATAAATTGGGACAATGAAGCACAAATACAATCTCAAAATATTAACAGACATCTGGCAATTGCTCACAAGCTATTAAATATCAAAAAAGCTTATAAATGTATATGTAGTGAAAATGAACTTAGCGAAAGAAGAAAAAAAATTAACACTGGTCAAATAACTTCAAAAAAAATTTGTATTTCTTGTGAAAAAAATACTGAGGTTCAAATTCTTAAAAATAATTATGTTCTTAGAATTAAGATACCTACTGATGGAAATGAAAAATTAGAAGATGTGGTGCAAGGAAATATTGAGGTAAAGAAATCTGAAATAGATGATTATGTTCTTGTTCGTAGAGATGGCACACCAACATACATGTTATCAGTTGTTGTTGATGATCATGATCTTGGAGTCAATTTTATTATAAGAGGAGATGATCATTTGAATAATTATTTTAGACAGAAATTTATATATGAATATATGAATTGGAAAATTCCTAAATATGCACATATTCCTTTAATACATGGAGAAGATGGCTCAAAACTTTCAAAAAGACACGGTGCGGTAAATTTAATAGACTTAAAAAAACAAGGTTATTTACCTAATGCCATTATAAATAATTTAATTTTACTGGGATGGTCTCCGAAAGATCGAAATGATGAAATAATAGAACTTGGTAACATAATTGAAAAATTTAATATTAAAGATTTATCTAATTCAGCAAGTATATTTAGTTTCAAAAAACTTGATTACTTTAATAATTATTATTTGCGACAAGAAAAAAATTTAGGTTTATTTATAAATTTTTGTTATGAAAATTTACACCTAAAAAAATATATAGAAAATGATAAAAAAAAATTAATTAGAATTTTTAATATTTACAAAAAAGATATTGCTAAATATGAAGAAATGGTAAGTATTGCAGAAATATATTTTAATATAAATTTTGAAACATCTAAAAATGTAAAATTTCAAGAAGAATTTAATAATTGTTTTAAGAATTTTTTAAAATTAATTAATAGTATTAAAAATTGGGAGTATGAAATAATAAATTCAGAAATTAAAGTTTTTTTAGAAAAACATAACATGAGATTTCCAGTTTTCGGTAAGCCAATTAGATACTTACTTACAAATAGTTATAACGGCCCTTCTATTACAGATATTTTTATGATATTAGGTAAAGAAAATTCAATAAGAAGACTCAATAAATATAAATTTTAAAATGGCTGATTACGAAGAAAATAAACAAAAAAGTTCATTTACATTATTTAATAATGAAACAGGAAAATCATATGAACTTCCATTAATTAAAGGTACTGATGGACCTGATGTACTTGATATTAGAAAATTGTATCAACAAACTGGATTGTTTACATATGATCCAGGTTTTACATCAACAGCTTCATGCGACTCAGCAATTACATATATTGATGGTAACAAAGGAATATTAAGACATAGAGGATATGATATACATGAGTTAGCAAGCAATAGTGAATTTCTTGAAGTTTGCTACTTACTATTACATGGAGAGTTACCATCACCTGAAGACAAAAAAAAATTTATGGATGTAATTACTAATCATACAATGTTGCATGAACAATTAGTTCATCTTTACAGAGGTTTTAGAAGAGATGCCCACCCTATGGCAATTATGGTTGGGGTTGTCGGGGCATTATCAGCTTTCTATCATGACAGTACCGATTTCTCAGATATTAATCAGAGAATGATAGCTTGTCATAGACTAATAGCTAAAATTCCAACTATTGGAGCAATGGCATATAAATATTCTATTGGACAACCCTTTGTATATCCTAGAAATGATTTATCATATGCAGAAAATTTCTTGTATATGACTTTTTCAGTTCCAACTGAAGATTTCAAAATAAGTCCAAAAATAATGAAAGCTATGGATAGATTTTTTATACTTCATGCTGATCATGAACAAAATGCCTCTACTTCAACTGTGAGATTGGCAGGTTCATCAGGTGCAAATCCATTTGCTTGCATAGCAGCTGGGATAGCATCATTATGGGGACCAGCTCATGGAGGAGCGAATGAAGCTGTAATAAAAATGCTTGAAGAAATTGGCGATGTTAAAAATATACCAGAATATATAAATAAAGCAAAAAACAAGGATGATCCTTTCAGATTAATGGGATTTGGACATAGAGTTTATAAAAATTATGATCCCAGAGCAAAAGTAATGAAAGAAAGTGCTCATGAAGTTCTTGAGGAACTAAATAAAACTGATGATCCTCTTTTAAAAATAGCAATTGAATTAGAAAAAATTGCTTTAAAAGATAAATATTTTATTGAAAAAAAGTTATTTCCTAATGTTGATTTTTATTCAGGTATAATTTTAAAAGCTCTAGGGTTTCCAACAAGTATGTTTACTGTTTTATTTGCAATTGGCAGAACGGTTGGATGGATTTCACAATGGAAAGAAATGATTGAAGATCCAATAAATAAAATTGGGCGACCTAGACAATTATATTTAGGTAAAACTGCAAGAGAATTTCAAAAAGAATCTACAAGAGAGAAAAAATCCATTTTCAAATGGTTGTGGAAATAATTTCAAATATTCTTTTTGCACAAATTTCATATGGGTTCTTATCACTTTGAATATTAGTCAAGGCTCTCTTAACTTCATTAATTTGATTATCTCTAAATTTTTTATCAAAAATTAAAGTTTGAAAACCTTGAAGTAAATTTGATTTATTTAAATCATTATTTACAATCTCCTTAATAATCATTTTATTTTTGACTATATTCAAAATATTTGCATATTTTATTTTTACAAGAAAAGAAAAAACAAAAAAAGTAAAGAAATTGAGCTTATATAAAACTATTTGAGGTATTAATCTTTTAGATATTTCTAAAGATGCTGTTCCAGAGCATGTAACACTTAATAAAACATTAGTATAATGTTTTTCATTAACCAAATTATTATCTGAAACTATTGTTTCAATTTGCCAATCAGTAACTAAATTTGTAATTTTTTTATATAAATGTGGTAAAGTAGGTATAAATATTTTGTATTCGTTTATTTTATTTATATACAGATAGTCATGTAAGATTTGAAAATAAGGGAAAAGCTTATTTATTTCATTCTCTCTACTTCCTGGTAAAAAAGCAATTAAATTTTTATTTTTTTTATTATTATGACTAGTATTTATAATTGAGATAGGGTGACCTATAAAAGTAGTCTTCAAACCTTCTTTTTCAAAAAAAAGATTTTCAAATTTAAATAGTGTGAAAATCTCGTTATAAACTCTAGCAAATTTCTTTGCTCTACCTTCTCTCCAAGCCCAAACTGTGGGCGCAACAATCTGAATAATATTTTTGTTAAAATTATTCTTTTTCAGTTTTTTTGCTAGTTGATAATTAAAATCAGGTGAATCAACACAAATTACCAAATCATAATTATTTTCTAAGATTTTAAAAGTTAATATATTTATAATACGTAAAATCTTAGGCAAAGATAATAATATCTCAAATAAACCTAATGATTTGAATAAACTTATATCATAATATTTATTAGTAAAAAATTTTTCAGAACTTTGCCCACAAACACCATCAATTTGATAATTATATTTTATTAATTTTCTACAAATATTATAAACTATATTTTCTCCTGATTGCTCAGTACAACAAATGAATATTTTATTTTTTTTATTCAATTTTATTACAAGTGCAAATAAAAATATTTAGTTCATTTGCCAAATTTACAGTTTTTTGTTTATCTAGTATTAAACACTTGCCCTTTTCAATATAAACACCTTCATAGTCATTTTCTTTAAGCAATTTTATTGTATTTTCACCAATTGTTGGAATATCTAAAATATTATTTTGATTATATTTAGATAGTTTTACTAAAATGCCCTTATCTCCACTTTTTTTTAAATTTTTGCACCTTATAATTAAATTATCAGTTCCCTCTAAGGCCTCAAGACCGACAACAATTTTGTTTTGTATTATAATACTTTGTCCTATATCAAGTTTTCCATAATTTTTAAAAATTTCTAGAGCTTTATTTAAGTTTTTTAATGCTAACTTTGAAGGTTTAATAGAGGTCAATTGATCTTTTGTCTCAAAAAGTTCTGGACAAAATTTTTTCCAATCTAAGTATTCAAACCCATTATCTCTAAAAAAGTTTTTAACTGCTACTAATAAATCATTATCACCTGTTTTATTTAAAAGTAAATTTTTAGCTATCTTCAAGGTTTGAAAATCAAAACTTAGATCTGTAAGGCTAGGTCGATTAATGTTACCAGCCATAATAATTTTATTTATTTTTTTAATTTTTAAATTATCAATTATTTTTTTAGCAGAGTTTAATTTTATTTTTTTTACTTTAAAATCTTTATATTGATTATTATTATAAAATTCCTCTATAACAAAATAAAAGACATTAAAATTATTCTTGATCAAACTCTTCCCAATTGTAATTGGCAAATTTCCACCACCTGCAATAATACCAATATTAATCATTAGAAAAATTTGCAATTCCTCTTTTATTAGATTTTTTTATAAATTTAATTATTTCATTTATTTCAGTAATTTGTATATATTTTTTATCAATTTTTGTAATTTGATTTTCTATTGATGAATTTACTTTGAATATTTCTTTTAGAAAAGCCGACATTAATTTAATCTTTTGATTGGAGATATTTTTTCTTTTTAATCCAATTAAATTTAAACCTTTAATGCCAGTTCTAATTCCAATATATAAACAATATGGTAACAAATTTTTTTCGATACCGCTCATCCCACCTATCATTGAGTATTTTCCAATTTTAACAAATTGGTGAACTGCAGAATTTCCTCCAACTATTGCATTTTCACCTATTTCAACATGTCCTGCTAGAGTAGCATTATTTGCTAAAATTACATTTGAGTCAATTATACAGTCATGAGCAATATGTGAACCTACCATAAACAAACAATTATTTTTTATTATAGTCTTAAGTCCTCCTCCTGTTGTGCCGGGATTTACAGTAACATTTTCTCTAAATGTATTTTTATTTCCTATTATTAACTTATTTTGTTCATTTCTAAATTTTAAATCTTGTGGATCAGATCCAATAGAACAAAATGGATAAAAAGTATTTTCTTCACCAATTTCTGTATTTCCAGTGATTGAGACGTGTGATTTTAACTCACAATTTTTTTTGATTACTACATCATCTCCAATTATACAATATGGACCTATTTTAACACTTTTATGTATTTTTGCTTTTGGTGATATCGAAGATTTAATACTAGTCATGCTGGTCTAATAAAACAAATATAAAATATTGAAATAAATATATTATTTCTAAATATTACTTAATTGTAATCATGGCTGAAAATTCTGACTCTGCAACTAAATGATCGTCATGATATGCCTTACCAAAAAATTTATAAACATTTTTAATATTATTTAATAATTTTACATGAAATTTTATTTTATAGTTTGGCAATACAGGTTTTCTAAATTTTGCTTTATTTATACTCATAAATAAAACTGACTTGTCATCATTATCTTTAATAAAATGAGAAACTACAACTCCCGCTGTTTGAGCCATTGCCTCTACAATTACAACCCCAGGAACAATAGGGTTATCAGGAAAATGACCTTCAAAAAAATATTCACTTTCATTAAAAGTTCTGAATGAGATCCCTTCCACTCCTTGCTCTATTATTTCACACTGTTCAATAAAAAGAAAAGGTTTTCTATGAGGTATTAAATTTTTAATTTGCTCAGTATTTAAAATCATAATTTACTTAATTTTATATTCATTAATTTCCATTTTTTTATATCAATTGAAGGAAAACCAGCAACAGTAGAATTATCTTTTATATTTTTAGTGACTCCACTTTTTGCGGCAATTTTAACATTATCACCAATAGTAATGTGACCTGCTATACCCACTTGACCTCCTATAATTACATTTTTGCCTATAATGGCACTGCCAGCTACTCCTGTTTGTGCTGCAATTATTGTTCCTTCTCCTATCAATACATTATGTGCAATTTGAACTAAATTATCTATAAAACAATTATCTTCAATTGTTGTAGATTCAAATACAGCCCTATCAATAGTCGTGTTAGAACCAATATTGCAGTTGTCTTTGATAATTACATAACCAAAATGTTGAATTCTCATTTTTGTAATTGGATCAAATCCAAAACCTGAGCCACCAATTATTGCTCCAGACTTAATTATGCAATTTTTTCCTAATTTTGAAAAAGAAATATTAGAATTTGATTTAATTGTGGTATTAGAATCTATTATAACATTAGGGCCAATTGAACAATTTGACTCAATTATAACATTATTACCAATTTCACAATTTTCTTTAATAGTAACAAATGAGTCAATTTGAACGTTTTTTCCTAATTTTGTTTGATCATTGATATTTGATTTTTTAGATATAAGGCCATTTGATTTATCCTCATTTCGAAATAAATTAGAAACTGTAGCAAAAGCCCTGTAAGGATCCTCAACAATTATTGGTTTTGTTAAATTTTTAATAAATTCTGAGTTTTGACTGCTAACCAAACAAGCTTTTGCTTTAATACTATTAATAGATTTCACAGATTTATTATCTACTAAAAAAGTTAAATCATTTTTATCAGCATTAAAAATTGAATTTATAGACTCAAAATATTCACTATCAGAAATTGTTGAATAAGAGTCAATCTTATTATTTTTTAAATAATTTTTTATTTGTGAAAAAGTTATTTTATTTGTATTTTTCAAAGCTTATATCAAAATTATTATTATTTAATTCTTTATTAATTAAATCAGTTATATTAATAGAATTATTAGAGATGATATAACTATTTGAGTCTAATATCAAATCAATTTCATTTTCAGTAGAATATTTTTTTAAAATTTCTAATATTTTTTTCAGAATTTCGTTTTTTAATATACTAATCTCATTATCATAATGGGAATTAAATTTTTCTATTTCTGAGTTAAATTTATATAATTTTTCATTATAAATTCTTATTCGTTGTTCAATTTCTTCTGAATTAAGAATAAGTTTTGACTCCTCAATTGATTCCAAATCATTTGCTAACTGAGCTTCTTTTTTTCTAAAATTATTTTTAAATATCTCTTGATCAATTTCCATATTTAAGATCATTTGATTTAAATCCTTATTATTATCTATTAAACTTTGTAGGTCAATTACTCTGATATTTGTTGATAAAGCACTAAAAGAAATTAAAAAAAAAAATAAAATTGAAATAATTTTTAATATCAATTTAAATTACCTATAGTGAATAAGAACATTCTTTTAATATCGTAGTCTTCATCAGACAAAGGAAAACCCCAAGTAAAACCAATAGGTCCTATAGGAGAATAATAATTAAAACCAAACCCATAAGATGCACGAATAGAATTATCAGTAAAACTTACAGTATTTTTGTTTCCCCAAACATATCCATAATCATTAAACAAATTTAGATAAATTGGGTTTTGATCGTTAAGTGTCAATGGTCTGGAAAAATCAAATTTAGTTACAATTAAATTATTACCTCCAACATATGAAGTTCTTGAATCTCTTGGTCCTGCACCAAAATTATCAAAACCTCTAAGCCATCTACCTCCAAGTGAAAATTTATCATCTGATAAAATTTCATTGTTACTAAGTGATTGTATATTACCAATTCTTATTTGACCTGAATAAATATTTTTATTTATTTCGTAAAATTTTTTAGCAGTTAAAGTATTTTTAATTAGACCATTATTTGAACTTGAGGGTGTTTCTATATAATTTGTAAAAGATAAATAGTTTCCGCTGGAAGGTTTAATAAACGAATTTAGAGTGTTCAAAGTGATTTCGTTAGACAAATTAAAACTAATATTTTCACCTGAAGAATTTTCAATAGTAGAAGAAACAGTTGAAGAATTTGTAATTATATAATCTTTCAATGCATAACCTAGTTGTAAAGTATGGTATATATTATCAGTAAATAAATACTTAAAAGCTGTGTCAAAAGATAAAGTATTTAATTTATATGATTTAGCTTTAGTATAATCATTTTCTTTATAAATAGCTGAATATTTATGATTTACTTGAGGATTAAATATAAATTTATCTGAAGTGCTTAAAGTAAAAGCTTTATTATTTTCACTTGTATTTATTAAAAATTCTAACGATCTACCTGTGCCATTAAAATTTCTTTCTTTTAAACCACTGACAAAACTTGCACCATCAAGTGTTCCAACAGATAGGCCTACATTAAAAGATCCTGTTTGTTTTTCACTTATTTCTATATCTATATTATCATATTCATCATTGATTGAATAATTTTCAACATTAACTTCTTCAAACAAAAAAAGTCTATTTAGTTGTTTATTTAGTTGTTTAATTTTTGTATTATTTACAGGATCACCCTCAGATATATCTAATTCTCTTCTTATTACATAATCATATGTACGAGTATTACCCTTTACATTTATTTGATTTATATATTTTGGTTGTATTTGTTTTATTTCGAAAAGAACATCTACATAATTATCAGTTAATTTCTCATAAGTATTAATTTCAAAAAATTGTTCACCAAAGTCCTCTATAATCTCTGATATATCAAACTCAATTTCTATTAATTTTCCTTCATTATAATGTTTATCATTTAAAGAAATTGCATCATCAAAATATACATTTAACTTATCATTTAATGCTACATTTTTTAAATTGTTAACTAGTTTTGGAGCTGAAAAATAATATTTATTACCTTCATTTACATTAAAATTAATTACGACCTTATTATTTGGAAAAAATTCTATATTATATTTTGTTTCAACATCCCTATATCCTTCAGATTTATAAAAATCATTTATTCTAATTACATCATTATCAATTTGAAATAATTTAAAATTATTATTTGCAAATATATTTGTGATATTTTTGGTTTTTGATTTAATTTTAGATAAAATAATATTTTTATCAAAATTATCATTGCCTGATATATTAATAGATTTTATTTTAGTAATATTACCCTCTACAAAATCTAAATATAAATTAGCTGAATTGTTTTCCAAAATTTCAGTTTTTTTATTAATTTCAATATTATTGTAACCAAAATACTTGTATATTTTTGTAAGTTCATCAATTAAATTATTTATACTTAATACTGAAAGCGTAGTTATTTCTAATTCACTTACAATTTGATCAATTTCATCATCCTTTATTCTTTCATTATTTGAATAATAAATTTTATTAATTGAAGGATATTCAATTACATTTATATAGAAATTATCATCATCATAAGTGACTTCCACATCTTTAAATAAACCAGATTTATTTAATTGCTTTAAAATATAATTAGATTTTGAATTATCATCTCCATCAGGTATATTATAAATTAAACTATTTATAATTTCATCGTCTGAAAATTCGTTACCCTTGATTATTAAGGTTTTAGAAAACAATAATTTAGTATTAAAAAATAGTAAGATAAAAATACTAAATGCTAGTATAAAATTGATTCTTAATCTTAATTTCCAATTCATCATGATAATTAATTATATCTTTAATATTGTTTAATTTATAATTCAAATTTAAACATGTAATTTTATCAATAATATTGTAAATATCTGTGTAACGAATTAAATTTCTTTTGAATAAATTGACTGCAAACTCATTTGCTACGTTAAAATTAATCAAATTTTTTGGATCCTCTTTATCTAATTTACAAAATAATTTGTATATTGGAAATTGATCATATTTTACATCATAAAAAGTATAATTTTTAATATTAGAGATAGATAATTTAGGATTATTTAAATCATAATTGAATTTTTGATTCAAAAAATGATAAATTGGAATTGACATATCATTTTGAAAAACAATCATATTATAAAAATAGTTTCTATATTCAATAATAGAGTGAACTTTGGATTCTGGATGAATTTTTATATTCAATTTACTAAATGGAATTTCAAATAAATAATGAGCTTCAATTAATTCTAAACACTTATTTGCCAAAGTTGCTGAATCGATACTATTTTTATAACCCATTTTCCATTTTGGATGTGTTGAAGCTTTTTTGAAAGAAACATTTTTTAAATCTTTAAATTTTTTACCATGGAAGGGGCCGCCAGAGGCAGTTAAAGTCAAATTATTAATATTATTTAATTTATTAGAATTAATATTTTTGAAGATAGAAAAATGCTCAGAGTCTAATGGATAAATTTTATTTTTTAAATTTTTTTTATATTTCAAAAATATGTGACCAGCAGAAACAATTGCTTCTTTATTAACAAGACCTAAAGATTTGGTATTATTTAATATTGACTTGAAATATTTTAGAGAATGGTAACCAGATATAGCTAATAATGAATAATCAGATTCTGAAATATTAAGATAATTTATTAATTCACTAAAATTAAGTATTTTTGTATTAGAATAAATATTGGATTTTAATATTTTGTATTTTTTATCATCATTCAAGTATACATAATTTGGTTTATAAATTTTACATTGTTTTATTAATTTTTTAACATTTTTATCAGCGCATAATAAATTAACTTTAATTAATGGGAATTCTTTACTAATTATATTAAGAGTTTTTGATCCTATGATTCCTGTACTTCCAAAAATATTAATTTTCATAAAATATAAGACGAATAAATATATATTAATACAATAGATGGAATAAAACTATCAAATCTATCAAAGAAACCACCATGTCCTGGAAGCAAATTACTTGAGTCTTTTATATTATTATTTCTTTTTAATAATGATTCAAATAAATCACCTAGGATTGACACTATTACAATTAAATTTAATAAAAAAAAATTTTGAATAAAGTTATTAGTAGAAATATAAATATAATGAAAAAAAATAAATGAAATATTAGTAAATAAAATTCCAGCAAAATAGCCTTCTAAAGATTTTTTTGGACTAATTATTTTAAAAATTTTTCTTTTTCCATATAATGATCCAAAAATATAACTAAAAGTATCTACACAAACAATAGTGAAAATTAGAGTATTAAAAATAAAAAAATTAAAATTTTCATATATGTATAAAGTAAAAGATAATAATGAAATAAAAACGTATAAATAAGCAATTACTTTTAATCGGGAAAAATTAATATATATTTCATAAAATATTAACAAATAAATTATTAGACCAAATATAAATAAATAATTTAAATTTAATAATGATAATAAATAACCAAGAAAAATTATTATTGAAAATAAAATTCTTGTAATAAAATTTCTATAAACCATATGTTCTAATAATGGATTTATAATTAGTAATTATTTTCATCAATTCTTTAGATGAAAATTGTGGCCATAAAGTATCTACAAAATATATTTCAGTATAAGTTAAATTATACATTATAAAGTTACTTAATCTTTTGTAACCGCCAGTTCTTACTAAAATATCAGGATCTGGAATATTTCCCAAATAAAATAATTTTCTTAAATCTTTTTCTGAAGTTATATTATATTCTTTATTATCTATAACTTTATTAATAACATCAATAATTTCATTTTTAAAACCATAGTTAAATGCTAAATTTAGTTCTAATCCTAAATTATCTTTTGTTTCATTCTCACAATGATCTATTAATTTTAATATTTTTTTAGGTATATTTGATCTTGAGCCAATAATTTTAATTTTTACATTTTTTTCTTTAATTAATTTTTCAAAAAAAAAAGAAAATTCGTCATAGATTACTTCAAATATTTTATCGACTGAAGTTCTTTTTATATTTTCTGATGAAAGAGTAAATAATGTTAAGTAAGGTAGTTTGATTTTTAAGCAACTTTCTATTAAATGATGAATATTATTTAAACCATCACTATAGCCCTTCTTTAAACTTATTTTATTTTTTTTTGCCCATCTTTTGTTGCCATCTAAAATAAATGCAATATGTTGTAATTTATTTTTATGCAAATTATACTTTCAATATGTCAGCTTTTTTTTGATCTAGTAATTTATCAATACTAGTAATATATTCATCAGTAAATTTTTGTGCATCATTTAAAAATTTTTTTAATTCATCTTCAGAAATTAGAGATTCTTTTTTTTCATTTTTTTTGATTTCTATAAAATCCCTTCTAGTGTTTCTTATTGATATTTTTGTGTTTTCTGAATACTGAGATGCTATTTTGGAAAGTTCATTTCTTCTTTCTTCACTAAGTTTTGGAATAGGTAACCTAATTAATGCTCCATCTATTTGAGGGTTAATTCCAAGGTTAGATTCTAGAATTGATGTTTCAATATTCTTCAAAAGAGATGAATCCCAAATTTGAATTGTTAACATACTTGGATCAGGAGTGGATATATTACCTAGCTGATTAATTGGAGTTTTAGAATTATAGGCATCAACAAATATATTATCAAGCATTGATGGGCTTGCCCTAGAAGTTCTTATAGTTTGGAACTCTTTTTCCAAATGCTTGATGGATGAGTCCATCTTTTCTTTCAAATCATTTAAATTCATTATCAATTTATCTTACTATAATTTCCTTCTTCTTTCAAAGTCCTAATAAGAGCATTTTCAATAAAAATATTTGTTATATAAATCGGGATATTAGACTCTTTTGCTAAACTTATAGCCGTTAAATCCATAACTCTTAAATCCTTACTAATTACATCAGAATATGAAATATTTTTTATTAACTTAGCTTTTGAATTTATATTTGGATCACTATCATAAATACCATCAACTTTTGTTGCCTTAATAATTTTTACACATCCCATTTCTGAAGCTCTCAATGAAGCTGCTGTATCAGTAGAGAAGAACGGATTTCCTGTACCTGCTGCAAAAATTACAATTCTATTTTTTTCTAGATGTCTAACTGCTTTTCTTTTAATATATGGTTCAGCTATTTGAGACATTGAAATTGCCGTTTGAACTCTTGTTGGAATATTAATTTTTTCTAAACAACTTTGTAATGAAAGAGCATTCATGATTGTTGCAAGCATTCCCATATAATCAGATGTAGACCTATCTATACCTTGAGATGCACCTTTAACACCTCGAAAGATATTACCTCCTCCAATAACTAAACAAACTTGATAATCTAAATCAGTAACTTTTTTAATCTCACTAGCAATAAAATTGATTGTAGAAACTTCTATTCCATATCCAGATGTGCCCATAAGAGCTTCTCCAGATAGTTTTATTAAAACTCTTTCATTCATTTAGTTATAAAGATACTAAAACATAATTTTGTAGACCAAAAGCACTAGAAATATTTTTTTCTTTTATAGCCTCTCTAATAGTTTTATCAGGATCTAGCACAAAATTTTGATTAAGCAATGTAACTTCACTGTAGAATTTTTTCATTTTACCTTCTAAAATTTTACTCACAACATTTGATGGTTTACCTGAATCTTTTATCATTTCTTCTTGTATTTTTTTTTCATTTTCTATCAATTCAGTTGGCAATTGATCAACATCTATTGCCTCAGGTTTTGAAGCAGCGATATGCATACATAAATTCTTAGCAAAATTTTTAATATCCTCTGTGTTATTTTCTGATGAATAAAAAACACTAGAAACAATTTTTCCAATATTTTTAGTGTATGGATTATGAATATAAAAATTTGAATACATATCTTTTTTTTGAATTACTTTTAAATAACTGATAATTAAATTTTCTCCTATTTTCGCTATCATTTCAGTTAAAAGATCAGACACTTTTTTGTCACTATCAATACAATCTAAAAAATTTTCTAAAGTTAATTTGGGGTCATTTTTATTTAGTGCTAAATTACCAAGTTTATCCAAAAAATTTAAAAAAGTTTCACTTTTAGCTGAAAAATCAGTTTCTGAATTTATTTTTATTATAACTGAATAATTATCATTATTATAAAAACCTACGGCACCCTCATTAGCTTCTCTTGATGATTTTTTTGTAGCCTTTGCAAGGCCTTTTTTTCTAAGCGAGTCTATAGATAAATCTATGTCGTTATTATTCTCTTTAAGAGCATTTTTACAATCCAAAAAACCAGCCCCTGTTTTTTTTCTCAATTCTTTTACTAAATTTAAATCTGACATCTAATCTCCTATAAAAGTTTTCTTAATCAGCATCTTTGTTTTTTGTATCATTATCTTCTTTTACAAATTGACGCGCATCATTAATTGTTTCTAAAAAGTATTTTTTATACAAATTTATTGATCTGATAGCATCATCATTACCAGGAATAACATAATCAACTAGATCTGGGTCAGCATTAGTATCAACTATTGCAACAACAGGTATATTTAATTTTTTAGCCTCTAAAACTGCCAATTTATCTTTCAAGATATCCAATACAATAATTAAATCAGGTTTACCATTTAGATTTTTTATACCACCCAAATTCAATTGGAGCTTTTCTTTTTCTCTAGAAGTTTCAAGTAATTCTTTCTTAGAAACACTATTTGTAAAAGATGGATCATTAAGTTTGTTCTCAAGGTCGTCTAGACGATTTATTGAATTTGAAATAGTATTCCAATTAGTTAAAGTTCCTCCAAGCCATCTTTTATTTACAAAGAAATTATTACTAACCTCTGCTAGCTCTTTGACTGTATCAGCACATTGTTTTTTTGTTCCAACAAACAATATTTTCCCTGATTTGGAGACTGTTTCATAAATTTTAACAAGTGCATTATTTAAAAGCTCTTGTGTAATTCTTAAATCAAAAATATGTATATTATTTCTGACCCCAAAAATATAGTTTCCCATTTTTGGGTTCCATCTTCTCACGTTATGTCCAAAATGGACTCCAGCCTCGAGAAGGTCTTCAATTTTAACTTCTGGTAGATTCATAGATAACTCCGGTTTAACCTCCACAGAAACAAAAACACCGGTTTTTTCTGTGTGCTAGTTTTTTGAGGCTATTAATCCTAAAAATTATAATTTTCAAGCAATATCTATATTATAGTCAAGTTTTTTTGAATTTTTAAGTAAATCCAGTTCTTTATATGACTTTAAAGAATATTTATTATTTAAATCAAAATTAATTAACTTATTATTTATGTTTAAAAATAAAGATATTTTACATTTAAGGGGTTTCTTTTCTGAAAATAACTTTTCTTTTAATTCAATTAAATTTTGAGATTTAATAAATATATCTATTTTTTTTTCTATACTATCAAATTCGATTTCGAACTTTTTTATTGATCTAACTACATATCTTTTTTCATTTGAATTTAAAATAATATCGACATCAAATATTAATAAATTTCCTTCTTTTAATAGATGTCTAAACTTACTCAAATTTTCACTAAAAATTGATAACTCATACTGTGAAGATATTTCAGAAACTGTTATAAAAGCATATTTTCTGCCATCTTTATTTGATCTTTCTTTTATATCTAGAACTGAACCACATAGCCTAATTTTTTTAATATTTTCATCATTTAGAACTTCATCAAATGAAATTATATTTTGAAATGCAAAAAATTTTCTTGGATAATGATTAAGTGGATGATCACTAAAATAAAATCCAATAACTTCTAATTCATTTTTTAATTTTTCACCTGAATTCCAATCGGTAATTTGTTGATCAAATAAATTTTTATCCTCAAAAGATATAACTTCTTCTTCAAAAAGTAAACTTTGATTGTTTTTTATTGTGCTAGATCCAAATAAATTAACAAATTTTGGAACGTTTGAAAACAGCTTTGATCTATTATTTTCAACTGAATCAAATGCGCCAGATTGAATTAATTTTTCTAATTGTCTTTTATTAACTACTTCATTTTCTACTCTTTTTAAAAAATCTATCACTGTTAAAAATTTTCCATTATTTTCCCTTACTGATATTGCTGACTTAATGGATTTGGTGCCGACACCCTTTATTGCACTCAATCCAAACCTTATTGATTTTGTTTCATTGTTTTTTTCAATAGAAAACTTTTCTTGTGAAAAATTAATATCAGGCTTTAGAAAGGGTATTCCAAGTTTTTCTAATTCTTGCTTAAGTGATATAATTTTATCAGTTCTATCAATTGAAAAATTTAAAGTAGCAGTCATGAATTCGTGTGGAAAATTAGATTTTAGATAAGCAGTTTGATATGAAATAAGGGCATAACCTGCTGCATGACTTTTATTAAATCCATAACCAGCAAATTTGTCAACTAAATCAAATATTTTTGACGCTTCATTTTTACTAATATTATTTTTTTGTGCACCATCTATAAATCTATTTTTTTGATCATCCATTTCTTTTTGGATTTTTTTACCCATTGCTCTTCTTAACAAATCAGCTTCACCAAGAGTATAATTTGATAAAACTTGAGCAATTTGCATTACTTGTTCTTGGTATACTATAATTCCATAAGTCTCTTTTAAAACATCTTCCAACATTGGATGTATGTAATCAATTTTTTCTCTACCATGTTTTCTATTACAAAATGAAGGAATGTTATCCATTGGCCCTGGACGAAAAAGAGCAACTACGGCGATAATCTCCTCAAATTTATCTGGCTGCAATTGTTTCAAAACACTACTCATTCCATTACTCTCTAATTGAAAAACTCCTACAGCATTTCCTCTGCTAAGTTGCTGAAAAGTTTTTTTATCATTTAAAGTAATATTTTTGATTGAAAAATCTGGAATATCTTTTTTAATCAAATCTACACATTCGTTAATTATTGATAGAGTAGTTAAACCTAAAAAATCAAATTTTACCAATCCTGCTTTTTCTACATATTTCATTGAAAATTGTGTTGCATTAGTTTCTGTATTTGGATCTTTGTATAGAGGAACAACATTTGATAAACTTGTATCACCTATTACAACACCTGCAGCGTGAGTAGAGGCATGACGATGAACTCCTTCAAGTTTCAAGCTTATATCTACAACATTAGATAATGTTTCATCTGTATCAATAATATCTCTAAGAGATTTTTCTGATTTTATTGAATCAGCTAATGTAAGAGGATTTGAGGGATTAAATGGAATTAATTTTGCAAATGAGTCAACCTCACCATATGGAACTTCCAATACTCTTCCAATATCTCTAACAGCAGCTCTAGATGCCAAAGTTCCAAATGTAATTATATGAGCTACAGAATCTCTTCCATACTTATCAGCTACATATTCAATAACTTCATCTCTTCTAATCTGACAAAAATCAATATCAAAATCAGGCATTGACACTCTTTCGGGATTCAAAAATCTTTCAAAAAGCAAGCTATATTTTATTGGATCCAAATCCGTTATACCCAAAGACCAAGCTGCTACACTACCAGCTCCTGAACCTCTACCAGGTCCTACAGGTATATAGTTTTCTTTTGCCCAATTTACAAAATCAGATACTATTAAAAAATATCCTGCAAATCCCATTTTAGTAATGATTCCAATTTCGTAATCTAATCTATCATTATAAATTTGTGCATCTTTTATATTTTTTTCTTTGATTTTTTTATCAAGTCCAGTTTTAGACATTTTGATAAGCAAATTACTTTCAGACAGATTTAATTCGTTTTTAAACTTAGGAAGTTTTGGTAATACTTCTTTTGGATAATAGCTGCAAGATATAGCTACATTAAAATTGTTTTTAATAACTTCAGGAATATCAGAAAATAATTCTGACATTTTCTCATTATTTTTAAAAGCTAATTGATTATTGGATGTTGTTCTATTTCCATTATTAATAGTAGTTTTTTGAGCAACACATAACAAAGCGTCATGAGCAGAAAATTCTTCTTCTTCTCCAAATTTTATGTTGTTTGTACCTATTAATGGAATATTGAATTTTATTGATTTATTAATTAAAAATTCTTCAAATGAATCTAAAATATCATCATTAATTCTTTGTAATTCAAACAAAAGATTATTTTCAAATAAATTTTTTAAATTAGAAATAAAATCATCAGTTTTTTTATTCTCATTATGTAAAATTAGAAGAGGATTGTATTCTCCTCCAATAAAACAAAAAAGGCCGTTTGTATGTCCTTTAAGATCTTCAATATGAATCCCTACCTCAGAACCCTTGTTCAGGTAAGATAGAGAGCTTAAATAAATAAGATTTTTATATCCAATTTCATTTTTCACTAAAAAAGAAAGTTGAGATATTTTATCTCTTGATTTTACATCAAGTAAATTAATTGAAGTACCTATAATTGGTTGAATATTATTATTAATACATTCTTGTGAAAACTCAAATACCCCGAACATATTATTGTTATCAGTAATTGCTAAAGCAGGTAATTTATTTTTTTTTGCTAAACCTACCAATTTTTTTATTTTAAGCGTACTTTCTGATAAAGAATATGAAGACAAACATCTTAAATGAATAAAAGGAGTAATCATTTTAGGATTAAGTTTTTATTTTTTAATTCATATCTATGCTTTGCCATTTCTGCATAGCTTTGATTATGAGTTACATAAAGCAAAGATATATTATGAGTTTGTAAAAAATTTAAAAAAAATCTTATTATTTCATCAGATGTTTTTTCATCTAAATTACCAGTCATTTCATCAGCTAAAATAAGACTTGGTTTATTTATAAGTGATCTTGCAATGGCAACTCGTTGTTGCTCTCCTCCTGATAATTTATTTGGCTTCATGTTTTTTTTATCAATTATTTCAAATTCTTTTAAGAGACTTGAGGCTTCACTATTTATTTCGGAGTCTTTTTTTCTTTGTATTAATGCTGGCAATACAACATTTTCATGAACACTTAATTCAGGAATTAAATGGAAAAATTGGTGTATAAAACCTATTTTTTTATTTCTTAGATTACTTAAATTTTTGCTGGACATTTGTTTTATAGAAGTATTTTCAAAAAAATAGTTTCCTTTAAAGTTTGAGTCCAAAAGTCCTATGATATTTAATAAAGAAGACTTTCCACTACCAGATGGTCCAATAATTGAAGTAATAGAGTTTTTAGAAATATTTAAATTAAGATCTTGAATAATTAGTAATTCATCTTTATTTGATAAGCAAAATTTTTTTTCTAAGTTATTTATTGATATCAAATTATTCATTTTTTAATATATCTATAGGATCAACATTCGAAGCTCTTATTGCTGGAAATAAAGTTGACAATATAGTTATTATTATTGAAATAAAAAATACAAATACAACTTCATAATATTTAATATCTGAAGGAAGTGTTGATAAAAAGTAGATTTCTTCACTAAATAGTTCAGTATCTAAAAATTTTTCTAAAATATTTTGAATAAATATAAGATTTTCAGTTACAATTATCCCTAGTAAAGTTCCAGAAATAGTTCCTATTAATCCAATAGTAATACCAATAGCAAAAAAAACTTTGAGGATAGATAAGTTAGTAAAGCCTAAATTTTTTAATATACCTATATCTTTATTTTTTTCCTTAACAAAAATAACCAATCCCGAAATTATATTCATTGATGCTACAATTATAATTAAAGTCAAAATCAAAAACATAACATTTTTTTCTACCTTTAATGCATTCATTAATGAAGAATTTCTGTCAATCCAGGATAGTGAGTATAGATTTAAACTATTTTTTTTTATTTTTGAGTCAATAATTTCTTTAAAATCATTTACATTTAGAGGTTCATTTAAATAAAATTCAATCCTATTAAATATATCGTTTTCTAATAAAAGTAACTTTCTTGATAGTTCAATAGATATAAATACAAGATTTGAATCATACTCATACATTCCAAAATCAAAAATTCCAGCAACTGTTAAAGTTTTAAACCTAGGGATATTTCCTAATAAAGATTTATCAGTTTTTGGAATAGCTATTTTTAATTCATCTCCTATTTGTAGACCCAATTCTCTAGCTAAAGAGTCACCTATTATTATTTTATTAAAATCTATTTTAGATATTTTTTTATCAATTAATTTTTTGTATAAATAATGTTTTTTACTTATTTCATTATAAGCTCTAATTACTACACCTTTTGAAATATTATTGCTTATTATTAAACCTTGAGTCTCAATTGAAATAAAAAAATCTTTTAAATTTTTATTTTTTAAATTTTTTTTAATTATATTAATATCATTACCATTAATTTTATCAGTAAAAGAATATACATTCAGGTGAGAATTTACCCCAATTAATCTTTCTGTTAAATTAGAACGAAATCCATTCATAACTGACATAACAATGATAATTGCTGCTACACCTAACATAATTCCAATAATTGAAAACCAAGAGAATACTGATACATATCCTTCAGTTTTTTTAGAAAATAAAAAACGTTTTGTGATTAAAGTCTCTGATCTAGATAGCATTAAGAATTTAGTTTTTTTGAAACAACTTCCTTAACGTCGTTTAATTGAATTTTTTCACATTTATCTAAAAATCTATCTTTTAATTCTATAACACCTGTAGATACATCTCTCTTTCCAATTATAATTTGTACCGGTGTACCTATTAAATCATTATCAGATAATTTTTTTCCTATACTACAATCTCTATCATCGTAAAGTATTTCAATACCCTTTGTCATAAAATCATAATAGTAATCTAATGCTATTGTGTTACAATTTTGATCATTTGGCATTAAATTTACTATACTTATCTTAAACGGAGCTACTTCCTTTGGCCACTTTATGCCTTTTTCATCATGATTTGCTTCAATTAATGCTCCGACTAATCTTGAAACTCCAATTCCATAAGAGCCCATATGGACTGCTTGTCTTTTTCCATTTTTATCCTGAACATATGCATTTAATTTTTCAGAATATTTTGTTCCAAAATAAAAAATATGTCCAACCTCAATACCTTTAGATATTTTTAAATCTTCTTCCTTGATTGGACAATTATTTTCATTATGTTGATCATCCACGGCAGCATAAAATGATTGTAACTTTTCAGGGTCAAGACTTTCTGGATCCAAGGTCTCCAATTTTTTATCATAGTATAGTGTGCTTTCACCAGTATTAGCTAATATTTGAAATTCATGGCTCAAATTTCCACCTATCGGACCTGTTTCGGCTCTTAAGGAAATAGGCGTTAAACCCAATCTTAAAAAAGTTTTAATGTATGCTTTAAACATTTTATTATAAGAAATTTTTGCTTCTTCTTCATTTAAATCAAATGAATAATTGTCTTTCATGAGGAATTCTCTACCTCTCATAACGCCAAATCTTGGTCTCACCTCATCTCTAAATTTCCATTGAATATGATATAAATTTTTAGGGAGTTCTTTGTAAGATTTTACGTAAGTTTGAAAAATATCTGTTATTAACTCTTCGTTAGTTGGTCCATATAACATTTCTCTTCCACTTCTATCTTTTATCCTAAGCATTTCTTTACCGTAGTCGTTATATCTACCTGATTTTACCCATAAGTCTGAAGATTGAATAGTTGGCATTAACATTTCATTAGCACCTGCATTATTTTGTTCTTCTCTTACTATTTGCTCAATATTTTTTAAAACCTTAAATCCAAGTGGTAGCCATGAATAAATACCAGCACTAGATTGCTTTATCATTCCAGCCTTAATCATTAATTGATGTGAAATAATCTCTGCATCACTTGGTAAGTCTTTTACAGTTGGTATAAAAAATTCTGAATATTTCATTATTTAAATAAAAAAGCTAAATCTAAACCAAAGTATATTAAAGTAATCAATATAATAAAAGATAAAACTGATGTAATTATAACTTTTATTAAAAGATAACTTTTTATTGGCGCACTGTTAGCATTTCCTAGTTGCCATTCTTTAGGAGTTTCATTTTTAATGGGTAAGAAAATAAAAAATAATACCCACCAAATTACAACAAAAAATAAAAAATATGAAAATATTTGCATTATTTTCTAATTAAATGAATTTTAATTTCTGGTTTTTTATGTAAAATATTTTTAAGAACATATTTTAAACTCTTTTTAATTACATCTATAACATTTTGATCTATAGATTTTTGCGAGTCATTAAATTTAAGGTAATTTTCTATAAATTCTGTTTTAAATTCATTCTTAATTAAGTCTAACTCTTCATATGGTAATCCAATAAAACTTAATTGAATATTTTTATCTATCGAAAGATCTTGATTAATTACTAAAGTTAACATTGCTATACCTTCATATGAGTATTTTCTTCTATCCCTAATAAAATCAGACTCAGAGTCATAAAGGTATTTTCCCTCCACAATTAATTTTCCAGTTTCTACATTATCAACAATCTCACAATCTCCCGGTGCTATTTTTAAGCATTTACCATTTTGAAGGATTTTAGTTATAGGTACCTGTGAGGCCTCAGAAATTTTTTTATGTGATTCAAGATGCATAGGTTCTCCATGTACAGGAATTGATATAAAAGGCTTTGTCCAATTATACATTTGTTTGATTTCTTCTGCATAACCATGCCCTGATACATGCACTAGGTCATCATCAGCAGTAATAATTTCAACTCTTTGCCTTATTAATAAATTTTTTAGAGCATTTATTGATTTTTCATTTCCAGGTATATCCTTAGAACTAAAGATAACCACATCATCTTTCTCTAAAGTAATATTTCGGTGTGAATTATAAGCAACTCTATACAAAGCTGATCTTTTTTCACCTTGACTTCCTGTACATATTATTAACAAATTTTCTTTTGGTATCAAAGAAGCTTCCTCTTCAGATATAAAAATATCTAGGTTTTCAATTAAATTTGATTTTACTGCAGCTTCAATATTTTTTTTCATACTTCTGCCAATCAAAGCAATTTTTCTATTATTTTTTTTTGCTGCATCAACTATATTAATAATTCTAGCAATATTAGATGAAAAGCATGTAACAATAATTCTATTTATATATCTTGAAAATATTTGTTTTAATTCGTCTTTAACTTTTTCTTCAGAAGAAGAAAAACCAGGAACATCCGCATTTGTTGAATCACCAATAATGGCTAGAACTCCTTCATTACCTAGATTAATAAATTTGTTTTGATTGAAGGCTTTTCCCAAAGTTGGTTGATTATCTATTTTCCAATCAGCTGTATGTAATAAATTGCCATACTTCGTTTCAATAACTATTGCCTGTGGTTGAGGTATAGAATGAGTGGTATCTAGAAATTTTAAATTGAAATTTTTTAATGATAAATTTTTAGATGAATCTAATTCAATTAAATTAACTGAGTCTAGTTTTCCAAATTCTTTTAGTCTGTTTTCAATTAAAAGTTTTGGGAAACTTGAAGCATAAACTGGACATTCAATTTTATCTGCTAAATATGCTACCGCACCAGCATGGTCCTCATGTCCATGACTAATAATAATAGCTTCAAGTTTATCCTTTATCTCTTCAAGAAAATTAATTTTTGGTACTAATAAATCCACTCCAGGAAATTGCTCATCAGCAAAAGATAATCCCAAATCAATCATGATCCATTTATCATCGCAACAATATAAATAACAATTTGCACCAATTTCACCTATTCCACCTAAGGATAAAAAATAAAGGCCTTTTTTATATATTTTTAAATTATCTCTTTTTTTTAGCATAATAAGTTGATCCAATAATTTTAAGACCTTCTAGTGTTAAATTAGGCCTAATAATAGGTCTGGGATTAATATCATTTTTAAATATATTTGCTAGTCCTCCAGTAAGAATGATTTTTGGTTTAAATTTATTTTCCATGGAAATTTTTTTAATTAAACCATTTATTGCTAATAAGTACCCCCAGTAAAAACCCGACTGAATTGATTTTTGAGTATTATTAGCTATTACTTTATTTGTTTTAGCAATTTGAGTATTTTTTAGCAATGATGCCTCTTTAATGAGATTTTCTTTTGACAAATTAATTCCTGGAAAAATTATTCCTCCTAAAAAAATATTATTTTTAATTACCTC
>CETM01169611.1_pt1 | contig 42908 bp, 28 predicted proteins | sample 361451 | NCBI WGS metagenome assembly CETM01 (sample SAMEA2622690, study PRJEB7988) | marine metagenome | isolation source: saline water (ENVO:00002010), including
CAGCGATTGATCGCACCCAGCGAGTTGCCCGAGGGCGTCTTCGGCGTAATCCGCACCATTGGCGAGCGGCACCTGCTGTGCCTGGCGCATCTCGGCCATGGTGAAGCACCGGCCGAGATCGCCCTCGATGGGCTGGCTGACGGCCTGCAAGACACACAGCCCGTCGACCTACCGGGGATGCCGACACCTACTCGGCAGGGCAGCATCCTGCAGCTGATGCCCGGCACCGCTGCCTGGTTGGCGCAGCACTGAATCAAGGCGACAGAGGGCCTTCTGCTCACCCTCACCGAGCCCGGGCGGGGCTTGAGGCACACCACACGGAAGCCCCCTCGGTGAGGTAGCTGTTCATCGATAGCCTCCATGGTTATAGTTGGCCCCTAACTAAATCGATACAGAATCGTTCCTGACTCCGAGAGCCGACCACCCACGTGTCTTCGTCACCCCGTATTACCCTGAAAGAGCTAGCCGTGGAGCTGGGCGTTTCCACCGCAAGCGTCTCCAACGCCTTCAACCGCCCCGATCAGCTCTCGCCCAAGCTGCGCGAACGCATTCTCAACGAGGCCAAGCGGCTCGGCTATCGCGGCCCCGATGCCAAGGCGCGCAGTCTGCGCACCGGGCGCTCGCGGATCATCGCCGTAGTGTTGGCCGAGAGCCTGACCTATAGCATCAACGACGCCGTGGCCAGCGAGCTGCTGTCGGGGGTTGCCGAGGTACTGGATGCGCACGGTCATACTCTGCTGCTGCTCTCCGGTCGTCAGCACGCTTCCCAGGTTCCTGGCTCCTCGAGCATCGCCGACGGCTACATCGTCTATGGCCTGATGCCGAGCCTGATGATGCTCGATGAGCTGCCGCGACTCGGCGAACGTCAACTGGTAGCGGTGGACTTCGACCTAGAGGGCTACCCAGCGGTACATGTCGACAACGAGCCGGCCAGTTACGCCGTCGCCCGCCATGCCCTAAGCGCGCGCCCCAAGCGCCCCGGCATTATCAACCTGCGGCTCACCAAGCATCCCTGCAACGCCCGGATCGGCCCGGACCAGGAGCTGCTGCCCGCCGACCGGACCATCACCCGCTCACGGCTGGTCGGTTTTCATCGCGCCCTTGAGGAACAAGGCTTTGACCCGGCCACAGTGCCGATGTGGAACATCGAGGAGAACACTTTCGAGGTCTGCGCCCCGGTGATCGGCGAGATCCTCGACCTGCCCGACGACGAACGCCCCGACCTGCTGCTGTGCATGTCCGACCGTATCGCCCTGACCGTGCTTACCCTAGCCGAGCAGCGCGGCCTGCGCGTGCCCGAGGACCTGCGCATCACCGGCTTCGACGGCATCGCCGAGGGCCAGTACCGGGCGCCACGTCTGACCACGGTGCGTCAGGACAGCGTCGAGAAGGGCCGCATCGCCGCGCGCATGATTCTGGGCCTGGCGCCCCGGGAGGACCGACAACTTCCCACCGAACTGATCTTCGGTGAGACCTGCCCGTAAGACGCTGACCGGGGCCTGGGCGAGCACCGACGGTTCCCTTCGGGTTGCACGTTCTTTCCCCGCTTCCCATCAGCGGGCATGGCATCATGGATGGCTCGCTTCAGGCTGATTGGAGTCTTCATGTCCGCCCCTCCTGCTTCGCCATCTCATCCACCTCGCCGCCCATGGCTGGCGCGGCTGTCTGCCATCGCGATTCTGGTGCTCGCCGTCGCCGTGGCCGGCTACTGGCTGACGCATCGGCCCCAGGCACCCAAACGCGCGCCGGCCGAACGCCCGGTGCCACGGGTTGAGGTGATGACGGTCGGGCACCAGGCCGAAGCGCCGGTGCTGAACGCCCACGGCCGCGTACTGGCCGCTCGGGAAACGACCCTGTCGACCTCGATCAATGGCCGCCTCGAAGCCTTCGCACCGCAGGTCGAACCGGGGCACCGGGTTGCCAAAGGGCAGTGGTTGGCAAGGCTCGAGCGTACCGACTACGAACTGGCCCTGCGCGAGGCAGAAGCGTCGCTCGCCAGCGCCGAGTCGGATCTTGCCTCCGAGCAAGGCGAGCAGATCCGTGCCGCCGCCGAGTACAAGACCTTTGGTCGTGACCTTCCCCCGGCCCGGCGCGCCCTGGTCCTGCGCGAGCCCCAACTCAAGGCGGCCAAGGCCGCCGTGGAAACCGCTCGTGCCCAACGCGACCGGGCTCAGGCCGACCTGGCACGCACCGAAGTGACCGCTCCCTTCGATGCCGTGATTCAGGAAAAGCTGGTCGGCGAGGGAGCCGGGCTCGGCGCCTATGCCGATATCCTCAGCCTGGTCGGCATCGAGCGCTTCTGGGTACGCCTCAACCTGCCCCAGGAGGCGCTGACCTGGCTCGATACCCACAATGCCGACGGCCATGGCAGCCGCGTAGCGCTTAACAGCCCCGCCTGGCCCGACGGTCAGGTTCGTGAGGGCGAAGTGTGGAGCGTGCTGCCGAGCCTCGAGGAAAACGGCTTGATGACTCAGGTAATGGTGGCGGTGGAGGACCCGCTGGCACTCGAGCATGAGGGGGCCCCAGCGCTGCGCCTGGGCGATCTGCTGGAAGCACGGCTCTATCCCACCCAGACCCGCCAACTGATCCGCCTACCCGTCTCGGCCCTGCGCGGCAGCCGCCAGGTCTGGGTGCTCGATGAAAACGATCATCTGAGAATGCGTGACGTCGAGCTCGCCCACCGCGGCGACGAGGCCGCCCTAGTCGAGGCGGGCCTGAACGACGGCGAGCGTGTGATACTGGGCAACCTGGCCAATGCCGAGGCCGGCATGGTGCTGAAAGCCCGTGACAGCAACATTGCCGAATCCTCGGACAGCGCCTCCGACGACGCCGCAACGCCTCGCCAGGAGGACAAGGCATGAGCCAAGCGCCTGCTCACCACTCCTTCCGCGGCCCCATCGCCTGGATGCATGACCACGGGGTAGCCGCCAATCTGCTGATGCTGTGCCTGATCCTCGGTGGTCTGTGGAGTTCGACCCTGATCACCAAGGAAGTCTTTCCAAGCTTCACGCTGGAGACCGTCAACGTCTCCGTGAGCTACCCCGGTGCGACGCCCGAAGAGGTCGAGCAGAGCCTGCTGCTGGCCATGGAATCGGCCGCGCAGAATGTCGAGGGTACCGACGAAATCACCGCCACCGCCCAGGAAGGCAGTGGCTCGCTGTCGATCGAGCTCCAGGATGGCATCGAGACGATGCGCGCCTATCAGGATATCCAACAGGCCATCGACGGCCTGACCACCCTGCCGGACGCGGCGGAGCCCCCAAACTATTCACTGAGCGGCCGCTCCCGGGCGGTCATCGAACTGATGCTGCACGGTGACGGCGATGCCTTGACCCTGCGCGACGTGGGCGAGCGGCTGCGCAGCGAACTGCTGTCGAGCACCGGCATCACCAAGGTCGAGCTGTCCGGCATTCGGGATCGGCAGGTCCAGGTGACCCTCGACCAGACGGCCCTGCGTCGCTACGGCCTCGACCATGGTGACTTGGCGACCCGCATCGGCAACGAGGCTCTTAACCTCGCCGGCGGCAGTCTCGACACCCGGGACGGTGAGTACATGGTGCGCTACGAGGCACGCCGCGAGGGCGCCGCCGACTTCGCTCGGCTGCCGGTGCTGTCGACCCAGGATGGCAGTGTGATCCGACTAGGCGACATCGCCACCATCAAGGATGGCTTCGCCGACAGCGACAGCGAAGTGCTCTACGACGGTCAACCTGCCATCGGCCTGGATATCTACCAGGTCGGCGACCAGACCCCGACCGAACTGTCGGCCACGACCCAAGAACTTCTCCCCGCCCTGCGCGCAAGCCTGCCCGAGGGGCTCTCGCTGAGCGTTGCCGACGACGACTCCGAGATCTATCAGGACCGTCTGGAACTGCTGCTCAAGAACGCCTGGCTGGGGCTGGCGCTGGTACTGGTGCTGCTCGGGCTCTTTCTCGAGGCGCGGCTGGCATTCTGGGTCACCCTGGGCATTCCCACCGCCTTCTTGGGCTCCTTGCTGTTCCTGCCGCTGGTGGATGTCTCGATCAACATGATCTCGATGTTCGCGTTCATCATTGCACTAGGCATCGTGGTCGACGACGCCATCATCGTCGGGGAAAACATCCATGCGCACCGAGAGCGCGGCGCCAGCTCCCGGGAGGCAGCGATTCTCGGTGCCCGGGAGATCGCCGTACCGCTGGCCTTCGCGATTCTCTCCAACATCGTCGCCTTCCTGCCGCTGCTGTTCCTGCCCGGGTTCCTGGGCCTGATCTTCGGCATCATTCCGCTGGTGGTGATCTGTATCTTCGCCCTGAGCTGGATCGAAGCGGTGTTCATTCTGCCCGCCCATCTGAGCCATGCGAGTCGCGCGCCAAACCGCCTGCTAGCGCCGCTTGATCGGCTGCGTCGGCGGGTACAGGGCGGTCTCGACCGCTTTACGCAAGGGCCCTTTCGCTCACTGCTCGAACGAAGCCTCGACTACCGCGGCCTGACCGTAGCCCTGGCGCTGGCCATGCTGGTCCTGGCGCTGGGCTGGCTGGGCAGTGGCCGACTCGGCTTTACCCTGATGCCGCGGGTGGAATCCCACCAGGCCGGCGTCACCGCCAACCTGCCGGCGGGCAGCCCTATTGCCGACGACCGAGCACTGCGTGACCACCTGCTGGCCGCTCTCAAAAGGGTGGAACAACGCGACGATGGCCCGGTACTGGCCGCCAGCAGCGCCACCATCGATGCCGACAGCCTCAGCGTAGTGGCCTTCCTCGATACCGACGCCGACGACAACTGGTCCACTGGCCAGCTCAGCCGCGCCTGGCGTGAGGAGGTCGGCCACCCGGCTGGCGCCGACACCCTGCTGTTCGAATCCGACGTGGGCGGCCCCGGCCGCGGCGCCGGCCTGACGATACGCCTGTCAGCCGCTGACAGCGCTTCGCTGGAAAGGGCCGCCGAGCGCGTTGCCGAACGGCTCGCCGACTACCAGCCGCTCACCGACATCGACAGCGGCCTAGAGAACGGCAAGCGCGAGCTGCGCCTGTCATTGACCGCCACCGGCCGTGCCCTAGGGCTCGATGGTAGCGACCTGGCGAGCCAGCTGCGTGGACCGCTGCAGGGCGCTACCGCCCTCAAGCAACAGCAGGGCCGCAATGAGGTCGAAGTCAAGGTACTGCTGCCCGAGAGCGACCGCACCAGTCTCGCTCAGCTCGAGGGGCTCAGCGTGCTGACGCCTGATGGCGTCGAGGTTCCCCTCTCAAGGGTCGCTCAGATCATCACCGACACCGCCGCCTCGACCATCACCCGCATTGACGGCCGGCGGGTCATCGATGTCACCGCCAACGCCACCCCGCCGACGGCGGTCAATCAGGTGATCACGAGCCTCGAAGAGGAGGTCTTCCCCCAATTGCGCGCCGACATGCCTGGGCTGAATATTGGCTTCGGCGGTCGCCAGCAGGAGACCAGTGACAACCTGAAGAGCCTCCAGACGTCGTTGCTGTTCACCCTTGCCACGCTCTATCTGCTGCTGGCGATTCCCTTTCGCAGCTATCTGCAGCCGCTGCTGGTCATGGCGGCGATTCCCTTCGGCCTGATCGGCGCGGTGATCGGTCACCTGCTGATGGGCTATGGCCTGTCGGTAATCAGCCTGCTCGGCATGCTGGCGCTATCGGGGATCGTCATCAACGACGCCCTGGTGCTGATCGACACCGCCAACCGGCACCGCCTGGCCGGGCAAGACCCGCGCAGTGCGGTGACCGCCGCCGCCCTGCGTCGCCTGCGCCCAATTTTGCTGACGACGCTCACCACCTTCTTCGGCCTGGCGCCGATGATCTTCGAGACCTCCCGTCAGGCGCGGTTCATGATCCCGATGGCGATCTCGATCGGCTTCGGGATCCTGTTCGCCACCCTGATTCTGCTACTGCTGGTCCCCTCGCTGTACCTGCTGATCGAGGATGCCCGCCGAACCTTGGGCGTGTCCCGACGCCCTGATGCAGACGCGGAGAATAAGGACGACCACAGCACCCAGCCTGCCGATGGAGAAACCCGCTACCTGGAGTCGCCATGACCGATGACGCTATCCCTGACAAACGCCGCCTAGCGCGTCCGGCTCTCTCGATACTGGGCCTCAAGCTGTTCGCGGTCATACTGATCGTCAATGTGGCGATTTCCGGACTGGTCTTCGTCGGGGTATCGCGAAGCATCAATGACGGCTTCATCGACTACCTAAAGACCACACAGGCGGAGTTGGTGACCAACCTCGCCAGCGCCCTCGGCGATGAATGGGGGCGCCAAGGCAACTGGCAGTGGCTGCGCACCGACCCACAGGCCTGGCGCGAACTGGTCCGTAACCAGCTATGGCCCGAGGGCCACCCACCGCCGGTGGGTATCCAGCGCGACATGACAAGGGCCCGGGATTTCGTGCTGCATGACGAGAACGGGCTGCCGGTGATCGGCCTGCCACCACGCCATGACAACAACCCGGCCCGGCTCGAATGGATAGCGATCCGCTACGAAGGGCGCCAGGTCGGCACCCTGGGCTATGTGCCGCCAGACCAGCTGATGGAGCAGATGGACAAGATCTTTCTTGAGCAGCAGCAGCGCAACCTGGGGATCATCGTCGCCTCCTTGGTGCTGGCCTCCCTGCTGCTGGCCGGCGGTTTGTCCTGGTGGCTAGGGCGGCGTACGCAGAGCATGGCGCTGGCCACCCGCCGCCTCACCCAAGGTGACTATGGCGCCCGCCTGACCGAACGCGGTCGCGATGAGCTATCGCGTCTTTCAAAGGACTTCAACGTGCTGGCCGAAACGCTCGAGGCCAACCGCGAGTCGCGTCAGCGCTGGGTGACGGATATCGCCCACGAACTGCGCACCCCGCTTGCGGTGCTGCGCGGCGAGATCGAGGCCATGCAGGATGGCATACGCCCGCTTGACCAGGACAACCTGACCTCGCTGTCCCAGGAAGTCGGCCAACTCGAACGTCTGGTCGGCGACCTGCGCTTGCTCGCTCAGAGCGATGCCGGGGCTCTGGAGGTCTCGCTGGCGCCGCTTGACCTGGCAGACAGCCTCAGCGGGCGCCTTGAGGACGCCAAGGGCTGGATCGCCGAGCACGGCATCAGCCTTGAAAGCGACATCAAAGGCCCGGTGATGATTCGCGGCGATGCCCAGCGGCTGCGCCAGCTATGGAACAACCTGATCGACAACACTCTGGCCTACACCACGGCGCCGGGTGAGCTACGCGTCCAGCTCAAGATGAAGGGTCAGCAGGCCTGCCTCAGCTGGGAAGACAGCGCGCCCGGTGTGCCAGCGACGGAGCTCGAGCGGCTTACCCAACGGCTCTATCGCGTCGAAGGCTCTCGCAGCCGCAAGAGCGGCGGCTCGGGGTTAGGCCTCTCGATCGCCGCGGCGCTGGTTAGCGCCCATGGCGGCACCCTGCAGGCCTCGGCGTCTAGCCTTGGTGGACTATGCTGGACCATCGACTTTCCCCTGATGCCTAATGCTTGACCACTAATGCCTGCGAACCAAGCCCCATTGACCCACAGAAACCCGGAGACACCGGCATGACTGAGGCTTCTCCCAGCCGCATCCTGATCGTCGAAGACGAACCCAAGATCGCTCGCCTGATCGGCGACTATCTGACCGGCAGCGGCTACATACCCGACCATCTGGATCACGGCGATGAGGTCATCCCCTGGCTCAACGACCATCAGCCGGACTTGGTACTGCTCGATCTAATGCTGCCAGGCACCGACGGCCTGGTGCTGTGCCGCCAGATACGCGACCGCTGGCCGCAACTGCCGGTGATCATGCTGACCGCCCGCGTCGAAGAGGTCGACCGCCTGCTGGGCCTAGAGCTCGGCGCCGACGACTACATCTGCAAGCCCTTCAGCCCTCGCGAAGTGGTCGCCCGCATCAAGGCCGTGCTACGGCGCAGCCAGGCGCTGCCCCAGGACCGGCCAGGCGCCGCTGGAACCTCCGGCGAACTGGTACTCAACGAAGATGGCTGGCAGGCGCTAGCCGACGGCCAGGACCTGGCACTGACTGCCGTCGAATACAAGCTGCTCAAGGTGATGATGGATGCTCAGGGGCGCATCTTCTCCCGCGACCAGCTGATGGATCACATGTACCGGGATCACCGCATCGTCTCCGAGCGCACCGTGGACTCTCATATCAAGAAGCTCAGGAAGAAGATCGCCGGTGTCTGGCCCGAGCGAGAGGTGATCCGCTCGATCTATGGCGTGGGTTACAAGTACGAGCCTGAGCCCATGGACTGACACCAGGCTCCACGCTTACACACAGCGACTAGCCACTGCCACAGGGCAGTCAGAACCGGCGCACCATCATGCTGATTTTCGCCTTGATCGCTGCACAATGGCGCCACAATGCCGGCGGATACTCTTCCTGTCCGCGGTCGATCGTCGGCCCGGAGCGCCAAGCATCAAGACAGGAGTGTCACATGAATCGTTTCAAACGCCAGCTGATCGCCTGCAGCCTGATCTCAAGCCTTGCCCTGCCGCTGACGGCCATGGCCGGCATGCCGTCGCATGCGCCCCAAGGGATGGGCCCGCATCAGGGACCGCACCTGACAATGATGGCAGCGCTCGACCTGACCGATGAGCAGCGCAATGCCCTGCAGGAAACCCGCCAAACTTTCCGGGAAGAACATCAGGCGCTGCGCGAGCAAGAACGCACCGCCATCGCCGACATTCTCACCGAGGAGCAGCGCGCCAGCCTGGCGGCCGCCCGTGAGCGGCATCAAGGCGCAGCGCACCACGTTGAGCGCCAGGCGCGTCAGCAAGAAAGGCTCGATGCACTGTTCGACAGCTGGTCACTAAGCGATGAAGACCGCACTAAGCTGAATGACGCACACCAGGCCCTTATGGACAAAAGGCGTGCCCTGCAGGATACAACGTTCGACAGCCCTGAAGAGAAGCGCACCGCCGTCGAGGCCCTGCGCCAGGAGCATCAGGCAGCACTCGCCAAGGTGCTCAACGAAGCACAGCGTCACGCTCTATTCGTATTCATGATGCCAAAGCACGACACGCACTCGCCTGGCCCTCATGGGCGCAGGGGGAGTGAGCATCACGATGAGCGGCATGGAGAACACAAAGGCAGCTTTCAGGGTCAACCCAAGCCATCCGCCGAGCCCAACAGCCAGGGTTGATGCTCGCTAGCCATCGACAGCTGGGAACCAGTCCTGTGCCGCCACGTTCGATACTTGCTCTCCGGTAATGATGCCCGGCCCCTTGCCGGGCATCGCACATCTGGCCAACTCACCTCAGAACCCATCTCAGGACCGGGCCGCGTTGTTGAAACGCCCCTTGCCGAGCCTGGCCCAGCGCCCTTGCTTTTCAGCCTACGCCCCCACCCTATCTCGCAGCACTGCACACACCTCACTCACGACGACACCGTTGCGCCTGGCCGCATGGTGCCTTGCTCTTATCAGGCAAGCACCACACGAGCACCGCGTAAGGTTCTGATGACATTTGCCAAGCCAATCGCGGTCAATGGTTGAAGGTTAATTCAGAAGCCTGTATTTTATTTGAACGGTCAATCAATAAAAAGCCGTCATGGCATGGCATCACTTCCATGGCGAAAACAGCATAGAACGCGCCCGCCTGATAAGCGGTGTGCGATGCGTCATGTTTATCGTTATTTTATTGATTGGTCGTTCAATCAAAATAAATGAAGCACCTTCTTCAACGACACAAGGGAGTCTGCCCACTATGGCGCAAGACATGAAAGCCACCGAACGACGAGATCGCCTCAACCCCGTCGTCTTCATGGGTTCAGCAGCCGGCATCCTGCTGTTCCTGATTTTCACCATGACCTTCACCGAGAAGGCAGGAGCCATCTTCAATGCGGGCCTAGCATGGATCAACGATACCTTCGGCTGGTATTACATGCTGGCCGCCGTGGCCTATCTGGTCTTCGTGGTAGTGATCGGGTTTTCACGGGCCGGCTCGATTCGCCTGGGCCCTGACCACTCGCGCCCGGAATTTTCGCTGGTCTCCTGGGCATCCATGCTGTTCGCCGCAGGCATCGGCATCGACTTGCTGTTCTTCTGCGTGGCCGAGCCGCTGTCGCACTACCTGACCCCGCCCGACATGGCCCCCGAGAGTGCCGCGGCAATGCGCGCCGCCGTGCCCCAGACCTTCTTCCACTGGGGCCTGACCGGCTGGGGCATGTACGTACTGATGGGCATGGCACTGGCCTACTTTAGCTATCGCCACCGCCTGCCGCTGGCCATCCGTAGCGCGCTCTACCCGCTGCTTGGCAATCGCATCAATGGGCCGATCGGCAACGCAGTGGACATCACCGCCGTGATTTCCACGGTATTCGGTATCGCCACCAGCCTCGGCATCGGCGTCATCCAGCTCAACTACGGCCTGACCTTTCTGTTCGACGTGCCGGAGAGCCTGACCACCCAGATCATTTTGATCGTGCTGGTGGTGATCCTGGCCACCATCTCCGTGGTCACCGGCGTCGAGAAGGGCATCCGTCGCCTGTCCGAGTTCAACATGCTGCTGGCCGCTGCGCTATTGCTGTTCGTACTCTTCCAGGGCCAAACCCTGCACCTGCTCGATGCGCTGGTGATGAATGCCGGTGACTATCTGAGTGGCTTCCTGGCCAAGAGCTTCGACACCTACGCCTTCGCTGGCGACGATGCCCAGCAGTGGATGGGCTGGTGGACGATCTTCTTCTGGGGCTGGTGGATCGCCTGGACGCCGTTCGTCGGCCTGTTCCTGGCGCGAATCTCGCGTGGCCGCACCATCCGTGAATTCGTCACTGGTGCTCTGCTGATCCCGCTCGGCTTCATGATGGCCTGGATGTCGATCTTCGGGAATAGCGGTATCGAGATGGTCGCCAACCAGGGGCTGGTGGAACTCGGGCAGCAAGCGCTGAACAGCCCGCAGACCACGATCTATACGTTCCTTGAGCAGTATCCGTACATCGGTATCACCGCCTCGGTAGTCACCGTGCTGGGCGTGGTGTTCTTCGTCACGTCCGCCGACTCCGGCGCCTTGGTACTGGCGAACTTCACCACCATCCTGTCGGACGTAAACCATGATGCGCCGATCCGTCTGCGTATCTTCTGGTCCGCGGTCATTGGCTTGATCACCATCGCCCTGCTGATGGCCGGCGGCCTCGATGCGCTGCAGAGTGCCGTGGTGATCACCGCCCTGCCCTTCTCACTGGTGATCTTCGCCATCATGGCCGGCCTGACCCGCGCCCTGCGCCTGGAGACTCGTAAAGCCGACGCTCGCCAGCAGGTTGGCAGTGGCTCCGTGCAGGGCGACTGGCGCGAACGCCTCGACCGGGCACTGGACACCTCGAACCGGGCCGGTACCGCAGCGACCATCGAGCATGCCATTCGTCCGGCGCTGACTCAGCTCGCCGAGGAGCTCAAGAGCCGTGGCCAGAACGCTTATGTCAGCGAGACTCAAGTCGATGGCGAACCGCTGCCGCGCGTGACCCTGCAGGTCGATCTGGAAGAGGCGCCAAGCTTCGTCTACGAGGTACGCTCGCAGCGCCTGCGCACACCGAGCTTCCTGCAGGTGGACGACGACTACTACCTGCGCCTGGACGTCTACCTGGCCGAAGGTGCCCTGGGACAGGATCTCAACGGCTGCACCCGCAATCAGGTCGTGCATGACGTGCTCGCCGAGTACGAGCGCCATCTGCAGTTCCTGAGCACGGCCGGAGAAGCCGGTGCTGTGCCGGCCATGCCGGGCTCGATCGGCGATATGGACAGCATGCCCAGCGCCAATTGAGACCAGAAAGCAAACAGAGCATGACCCTCCGGGGCCTTGGGTCATAAACCTCGAGCCCTGGAACGCCAAACGGCGACTCTACGGAGTCGCCGTTTTTCATGGTTAGCGATAGGTGTCAGAACCGGTCCCGGCGTCCACAACTGCCGGGACCCATTCAAGGTCTTAGAAGAAGCCCAGCGGGTTGATGTCGTAGCTGACCAGCAGGTTCTTGGTCTGCTGATAGTGCTCGAGCGCCATCTTGTGGGTCTCACGACCAACGCCGGATTTCTTGTAGCCACCGAAGGCGGCATGGGCCGGGTACTGGTGATAGCAGTTGGTCCACACTCGACCGGCCTGGATGCCGCGGCCCATGCGGAAGGCCACGTTCATGTCGCGACTCCAGACCCCGGCGCCGAGGCCGAACTCGGTGTCGTTGGCGATTGCCAGCGCCTCTTCTTCGTCCTTGAAGGTGGTCACTGCTACCACCGGACCGAAGATCTCCTCCTGGAAGACCCGCATCTTGTTATGACCCTTGAGCAGGGTCGGCTGAATATAGAAGCCCTTGTCGAATGCCGCCTCGACATGTTCCACATGACCGCCGGTCAGGAATTCGGCGCCTTCTTCGCGGGCCACCTCCATGTAGGAGAGGATCTTGTCGAACTGCTCCTTGGAGGCTTGAGCGCCCACCTGAACCTCGGTGTCCAGCGGATTGCCGCGCTTGATCGACAGGGTGCGCTCCATGACCTTCGCCATGAAGTCGTCGTACATGCTCTCCTGAATCAGCGCCCGCGACGGGCAGGTGCAGACCTCGCCCTGATTGAAGAAGGCCAGCACCAGCCCTTCCACCGCCTTGTCGATGAATTCAGGCTCGGCGTTCATGATGTCGGCGAAGTAGATGTTCGGCGACTTGCCGCCGAGTTCCACGGTGGAGGGAATGATGTTCTCGGCGGCGCACTTGAGGATATGCGAGCCGATGGGCGTGGAGCCGGTGAAGGCGATCTTGGCGATACGCTTGCTTTCGGCCAGCGCCTGGCCGGCCTCGGCGCCGTAGCCGTTGACGATGTTGATCACTCCCGGCGGCAGCAGATCGTGGATCAGCTCCATCACCTTGAGGATCGAGGCCGGCGTCTGCTCGGCCGGCTTCAAGACCACGCAGTTGCCGGCGGCCAGCGCCGGAGCCAACTTCCAGGTGGCCATCAGAATCGGGAAGTTCCAGGGAATGATCTGCCCCACCACCCCCAGCGGCTCGTGGAAGTGATAGGAAACGGTATTGTTGTCGATATCCGTGGCACTACCTTCCTGGGCGCGGATGCAGCCAGCAAAATAGCGGAAGTGGTCCACCGCCAGCGGCAAGTCGGCATTGAGGGTCTCGCGCACCGCCTTGCCGTTATCCCAGGTCTCGGCTACGGCCAGAGCTTCTATATTCTGCTCGATGCGGTCGGCGATCTTGAGAAGAATGTTGCCGCGCTCGGCTGCCGACGTGCGCCCCCAGGCCGGGGCCGCGCGGTGGGCCGCATCCAGCGCCAGATCGATGTCCTCGGCGGTGGAGCGCGGGATCTGGCAGAACACCTCGCCATTCACCGGGCTGACGTTATCGAAATACTGCCCCTGGATAGGGGCAACGAACTGACCGTCGATGAAGTTGCCGTAGCGCTCGGCAAAGGATACCAGTGCGCCGGTGCTTCCGGGGTTGGCATAGATCATGGCGTGACTCCTGAACTGACTATTATCGTTATGGACGAATCATCGTTATGGACGGATCGTGAATACCGTACTCTCAGTGTTGGCCAGTTATGCCGGGCGCGACATACTTCCATGGCAGGAGACGCCCTCCTCCTTCGGTAGGAGGAGAGACACTGCGGCCAATAACGCCAGTAACACTCTTCCTAGTCCTCATAAGAAAGGCGCGATTCGCATCGCGCCTTTTCGTCGTATGGCAGGTGGCGGCTCAGGTCGTCATGTCGAGCACCACGCGCCCCTCTATCTGGCCCTCGATCATGCGCTGGAAGACATCGTTGATGTTCTCCAGTTTGTCGGTGCTCACTGTCGCCTTGACCTTGCCGTCACCGGCGAAGTCCAGCGACTCTTGAAGATCCAGACGGCTGCCGACGATGGAGCCCCGAATGGTGATGCCATTGAGTACGGTATCGAAGATGGGCAGCGGGAAATCTCCTGGCGGCAACCCATTCAACACCAGGGTGCCGCCGCGCCGCAGCATGCCCTGAGCCTGACCGAAGGCCTTGGGCGACACCGCCGTCACCAGCGCCCCATGGGCGCCGCCAATCTCGCGCTTGAGGAAAGCGGCCGGGTCGGTTTGCAACGCATTGACCGTCACCGTGGCGCCCAGCCGCTGCGCCAAGGCCAGCTTGCCGTCATCGATATCCACGGCCGCCACATTGAGCCCCATGGCCTTGGCATACTGCACGGCCATATGCCCCAGACCGCCGATCCCGGAGATCACCACCCACTGGCCGGGGCGAGTGTCGGTCATCTTCAGCCCCTTGTAGACCGTGACGCCGGCGCACAGCACCGGGGCGATCTCGATAAAGCCGACGTTATCGGGCAGGCGTCCGACATAGCCGGCATCCGCCAGGGTGTAGTCGGCGAAACCACCGTTCACGGAGTAACCGGTGTTCTGCTGCGACTCGCATAGCGTTTCCCAGCCGCCCAGGCAGTGCTCGCAACAGCCGCAGGCGGAGTACAACCAGGGCACCCCGACACGGTCCCCTTCCTTGACATGCGTGACGCCCTCGCCCACCGCCACGATATGGCCCACGCCTTCATGTCCGGGAATGAAGGGGGGCTCAGGCTTGACCGGCCAGTCACCATGAGCGGCGTGCAGATCGGTATGGCAGACACCCGATGCCGCCACCTTGACCAGGATTTCTCCCCGTTTGGGTCGAGGCGTCTGGGCCTCTTCGATGGTCAGCGGTTCGCCAAACTGGCGTACCACAGCGGCTCTCATCGTTGCTTCCATGTCGAATCTCCTTTTATATCGGCCGCGGGAGTGATGTCGTTGTAGCGGCCCACTCACCAGTGTTGGTCAGCGGGACCTTCTGCGACATACTCTGATGGCAGGAGACGCCCTCCTCCTTCGGTAGGAGGCGAGAGATGCCAGGAGATATTGCCCATGTACACCCTGATGGTCGCCGATGACCATCCGCTGTTTCGCGAGGCCATCGGCGCGGTGATCGCCTCCGGACTACCCGACAGCTTGCTGCTGGAGGCCGATAGCCTGGAAGGCGCCCTGCTAAAAGCAGAGGAGCACGAGGAAGTCGACTTGGTGCTACTGGATCTCGGTTTACCCGATGCCGAAGGGCTATCGGGTCTCAAGCAAATACGCGAGCGGCGCCCCGACTTGCCAGTGGCGATTCTCTCTGCCGACCAGGACCGACGAACCATCCTCGATGCCCTGGACCTAGGCGCGGTGGGCTACATCACCAAATCGACGCCGCGCCGAGACCTGCTTGCCGCCCTGACACGCATTCTGGAGGGCCAGCTTTATCTGCCGCCGGACATCATGCGTCGCCCCCCGGCCGAGGTTCAGCGGCAAACGCCCATAGACGAGGACGTCAGGCGTCGCCTCTCCGAGCTCACCATCAAGCAGCTCGAGGTGCTGATCCGCCTGACTCACGGTGCCTCCAACAAGGTGATCGCCCGTGAACTGGATATCGCCGAGACCACGGTGAAGACCCATGTCTCGGCGATTCTGCGCAAGCTCGGTGTAACGGGGCGGGTCCAGGCGATCCTCGCCGCCGGCTCGGCCGACCTCGACGCCCTGCTGACCGAGCGGCACGAGCTCTCACGCTGAACCATCGCCCAACAAGCCGACCAGCTGCATACGCAGTCGCAGCGGTTTCAGGGGTTTGAGCAGACAACCGTAGCCTAGCTGACGGGCCAAGCTCTTGATCGCCGCATCGTGATTGGCGGTGATCATCACCACGGGCAGGCCGGGCTGGCGACGCCGCAGATGCGCGGCCACCGCCAGTCCATCGGGGTTCGACGCATCCAGGTGATAGTCGATCAGCAGCACGTCTGCGGTCTCGCTGGCCGCCTGAGTACCCAGGTCGCCCTCCAGGGCAGCCAAGGAGGTCGCGGTCCTTACCCGGCATCCCCAGCCTTCCAGCAGCGCCGCCATCCCCTCGCAGATGCCGGGGTCATTGTCGATGACCCAGACCCGCATGCCCGACAGGACGTCGCTCTGCGAGGACGCCGCCGCGGTCGTGGCGCTCCTCGGTACCGCAGGTAGCCGCCCATAGGGGACCCGCACCGAAAAGACTGAGCCGCGCCCCGGCTGAGAAGCCAGTCGCAGCGGATGATCCAGCATGGAGGCGATCCGGTCGACGATTGCCAACCCCAGGCCCAGCCCGCGATCCTGGGCATCGTGGCCACTCTCGGCACGCTGAAATTCGACGAAGATCGCCTCGCGCTGTGACTCGTCGATACCGGCCCCGGTATCGCCCACCAGGATCTCCAAGCCTTCCGGGCGGCGCCGGCAGCCCAACAACAGATGCCCCTGGCGGGTGTAGCGAATCGCATTGGTCAGGAAGTTGCGCACCACCCGTGCCAGCAGCGCCAGGTCCGACTCGATGACCGCGCTGGTACCGACGTAATGCAGCGTCAATCCCCGTGAAGCGGCGATCTGACGATACTCCTCGGCCATCACATCGAGCAGGTCGGCGGCGCGAAAGGCGGCGACATCCGGCTTCAGCACCCCGGCATCCAAGCGTGAGATGTCGACCAGGGTACCCAACAGGGCCTCGACGTCCTGCAGCGAACGGCCGATATTGCCCACCAGCCGACGCGAGGCCTCTGGCACCGCCTGCTCGCCGAGGGCACTGGTGAACAAGCGGGCGGCATTCAGCGGCTGCATGAGGTCATGGCTGACCGCTGCGAGGAACTTGGTCTTGGAGAGATTCGCCGCCTCCGCCTCACGCTTGGACTCGCGCAGGCGTTGCTCGGCCTCGACCCGCACCGCGATCTCGTCGCGCAGCTGGCGGTTGACCTGGCCCAGCTCATCGAGCGTGCGGTGCAGGGTTTCGGTGCGTTCACGCACCTGCTCGGCCAGCAGCACCGCATGCTCGAAGGCGGCATAGGGCGCGCCACCGGCGGCCCCGCTGGACTCCACCCGCTCGATCAGGGCGCCACAGACCTTGCGCAGGCGCGCATTCTCCTCGGCGAGTTCCCGCTCTCGCGGCGTGGCGGCCTCAGGCGCCTCGTCCTGCTCCGGGCCGCCCAATGACAACCCCAGTGAAGGTCTGGTTGACGTGCATGCCATGGTGCTGCTCCCCGTAGGTATTGAAGCCAATCACCCGCTGTTCACGCAGCCGCTGCGAGGCCAAGGCGGTCTGGCCGAGCATCTCGATCTCGAGACGCCGCAGGAAGCAGTCGCAGCCGATAATCAGCTGCGGCTCGCCAAGGTGCTCCTGCAAGGCGGCAAACACCGCATCCAGGTCCTCGAGAATCGGCGCCGGCTGCATGGCGGTGAGCACGATGCCGTGTTCCACCGCACAGTAGAAGGTCAGACTGCCGTCGGCGTTGACCCGCTGGATCGAGCGCACGTAGTGGGCATCACCGATCCGTACCGCCAAGGGCACGCGGGCGAACACCTGCTCGTCGAGGGCCTCGACCGAACACCCGACCAGTCGCGCGTATTCCTCGGCGGCCGGCGCAGCATTGAGCTCCATGACCTGTCGGCACTCATGATCGGCGCGGGTCACCACGAGCTTCTCGCCTCGTGGCCGAAGATGGTGGGTAGTGAAGACCTCGAAGGGCAGCCGAGTGTTGATCATGACCACCACCGCCGCCTGGCTGTGGAAATGCCCTTGGTAGAAAACGTAGGTATGGGCCAGGCGATTGTCGTCCCCGGCCGAGCCGCCAAAGCTCGGGATGCTGCCAAGCGCCGCATCCAGGCTCGCCAATACCTGTTCCTCGCTACTGGACAGCCCATCAAGCAGCGTCAGCGCAAAGCTGTGACCGCCGACCGGCGCCAAGGCCTGGCGCCGGCAGTCATCCAGCAAATGAGCCGTCAAGCGCTGGGCGCCGATCAAATCGAAGCCTTCGAGATCGCTGATCAGCGCCTGCGATACCGAAAAATGGCGCTGATCGAAGCCGATCGCCACGATGCAGCCGCGCCCGTAGCCCAGCGGTGTGATCTCACCGGCGGTGGTACAGCCGACCACGGCCACCGCGCCAAAAGCCTCGCCCAGAGCCTGCCCTAGCGCACCGAGATCATATTCGGCGCTGCAAAAGAACAGCACGCAGCCCAGCTGCGGGTGACGAAGCGTCGCCGCCAGCTCGTTGGCGGCGGCACCCGGATCATCGGCCTCGCTGAAGGCAACCCGCAGAGGTTCCTCATCGGCGGACCGAGGACGCGCCTCGACGGCATCAGTAGACAATTCGGACATGGCATACACTCGTCGGGCATGGATACTTTGAGTGTATGCCGCGCCTGGCCAGGCTCACAACGCGGAAACTCGCCCAGCATGGCGCTGCCATCCCAACGCTATTCATGCACGGCGCTGGTGCAGAAATCGCTCCAGGCGCCCCAAAACGGTCATCTCACCGTGCAGCCAGGGGGCCAGCAGGCGCGTGGACAGCGGGATGAAGAGGAACACCATCACCGGGGTCAGCGCCAGGGTACTGACCAGCACCCTGGGCAACAGCGGCAGACCGGCCAACAGTTGCCCAAACAAGACCTGAAACATCAGCGACACCGGGAAGAAGGCCAGCCAGATCGCCACCGCCTGTTTCCAGCGCGGCGGGGTATTGCCCTGGGCATCCTGGAACCAGCGGTCGATTCCCGTGGCGCGATATTCCTGGGGCGCCTCAAAGAGGCCCTCGCCGCGACCCAGCCAGGCGCGGCGCGATGCCGAGTGCTCCCAGGCGCGCATGGTCCCGGCATCCGCGAAGCGGAAAATGATCTGATACTCCTCGTCGCCATGGGGAGGCGCCAGCACTCCGGAGCCCAAGTAGCCTGGGTAATCGCAGGCCAGTTCGCGGCCCTCGTCGAGCCAGGCGGTGAAGTCACGGTAACGGCCGCGAGCCACGCGGCGCGCCACCATCAGGGTGACGGGTTCGGTAGACATGGGTGATCTCCTGATACGCGGCTGCCCGGGTAGGGTATGCCGACATGAGCTCGGGCCCGGTAAGGCCCTATGCCCTTAACGATGCAAAAGGTATACCCGAAAGCCCGGCATTACCACGGGCGAGAACGCATCTGCCACGTATTACGCCCGGTTTGCCGCCCTATTTTTCTACCGGGCTTAGCCGCTCAGCCACGCCAGAACAGGGGGGTCAGCAGCACCAGGACGGTGAGGATCTCCAGGCGCCCCATCAACATGCCGAGACACAGCAGCCATTTGGCGGTATCCGGCAAGGGCGCGAAGTTACCCGATGGGCCAATGATGTCGCCAAGCCCCGGACCCACATTGGCCACCGCCGTCGCCGCCCCAGAGAGCGCCGTCACCAGATCCAGTCCCAGCAAGGAAAGCCCCAGTGCCAGTCCAGCAATGGTCAGGAAGAAGAAAAACGAGAAGGCCACGACGCCGCGGGTGATGTCATCGGTCAGCACCTGCCCATTGTAGCGGGAACCAAAGACGCCGCTGGCATGGATCAAGAAGCGCAGCTGGTTGCGCAGCATCACGCTTGCCACCTGAAAGCGAAAGATCTTCAGCCCGCCACTGGTCGAGCCGCTGCAGCCACCGACGAAGGTCAGGTAGAAGAAGGCCACCACAGCAAGCGGCCCCCACTGGGTATAGTCATCCGCAGCATAACCGGTGGTAGTGACCACCGAGATCACGTTGAAGGCCACCTGGGTCAGGGATTCGAAAAACGGTGTCCCAAGCCACACGCGCCAGGCGGTCAGCAGCAGGATGACGGCGGTCAGAAAGCCCAGCAAGCCTCGCACCTGCTGATCACGCCACATCGCCAGAGGCATGCCGCGCAAGGCGCGGATGTAGAGCACGAACGGCAGAGCACCGCAGAGCATGAAAAAGCTTCCAAGCCACAGCAGCTGCGGCTGGTCGGCATAGGCGCCGAAGGAAGCGTCGGAGTTGGCGAAGCCGCCGGTGGACATCGACGACATGGCATGCACCACCGCATCCAGCGGCAACATGCCCCCCAACCAGTAGCTGAGTATGGCCAGCAGAGTAAAGCCGCAGTAGATGCCAAGCGTCGCCTTGGCGATGCCGCCGGTGCGCGGCATGACCTTCTCCGACCAGTCGGAAGACTCAGTATGAAACAGCCGCATGCCGCCGACCTTGAGGAACGGCAGGATGGCGATGCCCATCACGATGATACCGATGCCGCCGAGCCACTGCATGATACCGCGCCATAGCTTGAGGCCATCTGAGAGTCCCTCGATGCCTACCAGCACCGTCGAACCGGTGGTGGTGATGGCCGAGACCGACTCGAAGACCGCATTGGTAAAGCTCAGCTGCGGGGCCCCGAGCACCAGCGGTAGGCTGGCCAGGCCGCTGATCGACGCCCAGCTCAGGGTGGTCACCACGAACATCTGCCAGGTCTTGAGTGCCACCCGAGTGTGCCGCGTCGCCAGCCCCGCCGCCGCCACCATACCAAGCACGATGCCGATGGACAGCGCAAAGGCCTCGGCGTCGGGATCCTGCTCGAGCAGCAGCACGCCCCAGGGCACCGCCATAAAGGCGGCCAGCACCAGCCACAGCACCGACATGACCTTGAACACCGGTGCCCAGCTCTTGCCCCACTGGCATACCGATACGGCCACCCTCGCCGTCATGGACATACCGTTTTTCACCTCTTGAACAATGACAGGCTGATATAACCATGGCGGGCCGTAAAATGTCCGTAAAAAATGTCGTTAACGCGCGAGAGTGGCGCCAGCCAATTACCAGCAGCCCGGCCACCCCGAACGCAAAGCCCAGCACCGCCCCCATCGACGGTGCCCAGTGTTTTTCCAGCCTCCCCCGGGGGCGATGTCCTGAAAGATTGAAAGCCATGCCAACGGGCCCAGTAGCGCCATCAGGGAAAACATAACGATGACGCGACTGGCGATGAAAAACGCCTGGGACTAACGTTGAAACGCCAGCGTCACAGCGTTTGTAGCCGATGGCTCGCAAGCATCTATACCTCATAACAGCTGGATGTATCGGAGGCAGCACCCCTTGCTACGGGGGGCATCGCTGTCTGTGGCACGCCCGTGGGGCGTTCTTCAGCCACCCTTGCCGCCACATCTAGCGCAGCAAAGCGTTTTAACCGGTGCTGAACCGGTGCTGAATCGTTACTCACGCTGCACTGCCGCCGCTGTTGAAAGGCGTTCCCTCTTCAACTAGGAGTTGAGCATGGCAAACGCACCGGATAACTTGCAGACTGAGCCTCACAAGGACCGCATCAACCCAACCGTCTTCTATGGCTCGGCCATCGGTATCGTAGCCTTTGCGCTGTGGACGATGTTCTTCACCGAATCCGCTAGCGCGGCGATCAATGCCGTGCTGGGCTGGATCTCGAATACCTTTGGCTGGTTCTACTTCGTCGCCGTGGTGGCTTACCTGGCATTCGTGATCGCTATCGCCACCTCTCGCTTGGGCAAGCTGCGACTCGGCCCGGCGCACTCCACGCCGGATTTCAACGTCGTGACCTGGGCGGCCATGCTGTTTTCCGCCGGGATCGGCATCGACCTGATCTTCTTCTGCATCGCCGAGCCAGTGACCCAATTCCTGGCGCCACCCGAGGGGGATCCCGCCACGGTGGCGGCGGCGCGGCGTGCCATGGAACTGACCTTCCTGCACTGGGGACTGTCCGGCTGGGGCGTCTACACCCTGGTGGGCATGTCGCTGGCCTTCTTCAGCTACCGCCATGGCCTGCCGCTGACCATTCGCAGCGCGCTGTATCCGATCTTTGGCAAACGTATCCATGGCACCATCGGCCATAGTGTGGATATCGCCGCCGTCCTGGGCACCCTGTTTGGCATTGCCACCAGTCTCGGCATCGGCATCATCCAGCTCAACTTCGGTCTGAGCTATATGTTCGGCCTACCGGAGAACACCACCACCCAGGCAGTGCTGGCCGTGCTGATCGTGATCTTTTCCGCGATTTCCGCAGTGACCGGGGTCGACAAGGGCATCCGCCGGCTCTCCGAGTTCAACATGCTGCTGGCCCTTTTGCTGATGCTGTTCGTGCTGTTCACCGGCAAGACCGTGTTCCTGCTCAATGCTCTGGTGATGAACGTAGGCGACTACCTGACCCACTTCATTTCCCTGTCGATGAACACCTATGCCTTCGACCCACCCACCGACTGGCTGAACGGCTGGACGGTATTCTTCTGGGCCTGGTGGATAGCCTGGGGCCCCTTCGTTGGACTGTTCCTGGCGCGTATCTCGCGTGGACGCACCATCCGTCAGTTCGTGGCCGGGACTCTCATCTTGCCGCTGGTGTTCATGATGGCGTGGATGTCGATCATGGGTAATAGCGCCATCGACATGGTGATGAACGGTACCGGGGTGGCCGATTTCGGTGAACAGGCCATGAATAACCCCGGTTCGGCGATCTATCTGTTCCTTCAGAACCTGCCATGGGTCGGCCTGACCACGGTGGTCGTGACCCTGCTGGCGATCGTCTTCTTCGTGACCTCGGGCGACTCGGGCTCGCTGGTACTTTCCAACCTGACCTCGATTCTGCGCGACCCCAATAATGATGCCCCGGCCTGGATGCGGGTGCTGTGGGCCGCGATCATCGGCGTGCTGACGCTGGCGCTGCTGATGGCCGGTGGCCTGGGAGCGCTTCAAAGCGCGGTGGTCATCACGGGCCTGCCCTTCGCCTTCGTGCTCTTCCTGATGATGCTGGGGCTATACAAGGCATTGAAAGTGGAGGGCCTAAAGGAAGACAGCCTGCAGCGCAGCATGGCGGGCCACCTTTCGGGGCGCACCTTGACCGGCGAGAGCGCGAATCGCCACTGGCGACAGCGGCTGTCCCGCGCCGTGAGCTTCCCCAAGCGTGAGCAGGTGAGTCATTTCCTCGGTGAGGTCGTCAAACCGGCGATGGAAGAGATCTGCAGCGTCTTGGGCGAGCAAGGCTATCCCGTGGAGCTCGTCGAGGGTGAAAAGGCGGATGAGCACCTGGCGCTGAATGTAGGCCTGGGCGGCGAACAGGACTTTACCTATCAGGTCTGGCCCCGCCAGTGCGCCATGCCGGCCTTCTCGATTCGCGACACCCACGCCGGCACCCGCTACTATCGGCTCGAGGTGCACATCATCGAAGGAGGTCAGGGCTATGACATCTATGGCTACACCAAGGAGCAGTTGATCGCCGACATTCTCGATCAGTACGAGCGCCACCTGCTGTTCCTGCATATCCAACGCGAGCAACCCGGCACCCACACCGAGATGCCCGACGACCCGGCCTCTGCAGGACGCTGACCGTCACGCCATCAAGAGGCTCGACACCACCGATTTCGACACCAAGGATCACGCCACTAACGGCCTCAGGCCCAAGGAGCGATGAAATGAGTGAACAATCCTTCGACCGAAGCGTTGACTACGTGATCGTCGGCGCCGGCTCAGCGGGTTCGGTGCTGGCCAACCGGCTCAGCGCGGAAAGCGACCTGGAGGTGCTAGTCCTGGAATTTGGTGGCAAGGACAACTCCATCTTCATCCAGATGCCGACCGCCTTTTCGATCCCGCTGAACAAGCCGCGCTTCGATTGGGGGCTGCACACCGAGCCGGAGCCTGGTCTCAACGGACGCAGCCTTCATCAGGCGCGAGGCAAGGTGATCGGCGGTTCATCCTCGATCAACGGCATGGCCTACGTACGCGGCTGTGCCGGCGATTACGAGGAATGGGCCGAACTTGGCGCCGACGGCTGGAACTATGCCGACGTGCTGCCCTACTTCAAGCGTGCCGAAGGCTGCCTGTATGGCGATGATGACTACCGCTCCAGCAGCGGCCTGCTTGGCGTATGCAACGGTAATAACATGCAGAACCCGCTGTACAAGGCCTTCATCGAGGCAGGCCGCCAGGCAGGCTACGGCGAGACTCAGGACTATAACGGCTTCCGCCAGGAAGGGTTCTGCCGCATGGACATGACGGTGCGTGACGGCGTGCGTTGCTCGACCGCCAATGCCTACCTGAAACCTGCCCTCAACCGCGACAACCTGCAGTTGGAAATGCACGCCCTGACCACCCGGATACTGTTCGAGGGCAAGCGGGCCGTCGGGGTTGAATACACCCAAAGCGGCAAGACCTATCGGGTCCAGGCCCGTCGTGAAGTCATCCTCTCTGCCAGCGCCTTCAACTCACCGAAGCTCTTGATGCTCTCCGGCATCGGTCCTGCCAAGCACCTCGAGGAGCATGGCATCGAGGTCATCCACGACCTGCCTGGCGTGGGCCAGAACCTACACGATCACCTCGAGGTCTGGGTCCAGCAAAGCTGCAAGCAGAAGATCACCCTCAACGGCTGGCTCAACCCCTTCGGCCAGGCGCTGATAGGCCTGCGCTGGCTGGCGTTCAAGTCAGGCCTGGGCGCCACCAACCACTTCGAGTCCAACGGCTATATCCGCAGCCGCCCGGGTCTTGAGTGGCCCGACCTGCAGTATCACTTCCTGGCCGGCGCCATCGCCTACGATGGCTCCAGCGCCGCCGAGGGGCACGGCTTTCAGGTGCACCTGGGCGCCAACAAGCCCAAGAGTCGCGGCTGGGTAAAACTCGCCTCCTCCGATCCCGCCGCGCCACCCAAGATCTTCTTCAACTATCTGCACGAAGAAGAAGACAAGCAGGCCTATCGCGACGGCCTGCGCCTGACCCGAGAGATCTTCGCCCAACCGGCCTTCGATGCCTATCGCGGCGATGAGCTATCGCCCGGGAAGGATGTCATCAGCGACCAAGAGGTCGACGAATGGATCGCCAATAGCGCCGAAACCGCCTACCACCCCTGCGGCAGCTGTCGTATGGGCACTGACGACATGGCGGTGGTCGACCCCGAGTGCCGCGTCCGTGGCATCGAACGGCTGCGGGTGGTCGACTCCTCGATCATGCCTACCGTGACCAACGGTAATATCAATGCTCCCACCATCATGATCGCCGAGAAAGCCGCCGATCACATTCTCGAGCGACAGCTACTGGCGCCTTCCGACGCCGCCGTGTTCAGGATCAAGGACTCGCAGCGCCAACGTGAGGGAGAGCCTGAAAGACAAGCCTCATAGGCTCGTCTTGTTAACTCGATTCTCTAATTGGCTTCCCTAGCTCTTTTCTTTCACTTGCTTCGCTCACTTTCTTCTCCCGCTGGCGGCGCCGGGTCGCCTCTCCAGCGGATCATTCGAATCCACTCGGCTCTATTATCTGGCCACCTTCATCCACCCATGCAAAAGCCCCGATATCCACGAGGATACCGGGGCTTTTTTAGCGACGGATCAACCGCCGGCGATCAGGCGTTGGCAGCCACCGAGACTTCCTGGCTGCCGCGCTTGATCAGCGCATAGCCAAGGCCGGTGACCAGCGAGCCAACGACGATGGCGGCAAGGTACAGGAATACCGGCGTGATGGCGTTGGGAATCAGCAGCACGAAGATGCCGCCGTGCGGTGCCATCAGCTTGGCACCCACCAGCATCGAGATGGCACCGGTGATCGCCCCGCCGACCATGCAGGCAGGAATCACGCGCAACGGATCCTTGGCGGCAAACGGAATCGCCCCTTCACTGATGAAGCACAGGCCCAGCACGAAGGACGCCTTGCCGGCTTCCCGCTCGGGCTCGGAGAACTTCGACTTGGCAACGAAGCTGGCGATACCCATGCCGATCGCCGGCACCATGCCTGCGGCCATGACGGCGGCCATTGGCGCATAGGTCTCGGAGGCCAGCAGGCCCACACCAAAGGTGTAGGCCGCCTTGTTGACCGGCCCGCCCATGTCGAAGCACATCATGGCCCCAAGCAGAATACCCAGCAGCACGGCGTTGGCCGAGCCCATGTTCTCGAGGAAGTTGGTCAGCGTGGAGAGCACGGCGGCAACCGGCTCACCCACCACATAGATCATGGTCAGACCGGTGACCAGGCTCGCCACCAATGGAATGATCAGAATCGGCTTGAGCGACTCGATGCTCGACGGCAGCTTGACGTAGTCGGCAACCGCCTTGGCGACGTAACCGGCAAGAAAGCCGGCGAGGATGCCGCCGATAAAGCCGGCGCCGAGGTTCGAGGCCAGCATGCCGCCGATCATGCCCGGTGCGATGCCCGGCCGGTCGGCGATCGAATAGGCGATATAGCCAGCCAGCACCGGCACCATCAACGCGAAGGCGGTCCCGCCGCCAATCTGCATCAGTGCCGCGGCGAAAGTGCCCTCTTCCTTGAAGGCCTCGATGCCGAACACGAATGACAGGGCGATCAACAGGCCCCCGGCGACCACCATCGGCAGCATGAAGGACACCCCGGTCAGCAGGTGCTTGTAGACCCCCTTGTCCTTGACGCTCTTCTTGGCCTCGCCGCCACTGGCAGCGCCGCCGGCCGTTTCCACATCGGCCTCCGCCAAAGCCGCCTCGATGGCCTGGCGTGGCTTCTTCAGGGCATTGCCGGTGGAGGTGCGATAGATGCGCTTACCGGCGAAACGGGTCGGATCGACCTCGATATCGCAAGCCAACAGCACCACATCGGCGGCGGCGATCTCTTCTTCGGTCAGCTTATCCTGGGCGCCTACCGAGCCCTGGGTCTCAACGCGGATCTCGTGACCCAGCGCCCGGCCGGCTTCACTCAAGGCCTCGGCGGCCATGAAGGTATGCGCCACACCGGTCGGACAGGCGGTTACCGCGACGATGCGCTGGGCACCGGCCGCAGCGGTTGCCACCGGCTTGGCACCGTCCTTGGCATCGTCGGCGGGCGGCGTATAGGCGGCTGCCTGGGCCTGAGCCCGCTCGAGGAAACCGGACGGATCCGGCAGGGCCTCGGCGATTGATGCCTGATAAAGCGACTTCCCGGCAAAGCGCTGGGGACTCGGCACCGTATCGGCGGCCACTACCACCAGATCGGCGGCGGCAATGGACTCGGCAGAAGCCGGTTCCACCGGCGCCAGTTCACCGTGCATTTCCACCGTGGTGGACCAGCCCAGCTGACTGGCCGCCTGCTCGAGGCGCCGCGCGGCGAGGAAGGTGGTGGCCATGCCACTGGGGCAGGCAGTAATCAGGATCACATTCATGCAAGCGCTCCCCCTGCGTCCACGTCGTTCAGGCGACGTACGCGGGTCTGTTGTTGGAGGTGAGGGAAGTCATCGGCGTGAGGATTGCCCACGCCGACATGGCGTACGGCTTCGGCGGACAGGGCCGTGGCAAAGCGCAGCGCCGCGTCGGGGGCATGGCCCTCGAGGACGCCGTGCAACATTCCGGCGAGCAAGGTGTCACCGGCACCCACGGTACTGGCGACCGTCATTTTCGGCGGCGTGGCATGCCAGGCACCGCGCTGGCTGACCCACAGCACGCCGTCGGCACCGGCGGAGATCAGCGCCTCCTGGATGCCGGCCTGATGCAGGCGAAGCCCCGCCGCCAGCCGGCGAGCGTCGCTGTCGAGGGCCTCGCCGGCCCACTCGGCCAGTTCCAGCTCATTGGGCTTGACCGCAGTGGGAGTCGCCTCGATGGCGCGGGTCAGCGCAGGGCCGCTGGTGTCGACCCACACTGACAGACCATGCGCCTTGAGACGCGAGATCAGCGCGGCCTGGTCGTCGGCGTCGATCCCCCTGGGCAGGCTGCCGGCGATCACCACGGCGTCAGGACGTCGGCTGGGGTCGGCGGCCAGCGCCTCCAGATCATCCAGAAAGGCTTTGAAAGTGGCCGCATCGATGACCAGGCCAGGGCCGTTGACGTCGGTGACGCGGCCGCTGTGCTCGGCGAGCTTGGCGTTGATGCGCGTCTCGCCGGGCACGCGGCGGAAGACATCCTCGACGCCCATGTCCTTGAAGGCGCGCCGGAAGGGACCATCGTTGTCTGCCCCCAGAAAACCGGAAACCACGACCTCATGCCCCAGTGTCGCCAGCACCCGGGCGACGTTGACGCCCTTGCCGGCGGCGCTCAGTTGCGTCGCATCGGTCCGGTTGACCTCGCCAAGTGTCAGCGTCGGCAGACCAATCGCCAGATCCAGCGCCGGATTGAGACTGATCGTCAGTACCTTGGCCATCAGCGCACCTCCAGCGCGTTTCTGACATCATCGCTGGTCGCCTGGCCCAGGGCCAACGCGGCCTGGGCCTGGGCTTCGGCGAGATCGAAGTCGCGCAGCCGCGCCTTGACCATCGGCACCTGGCGGGCACTGACCGACAGCTCATCGACACCGAGGCCCACCAGCACCGGCACCGCCTGGGCGTCAGAAGCCAGCTCTCCGCATACCCCGACCCACTTGCCTTGGGCATGGGCGGCGTCGACGGTCATCTGGATCAGGCGCAGCACCGCCGGGTGCAAGCCGTCGGACTGAGCGGACAGCGCCGGGTGGCCGCGGTCGATGGCCAGGGTATACTGGGTCAGATCGTTGGTGCCTACCGAGAAGAAGTCGACCTCGGCGGCAAGCGTCGGCGCCAGCAGCGCACAGGACGGCACCTCGATCATCACGCCAAGCTGCACGTCGGTGGCGCGCTCCTCGGCCGGGATCTCCTCGAGCAGGCGATCGTAAATCGCCTTGGCGGCCCGGAACTCGGCGATATCTTTGACCATCGGCAGCATGATGCGTAGCGGCCGGCCCGATGTCTTGTCGCCACCCGCAGCCGCCATCAGCAGAGCGCGCAGTTGAGTCTCGAGCACCTCGGGCTGGGTCAGGGCCAGCCGAATCCCGCGCAGGCCGAGGAAAGGATTATCTTCCTGGGGGACCGGCCAGTAGGGCAGCGGCTTGTCACCGCCCACATCCAGGGTACGAGCGACCAAGGGACGACCATCGAGGGCATCCATGGCCTGCTGGTATTCGCCGATCTGGGTCTTGAGATCAGGCGCCTCGGAATGCGCCATGAAGATGAACTCGGTGCGCAGTAGCCCCACGCCCTCGGCGCCACGCTCGACGGCATCCTCGGTGTGAGCGGTATTGCCCAGGTTGGCGGCGACCTCGACGCGATGCCCGTCGCGGGTACGGCCCTCTTCGAAGCGTGCCGCCCAGGCCTCGCGCTCCAGGCGCTCATGCTCCTTGAGACTCAGTTCGGCACGCTGGCGACGCTCGGTGGACGGCGCAGGCGTGATGCGCCCACGCTCGCCATCGAGGATCATCTCGATGCCGTCTTCAAGCGTCAGCACTCGCTCGCCGGCTCCCACGACGGCAGGAATACCCAGCGCACGGGCGAGGATAGCGCTGTGGGCCGTCGCACCGCCTCTGGCAGTCAGCAGGCCGCGGACACGACTGGTGTCGAGACGAGCCACGTCGGAGGGACCGACATCGTCCATGACCAGAATGTAGGAATGATCCGGCGGGGTGGGCAGACTGATGTCGCACAGGATCCCCAGCACTCGCCGACCCACGTCCCGCAGGTCGGCGGCACGTTCGGCAAGCAGGCGATCGGCGAGCATTTCCTGGGCCCTGGCCGCCGTCTCGATAGCGGTCCACCAGGCCGCCTCGGCAGAATAGCCTTCCTGAATGCCTTCGCGGGCGGCCTGATGCAGCTCCGGGTCGTCGAGCATTTCCTCGTGCATCGACAGGATCTCAGCGACCTCGCCACCCTGAGCGCTTTGCACCAGCGCCTCGAGTTGCTCGGCGCCTTCATGAATGGCCGCGTCCAGACGGCGCTTCTGCTCACCGGCATCGCCGGCCCGCTCGGGGTACTCGAAGCGCGGCGTGCGCATCACGAACAGCGGCGCGATGGCCATGCCTGGGGAGGCGGCAACCGCCTGATAGGGCGTATCGGCCGGCAGGGGCTCCGGCGGTTTGGTACCCTCGGGAGGCGTGCTGGCCACGTGCTCACGACCTTCTTCGAAGGGCTGCACCACTTCCCCCAGGCCGTCCTGCATGGCCTCACACATGGCGTCCAGGGCCTGGCTGGCGCCCTCGCCTTCGGCCGAGAACACCAACTGCTGGCCACGCCGGGCACCGAGACCAATGACCTTGGTCAGGCTGGCCGCGGACACGGCCTCGCCGCTGCCATCGGCCAGGCGCACCCGGACCGCGACGCTCTGGCGACGCGCCACCTGAATCAGCTGCTTGGCCGGACGCGCATGCAGGCCGTGGGCGTTGAGCACTCGAGCACGCGCGGTCTGGGCGCTGGCCGACTCGCCGGACAGGCGCGCCAGCACGTTGTCGGCAGACAGCTGATGCAGATCATGGCCCTCACCGCGCTCGAGCAGGGCCGTTAGCCGTTCCAGCAGGCTGCGATGGGCATCGCCCTGGGCAGCCAGACAGAAGACGCCGCTAACCGCGCTATCGCCCTGGCCGATGACGGCCTCAGGAGTGGCCAGCGATAGTGCCGGGGCCTTCACCTCTTTCGTGCTGGTCGCAAACCAGAGTCCCTGTCCCAGCGACAGCGGTGACTGAGAGGCGATATCGGCAACGAAGTCATTGCCTACACAGCCCGCCTGCCGTAGCCGAGCGGCAGCGGCCAGGGCCAGCTCGAGCCGGTCCCGAGCGGGGAAGTTGAGACAGAGGGTATCGTCATCGAGGCGCGCTTCCACGACGGCCTTCGACAATAGCCCGGCCACCTCGGCGCGGGAGCCGGCGGCGGCCAACCGCTCGGCCACGCCCTCACGGTCCAGCACATGGGTCAACTGGCGCAGGATATCCAGGTGCTCGTCATTCTGGGCCGCGATGGTCACCAGCACATGCACCCGATTGCCATCGTGCCAGTCGATGCCCTCAGGGAATTGAAGCACCCGCACGCCGGTACGCTTGACGTGGGTACGGCTCTCGGGTGTGCCATGGGGAATGGCGATGGCATTGCCGAGAAAAGTGGATGACTGCGCCTCGCGGGCATGCAGGCCATCGCGATAGTCCGGCGCCACCAGGCCAGCCTCAACCAGCGCCGAAGACGCCTGATCGAGAGCCGCGCGCCAGTCATCGGCCTTGCGGTCGAGCAGGATATCGTCCTGTCCGAGTGTCAACATACTAGCCTCCTGTGCCTGGGGGCGGGCAGCGAGAGTGCCGGCCGCTGGCTGACGGCCGTTGCAACTGGCCTTGCCAACCTTACTTTCCCATGGCTGAATCGTGTCACCTAAGGTTTAGTACAATGCTGGATCGAGTCGGGCCATTTATCAAGCAGGATCGGCTACGACCTTGGGCGTAGCCGCTGATGCCAAGGGCTCGCGTAGAATGAGCCGCATCGCATAGAAGGGACCATCATGACGCTCGCAGAAATCGCTCGCCTGTCCGGCGTCTCCCGGACCACGGCAAGCTATGTCATCAACGGTAAGGCCAAAGAACGACGCATCAGTCAGGAGACCGTCGACCGGGTCATGGCGGTGGTCGAGCAGCATCACTACCGAATCGATGCCCAGGCGGCGGCGCTGCGCCGAGGCGCCAGCCGCACCATTGGGCTGATCATTCCCGACCTGGAGAATGCGAGTTATGCCCTGCTCGCCAAACGCCTCGAACAAGGAGCGAGACGCCGGGGCTATCAACTGCTGATCGCCGGCTCCGAGGACAACCCGGACAGCGAGCGCGAGCTGGCTCGCGCCCTGCGCGCGCAGCGCTGCGAGGTGCTGATCGTGGCCAGCTGTCTGGCCATGCACGATCCTTTCTATGCTGAGCTGATGGCCGGCGGCCTGCCAGTCATTGCCGTCGATCGCGCCCTGGACCCCCAGCGCTTCGTCAGCGTAGTCAGCAACAATCAGTCGGCCGCCAAGGCGCTGACCCATTCGGTTCTCGCCTCGAGTGTGGGGCGCATCGCCTGGCTGGATGCCGTGCCGCAGCTGTCGATCAGCATCGAGCGACTGGCGGGCTTCCACGAGGCCCTCGAGGGTCACGGCTGCCAGGCCGTGACCCGCAGCGGGATCCGCTATGATCGCCAGGAAGGCGCTCGGCTGATGCGCGAGCTACTCGTGGATGAGGGTATGCCCGACGCGCTGGTCACGGCCTCTTATACGCTGCTCGATGGCGTATTGGACGAGCTGCTGGAAAGCGGTGGCCTGCCGTCCTCGCTGCGCCTGGCCACCTTCGGCGATGACCGGCTGCTGGATTTCCTGCCCCTGCCGGTCAACTCGCTGCCCCAGCAGCACGACCGGATCGCCGACCTGACCCTGGATCGCGCCATTGCCGCCGCCCACGGCGACTATCACCCAGGTCAGGTGGTAGTTGAGCGTGCCCTGCGCCGGCGCCTGCCGCCGGGCGGATGAGCGACACGCATGGTGTGCAGGTCACTACTGGCGGCATATTCCACTTCAGACGTTCCGTCTTAGGCCGGTTCGTCACCAGCACTCGGCGATCCGGCCTGGCTGGCTGACGACTGGCGGCCGGCGGTGCCGCCAAGCCAGGCATCCAGGGCGGCGAGCGAAGGTGCTAGGCTTTGATCCAACGCAAGCAGCAACGCTGACAGTTCATCGCGCTGCGAAGCCTTGGCTGCAGCTTCAAGCGCCCTGGCCCGCTTTCCAACCTGTACCAGACCGAGGCTGAGCGCTTCGCCCTTCATCAAGTGCGCAAGCTGCATCACTTGCTCGACCTGCCCATCGCAAACAGCCGCCGCCAAGACTTCCCGGCGATCAGGCAGCTGGCGACGATAGACGCCCACCAACTGCTTGGCGCCTTCGCTCTCGATATGCTCGTGCAGTTCATCGAGCACCTCCGGTGCCAGCCATTGGCAGTCTTCTGCATTAGCCTCAAGCGAGTCACCCGCTCCACTGAAGGATGGTTCGCTGTCATCCCTGGCGTTTGCCTGCTCAGTCGCAGGTTCGGTCGACTGGCCAATATACCGATGCAGCGTCTTGAGCAACTGGGCACTGGCCAGCGGCTTGACCAGATAATCGTTCATGCCGGCATCCAGGCAGCGAGAGCGCTCGTCACCAAAGGTACCAGCAGTCATGGCCACGATCGGCACCTCGGCACACCAGTCGGTGCGCATTCGCAGCTGTCGCGTCACTTCAAGCCCATCCATCAGCGGCATCTGCAGATCCATGAAGATCAAGGCATAGGGCTCGGTCTGAGTGATGCTCAGCGCCTCCTCACCCGACGAGGCAATATCGACCTGACACCCCAGGCGCGACAGCATGATATGCGCCACCTGCTGATTGATCTCATTATCTTCGACGACTAGCAGCCGCTGGCCGGGAGGCAAGGCGGGCAACGTCTCCTGTGGGCCTTTTTCCCTCGAGCCCTCGGGCGCATTGACGCGCGGCAGTGGCACCTTGAACCAGAAGCAGCTGCCTTCGCCTATACGGCTGACGAAGTCCAAGTCCCCGTCCATGGCGCTCACCAGACGCCTGCAGATCACCAGCCCCAGGCCGCTGCCTCCGAACCGGCGCGCAGTGGAGGCGTCGCCCTGACGAAAAGGCTCGAACAGGCGATGCTGCTGGCTACTGGGAATCCCTGGGCCGCTATCGCTGACCGATACATGCAGGCGCTCCTGCAAAGACGAGTAGGCCACCAGCACCGAGACCTCGCCCTGCTCAGTGAACTTGATGGCGTTGGAAAGCAGGTTGAGGAGCACTTGCCGAAGCCGGCCGGGATCACCCTGCAATCGTTCAGGCACGTCTTCGGCGAGCCGTGCTGTCAGGGCAAGGTTCTTGTAGGTGGCCCGGGGCTCGAAGAGTCGCACCGCTGAATCGATCAGCTCCTGTAGCGAAAACTCGACCTGCTCGAGTTCGAAACGACCGGATTCAATACGCGAGAAATCGAGAATATCGTTGATCAATACGAGCAGCTTGTCGGCGCTGTCGTGGATGATTTCGGCATAGCGTCGCGAGGAAGGATCGAGTGGCCGGCCACGCAGCATCTCGCTCATGCCGATGACGCCATTGAGCGGTGTCCGAATCTCATGGCTGACAGTGGCCAAAAACTCGGATTTGGCTTCATTGGCAGCCTGAGACCTTTGCGCAGCCTCCTCGAGACGACGCCTCAGCACTTCCTGATCGCGCCGAGACGCCGCATTCTCCCTGGCTTCGCGAAACAGAAACCGCGTCACCATCAGAATCGAAAGACTCATCAAGCCCAGCATGACAAGCAGCACCCAGTGAAGCAGTTGCAGGGCTTCTCGCTCTTGCTGCTTGGCATCGGCCAGATAGGCGTTGGTAGCGATCACCAACTGCTGGCTGAGATAGATCAAGGGGTCGAGTGCTGACTGGAGCGAGCGACGGGATGCCGGGTCCAGGCGCTCTAGACCGCCGAACTGAAGGTCCAGGATATCCATCTGGGTGGCGATGGCAGGTATCAGGCGCGCCTGGTCGTCGATGTGGCTAAAAAGCTCACTAATTTCACCGCGTTGCAGAAAGTTGAGCCGGCTATAGAGCAGCTCGAACTTGACGCGTAATGACTCGAGATTCTCCGCATCGTTGAGCCGGTCGCGTAGCTGGATAGCCTCCCTGTCAAGCTTGTAAGCTACCCAGGTCGCATTTCCACCGACACTGGCGGCCAAGCCTTCCTGGCGCCATACCACCATGCCAGCCACCACCACCGCAGCCATGAAGAACACCAGCACCGAGACAGCGCCGAGTTTCAGGCGCAGCGGGTAGCGAAGCATGGCACCAAATGCCCCAGGGAAGGATGATATCGATACTGCTTAGTGAACATGAATCTTGGCAACCTGCCATACACTTCGATAGCGAATATTCTCGGTATTGAGCTCAGGGTTCTCATCGAAGGGGTATAACACGAAGAGCGGCCCGAAGTCGCGAATCGCCAATGGCTCACCATCCATGGTCATGGCCAGGATGACCGCGTAATTCTGAATATCGCTGACTGGGATCTCCCCCGAAAAATGGTTCAGAGCCTCGACTCGCAGCTCATCGCCTTGAGCGCCTACCCGGGACAAAAGATCCCGAAGCAGCGGGCCTCGAAATTGCCGTTCCCGGTCCGTCCAAGGTGTGAGGGTAGTCACGACCCGATTAGGTAACGCATCGAGCATCTCCCGGTCGAAGCAAGCCTTGTCACCGTTGTTGGTGTAGCGAATGTCGCCGCTGATTTCGAGCAGTACCTTTCCGTCAGGCATGGGCAAGGACAAGGGATCGGCCTGAGCAGGTAAAGCAATGAGGCTTGCTAGCAGACACCGCAACAGGGTGTTGGCAAGCGGGTTCAAATAACACCTCCGACGGTCCAGCATGCATACTCCCACCTACGCGATATTTGCTCGGCGACCAGCGGGGCAAATCATGCCAGGATTTCGACCTCGTCACCGAGCGCCAAACGCCCCTCTTTAAGGACCACCAGATTCTGGCCAAACAATACTTTTCCTTTTTCACCTCGTCGATAGGTCGCCAGTGTCTTGAGCGGCTCTTTGCCAGGCAAAAAGGCGCCGGTTGCAGGATCAACGGTAATCATCGCGCATCGTGAGCAGGGCGCGGCGACGCCAAGCTCCACCTCCCCGATACGCAGACGCTGCCAGCCATCCTCGGCAAAGGCATCGCTGCCTGCGACTACCAGATTGGGACGGAACTGGGCCATGACGTGAGGCTTACTCTCGGAATTCCCCTGGCCATGTGTCAGCCGAGCATTGAGGTCGGCAAGCGATCCTTCACCGATCAACAGCAGCGGGTAGCCGTCGGCGAACCCGACCCGCTGTTTGATCGATTGGCGATAGCGCGGTGAGCGATCGCCGATGCACAGCAGGTGAGCCGCCTCGCCTAATACCTCACTGCACCAAGCATCGGCTTCTTGCGAAGTCGTCAGCGCTTCGAAGCGATCACCCCATACCTCGGTGGCAAATGGCGCCAGAGAGAAACCTGCCCGGACCAGCTCGAGATCCTGGTGCCCGGGGAAACGCAGCACCACCGTTTCCTCCCCCAGTTGAACCTGCATCAATTCCAACCCGGGATGCGTGCGGGCCGTGATAAAGCGGCCATCGGGGCGCGCTAGCATCAGACGGCGATCCCCGACGATGCCTTCCTGGTGCACCCGGGCACGTTCGAGCGCTTCTCCAGCACAAGACTTGAGCGGATAGCGATAAAGAGCAGACAAGCGCAGGGAAGTGGTGTTCATGGCAAGCAGTCCTTGCAGGCAGGAAAAAGCATGGCAAGTGGCGCTGTCGGCTACTCACCATACGACATGTGCGTCGTGATTGGCCTGCATAGCTTACCGAATATCGCCGACACCGGGCCAGTTGGCCACACACTCAGTGGGTCGGAGGCTCGATGATCTCGACCTTCACCAGGTCTTCGTAGGCATGCCAACTGGCATGACCCAGCACCGGCAGGATCACGGCCAGACCTATGTAAAACGTCACCACGCCGAGCAGGACGCTGCCGGTAAGAATTGCGGCCCATAGCAGCATGGGAAGGAAGTTCTGCGCCACGGCCTTGAGGCTGGCCTCGATGCCTTCCATGAACGTCAGGTCCTGGTCCATCAGGGTCGGAATGGCGACAACACTGATCGAGAATGCTCCGAAGGCCAGCACTGCACCCGCTGCAGTGCCCACCAATAGCATGCTCAGCCCTTCAGAGGTGGTCAGCAAGGCGATGTAGAGCGTATCGGGGCTTGGCACGTCGAAACCAAAGAAGAGCGCGAACAACAGCGTCGCCAACCGGATCCAGGCGAGGAAGAAAATCATCATCATCAGGCCCATCATCGCCAGTTGCCCGGTATGGGCACTCCAGGCGCCAAAGGCATCGCCCATGGTCGGTGTCCGTTGCTCCTCGAGCGCACGGCTTATCCCGTAAGCACCTACCGCCACCAGGGGCCCCAGAAACATGAAGCCGGCGACCAACGGCAGCAGCCAGTGCCAAAGGTCGAGGGTAAAAGCCGCCAGGGTCATGGCCAAGCTAAGACCCACCCAGAACATGCCATAGGCCAAGCTGACGGCCGTGGCATCGCGAAAGTCCTGAAAACCGGCAACCAGCCAGGCTCTGGGTCTGTCCATGCCTACTGGGTTGATGCTGATCTTGACGTTGTAGTCGGAAGGCTTGGGGCCCTTCGTCGCAGCTGCATTCATGGCATACCCCTCAAGCATTCGCGAAGATGGTGACCCTCAAGCCTGGGACGGACCCTGTATCCGGTGACGTCTACGAATGCGCATTGGCCTGAAAGTCAGGATCTCCTAACGATTTTTCCATTAGTCCTTTTTTCAATGTAGACGAGGGGGTGAAGAGTTGCTCCAGACGGCGTTTATCCTCGACCAGAGTCGACCCAAAGCTGCCCAGCCGGTCCCAGCAACGCCAACCCCCGAATGGCAGAACCGTTCGGGGGTTGGCGACGTGCTTAGCGACGAGGCTCTGGATGGCTCAGCGCACGATCATCACCGACATCTTGCTGTGATGCACCACATGTTCGGCATTGGGTCCGAGCACGTAATCGGCGAACTTACGCTTGTTGTGCGAGGCCATGACGACCAAGTCGATGTCGAGTTTCTTGGCGGTATTGATGATCGCTTCCCAGGGTGAGCCCTCGGCGATGACACATTGCGCGGTGATATCACTGGGTATGTGCTGCCGCACGAACGCATGCTGTGCATCGGTCACCGCCTTGTGCGCCTTCTCGCTGAAGTCAGCAGGGAAATAGGACCCAACCAACGGCATGCGGTAATCCGGCAGCACGGTCACCAAGTGCAGCGAGGCCCCGAAGGTGTGACACAAGGCTAAGGCGGTGGGTAGCGCCCTTTCCCAGGACGCCTCCTCGTTGAGGTCCACCGGCAGCAAGATTTTCTGATACATGGTCTACCCCTCCGTTAGGCGGACGCCGGTTTGGCCAAGCCATCGCGACGCCGCCGCTGCATCAGCACGATCAGGGCAAAGACCCCGAGGGCCGGAATCCACATCCACTCCTTGGACCAGCGATCTACTGGCGCCAGCACCTCGATGATCTTCTGATCGAAGTCGAAGCCAAGTTTCTCCGCCTGACTGCCAAAGGCGACCATATCGACCACCAGACTTTCATCCTTGACCAACAACTCCAGACCGAGGTTGGTCAGGCGCTCTTCCCCCGTCTCGCCTTCCGGCACCGGCAGGGTCATATAGGTGGTCAGCGGATCGCCATAGGCGTCCTGACCTGCCACCTGGACACGCAGTGTGCTGTCATCATCCATCTCGCCCAAGGCCTGGACGAACTGGCTCGGCGGTATCGACTGGTAAGGGTCGTGGATCATGTCCATCCAGAAGCCCGGACGGAACAGCGTGAAAGCCACCAGCAGCAGCAGGATACTCTCGTACCAGCGGTTGCGGGTCAGCATGAAGCCCTGGGTCGCCGCGGCAAAGATCAGCATGGCGATTGTCGCCACCACGAAGACCACAATGCCCTGCAGGAAGGTCACGTCGATCAGCAGCAGATCGGTGTTGAAGATGAACAGGAACGGCAGCGCAGCAGTCCGCAAGCTGTAGTAGAACGCCTGGAAACCGGTGCGCAGCGGGTCACCCCCGGATACGGCAGCGGCGGCAAAGGAGGCCAGGCCCACCGGCGGCGTAACGTCGGCCATGATGCCAAAATAGAACACGAACAGGTGCACGGCGATCAGTGGCACCAATAGGCCGTTCTGCTCACCCAAGGTCACGATGACCGGCGCCAGCAGTGCCGAGACCACGATGTAGTTGGCCGTAGTCGGCAGGCCCATGCCGAGGATCAGACTCAGCACTGCGGTGAGCATCAGGATCAGCATCAGATTGCCCATCGACAGGATCTCGACCACGTCGGCAAGCACCAGGCCGACGCCGGTCTGCGATACCGCCCCGACGATGATGCCGGCGGTGGCCGTGGCGATACCGATGCCGATCATGTTACGGGCACCGACGACCAGGCCATCCCACAAGTCGAGAAAGCCTGCCTTGAGGTCGGCAGCGAAATCACTCTGGCCGCGGAAGATCGCCATGATCGGGCGCTGGGTGACGATGATGAAGGTCATGAATACCGTGGCCCAGAAGGCCGACAGTCCTGGCGACAGCCGCTCGACCATCAGGCACCAAACCAGCACCACGACCGGCAGAATGAACTGCAGGCCCACCATCACGGTGGGACGCGTCTGAGGCAGCCTGACCACCGGAGCATTAGGATCATCGGTCTCGAGCTCAGGATAGTTGGACCCAACCTTGAGCAAGCCGACATAGACCACCGTCAGACCCGCAGCCACTACCCAGGGGGTAGCTTCGCCAAGTACCGGCTTGAGCCAGCCGAGGCCGTAATAGACCACCAAGGCCGTGATCATCATCAGCAAGAGGCCGCCCAGGAAGCCGATGACCTTACGTACCAGCGGCTTCGGCGGGTTGCTGCTCTCAAGCCCCTGCATGTTGGCCTTGAGCGCCTCGAGATGGACGATATAAACCAGCGCGATGTAGGAAATCAACGCCGGCAGGAAGGCATGCTTGATGACTTCCACATAGGAAATGCCCACGTACTCGACCATCAGGAAGGCCGCAGCGCCCATGACCGGCGGCATGATCTGACCGTTCACCGATGAGGCAACCTCGACGGCCCCCGCTTTTTCGGAGGAGAAGCCGACCCTTTTCATCATCGGAATGGTGAAGGTGCCGGTGGTCACCACGTTGGCGATAGAGGAGCCGGAAATCAGGCCGGTCATGCCTGAAGCGACCACTGCCGCCTTGGCCGGACCGCCCTTGTAGTGACCGAGCAGCGAGAAGGCCACTTTGATGAAATAGTTACCGGCACCCGCCTTGTCGAGCAGCGCACCAAACAATACGAATAGGAACACGAAGCTGGTCGACACCCCCAACGCAATGCCGAACACCCCCTGGGTGGTCAACCACTGGTGGTTGATCAACCCCGAAACGCTGACCCCTCGATGGGACAGAATGCCCGGCATATAGGGCCCGGCCAGCGAGTAGCCGATAAAGACCAGGGCCACAATCATCAACGGCGGGCCAAGTGCCCGGCGCGTAGCCTCGAGCAGTAGCAGAATGCCAATGACGCCGACGATCACGTCCTGCATGATCGGCGCCCCCGGACGCTGGGCTAACTGCTCGTAGAAAATGAACATGTAGGCACCGGCGAGTGCCGCCAGCAGGCCAAGTACCCAGTCCTGAATGGGGATACGGTCCCGCGGAGAGTTCTTGGTAGCCGGATAGGCCATGTAGGCCAGAAACAGGGCAAATGCCAGGTGAATCGAGCGCGACTCGGTGGCATTGAATACCCCGAACTCGAGCACGAAGGGTAGCGGTGAAGCGATCCACAGCTGGAACAACGACCAGACCGCTGCCGTCATCACCAGCACCTTGCCAGGCAGTCCGGGCGGCTTTCGCGCCCCGGAGTCCGAGGACGCCACCATGTCCTCGAGGTCGACGCTCGAGGCTGAGGTCCTTGTTTTGTCTTCGCTCATGAAATCATCCTGCTTGCCATCCATCGCCGGAAAAGCCTGGGCCCCCGGGCCATACCCCGGGGCTAGAAACCATAATGCGCGACCTTCCAGCAGGAACGGCCGCGCATCGAGTCAGGAGCCTTGAACTCCGTCTAGACCAGGATCACTCGATCCAGCCACGCTCACGATAGTAGCGAGCTGCACCCGGGTGCAGCGGAGCCGACAGCCCCTGAGTGACCATTTCTTCTTCTTTCAGGTTAGCGAATGCAGGGTGCAGACGCTTGAAACGATCGAAGTTGTCGAACACCGCCTTGACGGTCTGGTAGATGATGTCCTCATCCACGGAGGCCGTGGTCACGAAGGTCGCTGCCACACCGAAGGTCGTCACGTCCTCGTCGTTACCCTTGTAGAGACCACCAGGGATCAACACCTTGGAGTAATACGGATATTCTTCAACCAGGCCATCAATCGCCGGGCCATCCAGCGGAATCAGATTGGCATCCACGGTGGTAGTGGCTTCCTGAATGGAACCGTTGGGGTGACCCACCACGTAGACCATGGCGTCGATATTGTTATCGGCCAGAGCGGCAGCCTGCTCGGCAGCATCAAGCTGAGACGCCAACGAGAAGGTATCCTCGGTCCAGCCCTTGGCTTCCATGACCTGTTCCATGGTGTTGCGCTGGCCAGAGCCCGGATTACCGATGTTGACGCGCTTGCCTTCCAGGTCATCGAGGGTTTCGATGCCGGAATCGGCGCGGGCCAGCAGTGTCAGCGGCTCACCGTGCACGCGGAAGACCGCACGCAGCTCAGGATAGGCGTCGTCAGCAAAGTTGCCGGTGCCGTTATAGGCCTGGTACTGCACGTCGGACTGAGCCACGCCCATGTCCAGCTCACCGGACTTGATGCCATTGATATTAGCCACAGAGCCGCCGGTGGACGGCGCGTTACACTTGATATCTGCATCTTCGAGACGGTTCACGAGACGGCAGATCGACTGACCTACGACATAATAGACGCCGGTCTGACCACCAGTACCGATAGTGATGAAGCGCTCCTGCGCCACGACCGGCGAGGAGAACATGGCGGCACCCATCAGCATGCCGGAGACGGCTGCAGCAGTGATTGCATGGCGTTTCATTCAGACACCTCTTGGTATTGTTGATGTTGGGTGGCATTGCCACCTCTGCGACATCGTCGCCCGTCTTGCGTTGGCACGCATACCCAGAATGACGATTGACTCTCTTTGATCATCGCATTCGATGTGTAAGGTATAGCTTGCCTGCGCGGGTCTGGCGACGTTGCGCTTTCAGCGTTGCGTTTCGCTGACCCTTGCAGCATATGATTATGCACTACTTTAGATCAAAACGACCGTACGATTCAGCTATTTACGACCAACATCTTAGTCCTCTTTGCCGTTGAAGCGGGCCGCGACACATCAACAGCCTGAGGCAAGCCCGACGGCTCACGGCCGGTAAGCGCCCGACGCCCCATTCGCCAAGCTGTCATCGCACGAGTTGCGCAGTAATGAAAGCCTCCATGGCCTGGGCCGCCGGGGACAGGCTGCGCCGGCTCGGCTTGAGCAGCCCAATCTCGCGCTCGACATGCGGCCGGGTCAGAGGAATGAAGCGCAGGCGCTCATACTCCTCGGGAAAGGCCAGACGCGGCAGCGTCGTCACCCCGATGCCCGCCACCAGCATGGCGGTCAGCGAGATCATGTTGGAGATATAGAAGGCGCTCTGCGCCAGCAGCGGTTCGGCCGCCGTATTGTCCAGCAGCCGCGAGGTGCCGTTGCGGATCAGGGGCTGGCCCTGGAGCTCCTGCCACCTCAGCTCGGTCCGCGTCGCGAAGGGATGATCGTCTCGGCAGACCACGCCGACCGCGTCACGAATGAGTCCCTCGAAGGAGAACTCCTCGTCCTCCTGCCACAAGCTGGTGAGTCCCAGGTCTACCTCGCCGGCGGCGACCAGGCCCCGCACATAGTCCGCATTACCGTCATGCAGGCTGACCTTGAGGTTCGGATACAGGGCGATGAAATCCGCCAACAGCGTCGGCATCAGTCGGCTCGCCACCGACGGCACCGCCGCCATATCGATATGTCCGGCCCGCTTGTCGACGCGCGCCACGATATCCCGCCCGAGCCGGTCATGCTGGGTCACCAGTTCGCGAAAGCGCGGCAAACAATAGTTGCCAAAAGGAGTCAGCTCGGCCTTGCCCCCCTTCTCGAACAACCGTTGGCCAAGACGCTGTTCCAGTTCCTTCACCGCCATGGAGAGCGCCGGCTGGGTGCGATGAAGATGGCGAGCCGCGGCATGAAAGCCACGTTCATCCACCACCGTCAGCACGTATCGCAACTGTTGAATCTTGAGGTCGGGCAGCATCCGGCGAGCCTCGCGGCCATTGGTAAGAGAAGCTTATCGTTTCTTATTTATTATTGATTATATTTATCTAACGCCACCTCCTAGGATGTCGTCAACGTCTCAAAGGAGGTTTCCATGTCCCACGTTTATTCTCTCTACATCGACGGCAGCTGGACCGAGGGCCAGGGCAGCATCGCCAACGTGAATCCGTCCGACACCAGCGACCTGATCGGCGACTACGCCCAGGCCAGCGCCGACCAGGTCGGCGAGGCCATCAGCGCGGCCAAGCGCGGCCTCGCCGCATGGCGCCAGACCGGCCTGGAGCACCGCTACGGCGTGCTGATGGCCATCGGCGATGAGCTGCTCGCCCGCAAGGACGAGCTCGGTCGCCTGCTGGCCCGCGAAGAGGGCAAGGCCCTGGCCGAAGGCGTGGGCGAGGTCTACCGCTCCGGGCAGTTCTTCCACTACTACGCCGCCGAGGTGCTGCGCCAGATCGACGAGCGGGTCGAGTCCGTGCGCCCGGGCGTCGAGGTCGAAACCCGCCGCGAGCCGG
>CETM01009565.1_pt1 | contig 42579 bp, 43 predicted proteins | sample 361451 | NCBI WGS metagenome assembly CETM01 (sample SAMEA2622690, study PRJEB7988) | marine metagenome | isolation source: saline water (ENVO:00002010), including
AATAAAATGAACCCAGGGAAAATTTGTACGCCCCTTGAGTCAAATGACCAATTAGTGAGTGTGGATGACAAAAAGCGCGGTTGGTTTGATAGACAAATTGATGTCGCGGTGCGTGATAGTTTTGATACCAGCATGAACTGTAACGGTAACGGTTTATGCTTTAATTATGATGCAACCTCACCGATGTGCCCATCTTATAAGGCCACGGGTGATCGACGCTTTTCGCCAAAAGGTCGCGCAGGATTAATGCGTGAATGGTTAAGGTTACAAAGCGAGCAGGGCGTTGACTTATTGCAAGAAGAAAAAGCCGTATCTAAAAAAGAAGGGCCCACATGGTGGGAACGCTTTTTAAATTCAAAAGCAAAGCGCAGTGGCGAGTATGACTTTTCTCATGAAGTAAAGCAGTCAATGGATGAGTGTTTAGCATGTAAAGCGTGTACAACTGCATGCCCGATCAAAGTCGATGTGCCTACATTCCGCGCGCGCTTTTTAAATTATTACTACAGCCTGTATAACCGGCCAGCAAAAGATTATTTAGTAGCAAGTATTGAGCAAACTGCGCCACTATTGGCTAAATTCTCGAGCGTAACAGCCCCTGTTATGCAATCGAACCTTGTTCAAAAAGCGATTAAAGCGACTTTAGGTTATGTAAATACACCTACACCAAGTCACCCAAATTTAGCTAAACGTACGCAACAGTTGCGCAAGTTTGATTTACAATACCTTAATTCCTTAGATGCGCAGCAAAAACGCGACTATGTGTTGATAGTGCAAGACCCATTCACAAGCTTTTATGAAGCAGAACTTGTTGAAAGCTTCGTTAAAGTGGCACAAGCTTTAGGCAAACAGCCAATTTTGTTGCCGTTCAAGCCTAATGGTAAACCGCAACACGTAAAAGGTTTTTTAACTAAATTCGCGAAAACCGCTAAAACCTCAGCCGACTTTTTAAATCAGGTCAGTGAACTCGGTATCCCAATGGTCGGGCTCGATGCCTCCCTTGTGTTATGTTACCGCGATGAATATGCCACTATCTTGGGTGACAACCGAGGTGATTTTGAAGTCCTCGTTGCCCATGAATGGCTGGAAGATCAACCGTTTAAGCAGACAGTATTTGAACCAACACCTGCTTATACTTTGCTCAGTCATTGCAGTGAAACAACTTCTCTTCCACACAGCGCCAATGTTTGGCAGGGGATATTTTCTCGTGTTGGCCTACTACTTAAACCTCAGGCAACAGGGTGTTGTGGCATGGCAGGGACTTACGGCCATGAAGTACAAAACCAAGAGAACAGCCGTACTTTATATGAATTGAGTTGGCAACAACCCGTTCAGCACACTGATCCTTCGCGGTTATTAGCAACGGGATTCTCATGCCGTAGCCAAGTAAAACGGTACGCGCAATTTAAGCCCAAGCACCCAATAGAGGTGCTAGCGAATGTGCTTAGTTAATTTCTATTTTTATAGGAATTAGCAATCGGGCGAGTGGTGATCCCATGAATGAAGACACTCATCAAAATGGTGAGTGTCGCTAACTCGGCTAAGCCATTTTCAGTAGACTCTAACACCATTAGCGTAAATACAATGGATGCCAGCCCCCTTGGACCAAACCAAGCAAGCGTAAACTTTTCTTTTAATGACAGTTCGTTAAAAGGAATTAAGCTCAACATCACCGGGACCACACGTACTAAGGTTGCAGCTAAGAATGCAAATAATACTTTATAGATATTTAGATCTATTGTTTGAAGTTGGATGAAGGCATATGCACCGAATAAACACCAGATAAGGTAGGCAAAGAAGTCTGCGATATGCTCACTGTCTTCTATTAGTTTTTCATCATCGTCGGCACGATAAAATTTATCAAAAACCAAACCACCAACAAATGCCGCAACAAAGCCACTGCCGCCAAGGAGTTGGGCGAGGGTGAACACACTAACAGCGACCGACAAAACTAAAAATGGACTCGATGATTTCTCAAAGTAATGGCGAGTAGCGCTTAGCTGAGTAAGCTTTAATGCCCCATAGGTAACACTGACACCAACAATGAGTGCGACACCTATTTCTTCAATGAGAAATGTAAGCATCGTTGCGGCACCTTGAAACTCACCATGCTGCCAAGAAAGAAACAAGAATAAAAATATAGGAACGCACATCCCATCGTTAAGACCGCTTTCCACATTGATCGATTCACGTATTTTTTCTGGAACACTTTGCGATTCGAGCAAGCCTTTACTAAGCGCAGCGTCTGTAGGTGTTAAGATGATGGCCAATAGGGCCAAGGCAATAGTGTGCATGTGTGGAAAAAGTAAATACCCCAAAGCAAACGTAGCAAAAAAGGTTATTGGTAAAGCGACAAACAAAAGCACCAAAGGATACTTGAACTGCGACTTTAGTACATTAATACGCGTTTTGGCTGCATCAGTAAAAAGAAATACCGCAAGTGTCAATTCAACTAGTGGTAACAGCGCGCTCAATGGCTGATCCACTTTCATTGCATCGCTAAATGCCCAGGCAAGCGCGGCACCGACAATGACAAAATACATCGGGCCAGTTAATTCAGCCCGAGCCAATCTACGAAAGCTAACTGAGTAAATAAAAAATGCTAAGCCCAGGGCTGCTGCCAATTGATATTCCATAAATGCAGTTCCTAAAGTTTACGTTTAACACCCGATTTAGCGCGCTCTTTTATATTCGTTTGAATATAAATTTGATCCGTGGTCGCAATTTTTGCGTGACCTAAATCTTCGGACAGGTGCTTGAGCGGCCTTGAAGCAGCATCGTGAGTTGCCCCCGTATGACGCAGCCAATGAGCAGTTGCTGCTTGTAACTTTTCCGCTTCTTCAGTGAAGCCATCAGCCACCAGCGCTGAGCTGGCCAATTCAAAACTTTGCGCAACAAGGCGGCGAATTTGTCTAACCGTCATTCCGCCTTTACCACGAATTTTGTGAATAAGTGGGTAGGGCTCATCAACACGGGGCAGGGCACTTAACCCCCTATACAAACGGTAGCGTTTTAAATACGCAATAAAATCTTGGCTTAACGTAACATCACGGAGTTTGTTACCTTTGCCCATAACACGCAAAAACCAAAAGCCATCAGCGTCTTGCCAAAAATGCGACATGACAGGAGACCAATTAGTACGCTCAGACAACTCAGAGATCCGTAAATACAGGCCTTTCAAACAGGCTAAAGTAAAAAGGTTACGTTCTAGATCAGGGTCATCCTGACATTGCTCTTCGGTTACACGCAGTACATATTCCCACTGTAAATCACTGAGAGTATCCGGTTGATTGATTTGCGACTGAACAACTAAATAGGGGCAGTTCTTTTTAACTACTGGGACAAAGTTCGCGAACGCTTGTTCTTCTAAAATAGCAAACTTATAAAATACATTAAGTGCTGTAAAAGTCGCATTTAAACTTTGTTGCGATGGCTTTGTCTCGCGTGCTATAAACGGTCGCCATTTTTCATTGGCTTTACGTAAACCTTGATGCTGTTTAAAGCGCCATTGCACCGAGTCGGAACACCAGGCTTTATCTGGTTCAACAACAAAATCAATGTAGTGCTCAATATCTTCTCGTTTCAAAGAAAACAAAGAACATGTTTTGTTAAACCAAGTCCACAAAGCAAAACGTTCTATCTCATTACGAAACCGAGTAAAAGTGGCATCTGACTTTCGACCGTATACGTATAAAAACCGGTAGATAAATAGCAAGTCTTGTTTAACTTCAGCGACGTTTAAGCTTTGTTTAGCTATAAATGCAGCAAGTTCAGGGTATTCGCTGTGCAACGTATCATCTTCAAGATGCGCTATTTGATAGCGAAGTTGTTTAAAGGTATCGACTAGTGGCGTAGGCATACTGACAACTGGACTACAATAATATAAGGCATAGCTTACCACAAAGTCCGATACTGTCTAGTATTGGACATAAAGAAGGGGTTCTAAATGAAACTATCGAAATCGGTGCTAACGTATTCTTTTATTTTCACTTTGTTCGCGGTGCTTACTGGATGTGCAAGCACTGGCACGCCAGCGCAGAAACGACAAGTAGTTCAAGATATGCGCAGTGATACTCTTAATCGCCTTTACGACCAGAAGCCGGATGTTCGTAATCAACTAACCTCTGCAGCAGGTTACGCTGTATTTGATAATGCCAATGTGAACGTAATCTTTGCAAGTTTTGGCGGCGGCTATGGTGTTGCAAAAAATAATCGCACCGGCGAATGGACCTATATGAAAATGGGTGAAGCCGGGCTAGGGTTAGGCTTAGGAGTTAAAGATTTCAATGTGGTGATGGTGTTTCATACCGAAGATACACTCAATTATTTCATTAAGAATGGTTGGGCATTTGGTGGTAACGCCGATGCTGCTGCAAAGCATAAAACTGAAGGTGGAGCCGTTGCCGCTGAAGCCCAAGTTGGCGATGTGACTATTTATTCCATGACTGAAACAGGATTAGCTCTGCAAGCAGTTCTAAAAGGAACCAAGTTTTGGAAAGATGACGAGTTAAATTAAAATCAAGTTCTCTCGGCTCACGGAACCGTGAGCCATTCGCCTTCGAATTATGAAAACGCCCCTCAAATAACAGCTCTTCCGCTTTAAATAAATAGGGTCTTATCTTAAGGAACTTCACTACAACAGTTTATTTAACATAACATAAATTAGGAAAGGCCAATCACTCTAGAAGCCGCGCCAGTGCTGCAAGTTCCGTTAATAGTTCCGACAAAATGTCGGGGGTAAAAATAGGCTAGGCGGCTTGGGAGCGCCATATTTTTGCAAGCTTACTGTCACCCCGTCTTTCAGCCTTGCATGCTTCAAGGTAAGCCAGTGCTTTCAAGGGTTCGGGGTGCTCACCCGTTACAAGTATGACTAGTATTTTATCGTCTGAAAATTCACGGTTGCCGTTTCTTACTTCGCTAATCATTTGTTTTGATATGCAAAGCAGTTTTGCCGCCATGTAGTCGGAGCCAATATCAGCAACGCTTTTGAACCAGTCTAGCAATTCAACTGAACTCGTTATTTTTTCCACTTTTCTGCTCATTTTTAAAATTCCCTTTTTGCATTGTAGTCATAGTACACACGGTATGCACTAGTTTACATGATGTTGACCCGTCCACGTGGCGTGGGATAAATTCCAATAAATCCACATTGTGTGGACTTTATATTCTCCCTCAGTCGCCAACTACTGGACGCGCATACAGTAGTTGGCACTTTTTGAACTGAGGGTTAATAAAAAATGACTGAGGAATGAATGATGACCGACTACACCAACACCAGTGAGTTAACTACTGACCAAAGTCACTGGGATTATCAGCGCGCAAAAGCAGCACAGCTAAAGCTTGAAATTCGCAACCAAATAGCCGCCAAGCGCAGCCAAGAGGCAGCAAACCAAGCCCGGCAAACTCCAGTTAAAAGCCAACTGCGCCAGCGCGCGGTTGATGTGTTATTTCAAAGTGAGAGGGTCATCTAATGGAATTTGAGTTGGTATGTAAAATATTCTCAAGGCTTTTCACAAAAGCAGCAAACGGAGTTTTTAAAGGCTTGCCACCCAAGCCTTTGCAAGTTGAGCTCATGGCGAACGCGATAGATGTATTCCACGAAAGGGGGTACCACGCTGCAGCGCACCGCCTTGATGAGAAAATGTGTGAATGGTGTGAGCTGTTAATAGATGCGTAGTTTACCCATTGCATGGGAGTCGAATGGCTCAGACAAATTAAAACCTATTTGCATTACTGCCCCAGCCCCACACTGCTGGGGCCGCTTTGGTTTTGACAAGCAAGCAGAATACATTAAAGAGCAGTTAAAGCGCGTACCAAGTAACTTTTTACGCCGCAAGTTAGCGCACCAAGTAGCCGCACGTTTCAACTCTGAGACAGCGAAAAACCCAATTCGAAGCGCGAATATACACTTGCGCGAAACCGTCAAGCGCATTGATGAAATCGTTACCCGTTCACCACTAACCGCGCGCGAACTATCAGACCGCAAACGCCGCAAAGACAAAGCCAAGCAGCTGGCTACTATCTGCAATCAGATAGGCTTGCTTGATGCGCTCTATAATATCGACTCAGACAAAGCCGCTGATTTGCTTATTCATTATTACGGTGAAATGGCCGCTTTCACACAAGGTCAGGGCGTGACCCCGCCACAATGGGCGCTTTACGAGTCATACAAAAACCCAAATTCACAAACCAAATTAAGTAAGGTTGAAGTGGCAGACCGTCTTGGTATCGCAATCAACCGCATGACCTGCGCGCAGTGGTGGGAACGTAAATTACAGCGCTTAAGAGATACCACACTAGAGCACCTAAATATCAGTATGGGCCTTGTTAAAAAAGGGGTGAGCGCCTACGCCAGCAAGCAAGCTATCCAAGAGTTTAAGCACAGCAAAAAGCAGCAGCGCGAATGGTTGGATTCAATGCAAATTGAAAGCGAATGCGGGCAAGTTGCAGACCTAAAAGCCGTGTTCGAAAAGACGCTATCAAACCCTGATTTGCGTCGCATTGAAATGATAGTGAGAGCGCGCGGCTTTAAAGAATATGCGGAGTCACAAGGTATGGTGTCTGCAATGTACACTATCACCGCCCCGAGCAAGTATCACGCGGCTAGTCACAAGTACAACAACGCCACGCCGAAAGAAACGCAAGCTTATCTAGTTGGGCAGTGGGCAAAAATGCGCGCGACACTCGCTAAAGAGGGTGTGCCTGTATTTGGTGTGCGCGTAACCGAACCACATCACGACGCCACACCACACTGGCACTTACTTCTATTTATGCGCCCTGATGATAAGGCGTTGACGGATTCGGTTTTGCGCCGCTTTGCGCTTCAGGATGATGGAGATGAAGCAGGGGCAAGTGAGCGCAGGTTTAGAATTGAAAATATCGACCCCAAAATAGGGTGCGCTGTCTCGTACCTAATTAAATACATATCAAAAAATATCAATGCAAAACATCTTGATGGAGAGAAAGACCATGAAACAGGCGATAACTTTACCGCTGAAAATGGCGTTATTCATAATGTGGGTGCTTGGGCTAGCCGTTGGCGCATTCGCCAATTTCAGTTTATCGGTGGGCCAAGCATTGGCTTATGGCGTGAGTTTCGACGCGTTAAACCTGAAAGCGCAGCGCGACTACCAGAAGCAGCAGCACAGGCATACGCTCATGCTAATAACTCACGCTTTGCGGCGTTTATTGAATCCTTGGGTGGCGCGTTTGCGCGCCGCAAAGACCGCCCTTTTCAACTTTCTACTGTCATCACGGGAGAAAATCAGTACGGCGACCGCACCAAGCGATTAGAGGGGATTAGCTTCACAAACAACAAAACCAACTACCTTATTTCAACGCGTGCAACGCGTTGGGCTCTTAAGAAGCGTGACAGCGCTTCGCCTTGGAGCACTGAAAATAACTGTAACTCACCTCAAAATGATTGGCAGATATCCCACGGTGAGAAGCTAAATCCCATCACTTTTATTCCGCCTGAGGTTAGAAAACCGATTTTAAGCGGAGCCACTTACACCGAAATAGACGAAGCGCGCCACACAATAACCGAATACCAAGTTAAAAGCGGTTCGCTGGTGTCTGAGTCATACGATTATAAAGAGCTAATACAATGAAAAAACAATTTGAATTATTGAATCAACGCATGGCTGGGCTTGAGTCGTTAAAAGCTCAGTATGACGGCGCCAGTATGCTGCAAAAGCCAAAGATACTGGAAAGAATCGGGCTAGAAAGTTTTTTACTAGCGAAGCAGCAAACGCTAATTATTAACGGGCAAGCGCAATTGCTGCAGCAGCTATCGCTAAAGGTGGGCAAGCTGGAAATGAGCGTAGATAACTTGGAGCGAATCGACAATGAAGCAGCTTAAACCAATCCTAAATCTGGCTGAGTGTCGAAACCTCATTGTGTCATCAATCATAGTGGGCAAAAAATATTACTTTCCTGCCTTCGCTGAGGGTAGAAACCTTAGCAAAGCGATTGCCGAATGCGACAAACGCATCAACAAGGGGGAGCTATGAAAACCGAACCCAAAAACGGGGGAAGCGTCCCCCTGCGCACAAGTAAAAACCCAGTCGTTGGCGTAGTTGTTTGCCAAAGTTGCGGCGGCGCTTGCTCGGTGCATCAGTCAAAAGGCAAACGGGCCGCATTGCTTTACACTATCTGCGATAACTGCGGGACCGACCAACGCACAGGCGCGCCAATACAAGAATATTGGCGCTCAACGATGCAGCCTACACTTGAAGCGCTAGAGGAAAATGCGCCCGCTAAGCCGGAGGTGAAGCCAGAGAAAGCCGAACCCGAACAACCGACCGAAGCCGCGCCAATTGCGGCTCAAACCGAAAACGAGCCAGCGCCGGAAATTAAACCGGAGCCGGAACCAAAACAAACCGAAAAAGGCAAACCAATCACGGCTATTATTTTTGGCTTAGTGTTTGGTGGCATTTGTGGAGCAGCAGCATAATGAGCAACAAACCAGAAAATACCGAGATTGAAACCGAACAAACCGAAAAGATAGACGAGGGCCAAGCCGCGCAAATGGCGGCTTCACTGGATGAGTTCGACAGGGACGAAGGGTTGGGAGATTACGACCCCGCCGAAGCCGAAAAAGCCGAAAAAGAAGCCGAAGAAAAAGCCAAAGCCGAAGCTGAGCAGGCCGAAATGGACGACCAAGCCGCCCAGTTTAGTGCGGTGATGGCTATCAATACTTATGAATCAACAATACAAATGTTGGTAGGTAGTCAGTTCAAGCTATCCGAAGCCGAAAAGCAAAAGGCGGTGGACGCTTACGGCCCCGTCATTAAAAAATACGGCCCCGCCGCAATGGGTTGGTTTGCACAGTGGAAAGATGAAATTATGGCAAGCGTTGTTACGGGTTCAATTATTATGAATACGGTTCGCCAAGTGAAAAATATCAAAGCCGAAAAAGCCGCGAATCAGCCAAAGGCTAAACCTAAGCAGGGCGAAGAGAAACCGCGCCAAAAGGTGGCCGCATGATGCAGCCAATCAACCCTAATAACGCGCTGGATAATGAGCACTGCTTGTATGTCGCGGGTTCGGGTGGCGGCAAGACAACGGCAGTTAAAAAATTCGGGCGCATCAAAGGGACTGACCAAGTGGTATTTTGGGATCCGCACCAAGATTACGACACAATCCAACAGCGCAAAGTGCGCCGATATAAAACATTTAAGGCATTCTTTGCAGCCCTGCGCGCAGCCCGAGCCACCAAGCGCGGGTTCAAAATTGCACTGACTGTGCCGGAGTCGCGAAAAAACTTTCTTAAGTTCTGTGAAGTGGTAAAGGGGTTCGGCGATGGTCTACACGCTAAACGCTTGCATGTGGTGATTGAGGAATTGCCGCAAGTCACCGAATCAGTGGGTAAAGAGGTGGGTGCATACGGGTGGCTGTTGACGGTAGGCCGTAAATTTGGGTTTATTGTTCACTCAGTTGCTCAGCGTGTCGTGGAAATATCCAAAACGGCGGTATCACAAAGCGTTTACAAGTGGGTGGGAGTGCAGTTCTCCCGAGCCGATGCTAAGCGTATGAGTGATGAAACAGACGTGCCATTGAGTGATATTTTAAACCTCAACCCGCTGGAGTATTACTTCAAATCACCCAACGCAGGCAACTTCAAAAAGGGCCGCTTAACCTTCTAACCACACTAAACCGCCTTAAGGCGGTTTTTTTACGCCTAAATAAACCTATAGGTTCCGCCGTTTGACCTAAACCGAACCGCTTATGTATTCCTTTAAATCGTTGACAACACAAACGCACAAACACAGGGCGCAAACATGAACAGACAATTTTTATATGGAGCAGGCGCGGCGGTGGCGGCGTTTGTTGTCGTTAAAACAGCAAAACATTTTTTAACTAAAGGTAAGCAAAGCGATGAAGAAACAGGACATTAAAGCAGCGGGTATCGCGTTAGTTGTAGCCGCACTGGTGGTATACGCATCAAACAACGTGGATTTTGTAGAAGACCTAATCGGTTAAGGGGATAGCATGCAATTACAACGCTTCAATCCATTATGGCGAAAGATGCGCAGCGCCGAAGGTGTTGCCGCTGGTCAAGTTGGTCACATTGAAATCGTGGGCGGCTCAACCATTCACGAAATTGAGCTAGTCACCAATATTATCGACCCCGCTCACTTAAAAAAAGTGACGCTGGAAATTGACGGTGTTGCGGTGGTGTCGTACACAGGCCAATGGCTCAAAGACAAAGAAACCTATGCAAACCGCTTCAAGCAAGCCGGGCGATACAAAATCCGCTTTAGCGATTTAACCTATCGCAGCCGCGAGGGTGTACGTTCGGGTGAGTTGGTGACGTTCAGTCATGAGCAGATTTTCCTAAAAATTGAGGTTGATAGTGCGTTTGTAGACGGTCAAGGCGCGCCAAAGCCTGTCACAATCAATGGACGCACGGCGGTCACAGCAGGTCAAGCGGTTCGCCACTTTATGCCGCGCGTCTATGAAACCACATTCGACGCATCCGCATCCGGTATTAACGATTTAATTTGGAAAAACGGCGGCCCGAATCGCAAAATTCGCCGCATTCATTTCCGCACGGCTGATTTAGGCAAAATTAATATCTATCGCGATGCGCGACTAATTCACGAAGAAACCAAAGCGGACGCTGATTTCGACATCAAAGAAAACGGCTTGATGCCAATTGAGGGTGTCTACACGTTCGACCCAACTAAACAGGGTTTTGGCTGGGATGGGCTTTTTGGTACCCACGGTCAAGAACTTAAGTTCGAGTTAGATATGGCGAATGCGGGTTCGGTTCGCATGCTGGTTGAAATGATGGAACAAGTCGCGCCACTGAACGCCCAAGCGGCATAAGGGGGCGAAATGGATTGGTTCGATGATTTAACGAGCGGCGTTGGTAGTTGGTGGGAGCAAAACGGCGAATCTATCACCGAGGGGGCGGGCGATTTTATCGGCGGCTTAATCGGTGGAAGTGATGAACCACAAAGCCAGTTTGATGACTCCGGCCTAAGTCACGGCAACAGCGGCGGCGACCCTGTTGTGAGTGTACCAGTAAACACGCAGCAACAGAGCGGGCAATGGCTGGCGGGGGTTGATAATAAGCTAGTGATTGCGGGCGGCGTTGTACTGGTGCTCGGTGTCGCGCTCATTGCGTCCAAAGGCTAAGGGGGTTGCATGCCAATTGTCTATGCGGTGGGAGCCATTGCCGCCCTATTCGGCGGCGCATGGTTTCTGCAAAACGCAACTAAGGCCATTTTTGCGCTAGTGGTTGCACTGGGTGCATGGGTTTACTTTGGGGGGTCATTGTCATGATGCCATCTGGCGGAATCAGCGGCAGCGGGGGGCACGCCTCAGCGACCAACGGCGACCAAAGCGGCGGTAATAGCGGCTTTGGTAATGTTTCATTTGGCGGCGCGCAAACTAACTGGATGATGTTTGGCTTGGCGGGCGCGGCGTTGCTTGTTGTGTTTCTAATGGTGAAGAAATGATAAAGCGACTTAACCACGCCAGCGCCGAGCACCAGCGCAAATTAAACCGCGCGCTCAAATCAGGCCGGAATGAGGTATACGCAGAGCTAGCACAGGGCCGCGCGGCCCTGTGGCAGCTTGTAACCTCAAAGGCCAATTTACTGTTTATCACTCGCCGAGAAGGTAGCGAATTAGTGTTCGTTGCTATCGCGGGGAGTGGCCTATTTTATGCGGTTAACGCGCTATTGCGTTTTTCTAAGCGCACAGGCGCGCATACCATACGTTTCCACACTCGCCACCCTGAAAAGCTCGAAGCACTCAGCAAATTGCCATTTAAGTTTGCGGGCCGCAGCGGGAGCGAGTCTATTTATCGGATGAAATTACTATGAACGAAATTACTATGAGCGGTAAGCAATACAAAAAGCGCCAACGGCGTATGCGCAAGAACAACCGCCGCAAAGGTGTGGCGCTAGACCCTGCCGTGCTAATCATTAAAAAGCCGCCTGTTATCCCAATCAGCCGCGATTTTTAAGGGGGTGATATATGGGCGGTAAATCACGTTCAAGTCAAACCCAGCACAGCTCGAACACGCAAACGTCCATCAATAACACGGGCGAATACGCGGGCAACTCCGGCACAATCAATCACGATGAATCACGCCACGAGTATGATATCGATGCGAGCGATAACCGGAGCTGGGATAACAGCGTGCAACAGGACATTGACAACAGTATCACCAATGACGGGGATTTTGCTGGGAACTCCGGCAACGTCACTATCTTGGACGGCGGTGCGGTTGAAAGTGCCTTTGATTTTGCGGGCGATGCGCTGGACTCAAATAACAACGCCATAGATAGCGCGTTTGATTTTGGCGGCAAGGCCATTGATGCGAATAGCGAAGTAAGCCAAAGCGCGATTGAAGCCGCAGAGAAGGCCGCAGAGATTGCGAGAAAAAGCACCGAGAGCGCGCTTGAGAACATGGCGAAAAGTCAAAAAGAAGCGTTCGGTTTTGGCTCGCAGTCATTGAATACGGTTCGCGATGTGCAGGAAAGCGCGATTAACTATATGGAAAGCGCACAAAGCGCATTTAGCGAACAAATGGGCGAAACAACGGGCGACTTTATCCAAGCGTTCGGACAGTCAAATGAGTCAATGAATAACGCAGTTAGCCAAATCATGGGTGAAACGCAGCAGCAAAACCAAGAACAGCTTGCCACCGTAGCAGAGCTTGCTAAAAACACCGCGCTTGCGGGTCAGGATATTGTCGCAGAGCAGGGCGGCAAGATGGTCAAGTACATGGCATTTGCGTTTGTAGGGCTGGGTTTGGCGTTCTTTGCATTAAAGGGGGCGAAATAATGCCTGTTATGACTATTCCGGCGGGCGAAACCCGCCCTTTCGCGAACACTAAGCGCTTTTTAAATGTGCTGGACTTGTCCGGCCCAACGCTAATAAAAAGCCCTTATGACGAATGGGAGCAAACAATCAAGCAGGGCTGGACGCTAGACCTGCAAGGGGTGAATCAGTTTGTTATTGAGAACCCAAGCAATACGGCGCTCACTGTGGAGATTGAAAGCTCACCGTTCCCTATTCAGGGCGGCGCGGCTGAGGGTGTCGAAATCACTAACACGCCAACAATCAAGCGCATTGAGGAAGCTATCCAAGTGAACGCGCAGGCCACCGTGGAAAATGGCAAGATGACCATTCGCAGCGGTGCGGGGGTGGTGGCGCATGGTGATATAGAAGTTCAGCCATTGCAGCGCGTAAAAGTGTTAAGCGCGGACGCAGTAAGCCTAGGGCGCAGCGTGACAATTGCCAATGTATCGGCGTCACTCACAAAGCTGCGCTTGGGCGCTGATAATACAGTAAGCGAGCAAAAAGGTTTGCCACTATATGGCTCAAGTGACGCGCCAGCATCGTTTGAAGTGGACACGCTTGGCGAGCTGTACGTTTACAACGCAACAAACGACGTTGCGCATGTGTCTGTGCTGGAGGTGACGCGATGAGCTTAATCAATCCAATCAATATAAGCTCGCTACTGGCGGCGAGCTTTGCCAGTTTAGAGCAAGGGCAAACCACCAAAAAGGACGCACTAAGCGCCGAGCTTGAGAGCGCTAATACAGCCATTCAAGCGCTGATAGCACAAAAGGCCGCAGAGAATGGCGGCGATATTGTTGCGGCCCGTGATGCCGTATTGTCAGAACTGCAAACACTCGCCACATCAAACGCAGCTAGTTTTGATGTGCTCAAGGCGCGTTACGGGTACGGGTTTAAATTGCCACCACAGGGGGTATGCACCGCACTTGCTCCACCTAATAAAATCGATGTGACACTAAGTGGCGCATCTGAGGTTATTTTGCTTGATAGGGCGGGAGCGGGGTGTATTACCCACTTAAGCACAACAAGTGTCGGAATGTTCGAATTATGGCTTGATGGTGAGTTGTTTTTAAGCAAAACGCAGCAAAGTACATCGGTGAATCGAGGGGTTATGGCAATTGGTGAGGGCGCGCCAGTGCCAAGTGCTGAATATGAGAACTCAGTACTATTAAAAGCGAGCGGTCACTACTCGATGGACGCGCCTATACAATGCAACCACGTTATCAGGGGCTAAAGATGTTTGATGAATCAATACACGAAGAAATAAGCGGCGGGTATCAAATTAAAAACACCCCGCCAGTTATTCGCACAATCACAAAAGGGGCGTTTCGCCGCCGCCTAACATTCAATGAAAAAGTGGCAATCAAGGCAAGCACCGACCCAGCCGTTAAAGTGCTTGAGGAAGATTTATTGGCGTCTAGCTTTGTTGATTTAGATTTTCAGCCGTTATCAGAGGGGTTGGACTATCTAATTGGCGCTGGCATTCTCGCGCCTGAGCGCAAAGCGCAGCTTTTGCAGGATGGGACGTCGGATGAACAGTAAATACTTAATTCCGATTGCCTTAGCGGTTGCGGCGGCGCTGGTACTCACCAGCAGCGCCGCACCACTAAACGTGCGCAACAACAACCCGTTAAACGTGCGCGACAATCCCGCCAACGATTGGCAAGGGCAAACGGGCGCGCGCCAAGGGTTCGCGCGGTTCAAATCACCTGCTTATGGGTTTCGTGCAGCGTATATCACACTGCAAACATACCGCACCAAGCACGGCGCGGACACAATAGACACCATTGTCAGGCGCTGGGCGCCACCTAGCGAGAACCACACACAAAACTACATTAACTACGTTAGTCAGCGCGTGAATCTATCGCCGTTTGCGCCCTTGGAGCCAGAGCACTACCCATTGCTGATAGATGCAATGGCAGACATGGAAGGGCCGAACAATTGGACGCTGGCTGATGTGCAACAAGGGGTTAATTTAGCCTTATGATTAACAAAAAAGCCGTACTGAGCACCGTTGTTGGCGGTGTTGCCGCCGCGCTAATCGTGGCTTACCTAAAGCGTAACACTGCGCTATTTGACGAGGGGTAGAGCGTGGACGACCGTTTAATTATGATGCTGGTTGCGCTGGTTATCTCCAATGTTCTATCTGTTGTGGTGGCAACCGCTATCAATCGGACGGACATTAAGTGGCTTAAACTCACACTAACCGAGCTTAAAGAGGAAATGAAAAGCGTTCGGGAGCGCCCTTCATGAGTCTTAAAAGTATCTTTGGGTTTATATCCGCGCCGCTTACGCAGTACATGAAAAACCGCGCCGACAAGGCGCAAGCCAAGCACAACCGCGAAATGGCCGTGATTAATAACGGGGCGCGGCTGGCTAGAAACAAGCAAAGCCACAATCATGAGTGGGAAATGGAAGCGCTGCGCGGCAAAGACCGCTTTTTGCAGTGGTTTTCGTTTTCCATGTTAACAGGGCCAATTTTAATCACGATGGTAAACCCCGAGCGCGGGTCGGAGATATTCACAAACCTTGAGAACGTGCCCGAATGGTGGGTGCAAATATGGGTTTCTGTGAACGGCGCAATTTGGGGTATAGTCAGCTTAAAAACTATGGGGCCGCAAATAGTGCAAAACATCAAAGCGGCGTGGAAAAGCGTAAAATAAAAAAAGACCCACCAAATGGCGGGCCAAAACCTAAGCGCGTTCGCGCTCTATATCCTTAAATACACGTATCATGGCTTCAAGCCGGAGCTTGTCGGACATTTCAACTAATTCGTGGCCCATTTCCTTGAGCCGCTCGCGAGTATCAACCAACTTTTCTAACGCGGCAATTTCCGCTTTCAAGTTAACAACTTGGCTTTCATATATGCGAGAAGCGCGCACAATAAAATCAAGTTTGTTGATGTAACTCGCGTCATAGCTGTGACCGCGCGGCGTCCATAATTTCCCGTTGCGGCAAATAGAAAACCCATTCCACGCCCCAGACTGGGGGATGTAGCCCGCAATGCGTTGCTCTAACATCGCCACAGCTCGGGGGCATGGTTCAGCACCCGCAAGCCAGCGCTCTAGTGTTCGCTCACTTTTGATGTGCAAAAAGGCCATTGCTGCCTTACGGTCTAATTTGCCAGTGCGGTGAAATCCCGCGCGCCATAGTAACGCTTTAAAATCCTGTTTGGTCATGTTCCCAATTTCCTTAACCTTTATTGTTGATTCCGCGATTCCTGCGCGAAAGATGCAACACGGTTATGATTTTTTTAGATTGGTAAACCGAAACACAATCTATAAAAACGAATAAAAGCCTAAACGGGAAAACTTATAAAAATGAGCAGTTTACAGGGAATTTAAACGCTGTCATTGATTGGCGACAAATTGACGGGGGTAAGCCTTTTTAACATAACATAAATTATAGGATATGATTTTCTATAAACCTATTAACACGAATATAAGTGATCAACGAATTACAAAATGAGGTTTTTGTAAACTACGAGGCTAGATAAATTGGGACTTCCAGCAATATACCCCAGGCTTTTAGTGTCATTTTTGAATTCGGTTTAATGAGTTTTTGAAGTTCAACTCTTTTACGATAATTTTGAAAAACGCATTTACGACATTTGCTTGAGTTAGACTATTTTTTAACTTTTTTTTAATGCCTTCTTTTTCAAGAGTTTTTTACGTGCACCTCTAACACCAAACACAACATATTCGTAGTAAATCAATCACTTGTCGTGATTATGGATTTGGCACTTCCATGACCTGGGACTAGTATCAAAATTGTTATAGGTAATCTGAGGTGTGTAAAATGGCTGGAAAAACTCGCGTATTACACAAGAAATCAGTACGCAAACATACTCATTTTATAAGAGCGTTTAAGCCCAATTTGTCTTTATGGGCTGAAGGTATCAGTGAGATACAAACAATATATTCTTTAGACTTTGATAATGATGTTCTCGTGTTTGTTGGCCAAAGTCGCACTTTGTTGCTTAAAGATCAGGCCGGAGATGAGTTTAGCTACACGCCGGACTTTTTTGCCTATTACATATCCACTGGGGAGTTAACAGTTATAGAGGCAAAAACAGCCGACTATCCCCTCAAGCCTGATGACTACAGTCGGCTTAAGTGGTCTCTCAGAAAGTATAAAGATTTAGCATTAAAACAAATAATTCCAAGTCAACTTTATAGCACTGAGCGATTACAAAACTTTACGCGACTTCACCCATTTTTAAAAATAGCACCGACCTCTCGTCTTCCTATTGCTGTGATAAGAAACTACATGGGGGATGCATTCACTCTTGGGGATTTTAAAGCAGCCATCGAACAAAAAGGATTTGATGCAAGTTACGCTTATGGCTACATCGCACATCAACTAGTCAGTTTTGATTGGGATGAAGCTTTAGACGACAATATTTGGTTGTCTTTTTCATGAATACGCAAAGCAACCCACTGTTAGGATTACCTATTTATACCGGCTCTCAGATAATTCTAAACGGAAGTATCTGCACTATTAAAGTGTGTGAACCTAAGAATGATTTAATTGTATTAATTGATGATGCATCTAAAGAGTTGATACAGCTCACTGTAGCTGAAGTTCAAATAGCCTATAAAAAAGATGTATTAAAACCAATTTCTAGCGTACATAGAACATCCAATGGTGTGAAAGTATCTCAAGCGTTAAAAGATGTTATTAAGCGACGTGAGATGTACTGCCTTCCGTTAAAAAATGAGCGATTTCCCACATCAAAGAAGATTTTGGCTGAGCATATTCCTGCCGTGTTCGCCAAAGATAATTACTCAAAGTCCCCTCCTGGCATATCTACCGTACAGAGCTGGTATGCGTCCTGGAGAGATGCCGGCTTTGATATGACTCTAGCGGTGCTAGATGCAAACCAAGGTCGCAAGAACAACAGATTACAAGAAGATATAGAACAAGTTATTGGTGAAACTATTCAAGAGATTTATATTTCGCAAAAACTAAAACCAAAAGCAGTAATAAAGGAGGTTTTCGATAAACTTCAGGCACTTGGCTATTCATCACATCATATACCATCCGATAAGACCATCTACAATCGAATCAGCAGCCTTGATAGGTTAAAAACTATCAAGGCTCGTGATGGTTACTTTGCTTACAGAGAAGAAGGTCGAGGTACCTACCAACACCACCCAAAATACATAATTATGGAGCGTATAGAAGCCGACGTACTTCACGTGAATCTGGGTGTACTTGACGACGAAGGCCGTTTCTTAGGCTCCTTATCAATTGTGATTTACTTAGATTGTGGCACTCGTATCATTTTGGGTTTTGCCTTGATGATTTCTAGAAAGAAAAAAGAGGATTCATCATTTGTCTTAGCTGGCCTAATGCATAGCCTAAAACAAACAGATGAATATCCTTATTGTGGTGTGGCTCATTTATATGTTTTGGATGGTGGGCCTGGGTTTAAAGAAAACTACTTCAATAATTTAATACGAAACGTACTTCAATCTGATGTTTTATATACAAAAACGCGACGAGGCTGGGATAAGCCTTTCGTAGAGTCACTCATAAAAACACTTAGAGAATATTTTAGCGAAGAGCTTGACGGTTACATGGGAAAGTACGACCCAGACAAATTCCCTCAGGATACCTTGATGAAATCGGCGAAGTATTCGGTTACCGAACTTGAAAAAAAACTTACCCATATTTTTGCCGACTTATATCCTCACAATAAATTAAAAGGCTTAAAGAACAAAACTCCACACCAAGAGTGGGTTGAACAAAGCCAAAAGTACCCGGTGATTGTGCCTCAGCAATTGCCTGCATCAGAAGAACTGCGTCCAATAAGTAAAACTGTGACTTTACATCATGTAAAAGGCGTCACGTATCAATATCAGTGGTTCAACTCCAAGGAACTCCAAACGCTTTATCATCGACTACATAAAAATACTCGTAAACACAGAGTTCAAGTAACAATTCAAGTAAATGATTATGATGCCAGTGCCGCTAATGTCGTAGATCCTGACACTGGTATTATTTTAGAAGTACCAAATATTGAGTTTCCAAATGCAAGAGTGTCATTTATTGAACTTAATGGTTGGCGCTCAAAAGAAAACAAAGTTTTAGGAGCCGTCACTCGCATTGACAATGATGACCCGGTAACACCTAGAAAAGCGCCAAACCGCAGAGGCCCTAGTACAAATCTTATTGCATTAGAAGAACCTGTGACATTAGCAATGATGCTAACTAATGAAGACGAGCCTACTCCGATTCCTATTCCGAAAGAAAAGAAACAATCCTCTAAGCGTAAACCTGACCACTACAAAGTGAAACCTGAATCTCAGAGCAGCAGATTTGCACAGGATTATCCTGACTCTGAAGAAGATGCGGGAGGCTTCGATGTCGAATAGACCAAGACTAACTGAAAAGACAATTGCATTTTCTCAGAAAACCATTTTTTTGCCTAGCTTCAAGCAAGTTAAACAATTATGTATTGATGTCCATAAATATTCAGGGATCCAACCTAAAATAGCTGTGGTACTTGCTCCTTCACACTTAGGTAAATCCAAAGCATTAACGCATTATTATCGAACGTGCAATGACAACGCAAATAAAATAAACAGTGATTGGGCCTTCACACCTAAACCATGCCTCTACATTGAACTGTATAGCTCTACAAATTTGAATGGTTTTTTAGTTCAGTTGTTGATCGAGCTAGGTATAAAAAATGCCAAATCTTCAGAACGCCTTCCTGACTTAAAACAGCAGGTAATCAGCAAGCTTAAGCTGTATAAAACAGAAATTATATTGGTTGACGAAGTCCAGCATATAGTTCCTAAGTCTGGGGTGTCTAAGACGCAGCAAGTTGCAGACCTTATAAAAACAATCTCGAACGAAACTAAAGTTCCTTTTATATTGTGCGGACTGCCAACTTCTAAGCGTTTATTCGATGTTGAAGAAGATATTCCCAAGTCGACTCATGTCGATGAAACAGAAAAGATGCAGTTGGCTAACAGGAAGCTACCAGTGCTTGAAATCAAGCCTATCCCCTACTCCTTAAATCCCAACTCCATCTGGAACAGCCTTCTAATCAGTTATCAACAGACGCTAAATGATCTAGAAATACCGTGCGTTCTATTAACAAGTGAAGAGCTATCAACACGATTGTGGTTGAGTTGCCTTGGCGTAATTGGACGCTTGAAGTATGTATTGCAAGAAACTATAGAAGTTTTTGAATGCAATAAAAATCAGCATTCAAAAATGGATATTTATTGCTTATCGGCCGCATATGACAAGGTAGCTGGTTGGGCACCACCAGGACAAGTAAATCCTTTTAATGCGAGTAAAGCCCAAATCAACAGACTCTTAGCTAAGGAAGTTAATGACTATGGCTAAGTTAAGAATACGCCTCAAAATTCAGTGTGGAGAATGCTTAGAAGGATATGCATTACGGCTTGCTATAGCGAATGGGTGGCACACGCCACTCGAAATGCTCAAGTACATGGATGTAGAGAAACCAGCTAAAGTACTCAGGCACCAGCAAGGTTTAGCAAAAAGCTTAGCTGAATTAGCCGATATACCTAGCGAATCTCTCCTGAATACATCTGTAAATAAATCTGTTTTCAGCAACCATTTTGAAGATGAGCATAGGTGTTTCAAGGTAACTCGATGTCAGAACCCTTCCTTGTGCTTTGAGTGTATTAGGGACGGCAAACAAATAATACACACTGATTGGCTAATGGTTGGATTCAGATATTGTAAGACCCATCAATCTTCAAACCTGGACCATTGCTCTAATTGTAACACTCCGCTCGAATGGAGTGAAAACCTATTTATGGGGCTCTGCTCAGGCTGTGGCGAACCACTTAAACATCATACAAACTCGAACACTGGACCTTTTTCGCACTTTCTTGAGTCAGAAAGCGATAAAACAGCTTTTCTGCGTGACATATTTCTAACCACACAGCGAGTTTTAAGACCTTTTGATAGTTATTTTGAATCCTATAAAATGCCGTACGATGTTATTGGGTGGGAAGAAATTGTAGCCGAAGCATATAAACTACTGACAGACCAAGAGACACAATCCGCATGGTTGACGGCTTTGAAAGATGAGCGTAGAGCCATTCAGCAGCTAGGAGTAAAGTCTGTTGAGCTCCCATACCGAGCTTTAAAAAGAAAGCTCATTTTAGACTGGCCTATTTTAAACAACCACCCACAAACATTACCGAATATCCCTGTACGAACTATAAAAAATAAGCTCCTTGTTACTAGCCTAAAATCGGCACGACGTGAACACGCGAAGCTCGACTCAGAGTATTATTACCACGTAAACAACGAGCAACTAGAGCAAGTAATCGGGTTAGATGATGCAGATGCTCTTCGTTGTTTAATTGAAAGAAACATAGTAAAGCCAATTCGAAAATTACATACCTTTCCGTATTTGATTTACTCACTCAATGACATTTTAAAGTCACTAAATTTTACACAAGCAGTTCCTGAACATTTGAACTATCGGAACTATTACCAATTACTGCCCTTATTTGGGCTGCGCTCATCTGATTGGCTGGAAAGAGTTTTTAATGGTCACTTAAAATATTCGCTTTCATCGCAGGCGTACACTGTTCTGGAAAGTATTACGGTCGACCAAAATTGTTTAAAAGCCCAGCTAACAGATTCACTCTTCCAACTAAGCCTGAGTGAAATACCAATGGTAAGATTTGCGCAAATTCTCAAGCTAACGAAAACTGAAGCATTTAAGTATATTGAAGCGCACCACCTTCAAATTTACTCAAAACATGGGGAAGCATACACATCCGGCAAAAACTTATTGTGGCTACTTCAGCACTATTTACCCATTCGATGGTTTTTATCTATGTCATCTTATCTTGGCTTTTCCATCTCAAAGGCACTCGAAGCCGATATAAGCTCTACACAGACTGACGCAGCAAACTATGGGTGTATTAAGTTAAATGATAAAAATCTTGAGTTAATTCAGTCTAATACTTGTTCTCTATTAAAAGACGAAATGGGAGACCTGATTTGGATGTTGCCTTAGATGTCGATAAAGCTTTTGAACGCTGACCATTCCAAGCATAATTATGAATAGCATCTATGAATAAGCTTAATCAATAATAACAATCCTTTAATAAATCATTCAGTTTTGCATTGTTATAAAAATTCTTCACAAGACGGGCACACGACATTAGACGTTTGAGCTGCTCTTGTACGATGATATGTCCACTTTAAACCATTCTTAAATAAAGGTTTAGAGCATTTTCTGCAAACTGTTTTAATCGTTAGTAACGAGCATACTGAACATGTTAGCTCCCATCTAGGCTTACCACGTTTAGTTGGCGAATACTTCCCTACCATGGGTTGACCACATCCGATACAGCTCATGTTATGCCAAGCAACATTACCGGTGCTCCGTGGATTAGAAAGTATAACGCCCTTGGGTTGAAGAAAAAGACCTAAAAGACGCTGGAGATGCTCTGCTGATCGGTAACTCTCTATCGATGGGGATAGTAAAATAGATCCATATTTGTGATCATTAGTTTGTCCATAATTACAATTCTCTCCCCACTCCAAGGGAGATGTCGGATTATCGATTACTTTTTTTACGGGATGAATAATAAATACAGGGTTGCTATCGCCTTCGGAATAATCCTTTTTTAATCTCAGATCATCGACGATCGTCGCTATCGAATTTTCAGTTTCTTCTCCCCTGAACTTTGCATCAAGTACAAAACGATATTTTTCCTCTCCCCGAATCGTCCACAAACTATTTGCGTTTGGTGGTTCAACATATTCAGGGCAGAAGAAATCGATAACGAAATCTGGTCGATTACCATTATCTAATTGTTTTTCATAGGTTAGAACAATGCGTTGTTGCCTTTCCTCACACTCCATATTGAGTTCAATGTCATAATTATTAGGCGATACAGCGCGCAATAACTTCGATTTCCATTCACTTTCAAGCTTGAACTCATATGTCTGAGACAGGACTTTTAGAATTTGTAGTAAACACCAACGTTCATAAAGATTCGCTACATTAACGAGGCCTATTTCATCGATTTTCAGCATTTCATCAAGAAAGCTATCGGTCACGCCACTATTATCTTTAAAATGCTTGTAGCTTGCCTTTGCTTTAGCGTAATGAGGGTTTTGAACAAAGGTCATGGTATTCGGGCAAACGGTCACCATTTTCGAAGTATGTTTGCTAAAGAAGCGAGATAGTTTATTGAGACGTTGTTCAAGAACGGGCAGGGGTTTAAGCCAATTTGATATGTGTTCATACAGGCCATTGAAACCCTCACAACGCTTTTTCAGAATCTCACACTCCTTTTGAATATCTAATACTTCTTGTTTATCTAGTGGGATTATCCAATCTTTCTGGGCTAATGCTGTCTCTTGTCTCTCAAGACTGATGACTTCAGCAGATAATTTTTCCTCGGCTTGAGAGCATAATTTGATTGAATCAACACGAGAAAAGGTGATGTGGTAACAGAATTTGCCAGTTGCTAAACCAACCTTTTTCCTTTCACATAATCCAGAAATTAAAATTTTTGATTTTGCTATCGTTTCGAAAGCTCCATCTACATTCGAGTTTAAAGGAAAAAAAACTATCACATATTGTGCGCCTGATTGTTCCTTGATATTTCGACCGTCAATGTAATTGACAAAGAAACAATTGTTTCTATTCGAATATGTCTTGCCAATGTTAAGCTCATAACTTCTATGAACAAGATCAAAACTTTCATATTGAAAAGCATCTGAAGGGTCGATAACGAGAGCCTGTTCGAGTAGCCTATTGCTTCTACCTAACTCAAACTGAATATTCGAAAGCTGGCCTTTCAGTGTATTAATTTCATCCTGCAATACTCTCCGATCTACTTTTTTAGTTCTTTGCGTTGATAACTCCTCGAGCCTTACTTCCTCTTGTTCTAATCTTCGTTTATAGAGATTTTTCTGAGAAATAACCACCTTGTGCATATTTTTCAACAGATACCGCATTCGGCTTACACAATAAGCGATATAACGATTCTCGTTGGTATCGTAGCTCTCAACACTTACTCTGCTGGTCAGTTGCCTAGCATGTGGTTGTGAGATTGTTTCTCTGAAGGTTGTTGGTAAAGGCCTCACTCGCCTGCGACTAACCTTACCGGATTGTTCAACCAACTCGATGGTTGGTTTCTTTATTATTTTTTCTACACTGTCGATAAAGTCAGCTAAATATTCTAAGTTCGCTAGCTCAAATAAGTTCGTGCCTGTGCTTTCTACCCTGGAAGTTAGCGAACTGGATTGGTCCAGAATCAATAGCCATAAGTCGTTTTTAAAATCTTTTAGAAAATATTCCAGTTCATCAGCACTGAAATTGACCGTATGGTTGTTTATCGTTAGGACTTCATTTGAGAGTTTAACCCTACTCTTTCCTGCCGTACGATAAAGACTGCTGTAGTAATACCCACCCGATTTATCTTTAGAAGATGTCCAACCATCGAGTTGTACCCACCAAATATTTTCACTGCCCGGCTCTTTTAGTGGCGTTAAAGGTTTACGGCTGCCGTCAGCAAATAGCGTTGAAGGCTGAACTTTTTTGCCATCGATAAAGCGTATGCCTACATACTTAAAAGATTTTGGAAAGGTAACCGTGTCAACGCTATAACCGTCTGTATCGTCAATTAGCTCCAGCGCATCATTGCTCGCAATAAGCTTTTTTAGCGTGTCAGGGCTTTTCCAATTAATATCGAGGTATCTAACTTCAAAATCAGCCATTAACGAGGCCAGTAGTTAACTACCCAATCATTGGCTTTGGCATTAGCAATAACTCTATCAAGTTCAGCTACGCTGTAATCAATTCCCTTTAGATTTCTCAGGCTATCAAGCTCAGACCCTAGATAGTCACGGAACTCGCTCAGCAACTCCTTTTTTGCGTAATCCTCGTCTAATTCTTTTTCACCATCAAACATCATCTTTGGCAAAATTTTATGTAGTACCAGACTGTTCAATATCTGCTCATAGCTGGCTTCAAACTTTTCTGCATGCTTCGCAAATTCTCTGGCTTGCCTAACGCTACGTAAGCCAAACTCTATCCCTAAAGGCTCCAGATATTCTTCGGCTATAAACAACAGAGATTTTACTAATTTATCTTCACGATCAAATCGAGGGTATGATGTCCTAAAATTCAGCTCAGCCGGACTCAATATAACCGGTAAATTAATATCCAGTTCGGTATCTTCGAATTCAGCTTCGATATCATCCCATTTACTGAGTAAAGAACTTGAAAACTTGATGATATGAGCACGATCAAGGATTTTAGGAGAAAGATAGTGGGTGGTTTCATCAACGTTAATGGCGCCAATAAACCTTACATTTGGTGGAATAACCAAGCTCGACGGGGTTGAAAGATAGCTGCCTAAATTTTTGCGTAACTGGGAATGATACTTTAACAGTGAACTCCCATCCTGAAAGCCGCAGAGTTTATGTAGTTTCTCATTCAACTCTTCATTTTTCAGAATGTCCACGAAGCTATTAATAGACTCACTGTTTGATGTAGCTTCATCAACTAAGGACAGAAACATTCTGCACTCACTAACTAGATGTGCGCTTTCCGCTTCAGAGTACAGCCGTAATTCAGGCTGCGACTCACGCTCTTCCAACAGGCTTAAAAAGTCAGCGAAATAATACTCAACACGCGCTAAATTCATCTCATCCAAACAAATTAGATATGGAATTTCGGGGTGTTTGCTCGCTTCAATAATGGCATCCAGAAACTGAGTAGAAAGGTATTTTTTTTCTAACGGATTATAGTATCCAATCAGGTCTTCCGAACTCGTCCAGTTAGGCTTTACTGGTACAATAACGGATTTGCCGCCTATTGCATCAGCAAAAGATTTAACCAAATTGGTTTTACCTGAACCAGAGTCACCAGCAAGAATAATGAGATCATTACTCATCAAAAGAGCATAGAAAGTCTCGAGCACGTTGCGCGAGTAATAAATGCCCTTTTCTTTCAAATAAACCTGAATATAAGCCACAGCAGCATTTACGTCAGAGCCAAAGACTTCAGAAAATTCATGACCAGCTCTTTCTGACGGTGAAGTTGCAGCTAAACCCTCTTCTGGCAAATCGAGCAGTTCAAGTTTCGTTAATAACTCTGTTTTCTGTTCAATAAAGCGATTCAGTTTAAGCAATTTATTCTCTCTCTTGATAATTTCTCTGTCGTAGCTCACAACTTCTAATTCCTTTGACGTTCGAAGCTGCTCCAATTGCTTTTGCAGATCCTCCGAATCAGATTTAGTGTTTTCCAAACGGTTATTGAGCCAAGCTATCGACTCTTCAATCTGTTTTTTTTCAACGCCAAGTTGTTCGATACTTTGTAAATGCAGTTCATTTTCGGCTTCCAGATCCGTTTTTTTCTGATTTACCTCACGGAGCACATTTTCTTCGTGTGACTTGCGTAGCGCATCAATTACCCATTCCTCAACAAAGTCACCTGAATCAGATGCAAAGGCTTGGCTAATACCTTTTGGGATCTCACTGAGAGGGCTAGCTGTGTTAGCAATTACATTTAGTTCATATAAATTGTCCCGCTTCCTTCGCTCTTCTTGAGGAGCTAATTCCGCTTCAAAAAGGATCCAACTGCCTTCCCTGACTCCCTCATTAATTAATTTATTGGGTATATTTCCAAGATATATCGTATGGTGTGTTTTTTGTGTAGATTCAGGATATTTTAGGAATGTACCGTTGTAAGGATTGCGAATTTCATTTACAACATTAAAAGCTCTACCTTCTCTTGTAGAAATTTGTTCGATCTTTCCAATTACTACCAACTTGGAGTGCTCGGGGTATTCCCATACCCGTCTTAGCTCTTCTAAGAGCTCTTCATCAGTTCTCAAAACAAACCTTTTTCATTCTAGAATTCACCACCACATTATTCTCTAAACGAAGCTAATGCCATTACTGCCTTTCTAACTTAGAATTCACCTGATAGCGGAAAAATATGTCATCGAAGCTAACACCTTCTGACACGTCAATCATGATGCAAGAGTCACCTTTGTATTTGTCGGTCACGTACTTCATAAATAACATGGTGAGTACGTTGTCTTTATACTGGCTGGCATCCATTCCTCCGCGCAGCTCATTGCAGCTGGCCCAGAGTGAGGAATAAAGTTCGTTCTTATTAATTGCCATGATTTGTCCTGATGAATTACTTAGCGATGTTTATCGCTTTTTAATTTGTTACTGGGATCACATAGCGTTCTTTTGACAAACGAGTGAGAACTTGCCCAAACGTGACTAGATAGCGCTCACAGAGCTCGCCTAATTCGTTGCCGTCTATAATGGTGACGTTGAGTTTACCGGCGATTTCCCTGGTTGATTTAGCCAACTGAGTAGCATTGGTAATAAATACCTGCTTGGTAATTTCCCGCCCCAAGTGCTGGCCATAGATTGCATTAGCGTTGGATATTTCCTGCACAGCGTTATGGCCCTTATAAGCTCCTTGCTTATGTTTAGCCTGAATGAGTATGGCTTCGCTCGCGAAAGTTAACACGCCATCGGCGCCAAAGTCTGAACCGTCTTTTGTTAGCCATGCACTGTCGGCCTGATATTCACGGGAAAGTAACTCTAGTGTCAGTGCTTCGAACTGTTTCCAGCTTAAGCGTTGCATATCTTCAAATGTAATAATGCTGTCGGCTCCAAGGCTATGCTTATCGGAACCGGTTGGATTAGGCATTACTTCACCCGATGTAACCACTGCGTCTTTAAGCATCGATTTTTGTGATAACAGGCTATGCAGGTTAACGTCAAAAGACTCAAACGAGGGATGATGCAGAATGGGCACGTAAATGTTTACGTCTTTTTTCTGACCGATACGAAATACCCTATCAGTGGCTTGTGCTTCTTTAGCCGGATTCCAGTGCCGCTCAAAGTGGATAACGTTGTTAGCCCCTACAACCGTTAAGCCAACACCGGCCGCTACTGGCGACATAATAATGATGTTAAAGCCTTCTTTGGCCTCAAAGTCAGTGATCATGGATTTACGGCTTAAGGCACCGGCTTTTTTAACTACCGCTTTGGCATCGCCATTGATAACGTGCAGTGGCCCAAGTCCAAAGTAGCTGCCCAGCGCAATACTTAAAAAACGTTGCAGGCGCTTGTTTACCGCAAAGATAATACACTTTTCGTTTCTCAACTTTATATCGTTAAGTACTTCGATGGTTTTGGCCATTTTGGCGGATTCATCGAACAGGGTTTTAATTTCACGCCTTGATGTCGGCGCGTCTAAACGACCGCCGTCTGCCAAGCGTGGATGCAGCGAGCTATCACGTAAGCGCATTAAGGTTGTTAGCACATGACTGTTTTCATCTTCCAACTGCGCTTCTATAGAGCCATCGTACACTTTTTGCTGATAGGCGGTCATAATGGCATGTAGCTTAGATTCATATTGCCAATCACTTGACTCTATCCCCACTAGCATATGCTTTTGCGGTAAACCTTCGAGGTTATCTTCTTTTACGCGACGCAGCATTAATGCCCCTACCTTTTCCCGTAGTTGGCGCCCAAGGGTTGCCCTAACTCTATCCATTTCATCCCCCGCTGCTTGCAGGATAGGCGTGATATAGGTTTGCCTGAACGTTTGATAAGAATCCAAGTAGCCGGGACAAGCTGTATCCATTAAACACCAAAAATCGGCTAGGCTGTTTTCTACCGGTGTACCGGTGGCTAGTAGCTTAAACTTGGCTTTTAAGCCTTTGGCGGCCCGGGTTTGCAACGCATTGGGATTTTTAATGTTTTGCGCTTCATCGAATACCGCCAAACCCCAGTCAATTTGTGACAGGGAAAACTGGTAATCACGCAGTGTTTGATAGGTGGTGATCACCAATCGGCGTGGTAAATCCAAGCGTTCCAGCCCATATTTTTCGCCGAATTTAAGGGAATAGCGAGGCTCGAATGATTCTTCATCGATATTAGAAGCTTTAGTTTCGGTACTGCCATCACGGAAACGGTTTAAGTCGCCGTCTGACTGTAAAATAACGATGTCTCTAAAGGGCGATTCATTGAAGGTTTCGGCGACTTCGTCCTTCCAGTTTTCTAGTAGACTAAGTGGCGCCACAATCAGTGTTGGACGACAAGTTTCGCCCGCCTCTTCGCACAACCGATAGTAATGGTCTGTGGCAGAAAGCGACATAAAGGTTTTACCCAGCCCCATGTCGTCTGCCAACAATGCACCATTAACCAACTCTTTCTGGCGAGCTATTTCTTCCAGTCCGAGGATCCATTTAACGCCCACTAGCTGATGCGGGAATGGTGTGCGCTTATGATTCGACCAGTCCAGTTCTTCGCTGTACAGCACATCATTAAGCGCTTCTTCAACCACCTTAGAGGGGCTGTCTAGTTCGTCATCATTGAGGGCAATATCGATAACGATTGGTCCATCGTCGATATCAAAATTCTCATCATCATTTGGTACATCGGGAGAATTCGGCTCTTTTTCGCTGTCATCGTCTGGCTGGTTGTTAATTTTGTCTTGCAGCTTGGAGAGGGTTTGCGTTACGTCGGCTTCACTACCGATATCGTAGTTTTTGCCCTCAAAGACAATTTCTGTCGCGCCTGTTGCTTTAGCATCGTTAATAACTTGCTGTAATTGATCAAGATCTTCCTGTGTTTTAACTTCTTTGGTAACTGCACTGATTGGCAGAATCTTTCCGGCTGCATGGCTTTGACCAAACCAATCGATTCCCGATTCGTCGGTTTCACCAAAGTAAGCGTGTTTAAAGCGAGTGGCACCTTTTACCCGAAGCGCAAAGCCGACATCCAGATCAACAAGTGAAGCATCCAAAAACGCCCCGGGGGCTTTTAAAAACTGTTGTACCTGAGAGCGCGGAATGGCCCTGTGGCTGATAATTTCTTTGGCGGCTTTGGCGGTTTTCTCGTTAAAGAGAATAATCTCATTACCCACTTTTAGGGTACGGCCATTTTCTGCTTGTAACTGCCCTAGTACACGTTGAAGTTTGTCGTGATCGGTCTTTTGGCCCATACTTGGGGTAAGAATGAGGTTACCTTGAGCATCAAGCTCAGCTTCAACTGCAATCTTGTCTGGTACATGTATATCGAGTTTATCGAAGTGGCTTAACGAGAGTTTCGCCCCCGCCTGTTGAGCTTGCTGCAAGCTATGCAATAGCAAAAGATTATCCGATTCACTTTTAGCTGACTCCGAATGTTCAGTAAGTGCCGTGAAAACCTCGAACATTGCTTTAGTTAGCGTAAATTGCTTATCACCAAAAGAGAGAATGCTCCCATTTTGTTTATAAGCTGCCGTCATGCGGCCGGAAGGTGATTCTACATTTACAGTGACTTTAAAGGACTCACCTGAGGTAGTGCCCTTAATATCTACGGCGGCCTTACCGTTCCATCTTGTTGGCAAATTTAATAGCTGGAAAACATCCTCATCTAACGCAGAAACAACGTGATGTGGCACTATAAAACCATTAGGTATAACTTCGGCATTACCTTCTTCGGTGAGCATTTGCAGAGCAACGAACTGCGCGGTGAGATATTCATCTGCCCCACCAGATTTGATTTTATTAAATTGGGATTCAGGGCAGTAAAAATCGGCACTTTCATTGCTGATTTCAAAATCAAACTTGGCGCTTGAGTTTTTTACGCTGAACAAGGATGAAATCCAATTTTTCATTATCCTACTCCGTACATCCGCTTATATTTTTTATAATCTTCTTCGCTAAGCACATCGGAAGCTTTTATTTGAACACCCATCTTTTTCAAAGCATCCACTGACTTTTGTTGCCATTTAAAAGTATCTGAAGAAACATGTGCAAAGTGATCAAATACACTGCATCCACGTGCATACATTTGGCGGCTCAAACGTCCCGTTAAATCGTCATACCTTAGGCGTTGTTCGCCAAATTGTAAGACCGGGGCCGTTTCATGAAGATTTTTGTAAAACCAAATCTGACAGTTATGGCTTCCCTCTATCATATGCCCTCTCGTTAGCTCAGCGTAAATAATAGAGCGCTCACCATCTTCAACGATCGAGTAATCAGGTACATGTTCCGGCCGGTAATTATCGCGAATATATTTATCCGCCTTTTTGGAGAGATAAAGTTTAGTATGTAGAATCGTGCCAGCCTCATGCATCCCCTCCAAAAAGTGTTTTCGAGATGGGAACATGCGCATCATGTCATCGTCACGGGTACTTTTAGAGTAATCTTCCAGCGCTTCGAGGAATAGTTTGAGATCCAGTTTGGATAACCAACTCTGTACCTTTTTAATTTGTTGCGGGTTTAGCTGGCTCCACCATTTAATGTAACGAGGGTGGTTTTTGGGTACGCGAGGATCGCCCGCAATGGCGATTACGGCATTTTGCCAGCTCTCGTGCACATTTTGTGTTGGCGCTCTGTCGATTAAAATGCGCAGTGCGACGTGGCCGATGAGATCCTCTGAATCGTATCGGCTATTTGCAACAGATTCTCTACTGATTTCTTCAAGCAACTCGTGCGGTTGATTTACCGGAATATTCTGAAGCTGCTCCACAAAATATACTGACTGAGCCCGCTTAACGAAGTCACCTGAAGCGTATTGATCCAGCCCCCAGAGCTTGACCTGTTGTTCGAAAGTTGCTTCGCGCTTAATTGCTTGTTTAGCCAAAAAGGTGGGCCCATCAGCACAAAGTACTTGTTCCTCCATACCTTTGGACAACCCTTTACGCTTTCGCTCTTTACACAACCAATCACCAATGACATCAGGATCTGATATGGCATCAAAATCACTTAAAAAATACTGAAAGAGTGATTCAATAAACAGGTTACTGCCGCTAGGAATAACAACAGAAATATCACTGAGGAGTTCTCGATCTATATTAATTGCGCTGCGAAGCTTTTTATTTGCTGTTAAAGCAATTGATAGTGCCCGAACATCAAATCGATTATCGATACGAAATAGATCAAAGCGATCTCTGGATAACAGATTAAAAAGCTTTGACCATGCTGCTTCGAATTTAGGGTTATCTGTCCCAGCTTTTTTGGCAATCGCTTTCTGCTCAGCCGTTAAGCCCTCAAGCACTTTCATATTTTTACGATAATACTCATCACTTAAGAAGAAGTTCATTATTCGCTCCACATGTCCCAGTTTCTTCTAGACATCTTTAGCTTTTTCATAATCTTCAAGCTTGGGCTTCTTAACCGTAAAACGGATATCGATGCGGCGATTTCGCGCTCTTTGCTCCTCTGTTTCTTCGGTTAAATCGACCCTGCGCGTATCCGCGTAACCACTCACTGAGAAGAGAAGCTGGCCATTGAAGTTTTGGAGCTCATTCAGTTTAGGTTCTACCGGGATCTCGGCTTGCCATAGCTTCCAAATCGATACAGCCCTGTCGGTAGATAACCCCCAGTTACCTTTACCTCGATACCATATTCCAACGCTGTCGGTGTGGCCTTCCACAAACACAGTATCCAGGTACTTCCAACGCTCATTGGTTGTGATTGCTTTATGCAGAGCAATCCCAATTGCCCTAACTTCTTCCTGTGTTTGTTCATCTTCAGGTAGCGTATCTTTCGCTGACTCAAATGAAAGCGTACTTTCAGGAATTCGAAGAACTGTATCGTTCTCAACAATTTCAACGTGAATGTTTTGTTTAGCCAATTCTTCCTGAATATCGATAAGAATGTTTCTTCGAGCTTCTTCTGCTTTTTTAAGCTCTGCGATACTGGCATCTATTTTCTCTGACTTTTGGGTAAGCTCGATAATTAGCGCTACCGCCGCCAGAATAAAAATTACTAACAAGCCTGACATCAAATCAGAAAAGGACATCCAGTATGGATTTTCTTCATCGACCTTTGAGCCACCGCGATTGAATAACCTATCCATGTGTTACCCCAATTTAACCTGCATCTCATCTACAACACTGGAAAGCGCTTTAACCGCATTATTCATTTGCGTTGAATAATCTGTAACGGATTGCGACCAAATTTTTAAATGATCCGCCGTCTGGCCGTTAGCTTGTGTCGCATAGTCTTCGAGCATCTGGGTCATGTTGCCGCTGAGTTGTTCTACTTCGCCTTTCAAGTCGCCGATGAACTCTTTCTGCGTTATTTTGAGTTCAGAGAATGTTGAACCTGCACTTTCAATCAGGCCATTGAGCTGTGTAGTTAACTCGCTGAATCGCGAAACATCCTTCATTAACTCTTCGCGTAGGTTTTCCATTCTTTGAGCAGATATCTGATTCTGGTTTGCCAAATCAGCCGTGCTTTCCACCGCTTCTTTGATTGCACCAGACAACTTGTTACCGGCGTCATTAACATGAGAGCTCAAGACACGCATATTATCAGCTGAAACACGCAGTTCCGTTGAAGATTCACGCATGGCTTGTGTAGCCTGCGCACTGGCATCAACGGATGAATTTATACTATTTTGTAGCGTTTGCCCTTGGGATATTAGCTGTTTAACGGTAGCAACCTGATCGGCCAAAGACTTCTCTACCGACTGAAGGATTTCATTGGATAATGTGGAAATCGCTTGGGTTTGTTGTTCTATCTTGGCATTTCGCTCAGTTTCAAGTTGCGAAGAACGTTGCTCCCTTTCATCAAATGACTTTGTCAGGCCATTGAGCTGAGTCTCTACAAAGTTACTCAACGTTTCACCCTGTTTTCGCGAGTTCTCAACAAGCTCATTTACTTGAGATTTGATTGTGCTTACCAATTCTTCATCTCGTTTTGCCGAAGCCTCTTCTCGAGATTTCATCTGGGTCGACATTTCGCCGATTTGATTCTCTACAAAGGTCGTTAGTTTTTGATGAATCGCTTCTGATTGAGATGACAGATTGTTTACCTGATTCGAAATATCGGCAATCAGGGCTTTTTCACGTTCGCCTGAATCAGCCTGCGTCTTCTGTAATTGCTCAACAAAACTATTCATGGTGGTTTGCATGGCATCAACAGACTGGCTAACTTTTGATGAGACATCATCAAGTGCCTGACGCTGTTGGTTACCTGCTTGCCCGAAGCCATCCATAAAGCTTTCAAGTAAACCTTCCAGAGCTTTTTGGTTTCCTTCGGAGGTTTCGTCTACTAATTTGTTGATAGCAGGCGCCATGATTTCGGAGAGACTGCTTTCTAAGCTAGATTGAATTCCCTGTGTTGCAGTAAGCATAGCTTCCTGCATTTTCTCACCAATTTGCTCAGCTAAGCCTTGCAGAACTTCTCGCGATTCAGAGCTATTTTCTGAAATTTTCTGTAGTTGCTCTTCAGGACGAATTCTGGGGAAAAGCCAATCAACACGGTCTTCTATAACTCTGATTTTGCGACGTATGAGCTGTTCACAAAATTTTTCGAAAAAGTTAAAAATTACACTTAGGGCAACGCCCCATACCGAAGTTAAAAATGCAATTTTGGCACCATTGACAACTCCGGCTACACCTTCCTGCATTTCATTTACACCAACACCCCCCCCCAATTTTAAATCGGCAAGGCCTAACTGAAGCCCCATAAATGTACCAATAACACCAAGTGCTGTCAGGAAGCCTGGCACGGCAGCGATCAAGCGGTTTTCTGTAACGCTTCGAGCCAAGGTGTAAGAATTAAAAAAGTGGCCTGCGTCAAGTGTGTTTCGAAGTTCAACCTGCTCACCGTTTTGAATCTCAACGAGTGTTTCATCGAACTCTATCCACAAAAAGCCAATGCCTTTGTCCTTTTGCTTAGCCTGTGAATAAAGTGAATCTCGTTCGTTTGCAACATTCTCACGTTTAAGAGGTTTTAGCATTTTGGTTAGCCAGTTAAGCTTGGCTCCAGTTACTAAACATTTGTAAACAAAGAAAAGAGCAAACACCACGGTGACACTTATTAAAAGCGCAACGAAAAGAGTACTTAACTCAGTTCCTGTTTGTGGGTTTAAGGTGAATTGAGAAAAATCGGGGATTAACCAAGTAAGCTCAATCTGCTTTTCATTTGCCATCATTTACTCCATTTATTATTCTTTGTAGCTTCTCTGCCAAAATTACATCCCACCATAAAACGTATTAACAAAACCTTTTAGCTTTTCTGCCAACCTTGGTATTACTTTCTTGCGTTGCAATACGCTAGGTGGCTTTTCCATCGTTGCTACTATGTCTTCACGCAGTGGTTCTTGATTGTTGAATATCATGCGTTCGACTAGTTCTTTTACGTTTTCTGGAATAAGGTTTTCTTCCTCAGCCATTTGTTGAGTGGCTTTTTCTTTTTCTACTTCCCAGTAAACTGCAAACGCGTCATCCACTTCTTCGGCTGACTTCACTTCTGGTAAGTTTTCTTGGATGAATTTATCAATTAATTCTTGTTTGCTGCGAAGGTTAGGATCACCACCAATAACCTGCATAAGTGCTTTATATTGATACTGATATTCTTCTTCAGTGTCTGTTTCTTTGAGCTTGCTAAGCAGTTTTAAGATGTAGGCAACGTTTACTTCATCCATTGCCAATAGCTCTAGTTCAAAGTCGATTTCTTCGAGAATAGATTCTTTTTCAGGTGCAGTATTAGTCTTAACTTTGTCATAAAGATCAAGGTACTTGCTCTTATAATCTTCGAACTCTTGTTCACTGATGTCTACGTCATCAAACTCAAAGTCGGCAAAGGTTGAAAGCACGTTACGCAATCGCATTAATTCCCTAAAGGCCTTAACGTATTCCAGCTCCATATGCTCATCTTGCAATGAATCAACATTATCTACCTCTGGCGCAATCTTTTTAAGCTGCTCTAAAGCCTGGTTAAACAGCTTCAGGAATTCTTCATACGGCGGCATTATCACCGTATCTCTGGCGTCTTTGTTTGAGAAAAGTGCTAAGGCTTCGTCTGTGCGCTTTTTAAGGTTACGGAAACAAACAACATTACCCTGAGACTTTTGCTCATTCAGAATGCGGTTAGTGCGTGAGTACGCCTGAATCAACCCGTGATATTTAAGGTTTTTATCAACGTACAAAGTATTAAGTGTTTTGCTATCAAAGCCGGTAAGGAACATGTTCACGACCAGCAGAATGTCGATTTTGCGCTCCCGAACCTTTTTTGAGATATCGTTGTAGTAGTTATAAAACGATTCGCTGTCTTTCGTGGTATAGCTACAATTGAACATCTTGTTATAATCGCCAATAAACTGCTCAAGTTTATCTCGGCTATGGCTATATGCGGCCTGAGGTTCGGCAACTTTATCCAACACGGCCTCATCTAAGCCATCAGCGTCTGGGTCTTCTTCATTGGCAGCATAAGAGAATATCGTCGCAATTCTGAGGTTGTGTTTACCTTCAGCCTTTTTCTTAGCAAACAGCTCATAATACTTAATTAAGGCAGGTACGCTCGAAACACAAAACATGCCGGTAAATTCTTTACTGTGCGTTTTGCGTTTATGCTGAGCAATGATGTAATCAGTGATCTTTTCCAACCTAACATCAGATTCCATCAGCTCTTTGGTATCAATGCCTTCAACCTCAATATCCACCTCATTAGCACTGTCTTTTTTCTTGTAGCGCCCAACATACTCAACATTGAACTTAAGAACATTCTCATCCTTAATCGCATCAACAATGGTGTACTTGTGAAGTGGCTTATGGAATAAGTCTGTCGTGGTGTATTTACGAGATGATTTTGAAACTGCATTCTTTTCAAGAATCGGTGTACCGGTAAAACCAAACATTTGATGATTAGAGAAGAACTGAGTGATTTTCTTATGGGTTTCGCCAAATTGACTGCGATGGCATTCATCAAAGATAAACACCATATTTTTGTCTCGCACCGGTTCCATTCGTTTGGAATAGCGCTTATGGCTAATAGCGTTATTGAGCTTTTGTATGGTAGTAACAATCAGCTTGGTATTACGTTTTTCGTTAACCTTATCCGCAGGAATTGGCGCGTCAGTAAATTGGTCCACTAACAACTTAGTGTTATCAGTGCTATCTACACAACCTTTGGCAAAGCCATTAAACTCTTTACTGGTTTGATAGTCGAGGTCTTTGCGATCAACCACAAAGACGACTTTATGAATGTTGCTATCTCCGGTAAGAAGTTGTGCTGTTTTAAACGACGTTAGTGTCTTACCTGAGCCTGTGGTATGCCATATATAACCGTTGAGCTCATCGGTTGCTCGATTCTGAGATTTTAATTGTTCACGTTCTGCAACTCGTTCAATGATCGCTTCAGTAGCGTAAATTTGATAGGGGCGCATTACCATAAGAATGCGGTCAGTTTCATTCAACACCACATACTTAGTGATCATATCTGTCAGGTGTTGCGGCGTTAAAAACTCGTTCGCAAACTTAGTTAATTCGGTATAACGCTCATTTTTAACATCCGCCCAATAAAAGGTTTGTTTAAAGCTTTGTTTGCGATTATTGGCGTAGTATTTAGTATTTACACCATTGGAAATAACAAACACCTGAACGTACTGAAATAAGCCGTCTTCAGCCCAGTAGGAGTGGCGCTGGTAACGGTTAATTTGATTAAACGCCTCTTTAAGCTCAAGTCCTCTGCGCTTAAGTTCAATTTGAACCAGCGGTAGGCCATTTACCAGTATGGTAACGTCATAACGGTTTTTATAATGGCCTTCTACCGTTACTTGCTGAGTTACTTGGAAGTGATTCTTACTAAAGTCATCATCAAGAAATCGAACATAACCAACCGTGCCATCGTCTTTGTTGACTTGTAGCCTATCACGCAGCGTTTTAGCTTTATCAAACACGTTACCTTTAGCTAAGGCATTGCGAATTTGCTTGAGCTCATTATCGCTAATATCAAAACCATTAAGCTTTGAAAGCTGTTTTTTAAGGTTAGCTCTAAGTGAATTAACATCAGTAATGACGGCTTTATCAAAGGCACCTTTAACAAGCTGCGCTACTAAATTATTTTCTAATTCTTGTTCTGACTGATAGGCCACAATAATTCCTTTTACTTCTATCCCTTAAACAAACATCTGCTGCAACAAACCTTTTTTAAAGGTTTGGGTCAGCTCTATTTGTTGTTTGACGGCATTTACTTTTGCTTGAAGGGCGTTAACAAACGATACTATTTTTGCTCTCTCATCCTCACTCGGGACAGGTAAAGGTAATTCGTAAAAATCGGATGTCGTAATGTTCATTCGGTCATGTCTTGCACCAAAGTTAGCTATGCTGTGCATGTATCGGTGCCACATTGTCGTATTGAAATATAGTTCCAAGTAATCGAGTAATGAGTCATCTTTAAATCTGAAAACGGTATAAAGCGGAGACATTACACCTTGGCCTATGTGATTGCGCTTTATAGGTCCTACAGGAGCTAACTCTGATATTCTCGGGTTATAAACAAAGTCATTTTTTTCAACAACAGTGTAACCACCTAAGTTTTGTTGGTTGGCAATATCTTTTTTAAAATAATCACCTTGATTAACGATACCGTCTTTAGCCGAATTTGTCAGGACTGTATTAACAGACTCATCTTTATTCTTTACACTGTTTTTACTAGCAAGCTTTGACAACGGAATTGTTTGCCACTCAGGAAAGTCGTTACCGTTATCATCTTTAAAGCGAATTTCTTGCTTAAATAGCTTTTGCATCACGCCTTTTTTGTATTGAGTCAGCAAGATATGTTTTTCTTTCAGTAGACTGATTTTTTTTTCAACTGAAGAAAGGAAATCAGCTATTTTTTGTTGCTCATCAACACAAGGCATATTGATAGGAATACTTTTTATAATTGCTTGGCTAATATTGGACTGTGCTTCTGCCAATCCTGATTTCCTGCTTGATAAATAATTTTGAACTTTTGGCTGCCCTAGGTACATTGCTAAAAAGCGACTCGAAATTTTTTCATTCGTTCTGAGCCTAATTATTTTGTCAGATAGCATTAAGTTAAAACTTGGAATTTCATTAACTATAGATATTACCCCAACCCTATTAGTTGGGCCTGCTCGTGTGATTAAGATATCGCCTCGTGTAACTCTTAGTGCTTCTCTTGGCTCTAAGCTTAATGGTAACTTTTTATTTGCTAACTCATTAAACCCATCCCATGTTACTGAGGAAGTAGTTAATACACCCCATTCTTCATTTTGAACATTAAAAGCTTCACATTGAGGGCTCCAGCCAGATGAAACTTCAGATAAGATTTCACTTGCTTTTGTGTTTATCCATGAATTACCAAAACCTTTAAAGCGGATTTTAGGGTGCAAAGTCATAGCAATTCCTTAATCCCAAGATCGTGCAAATAAACATCCAGATCTTGCTCAGTCTTTTCCAGCCTTGCACCAACATCAGCCAATAAGGCTAAAGTGTGTTCTATATTGACCTCTTCCTCTTCCTGAAATGTATCTACATACCTAGGAATATTCAAATTGAATTCATTTTCTTCTGAAACTTCTTTCAATGAAGCAATATAAGCAAACTTATCGACAAACTCTCTCTTTTCCATAGCTTGCAAAATGGCTTCTAAATCTTCGTCCCGAAGATAGTTTTGATTGGTTGCTTTCCCAAAGCTGTGGCTGGCATCAACAAATAAAATATTGTCGCTATGTTTTCGGTTTTTCTTAAGCACCAAAATACTAGTAGGTATCGATGTGCCGTAAAATATGTTGGCTGGTAAGCCTATTACTGCATCGAGATAATTTTTATCTTTAATTAAATGTTTACGAATATGACCTTCGGCAGCACCTCGAAATAGCACGCCATGAGGCAATACAACCGCCATTGTGCCATCATCATCTAGTTGATGAACCATATGTTGCACAAAAGCAAAGTCTGCTCTTCCTTTTGGAGCCAATTTACCGTAATCCTGAAAGCGTTCATCTGTCAGAAAACCTGAAGATGCACTCCAATCAGCAGAGAATGGAGGATTAGCCACGACGGCTTCAAAGCGCTTTTCAATATGGTGTGGCTGCTCTAAAGTGTCGTCTTGCTGAATATCAAACTGGCGATAGTGCACGCCATGCAAAATCATATTCATACGAGCAAGGTTGTAGGTGCTAGGGTTAGATTCTTGTCCGTAATAGCTACCGACTTCTTTCACTTCTTTGGCGACACGTAATAACAGTGACCCTGAACCGCAGGTTGGGTCGTAAACGCTGCGCAGCTTGTCTTTACCCATGGTAACGAGCTTTGCTAGCAATTTTGAAACCATTGGTGGGGTATAGAATTCTCCAGCTTTTTTACCGGCACCTGAAGCGAACTGGCCGATTAGGTATTCGTAAGCATCACCTAATACATCGATTTCTGTTTCGTGGTGTAGGAAGTCGATATCATCAAGATGAACAAGGATTTTTGAAATCAGCTCGTTTTTGGCTTTTTCCGTTTTGCCCAGCTTGTTTGACGTTAAATCTAAATCATCGAACAGACCATTGAAGTCATCTTCTGATGCCGTTCCCATAGTGCTTTGTTCAATATGGTTAAGCACTTCAGATAACGCTTCTAGGATAAACTCACCGTTTTCACCTTTTTGAGCAAGCACATGGAACAGCTCGCTCGGCTTTAAAAAGTAACCTAAGTGGTCAATGGCTTCTTCTTGAATGGCTTCTAGGTATTCTTTGCCTTCATCGGTATTTTCATCGATAGCATCAAACTTAATACCGTCTTCTTTTAAAAGCTCATCAGCGTATATATCCATGCGCTCAGACAAATACTTGTAGAAGATAAACCCTAAAATGTAATCACGAAATTCATCAGCACTCATGTTGCCACGTAAGGCGTTAGCAATATTCCATAACTGTTTTTCAAGTGCTTTTTTATGTTGTTCAACCATCTTGGTTACTGTTCCTAATTAAGTTGTTGGCCTGGTGTTATTGAGAAGTCGATTAAATCGACCAGGCTGTTTTTATTCTTCAAACACAATTGGTACTCGTCGCCAGTTAACGTTGCATTGTCTGTACAATCAACATTCCACTGACGGAGTACGTAATTTGCTAAAGCTGCTCGCACCTCAATTTGTAACATGCCCTTTGTCATGCCGTAGTCCATTTCAATCGCCTTGCTATGGTTAAGCCTGGGATGTGGTACTAGCTGCAATTCACACAACGTATTCCAAGCGCTATCCATGTCGGCCAGCTCATTACTTTTAGGCTCCGTTTCTTGCTGTTCGATACGCTTGAACCGTGTGCAAACAAAATCCCGAAACTCTTTGCTCTTGCGGTCATAAGCTCGCACATGCCAACGATGACCGTTATTAACAATGGCATGTGGTACTAACTCCCGTTTGGTTGCACCGCTGCTAAGAGACTCATATTCACACTTAATCGCTGAATTCGAGTAAATCGCTCGCATTATGGCCGAAATGATTTCAGTGCTTGGATGAACCAGTCGAATCGCATCAAAGCATGCCGATGACTTCTCTTGTGGCAACGAGAAGCCATCTCCAAAGCCCCTTGCTAATGTTTTTAGGGCTTCCTCAGGGTTGTGTTCGAAAATGGCTCTGAATGCGCCTGAGCGCACATAGCGCTTATTCTCATGCATGAGCACAGCATTGTCTGGTGCTAATTCTCTATATACAGAAAGATCGCGAGTACACGAAGCCAAACCAGTTCCAAATTTTTGGATCAAGTCTGCTCTTGCTATTTGACCGAAGAATTCAAGGCTATAGTCAATAAAAGCAAGGCGTTCACGTTGTGCATGGTTCAGGTCTTCGAGCTTCATACTTTAATAAAACCAAGTTTTAATCAAAGTACATTAGCTTAATCAGAGCAATGGAGCAATCAAATTGATGTAATCATTTTGATTATTTCAGAGTTGATGGTGTAGTCTTAAGTGATTGTTGACTTGAAAAAAGGCTTACCCGTTATGGTTGAAGTTGTCATAAGGTTTGAAATTAATAATGACTCTCTAACGTTAGATGACATTGATAATTGTCTCTTCGAGGCGGGGTTTGATGATGCAATTGTAAGCCACTCAGGAGATGGAACAATTGCAATCGAATTAAGTAGAGATGCGACTAGCCACGCTAAGTTGGTCGAATCAGTTGTTGCTACGGTAATGAGCGTTATCCCGAGTGCAAAAGTAATCCAGGCTTCGAGTGGCAGTTGGCAGACAAGTCAAGGGCGATATTCAGACCCGTTTAAACTACGCAATCTTGGTAATCCCGGTGTAAGTGTGACGACTTCCAGAAGTCGCAGCCAAAAAAAACTTAAATATATCGCTGAAATAGAAGACGGTGATATTGTCAATATTTCTGACGACAAAGAAATGCTTCATCCAGCTCGCTATTTCGAAGATTTATTTTTGCATGAGTTAAAAGAGCAAGGGCTCAGCAATAATGACCTCTGCAAGCAGCTAGGTTTGTCAGACGAGCAATTCAATGACTTTGTTAAAGAGAAAATGAGCGTAACAGTTACTTTGGCTAAACGGCTTGAGACGTTAACCGGAATGTCTTGCGGCTTTTGGTTACGCGCACAAAGTAAATTTGATTTTTCGTGAACAATGAGGCTATAAACGCCACTCTATTCCCCATCTTGTTTCCGCTAGTTAGGCAAATAGCTCCCTCGGCCAACGTAAGGTATTGAGCTTTAACTTTCGATTAAGGTAAGGAGCAATTTACTCAAGATTGGAAAAAACCTCGCTATATGATGCTAAAACATGCAAAAAATCTAACCTCTAATTTCATTTTCATAAAATTAGCCTTGTTGCTATTTCTAAGTCATTGATTTTTGGTAGCTGAAAGTCTCGATTTGTAATGCGTTGATCATAAGAAGCTCACTACCTCGCGCAAAGTTTGATCGCAAGTCTGTCAACGGCTTTCGTGTTGCGCTAGCGGAATCTGTACCATACAGTGTGTACTTATGTAAATGTTTTGGTTCTTGCCATCTT
>CETM01040365.1_pt1 | contig 42522 bp, 28 predicted proteins | sample 361451 | NCBI WGS metagenome assembly CETM01 (sample SAMEA2622690, study PRJEB7988) | marine metagenome | isolation source: saline water (ENVO:00002010), including
CATTAAAACAAGAAGATTTGGTTATGATGGAAAAGGTCAAATAGGAGTAAGTCAGAAAACAATTTGTGACGATAACATTTCCGCACTATTCAATCAGTCAATAGTAGAAAAAAAAATACCCTTTGAATTTGAATTTTCACAAGTTAGTTGTAGAGATATATTTGGTAATGTTTTTCATTTTCCCTTAACAAAAAATATTCATGAAAATCACATTCTCAAGCATTCATATGCTCCTCTAAATCTTTCAAATAATTTTGAGACAAATGCAAAAGAAATTACTAGTAAAATTATTACTAATTTAGATCATGTAGGTGTATTAGCTGTTGAGTTTTTTAAAACAAAAGAAAATATACTTGTTAATGAAATAGCACCTAGAGTTCACAACTCTGGACATTGGACCATTGAAGGATGCTCAGAAAGTCAATTCAAAGTTCATATGCAAGCAGTATCAGGAGCTAAAATAACTCAACCTAAATTGTTGAATGAATGTCACATGGTCAACCTCATTGGAGAGGAAATAAATGAATGGGCAAAGAAAAAATCTGACAATGAAGTTAAAATTCATCTTTATCATAAAAATGAAATTAAAAAAGGCAGAAAAATGGGGCATTTGACATATATTAAAGATAAAAGAATTGATTAATATTAAGGTTATAAAAAAATTAACAAAACTGGACATTTTTAAAAACATTTGATACTACATAGCCAATCTTAGAAGGATTAATTAATATGGAAGTTTCTGTAAGAGACAATAATGTAGAACAAGCTATTCGCGTTTTAAAAAAGAAAATGCAACGCGAAGGTGTATTCCGTGAAGTTAAGCTCAGAAATAGTTATGAAAAACCTTCAGAGAAAAAAGCTAGAGAAAAATCAGAAGCAATAAGGCGAGCTCGAAAACTATCAAGAAAAAGAGCTATGAGAGAGGGTCTTATTCCAATGAAAAAGCAAACTTCTTTTAGAGATTTTTAATTAGTTACAAACTTATGGAAATGTCTTCGACCATTTTTTTAGCATCAGCTAAAAGCATCATTGTATTGTCTCGATAAAAAAGTTCATTATCAATACCTGCATAACCAATACCTAAACTTCGCTTTACAAAAAGAACTGTCTTAGCATTTTCAACTTCCAAAATTGGCATTCCATAAATTGGGCTTTGTGTATCATTTTTTGCTGCAGGATTAGTGACATCATTAGCTCCAATAACGAAAGCTACATCAGCTTGTGAAAAGCTCGAGTTGATTTCGCTAAGTTCAAAAATTTCTTCATATGGTACATCTGCTTCTGCAAGTAAAACATTCATATGCCCTGGCATTCTTCCTGCTACAGGATGGATTGCATATGAAACTTTTATACCCATAGCTTTAAGTTTATCAGACATTTCCTTTAGTGCATTTTGAGCTCTTGCTACAGCCATACCATAACCAGGAATTATAATTACTGAACTAGCATTTTTTAGAATAAATGCTGCGTCATCAGAAGAGCCTATTTTTACAGGCCTATTCTCGTTTGATTGAGTCGAAGATGCCTCATCTCCAAAACCACCCATTATTACTGAGAAAAAAGAACGATTCATAGCAGCACACATTATGTATGAGAGAATAGCTCCAGATGATCCGACTAAAGCACCAGTTATAACTAAAGCCATATTACCTAGCGTAAAACCAATAATTGCAGCAGCAAATCCAGAGTAAGAGTTAAGCATCGAAATAACAACTGGCATATCTGCTCCGCCAATAGGAATTATAAGCAATAAACCTAATAATAAAGATAAAATTGTAACTAGTAAGAATAGTAAAGAGTGTGACTCAGATGAATTTATAACCATATATGTGGATAATGCTAAAATAGCTACAAATATTGAAATATTAATAATGTGTCGAATAGGTAAAATTATAGGCGCACCGGTCATTAAGCCTTGAAGTTTCAAAAAAGCTATCACAGATCCAGAAAAAGTAATAGCTCCAACTAAAATACCCAGAAGCATTTGAATAATACTTGATGTATTAATAATTCCATTTACTAACAAGCCAAATGCCCCAGGAGATAAAAAAGCTGCCCATGCAACAAGAACTGCTGACATACCTCCCATTGAATTAAGTGCAGCAACCATTTGAGGCATATCTGTCATTGCAACCCTTTTTGATAAATATGTGCCTATTGTGCCTCCAATAGAAATACCAGATATAATCAACAACCAATTTATAATAGAATTTTGTTCAAGATTTACAATTGTTACAACAAACGCAATTGCCATGCCTGCTATACCAAGATAATTTCCTGTTCTTGCAGTATCTGGAGAGGACAGTCCTCTTATTGCCAAAATAAATAGAACACCAGATAAAAGGTATAAGATTGTCGTTATATCATTAGTCATTTTTTTTACCTTTTTTCTTGTACATGGATAACATTCTCTGCGTAACCAAGAAACCACCAAAAATATTTATTGAAGCAAATATTAATGCAAAGAAAGAAACTATCTTCGATACCATACTGAATGGTCCTGAAGATTCTGTTCCTATAGCAATAATTGCTCCAACAATAATTACAGCTGAAATTGCATTTGTAACTGACATTAAAGGAGTGTGTAAAGCTGGTGTTACAGACCAGACTACATAGTAACCAACGAAAATCGCTAATACAAATATACTTCCATAAAAAACTACTGGGCTAATATCCATAATTTATCCTAAATTTTTAAATTTCTCTGACAATTCACCATTGATGGTAATAGATGCATCTTTTGCTATTTCATCATCAAAAACAAGACCTTTAGTATCTTTATCAATTAAAATATCAAGAAATGCATATAAATTTTTAGAAAATAAATTTGATGCATCAGGTGATATACCATTGATTAGAGAAATATCGCCAACAATGGAAACGCCTTCAATATCAATAATTTTTCCAGCCTCAGATAAAGTGCAATTTCCTCCTCGTTCAATTGCCATGTCGATCACAATTGATCCTGGTTTCATACTTTTAACAGCGTTGTCATCAAGTAAAATTGGCGCTTGTTTTCCGGGTATTAATGCTGAACAAATAATAATATCTTGCTGCTTAACATGATCTGAAATTAATTGTCTTTGTTTTTCTTTATATTCCTCTGACATTTCTTTAGCATAACCAGACTCATCCTCAGCATCATCTTCATCCTCAACCATTATAAATGATGCTCCAAGACTTTCACATTGTTCGGCAGCTGCACGCCTTACATCTGTTGCAGACACAACAGCACCTAGTCTTTTTGCTGTCGCTATAGCTTGTAGCCCAGCAACACCAACTCCCATAATAAAAACTTTTGCGGGAGCTACCGTTCCTGCCGCAGTCATCATCATTGCCATAGATTTTGAGTATAAAGATGTAGCGTTTATTATTGCCCTATAACCCGATAAGTTAGCTTGTGAGGATAAAACATCCATTGACTGTGCTCTCGTAATCCTTGGAACCAATTCCATTGCAAAAGCAGAAATAGATTTATTTTTAAAATTCACAAAGCTATCTTGATTATCATATGGATTTAAGAGACCAATTATATTTGAGTTGTCTTTTACTTTAGATAAAATTTCGTCGGAAGGAAGATCAACTACTAATAATATATCTGTCTTAGAAATTATATCATCCAAGTTTTGTATTTCTGCTCCGGACTCGATATAAGATTCATTTGAAAAAAAACTCTGCTCCCCTGCACCCGACTCGATGAGGACTTGATGTCCATCACTCACAAGTTTTTTAGCTACATCAGGAACTATAGCCACTCTTTTCTCGTTATCTTTTCTTTCTTTTAATGCAGATATTATCATAATTAATTTATAAAATTCAAAACACAGTGTTACGCTATTAGATCTATGATTTCTAGTATTTTTTTTATTTTAATAAGCGATTTATACTGAATTATTTTTGAAATTTTTCTTTCCACTCATTATAGGGTATCCCATAAATAATTTCTTTTGAAGTACCCTCATCTATATCAATGCCTAGGTCGCTAGCTTCTTCGCGATACCATCGCGATAAGCAATTTCGGCAAAATCCAGCAGTTTTCATTACATCAATATTTTGAACGTCTGTATTTTCTCTAAAATGATTTACTAACCTTCTAAAAACTGCAGCTTCAATTCTATCTAAATCATCAGACATCTTTCTCTCCTTGTAAAGTATAAGAACCATACTTCTTGATAGAAAATGAATTTATAAATTTTTCATTCTCTTTTATGACATTATGAATTTTTTTTGCCCACTGCAACCTATCATTCTCTTTTTTTAATAAGTCCTGACGAAGCTCTATAAGGACATGAGGTAGTCCTCTTGATGTAGCGTGCTTATATAGTGTATCATTTTTAAGACGGCCGCTATATGGTTTGTTATCTGCAGTTTTTTTACTTTTGAGGGACTTTAAAAAAACTTGAGAGAGCCTATCATCCTTATCCCATAAAATTCCAACTTCTATGTCTCTCCCCTTACCTTTCCATATAGGAGTAAAGCTATGTATTGATATAATTTTTGGAACTTTATTATTTTTAAGTGAGGCATTAATGAGGTCATTAATTTGATTATGATAAGGTGCATAATATTCTCTTATTCTTTTATTCCTCTCTTTATCTTTTTCTGAGAATTTAACATCTAGATTACCAAATATAATTTCACCCTCTGATATTTTAGGTATCAAAGTTGGATCATCTTCTCCCCTATTAGGATCAATTAATAATCTTGAAAAATTGGCCATTACTAAATTACAATCAAGTAGTTTGGATAATTCTTCAGCTATATGTGATACACCAAGATCATAAGCTCTATGGCTTTCAAGGTATTCATTTGAAACTCCTAATTTTTTATAATCATCAGGAATATAATTTGAGGAGTGGTCGCAAATTATTATAAATTCTTCACAATTACCAAATTTTTTAACAACTATGTTTTTATGTAAAATCATTTAATACAATTCTTAATTTAGCAGTTTTATTTAATATAAAAGCACACTATTCATATATAATGTTTAAAAATTACAGAAAAACTAAAATTCTTGCAACTATTGGACCATCTTCTGAAAAAATTACCAAAATTGAAAAACTTGTTTTAAGTGGGGTTGATGCTTTTAGAATTAATTGTTCTCACGCAACAAATTCTCAAATTAACAATTATGTCGAAAACATTAGGAAAGTTGAAAAGAAATTAAAACGCCCGATTGGAATATTAATTGATTTACAAGGTCCTAAATTGCGAATAGGAGAAATTAAAAACGGCGAAATAATTCTGAAGAAAGGTCAAAAGATCTCACTAGTAAATATTGAAACAACAAAAAAATTAAATGAAATCCCCTTGCCTGAAAAAAAAATATTTAAAAGTATTAAAGTCAATCAGCCAATATTTATCGATGATGGTAAAATTAAGCTTAAAGTTTTAAAAATTTCTAAAAATACTATTGAAACAAAAGTAATTTTGGAAGGAATTCTCAAAAGTAAAAAAGGTCTTAATTTACCTGAAACAGTTTTAAAGAGTTCAGCATTAACTCAGTCTGATAAAAAAAATGTAAAGAAGGCTATAGAGCTTGATGTTGATTGGATTGCACTTTCATTTATTCAATCACCTGAGGATGTTAAAGACTTAAGAAAACTATGTAAAAATATCTCTATAATGGCAAAAATTGAAAAACCAAGAGCATTAAATTATATCAATGAGATTACCAAATTAGCTGATGGCCTTATGATAGCAAGAGGCGATCTTGGAGTTGAACTACCCATTCAAGATGTTCCTAGTTGGCAGAAAAGAATAATAAGGGAAGGCAGAATTCAAGGGAAGCCCGTAATTGTATCAACTCAAATGCTTGAATCTATGATAACCTCTAAAACACCTACTCGCGCGGAAGTTTCTGATGTAGCAACCGCAGTTTTTGAGGGATCAGATGCAGTTATGTTGTCTGCTGAGTCTGCTACTGGAGATAACCCAGAATTGGCAGTAAAAATGATGAATAAGATTGCACATAGTGTTGAAAAAAATCCAAATTATTCATCAATTTTATCAGCACAACTTGAAGAAACTCCTGATAGCACTCCTGATGCAATAGCAACAGCTGCAAGATCATTGGCTACAGAATTAAATTCCCCAATAATAGTTTGTTATACAGAGTCTGGCTCAACGGGTATTAAAGTTTCAAGAGTTAGGCCAAAACAAATGATTTTAACTGTTACACCTATAATAAAAACTGCAAGAAAACTAACTCTAGTTTGGGGAGTAAAATGTATTGTTCAAAAAGATGCAAATAATTTAGAAGAAATGATCAAAATTACCAAAACTTACTCTAAAAAAGAAAAACTTATAAAAGTAGGCGAAAAAATGGTGATTACAGCTGGATTACCTTTAAAGAAACTTGGTACAACAAACTTAATAAGAGTAATAAAAGTAGATTAATTACCCCTGCCTAGCTTTAAACCTCCTGTTTGTTTTATTAATAACATAAAAACGTCCTTTTCGTCTTATTAGTCGATTGTCTCTATGTCTACCTTTAAGAGATTTTAATGAATTTTTAACTTTCATGTCTCACCTTTCGTAGGGAAGCTAGAACTTAGTGTTAATTATGTCAATAATACAATGGATTATTATTTATGTTTAATATACCTTTTTAACTTACAAAACAAGAAAGAGTTTTTTATGCAAAAAAAATATGATTATGCTTTGATTAGCGGGGGCTTTGATCCCGTACATATTGGTCACTTAGCAATGATTAAAGATGCAAAAAACATTGCAGAAAAAGTTATAGTTCTTCTAAACAGTGATAAATGGTTAATTCGAAAAAAGGGGAAACCTTTTATGGTTGAAGCACAAAGAGCTCAAATATTGGAGGAATTTAAAAGTATAGCAGAGGTAATAATCCAGAAAAATGATGATGATGATAGCAGTAATAACGCAATTATAGATTTTCATAAATCACATACCAATAAATCAATTTGTTACTGTAATGGCGGAGATAGAAGTCACGAAAAAAAAATTAGAGAAACAGATGTTTGTAAAGATTTAAATATTGATTTAATTTTTGGAATTGGGGGTGTTCATAAATTAGAAAGCAGTTCAAATCTTACTAAGAATTACTTATCTGAAGTTGAGAAGAGGCCTTGGGGAAACTTTCATGTCATTGCAAAAGGTGTTGGTTATCAGATCAAGGAAATGAATGTTAACCCAAAAAATAAATTATCACTACAAAAACACCATCATCGTTCTGAATATTGGCAAGTGATTGAGGGAGAAGGAAAAGTTTATCTGGAAGATAGTGAAATAAAGCTACGAACTGGCCACAATGTTTTTATACCCAAAGGTAGTTTGCATAGATTAGTTAATAATACCAAGAATAATTTGAAAATTGTTGAAATACAAATTGGTGATGTTTTATCCGAAGATGATATTGAACGTTTTGAAGACGATTATGGAAGAGTTTAGTTAAGGTAACATAGTTGTTTTAAATTTATTAATCGGTGGCTTTCTTGTCTCAATTATTAAATCCAACCACTCAATCAGTTTTTTTCTTGTATCCCTTGGATCTATTAATTCATGTACAGAAAAATTTTCCGATCGTGGGAAAGGGGAAGACCTCTTAGCAAGGACTTCTTCGAGTTCCTTTCTCTTTTGTTCAGGATCATCAGCGTTCTCTATTTCTTTTTTAAATGCTATAGCCACACCGCCCTCAACAGGTAGCGTTCCTGTTTCAGCGCTTGGCCAGGATATAACATACCCGTCAGGCGCAAAATGTGCAGCACCAGCAACGCCAAATACTTTTCTTATTATTACAGAGGCCCATGGTACTTCTGATTGCATAAGGGCTGATATTGCTGAGGTTCCATGCCTAATTGTCCCGGCTTTTTCTGAATCAGGACCAATCATAAAGCCTGGTTCATCTACAAAACTTATAACTGGTATATTGAAAGTATTAACAAAATCAATAAACCTTCTAAGTTTTATGGATGCGGATGCAGTCATTGCTCCAGCATATATCCGACAGTCATTTGCTAAAACTGCAACTGGGTGTCCGTCCATAGTAGCAAGACCTGTAATTAAACTTGATCCATAATACTTTCCGTATTCAAAAAATGATTCGAGATCAAGAATAAGTGATAATAGTTTTCTTACATCATATGTTTTTCTTCTTTCTTTCGGAATTATTGTTAAAAGTTCATTTTCAATCCTGTTTCGTTTATCTTTAGTTTCTTTTTTTGGAGGTAATTCAAGATAATTATTTGGCAAATAGGATAAAAATATTTTTATTTGATTAAGAGCGTCATCCTCATCTTCAGCTAAATTATCAACCACACCCGACTTTAAATGAACATTAGGTCCACCAAGTTCTTCTTTTGTAATATCGATACCTAATGCACGTTTTACAACTGCTGGGCCTGCGATTAAAACTTGTGAATTTTTTGTCATCACTGAAAAATGAGATGCCACAAGCCTTGCTGCAGGTAAACCAGCAACAGGCCCTAAAGCTGCTGTAGCTACGGGGACAGTGCCAAGACATTTTCCCAAGGCTTGGAACCTATTTTTTGAAAAAACAGCATCTCCACTGGGAACAGTAGGTTTCTTTGCCGTTCCACCTGCTCCAGCCACTGAACCGCCTCCTCCTTCATGCAATCTTACGAGAGGAATTTTATATTTTAATGCAAGCTCTTCTGTATACACACTTTTTCTTAAACCAGATGGATTAGGTGAGCCTCCCTTCATAGTAAAATCCTCTCCGCCAATAACTACTGATCTCTTATTGATCTTCCCAAAACCAAGAAGAAAATTTGCTGGTGTAAAATTCTTAAAATTCCCATTTTCATCATATTCAGAGTCACCAGCAATCTTTCCCATCTCTTGAAAGGAATCCTCATCAAGTATTATTGATAAACGCTCCCTTAGTGTTTTTCTTCCTTTTTGATGATGTATTTTGACAGATTCTTCTCCGCCATGCTTGAGGCTTAACTCTTCTCTTTTTTTTATATCTTTTACTTCTTTTTCCCAAGTCATTGGAAGGTTCCTATTTATTTGTTATGATAATTGAGAAAAATAAATATTCAATATTAATAAAATGCAAAAATTTGAAGAAGCTCCTTACCTTGAACTAGAAAACTATAAAAACCCAAAAGGTGGAAATTTTATTTTCATTCCAATGCAAGATGATAAGAAAATAAGGTTAGCATATTGGAAACAAGATAAGTCGAATCAAGAAGTATTTGGTACTGTTTTATTACAACAAGGTCATAATGAATTTATTGAAAAATATTATGAATGCATACAAGATTTATTAGATAGACATTTCAATGTTGTTTGTTTTGATTGGAGAGGTCAAGGTCTGTCTGATCGAATGATTGAAAGCACTAATAAACAATACATAGAGGATTTTTCAATTCATTCACAAGACTTATCATATATTGTTAAAGACATAATTAATAAAGAATTCCCAGGTCCTCTCATAGGTATAGGGCACTCTATGGGTGGTCATTTATTGCTGTTATCACAGAAAAATAATCAAAAAAGCTTTGAAGCCATTATTTTATCCGCACCTATGTTGGGTTTTAAATATGAAAACATTCTTTTTTTTCTTAGTAACTTTGTAAAACTTTTTTTTAAAAAGGATAAATATTTTTTGTTCTCAAAACCTAATATGGGAAAAGAAACTCCATTTGAGAAAAACGATTTAACTAGCGATTTTGCCCGATATAAAAGAACTCAAAAACTTGTAAGAAAAAAACCTTCAATTAGGCTTTGGGGAATTACAAATGCATGGGTAAATGCAACAAAAAATAGCCTTACGAATATAAGAAAGCAAAATTGGTATGAACATATAAAAACTCCAATTTGTATTGTTAATCCTTTATCCGATAGAGTTGTAAATCCAAAGAAAACACAAGAAATGGCAAAAAATCTTCAAAATTGTATAATCTACAACATTAAGAATTGTGAGCATGAAATATTAATGGAAAAAGATACTTTAAGATCAGAGTTCTGGAAAATATTTGATGATTTCATAAAAAAATAAATGTTAAACATTAATCAATAAAATCTTTAATTCTTGATTTTATTCAGCTGCATAATCTATATCTAGCTTCTGATCAATTTCATTAAAAAATTTAGATATTATTTGCTTTAAATTTAATGAAAACTCATCGAAGTGTTCATTTTTAGTAAAGTTTTTTTCATTCATATAAAGGCTTTTTTTGATCTCTAATTGAATACACTGAATATTTTCATCAGTCGAAGAGTAATTCTTTGTTATATAACCACCAGAGTATGGATCATTAATTGATACACTATAGCCATAAGACTCAATTACACGACTTAATATTTTTTGAGTGATATTCGAAGATGACTTACCAAAATTATTTCCAATAACAAAGTCAGCTAATTTGTTATTATAAGTTGTCTCAGATGGCATAGAGTGCATATCAATAATTAAAACTCTATTAAATTTTGTTGAAAGATTCTTAGCTGCAATTTTTAGAGAATTGTGCCAAGGTAAATAATAATTATTTATTCTATCTTTTACCTCCAACCAATCGAGCTTCTCGTCATATATTTGATTTCCAGATGCATCTTTTGTTGCAAATAACCCTATTCCAGCCCTTACCTTATCAGATAAGACAATTTCAATATCTGAAGGTAAATTTTTTATTATTTTTGAGTCGATTTCGTTTATGTTTCTGTTTAAATCAATTACAACTCTTGAAATATTGCTTTGTAAAACTGTAAAACCACATTTATCCAGACTACTTGAAAATTCATTAACATACATATCCTGCATTGAATCAAAGCTATATATATCGTTGTTCCTTTTAGCTAGTAAATTTTTCTCAAGCAAAGTCCCTGAATGTGGTGAAGATATAATTAGAGGTTTTTCGAATTCTTTATTTGGTTTCAAAAATGTAAAAAATTTAGCTTTATCGGATATTAAATTATTCATTATATGTACAGTAACAGATTACATCATTATAATAAATTTTTTTTGGGCGCGTAGCTCAGCGGGAGAGCACTACGGTGACATCGTAGGGGTCGCTGGTTCAAACCCAGCCGCGCCCACCACCAACATTAATTATTAATCAAAATGTTTAAGAAAAATGCTTGGTAATTTTATATAAGGGAACTCTTTCTTAATTTTTTTATAGAGTTTTTCGGCCTCTTTCATTTGATCAAGCTCAATATGGCAAGTAATAATATTTACTGCTAATCTATGTTTATCAGAGTCAATATCATAAGCTTTTTGGTAGTTTTTTAAAGCCACATCAAATTTTCCCTTGTGAACATTACACAAAGCCAAATATTCCCAGCCATAGGATATATCAGGATATGATTTTGAAAAATGTTTTGATTTTGCTTCTAACAATTTATAATTTTTCAAATTATGAAGGTTTTTTATTTCTAAAGCTTCAAACTGATGAGGTTCAATTTTAGTATTTTTTTTGAAATATTCTTTATTTTCATCACCCTTATTTTTTCTTTCGATAAATTTAGTTTTTAATGCAAAACTTGAACTATTTAACAGATCATTTATTCTTCTAGAAATTTCTTTTTCAATTTGTGCTACATAAGTTTTGCTGAGGCCATTTTTAAGAGCTTGAACAACCACCATTTCTGCCTCATCAATTTTATTATCTTTTAAAAATGCTTGTGCAAGAATAACCCAGTTTTCTCTATCTTCTGGGTTTTTTTCTAAAGCTTTACTTGCAAATTTCCATGCATTTTTTTGATCGTTTTCATTTATCAAAATTAAAGCAATAAATTTATTTACTAAAGGATTTTCCTTATCAGTTTTATGTTTATTAAAGAAGATTTCTTTTGATTTAATATAATCACCCTCTTTAAAATACTTTATTCCTTCTTCAATATCTTTATCAGTCATTATTAATTCTCAAGAGTTAACTAACTAATCTTTTTAATTCTTCAAGATTTCGTTCATAACCTTTCCATCTATTAATCGATGAAGTGTATAGTTTTTCTTTCACTTGAAGAGCACTAGATGTAAGAACATATCTTCTAGTTTTATGAAATTCTAAACATTCTTTTTCAAAGTCTAAATCACAAAACTCTAGTATTTCCCTCACATTTTTTTCTAATTTATCAACAACATTTTCATATTTTATATTTAGAATATGACCAGGAATTACATCATTCCAATGCCTCATCATATCTTTATATAAATTATAATAATTGCCTAGATCCTTTAAAGAATACGCATAAGCATGATGTCCAACAAACTTAAGTGTATAAATTGATAAACAAGTATCTAAGGGATTTCTATCTATATGAATTATTTTAGCTTTTGGTAAAATCATTTTTATAAAACCTATATATATAAAATTATAAACTTGTTTATCTACAATTCTTTTCGTATCTTTATTTGAAGAGTCTTTCGACAAAATGTTATTAATTCTTTTAACATACTCACCACCAAATTTTATTCTCTCATCAGATGTAAGATCTCCAATACTATCTACTGAATTATTTTCAAGAAACTTAAGACTTGTATTGGCAATATCTCTAATCTCATTTAACTCACCTGCTCCATAAACATTAGAATGGCTTGCAAGAATTTGTTCAATCATCGAAGTTCCTGATCTCGGCATGCCAACAACAAAAATAGGAGCTTTAGAGTCATTTCCTTTTATTTTTTGATTATTGAGGACATTTTTATTAAATGCTGATTTGATCTGACTAAATAATTTTTCTTCTATTTTTATATCATAATTAATATTTGATCTTTGAAGATCATTTGCTCGCTTAAAGAATTCAAAAGCTTTGTCGTAATCTTTTTCTTTGTCAAATAGAGAGCCCAAACCAAAACCTGACTCGATTTGAGCGTGTTTTAAAGATTGCGGTATTTCGTGAGTCGGTAAGTCTTTAATTTGCTCTTCAATAGAAATAAATCTATTTTCAAAATGCTTAGCAATTTTATGACTGCTTGTAATGCCCTTATTTATAACTAAATTCCTGAATGCCTCATCATCGTTAGGTGCTATTTTAAGAAGTTCAAATAATGTTTCAGCCGCTTTGTTTTTATCCCCAGATGTGAAATGTGCTACACTTAAGTTTCTATATGCCCTTAATAATGTAGGATCAAGTTGAATAGCTTTTTCATAAAATTCAACGGCTTTACCTGGTTCATTTTTTCCATAGTAGGTTAAACCCATATTATTATACGCTTCAGATGATTTATCATTTATTTTCAATGATTTATCTAGTAATTCCAAAGCTTGATCATATAAGCCTATACTTGTTAGTATGACAGATTTATTAATGTATGCATTATAATAGTTTTCATCAATCTTTATTGCCTTATCATAGTATCTTAGGGCTTCTTGACTTTCTTTTAAATTAGTAAAACAATTTCCAATATTGTTTAAGATTAGTGGATCATTAGGATTAATTTTTTCAGCTAATTGATAGTTTTGTAGCGCATCTTTGGCATGACCAATTTTTAATAATAGGTTTCCTAAGTCAACATAAAAAATTGTTTGCTGATTATCTAGATTAATAGCTTTCTTATACATATTTACAGATTGTTTTATGTCACCCTTAATACTGTAACATTTACCAAGCCTATGATAAATATGAGGTGAATTAGGGTCTATAGTAACGGCTTTTTCTAGAGCAGTAATCGCCTTATCATTGTCATTCATAGACATAAATATAGCACCTCGTAAATCATAAATTCGTGCTGAATTAGCCTCAATTTTTTCTGCCTCATCTAAACTTTTGAAAGCATCGCTATGTTTTCCTGATAATAATTGTGCAATTGATAGATTTGTTAGGATATTAAATGACTTAACTCCACTCAATAATGCAGCATTATAGTACTTTATAGAGTCTTCGTATTTTTGTTGATTATTTAAATAATTCGCATATTTATAATTTGCTTCCCAATAGATATTTTCAGAATTTATAGCGTTAATTAGGTTAGAATGAGACTCATTAATTTTTCCTTGTATTCGTAATATTTCAGATAAACAATAATAACTTCTCGAGACAGATTTATTTTGTTCTATATTTCCTTTAAGTAAGTCTATTGCTTCTTGATATTTTTCCTGTCCAATAAGATTATTTATGTTTTCAAATATTTGATTTTCTTTATCCATTATCAAATCTTAGCCTCATATTCTCTTAAAGATCTTATTAAAGGATCTAATTCTTTTAGAAAGTTATTTGATCTTTTAATTGATGAAGAATACATCTTCTGCCTCACCTGGTAAACACTCGCAGTTTTAACAGGCCTTTTATTGTCATAAAACGATAGACAATTTTTTTCAAAATTAAGTCCACAGTATTTAAGCATAGCTTTTGTCTCTTGCTCTATATCATTTACAAGATTTTCATATGATATCTCATAAATCAACTCAGGAAATATTTTATTCCAATGATTCATTAGGTCTTCATACAGTCGGTAATATTTTCCAAGATCCTCAAGATCATAAGTATAAGGGTGGTTTCCAGTAAATCGCACTGAATACATTGAAAAACATTGATCCAGTACATCTCTTTTTACATGGATAATTTTTGCGTTAGGAAAAATAGCATAAATATTATTAATATTCATAAAATTTGATAGGTTTTTATCAGTAAAAGTGCTGTCAGCCCCCATAAGATGATGAACTTTATTTAAATAATCATTTCTTATTCTTAATATTTCTTCCTTAGATAAGCGGCTAATGTCTATAGGAGATTCAATATTTTTATCTATTGTTTCTTGATGAATTATTTTTGAAAAGTAAGATATCTCTCCTAAACCCTGAACAAGTGAATGATTGGAAATTATCTGTTCAACTAAAGTTGAACCCGATCTTGGTAATCCAATTATAAAAATTGGCGAAATATCTTCCTTTTGAAAAGTTGCTATTTTATGATCATCTCGTTTTGATAATTTTTTAATAGCCTTAAATAATTCCTTTGTTAGCTTATAGTCAAATATTTCATTTTTCTTATATGCATCATTCGCCATTTTATAATATTTAAATGACTCTTCATAATTTTGGATTTGTTCATAGAAATTACCGAAAGCAAAACCCAGAGTTGAAACCGATTGATCATCAAGATAACCATTTTCAAGCCTATCTAAATAAAACTGAACTCTTTTATCATTCTTTGCAATATTATTATTTTTGATTAAAGAGTGAAAAGAGTCATAAAAGGAATTATTTTTTTCTAAACAAAGCGAGTAATATTTGTTGGCAGAATCAAAATCTTTTTGAGCATTTTTTAAATTACCAAGATTATGATAAGTGATATGCTCATTCGGGTTCAACTCTACTGCTTTTAAATAATTTTCTTCTGCTAATATATAATCATCCTCTTCATAATATGTTGCACCAAGATTCGTATAAAAAGCAGCATTTTTTGGTTCAATATTTATTGCTTTATTGTAGTTTATAATTGCTTCAGAATTATTATTTATTAATCTAAATAAAATACCCTTCTGATTATATATCGCAGCCATATCACCTATTTTTTCAATTAGGCCGTCAAAAAAGTTTATGCCCTCTTTTTCTTTTCTTAATTTAATAAATAAATTTGTTGGTAGTGAGTAAAGATTACTATCAGTTGAATATTTAACAATGAGTTCTTCATACTCTTTTAAAGCACTATTAAAGTCATTTAAACCTATGAGCGTTTCAATATAATTTTTATGAGCATCAAAATATTGGGGATTTAATTCAAGGGCTTTTAAGAGTTGCTCTTTTGCAGTAATAAAATCACTTAATATATTATTAATAACTCCAGCATTATTTAGGATCACCGGATTTAAACTATCTTCTGCCAAACACTCATCAGTTAGAAGTTTTGCTTCATCAATTTTTCGTAAATTAATTAGTGCTGATATTTTATTTATTTTATAATTAATATTATTGGGACTAGCTTTAACGGCTAAATTAGCACTTTTGAGGCTTTCATTAAATTTACCTAATTCTCTATATAAATTGCTTAAATTACTTAATGGTGACCCATCACTCGGGTTTATATCAAAAGACTTTTTATAATTTTCTATTGCTTCTTCATTTTTTTTTAAATTTTTTTTAACTAAACCTAAAAAGTTAAAACCTATTGCTTCATTTGTATCCAATTTAGTAGCCATTTCCAAATATTTCTCACTTTGTATGTAGTTTTTTTCCATATAGTAAGAAATTCCATGAAACAGATAGCCTTTTCCACTCTCGGGAAAGTCATTAATTATGTTTTGTGAATTTTTTTTTAATTCAGAATGATTACCCTCACTAAATAATTTAATTAAATCTACTATAAGCTCATTAGTGGGTTCATTTCTTGAATTCATTTTTCATAAATTAATTAAATTATAAATTTCTCAGCTCATCAAAATCAAGACCGATTTTCTTATCTCTTACATGAGTATAGCCTAATGTCCCGTTTATAGTGTATGAAATACTATCATCGTCAGGCGGAATGAACCTTGAGGCATGTGTCCAGTCTGTTGGCCAAATTATAGTCAAACCTTTAAAGTGATTTATTGAAGTGCCTTGGTAATAAAACTCAGTATTACCTTTTTCATTTTCTAAAGAATTCAAATAAGTCTTAAAACTGAACAAATCCATAGCATTCTCTGCTGATTTTCGATGGTAGTTATAATCATTAAACTCTTTTTTTGATTTTAAATATTTAACGATTGAAGCATTTCGAGAAACACCTATTTTATCTGTTTGAATTGTTGGCCAACTTTCACAATATGATAGGAAACATTTTTCTAAAGTAAGGAAATAATTTCGTATTGGATCATAGCTATCACTTTGTAGGTCTTCTAGCTTAACTTGCATCTGTTTTCCGTTAACCATTTCTTTATTATATTTTACGCTTTTATCAGCATGGTCATAAAATCCTACATCAGAATGAGACATTTCATTATCTTGAAAAAAGGCGATCATTTTATCACATATTTCGGAATTTTTAATTGACCACAAACCAATAAAACTTGGTTGATGGCTAGTTTCAACAGGAATAGACGTTAGATCTTTTACCATATTATTTTTCTCTAAAAGCTCTTGATTGAAGTTTTGTTACTGGAGAAAAAATATAGCCTAAAACTGTCCTCTTATCTCCAATAATGCTTGCTTGAATAATCATACCAGGTTGGATGGGTCCTCCAACCTTATCACTAAATTCTTTAAAATTAGCTGATAAAGTTGCAGTGTAAAATATCTCACCAGTAGTTTGATCAGTTCGAGTATTGGCAGATATTTTTTCTACTTTTCCTTCCATTCTTCCATATATACTTTGATCATAAGAGGTTACGGCAATAAATGCTTTCATATCTTTTTGAACAAAAGCAGAATCTTCAGGTAATACACGAGCTTCAACTATTAGATCTTCTTCATCAGGGACAACTTCTCCTAAAAGAGATCCAGACTCAACAAGTTGACCGATTGTAAAAATATTTACATTAGTTAAAGTTCCGTTAACTGGAGATTTTATGACAGCTTGTTCTGCTCTTAATCTGTGCCCAGGTAGTACCGCTTTTGTATTTGATAGAATTTCCTCAGCTTTTGATAGCTCTATTAGAATTTGATTTTTTCTTTTTAACAATTGTTGTTTACTCATAAGCAATGACATTTCTGACTCTGCTCCTTGACTAAATAAATCTTCAGACATAGAGAGTTGTCTCTCTGTTATTTCTAGTTCAGATTTATTTAAATTATAGATTTGAGTTTCAATTTGAACATAATCCGGTCTATTTTCTCTAACTTCTAAATCAAAGAATAACTCCTTATCAATGCCTGATTCTGCTTTTAACCTGCCAATCTTGGCTAATGTTGCGTAATATAAGTTTTCAGTTTTATCTCTTTCTGCGATTGTTTCTAAAGCATCTATAGAAAAAAGAGGATCTCCTTCTTTGACATAACTACCCTCTTCCACATAAATTTTTTCCAATTTTCCTGTTATTATTGATGTAATCAATTGAATTTTTGAATTTGGAGTTACTTGGCCGTTAGCCATGACGCTTCTATCAATTTTTGCTATCGATCCCCAAATTGCAAATGTAACAACAACAGCTATAATAAAAAAGTAAAGTGTATTAGCTTTGTTTATTGGTCTATCAATCTCGTCTTCCAAAGGGTCGATTAATCGATCATCTTGATCTATTAGTTCAAATTTTGCTGTAAAAAAATTTCTTGTAGAATTTAATAGATTTATAAAAAAATCACTCTGGAAAAAAACTACAATTTTATTTAATAAAACCTGAAACCTCTCTGTAATTTTTTTTAACATTCTTAGCCCTTACTTATTTGAGAAACTTCATTAACAGGTTGTATTTTTTTTAGGTATTCTTCTGCCGGCATATCAACCTGTATACCTTTGTCATTGATAATAATAACTCTAGTAGCTTTATTAATAAATGAAGCACGATGAGTGCAAAAGAAAACTGTCCTCCCATCAAAATAATCTTCTAAATTTTCAAGAATTCTACTTTCCGTATCCATATCCATCGCAGATGTTGGCTCATCTAAAACAAGAATATTGGGTTGGTTTATCAGTGCTCTTGCCCAACAAAGTGATTGCTGTTGTCCTCCAGAAAGCCCTTTACCTCCGTCAGTAAGTTTAAACTTATATGCGTCTGGTAACTTACCTACAAATTCATCAACAAGGGATAGTCTAGATGCAGCAAAAAAGTCTTCTTTTGCAATATCATCTGCATTTATCTTGATATTATCCTCTATAGTACCTTTGAAGAGTTGAACATTTTGTAAAATGACTCCTACATTACGTCTTAAATCATTTTGTCTAATGCTATTTACATCAATATTATCAATCATAACATAACCTTGATCTGCTTTATTTAAACCTAAAATAAGACTTATTAATGTTGATTTACCGCAACCTACTGGTCCCATTAGAGCAATTCTCTCTCCAGCTTTTATTTCTAAATCAAGATTTTCAAAAACCTTATCATTTGATCCAGGGTACCCAAAAGTAACATTCTTAAATGAAATATTACCATTTAGCTTCTCAACTTCTACTTGATCAGATTTTATTTCTTCTAATGAAATAACATTCATTAAACCATTTATTGTTGAGTATGATTTAAAAGCTTGATTAATACCTCCAAGTGTTTGACTAAATTGAGCAAGAGGAGCGAGAGTTCTACCAGAAAGAATAACACAAGCGATTAAAGCTCCTGTGGTTATTTGTTGCTCAGCAACTAAGTAAACACCCATAAAGACGATACCTAATGAACTAAACTGCATACCGGTGCTCGTGAAGTTTGAAGATGCAGCAGTTACCATTCGGGCTTTCAGGCCTGCCAAAGAATGAGCATTAACACTTTTATTCCAATCTCTTTTTAATCGTTTTCCGCCCGCAATGGCCTTAACAGTATCAATATTATTAAGTAACTCTACTAAAATTGAATATTTATCTAAGTTGGTATCATAATTAGTAACTGTAAATCTTTTTAAAAGAGGCTGAAAAAATAAACTAAAAAGAATAACCGTAATTACAATTCCAAGAGGAACAAAGCCAACCGGACCACCAATAGAGAAAATTACTCCAATAAAGAAAAGCATAAAAGGTAAATCAATAAATGTATTCAGTGAAGCTGAAGTAAACAAATTCTTAAGAGAATCAAATTCTCTTATAACACTAGTTAAAGCTCCTGCAGCCTGCCTTTTTTCGCTGCCTGTTGAGTCTCCCATATCCTGTTCAGTTAACTTTTGGAAAATTCTATCGCCTACTGAACGATCTATAGATGCACCTGCAATATCTATATAATAGGTCCTGAGCATTTTCATCGCGTAATCAAAAATAAATACAATAATTACACCGATAGCTAGAGCAATAAGTGAGTTTGTAGCAAAATTTGGTAGTATTTTATCATAAACAGTCATTATATAAAAAGCAGTAACTAGGGCAAAGATATTGATAAATACACTACCAATAGCTACCTGTATGTAGAGACCTTTATTTTTTATTATTGGGCCCCAAAACCAATGTTTTTTATAATCCTGCATATTTCCCTAACCTCGTGATATATATAATTATATAAATAAATATATCAAGACTGTATCTGATTTTAAAAATAATATGAATTTTTTGTTAAGGTTTAGCAGTTAATTATTTAAAGCTTTAGAAATAACAAAGTTTTGTAGGTTCTGAGAAATTAACTTAAGAGAGAGATTAACTTGAACATATTGAGCCTCTAGCAAATTAATATTTCTTTGTATCTGGTTTATCTGAAATAAAAGATCTATGAACGAAACACCGACAAACTGTGCTGAAGTAAGTTGAGCTTGCAAAACATTGGCTTGATTATTTAGGTCATCTAAGGCCTGGTATTGATCATTTAATTGTTTATATATTGATGAGATATTTGATAATAAACTAAGCTTTTCAACTTCATCAATTCTTCTTTGATAATCCATACGATACTTGACAGAATTTACTGTCGATCTTTTTGCGCTTACCTTTTTGCGATTTGCTCCAAAATCTAGAAATTGCCAACTTGCTTGTAAGCCGCCCTTTACATCATACTCATCCTCTTCTTCAGAACTTCCATCAACATCATATAAAGTACCTGTGACAGTAAGAGCAATACTCGGAAGCCCATCTCCTTTACTTTTTAAAAGGTCTGCCTTAGCAGACTCAAGTTCATATTTTGCCGTCTCTAAATCATAGCTAATATTGTCAGAATCATAACCGTCAAAATCAAAATCTTTATAACTAGTTGCTTCACCATTTGGGTTTATACTAATATCGAAAAATCTTCTAAAAGCGGCCTCATAAGAAAACAACTCATTTTCGGATCTATTATATAGTAACTGAATTTCACTTAATTTTACTTTTATTTGTGAATATACGCTTAAATCGGTCAATCCAGCATTGAATCTTTTCTCCTCTAAATCAACAATTCTCTTTGCTCTATTAAGTGTATCATTAACTTGGGCTTTAAATTTTAATGCTGCATTATAATTTATATATGCGATAGTTGATTCAATGATGGTTTCACTAAAACGCTTATTAGCTTGAAGAACCTGACCAGATAATCTTGCTCTGTTACGATTAATATCAGACTGTATTCTAAATCCGGTAAATATTGGTTGGACCATTTGAACTCTTAGATCAAGCCCATCATCCTCAAATTTTCTTAAAGAGTTTCTATCACTAATTTTTCTATCCAACATTAATGCATTAACAATTGACGCATTGAATACAGGAAGTCTAGCACGACGAGCTGCGCTTAAATCTGCTTCTATTGACTCCACATCTATTCTACCAGATATAACATTAGGTTCCTTAGAAGAAACATCCAAGGCCAGGCTAAATATTTCTTCTAGTGGCTTTGATTCAAGAGTTTTTGAATTTAAAAATAATGCAAAAAAAGCAATTACTAGAAAAAAAAGTTTATTTTGATTTCTCGTCAACATCAGCTAATGAAGCCTTTTTTCCAGAACCTTTTTCTTTTTTTTCTTTATCGCTTCCATTTGAGCTTTCTGATGCTTGTGCACTTTCGGCATCTAATTGTTCGTTTAATCCTTTTACACCCTCAACTAGAGCATTAACAAAATTATTAATATTTGAAGCAGGAATAAACAAATCTTCTGTATTTGTTTCTCCTTTAGCATCAATCCTAGCTACTTGTATTCTTAAGACATTATTGGATAATGTCATACCTGAAATACCATCAATAAACATAACTTCCTCCTGATATATGTTTTATATATATAGGTGTTCGTTTTGAGATTACAATATTAAAAATGAATAAAATTTCAAGAAACACTAGTTTTAAACTCAAACCAACCAGTTATTATATATTTTTCATTGGACTCGACAATTTCTCCACAATGGGCATGAGTCCATTCTGAGGGCCAAATTAAAGTCCTACCTTTTTCAGGTTTAATTCTTACATCGAAATGAGGAAAAAAAGTAGATCCTCCTTCCTCTACATCATTTAGATAAGTCATCCATGCAAATACTCTATCCATATTAAAAACGCCCATCCTTTCTGAATGAACGCCCATAAAATGTCCTCCCTTTTCATATTTTTGAATGTTAAACGCACCCATATCTAATTTGAAATTTGATAATACTTTATATTTTTCAAAATATTTTAAGAGCATAATATTTAAAGTATCAATGTATTCATTCAAAAACTTATACTCTTCAATTTGCAAGTCATTTGGTCTAATTGTTATATCAATTGAGCTTTTTACATTATTGCTATTAGCTCTATAAGCTCTACCTTTTTGTTGAAGTTGTTGGTTGTTATCAAAAAAGTTTATTATTTTATCAGTCAAAATATCATCTGCAATCTTCCAGCTACCAATAAAGTTATCGTGAATTTTAGATTTAACCGCCCCCTCATCAATTATAGAGTTATTATCTTCAATTTTAATATTGGTATTAAGATCAATTTTTTTTATAAATTTTGATGCCTTTTCAAAATTGAGATTCTCTTTATACGCCATTCCTAAAGCAAAACAGAAATTATCATCTTTTTCTTTTTGAGAATCTAACTTTAATACTTCTTCATAATGTTTTATTGCATTTTTTCTATCCTCAATAAACATAAATGCATCGCCTATTTTATTATGTGCATTTATATTCTTTGGGTTTATTTTTAATGAAGACTTATAGCTTTCAATAGCTTCGTCATATAGTGCCTTATCTAATAATATATTTCCAACATTTAAATGAAGAATTTCTTTTGATGATTCATGTATATCTTTAAACTCGAGGCATTTGTTAAATACAGTTAGCGCCTCATCTTTTTTATTTTGTCTGTCAAGTAAAGCACCTAAATTAATGTAAGGCTCAAAATATCTTGGATAATTGTCAATAAGTTTAGTTAGTATTTTTTCAGGCTCATCAAATTGATTTTGCGAAATCAAACAGACAGACAGAATGTTTAATATTATTGGATTATTTGGATAATCCGAAAGTAAAGCTCTGGCTTTATTTTCAGTTACCAACATATCACCATTAGAATATAGGCTTATAAGCTTATCTAATATTTCTTGCGGTAATTCTTTTTCAGAAATGACTATCTCCTATAGCAGATTATTATTGGACTATTTCAAACCAGCCATTAATAATGTATTTATTTCCTGAATTAACTTCCTCAGCGTAATGCGCATGTGTCCAATCAGAAGGCCAAATTAAAGTTCTTCCTTTTTTTGGTTTGAAGTTTATATCAAAATGCGGAAAAAATGTTTTTCCTCCATCATCAACATCATTTAAATAAGTCATCCAAGCAAACATTCTATGCATACAATCACTACCAGTTCTTTCAGAGTGTACATTTTTAAAATGACCACCTGGACCATATTTTTGAATATTTAAATTACCTACATAAACTTTAATTTTTGGTAACAGATGATAGTCTTTTTTATAGTTATTATACATAAGGTTTAATATTTCTGAATACTTAGTAAATATTTGGAAATTATCATCTGATAAATAAGAAGGTAATATTGACATATCGATTGAATTTTTGTGCTCATCTTTAATTTTACCATAAACTCTTCCTTTAGCTTGCATCTGTGGGTTTTTTTCAAAAAAATTAACTATATCATCCATTAATTTTAAATCATCAATATCCCAGCAGCCGATAAATGTATTATCAGCTTTTTTATGAACATCTATTTTATGAAATGATTGTTCAGCATTTTGTTCATATGCAGAATTATCAATAGTTCCTGGCCCAAGTTTAACATAATAATCAGCCTTACCGTAATCACCATTTGAACGATAAACTTGAGCTATTTCCATACAAATCTCTGAAAAAAGAAATCTGTAAGGATGTTCATTATTTATTTTATCAAGGGCCTTTTTATAATAGTCCAGGCATTCGTCAAACTTTTTTAGAGCCCTACAACATGAACCAAGATTTTTAAGAGTTTCAAAGGAATTTGGCTCAATTACTAATGCTTTATTTAAATATTCGTAAGCATTTATATAATCTGCCTTTTCAATTAATATTGTACCAAGATTGTGAAAAATAGTTTGCTTATTTTCATCATTAATATTTTCCATATCAAGAACAGTATTATAAAGATTACTAGCATCATCATATTTTTTCATTTTTTGATAAACTGTGCCTAAATTAATAAAACCATCAATATAATTAGGAAATTTATCAATTAAGGTTTTATAATTATTTTCAGCCTCAATTAAATCATTCTTATTAATAAGAGCTGCTCCTAAAAGATTATAAAGCATAGGATTATCAATAGTTTTTAATTCAATTTTTATATCATTGATTAAATTGTCATACTCTTGATTTTCATAAAGCTTTATAAAGCCCTTGATTTTATCTTCTTTTATTAAATTATTCATATCACAACAAATTTAATTAAATTTAAATTTATATCTTAAAATTACACAATTACTTGTTATATAGAAAAAAAAGGCAAAAAAAAAGGGGTCTAAAAGACCCCTTTAATTTATATTTTAGATTTAATTAAGCAACAAACTCGAAGTCAGCAGCAACGAAGTCACCTGCAGCAATCGATGTTATACCTGAAATCTTAACTAAGTTAACGATTGTTAGGTCATTTGCTTCAAAATCAGTATCAGCAGCTGTTTCAGTTGTCGCAACTGCAGCAGCTAAATAAGCGTCAGTACCATCTGAGTATAGTGTCATAATTGTGTCACCTACATCAGAAGCAGCAGCATTGATTGTAAGAACTCTGTTACCTGAAGCCTCAAATGCAGTCTCAAGGGTAGCAGCAGTAAATGTAGCACCTACAACAACAATTAAGTCATTAGCAGCAGAACTAATAGTTGTAGCCCCACTTGCTTCAACGACAGTCATTGTTCCTGCAGCGGCAGCGGCGGCAGAACCGTCATTCATAACAGCTGTTACACTAGATACAAGAGCACTTGCTGTCTGTACATCGCTAATATCAACGATGATTGTGTCAGTAGCGCCACCTTTAGTGAAGTTGTACACTGTATCAACACTTGCACCGTTGGTATCGTTGTAGATAATTCTATCATCACCAAGACCACCGTAAATCGCATCAGAAACAAATGTACCTTCAAGGATATATGTACCTGCAGTTGATGAACCAGCTGTAATATTCGCACCAAATCCACCAGTATAATCGGTTAGGTCAACATTTTCAAAACCAGTTACTGTACCTGATGTTGCAGCACCATCAAAACTTGTGATTTGATCATCAGTTTTAGATAGGTCTACTGTAATACCAGAGATAATAGCGTAGTAATTAACATCAAGGCTATCAACACCTGTTTGTGCAGATATTGTATCACCTTCATGTTCCATCTGAATAGTATCAACACCAAGTGAACCTGTGATAGTCATAGCGACTGAAGCACGATCAGTTAGTGAGAATGTACCAGCAAATGTACCAGCATTAACAGTAGTTGTACCAGTTGATGTTGTTGAAAGTGTTAGAGTTGCAGCTGAAGATGCAGTTGCAAGATAACCATTCACATTAACAGTTGTTTTACTACCTGTTGTTGGCGTTACATTTGTTATTACCAGGTTATGAGATTCAGCATCAGCACCAACTGTAATATTAAGCGTTTCCGCACCAGCTGATGTAATTGATGTTGTACCTGCAGCAGCATTAGTATCTAACAAGAATAAGTTAGTAGTATCATCAGATCCCGTAGCAGATGCATGAGTCACAGTTAGTGTTGAAGTATTACTTGCATCAGCACTAAATCCTTGTGATGTACCAGATGCAAAACCAAGATAAACTGTTCCATGATCATCTGGATCATAATTGCTAACTGTAACAGTATTTGCAGCACCAGTTCCTGTTAGAAGATAAATGTTAGAAACATTATCAGCTTTAGAAAGGTTCAATGTTGTGCTTTCACCACTTGTATTTCCAGTATCATGAGTATACTTAAGATATTCAACATCCTGAACATTAAGAATAAATTCTTTACCATCTGTGGTTGAACCAAATGTTACTGTATCTTTTGAACTTGCTCCACCAACAATCTGAGTTGTATCAACAAGATCATCATCAGCAAATGTTAGCGCATTAATTCTACCTTCAAACGCAGAAGCATCAATTTTTGTTAATGTCTGTGTTGTAATGGCTTGTGTAGCACCTAAGCTGAATGTTGATAATGAGTTACCACCTTTAATAGTTAAGGTTTTAGCATCAGTATCGTTAGTAAATGTAGCAGCGCCCTGTGTTAATGTACCAGTAGCTGAAGCTCCAATTGTAACCTCAATATTTTCAACATTATTGATTGAGGCCACGTTAGCAGCACCAGTATATGATAACTTAACTGTGTCAGTACCTGCACCACCATTAACCACATGAGTTGCAGTTCCACCGGCTACTGTTAGATCAATAGTGTCGTTTTTCGATCCACCAGTAATAGTTTGAACTGCTACACCTTGTGCGGTTACTGTTGTTGGTGTAGCTGCGTTAGCTGAAACTGTAAGTGTACCCTTATGAGCAGCAGCATTAACAGTTGCAGTATTAACATGAAGTGTTTTGTTACCACCATTTGTTAAATCAAGATCCTCTGTATATGCAGAATCACCACCATTAACAACAAGTGTTGCGGCTTTAACCGTTGAAACATCAAGTTCTGCGTTGTTACCAGCAGCATCAACTAAGTCTGATGATGCAGTAATTGTTACTTGCTCAACTGCAGCATTTGTTACAAGTTTAGCGTCAACATCATCATCTGTTCCTGTATCACCAAGTAAGAATGTAATGTTATCTGCAGTTCCTGTTTCATCAGCAAGAGAAGCAGTTAGAGTGCCTTTGAATATATCATTGGCAGCTGCAGCAGCATTACCCACACCGACAGTTAAACCAGCTGGAAGATCCTTAAGCGTTAAGGCAACAGCGTTTGAACTACCAACGTTGATAGCTGAAGCATCTGTTATACTTGCAGCACTAACTGAAGAAGCAGCTGTAATAGTAGTAAGATCAATATTCTCAACACCACTTATATTTAAATTACCAGTTCCTGTAACAGTTGATAGACCAGCAATGGTTGCAGTAACTCTATCAGCTGTTGTAGCAGTTCTGTTTCCACCATCAGTAACTGAGTCAGCACTTGTTAGTGAAGAACCGAAGGCAAGCACATCGTTACCTGATCCTAGTGTTACAGCAACAGCGCCAGTAGCTAGCGTTGTTGTTGTGTCATAAGTCATACCAGACATATCTAATGTAGCAAGCTTTGTAGCTTCAGAACCAACAGTCATAATTAACTTATCGTTACCAGAAGCAGTAATTTTAGTTAAAGCAGTATCAGCAGATATATCTGTAATTGTGTTACCTTCTGTTGATTTTAGTTGCTCATTACCTAATGTTAAAACAACATCAGAAACAATATTAAGTGTTTCAATTGATGCGATTGATAAATCATCAATACCATTATCAGCAAGAGCAGCTGCAGCGTCTTGACCAAATAATGTAAGTGTCAGTGAGTCATCAGATCCGGACGCATCTTTAAAACCAAGTGTAACTGTACCTGGCTCTGAAGCGTTGTTCTGAATAATACCAACTGAGTCACCAGCTTTAAGATCAGAAGCAGTTAATGCTTGAGCATCTGTGTCATTTTCAACGAAATTAATTGTAGATAGCGTTGTTGTATCCATTTTTGTTACAGTAGTACCACCACCACTTGTTCCTTCAACTTGAAGAACTTCAGTGTTAGTTATTGTACCTAATGCATTTAATGCAAATGAAGCAGCGCCATTTACTTTTAAAGTATCTGTACCATCACCACCATCAACAGAGTCGTATTTAGCGAAACCGCTTGTAAAGTCGATGGAGTCATTTCCTGTACCACCAACAAATGTAACGTTTTCACCAGCTGTTGCGGCAAGAGCAACACCACCAGTACTATTAGCTGCACTAATTGTACCAGTTGTTAATGCTCCACTAGCAGTTCCAGCAAAATCAATTGCAGTAGTCACTGTCAGTTTATGATCACCTGATATATGGAATTCTGTTAATGTTGAATTACCACCTGAAGCATCAAGAGCTTTAATAAAGCTAGCTTTAGAAGCTGCGCCACCACTTGTTGACACAAATAGTTTCTCAATACCGTCAGTTGTTCCTGTAGCACCTTGAAGTGTAATTTCAGAAGAAGCTCCTGATTTTGCAAGATCAAGATTTACAGATGTACCTGTTCCAAAAAGAGCTAATAGATCAAAAGTAACAGTAGTATCTTTACCATTTGTTACTCTATCAAGATTGACATCAACTACATTTGGAAGACCTGAAACAGTCAAGTCAAAAGTACTTCTATCGTTAGTTAGAGTTTCAACTCCTGCTTGCTGAAGAAGATCTGCAGTTCTATTTGCGCCAGAAGCTCTAATTGACATTGTCTCAACATTACTGATTGTTGTATCACCTGAGTAGTTACCATCAGATAAATTCAGGGAAACTGTATCTGATCCGTCACCACCATCAATAACGTCATATGAATTCATTGTAAGTGTTGTGCCTGAACCGATCACACCAATATATGTGTCATTACCAGCACCACCTGTTAGCTCATCATAACCAGTAGTTAATACTGTTGTTGAACCTGCGCCAACTCCTGAACCAATACTTGCACCAGCAACTGATACATTAGCTGTACCTGCAACTAGAGTTGATCCAGTTGGAAGCGATGCAACACCCATAGCTGAAGCAAAACCAGAATAAGTTTGGTCAGTTCCAGTCGTTCCTGAAGTGTCATTACCACCAACTTCAAATGTAAAGTTGTCAGCACCATTAACTGTTACGACAGCGCCATTTGAAAGTGTTAACTCAACAGCATCAGCAGCAAATCTTGATGATGCAATTGATAAACCATCAACTAATTGAATTCTGTTTGCGCCAGCAGTATCCACGATACTGATTTTTGCGTTAGCAGCAATTGCTGATGATAAGATGTAAACGTCGTCACCTGATAAACCTCTGTAGGTTACGTCGTCATTTGTAGGAACGAGAATATCGTTACCTGTTGTTGCGTTTGATATTGTAGCCATTTTTTATACTCCCTGAAGTATTAGCTTTTAAAAAAAAACAAATCAATAAAAGTGATTCGCCTAAACATAACTATTTTTAACAAAAAAATCATCTTTTATTTCTAATTGCAACAAAAAAAATAATTTTTCTGTTACAATCTGTTACATTTATAAACACCTTAGAAAGAAATAGCAATAGCTTAATTAAGGTATTTTTAAGGCAATTTTTCTGTAAGTAGTTAATCCCTCCTTAATAAATCAATGATATATTCATTTATTATTAAAAAACCCTATAAAACCCTACACATCCGCCGTAACAGCTGATGCTGCAGGTACATTTGAATCTGATAAAATCTCTAAAACAATTGTTGCAAATTCAGCATCCGCATATCCATCTATTGTTAGTGATCCGCTTGATCCGCTTGAATTTGGTGCAAAAAAGATAGTTGTCGTATTATCAAAACTTGCTTGACTAATGTCTTCACCATCAAGAGCTTTAAACTCATCTAATGTTAGATTATTTCCTCCAACATTAACAAGGACTATTTTATCATTATCAGCATCAAAGCCAGTAATTTTGATATCAAAGTTTCCTTCTTTTGAGAGTGGACTGTTGTCTGTAACTTCGAACTCATATCTAAATTCGTCAGCAGCATCTGTTGCAGCAATTTCTCCAGCTGCATCAAGTGATATCTCTATAATATTAGTAGACGCTGATGAGCTCTCTTCTGAAGAAGTACTTTCTTCTGTTGTAGTGCTCTCTTCTGTTGTAGTGCTTTCTTCAGTTGTAGTACTTTCTTCTGTTGTAGTGCTTTCTTCAGTTGTAGTGCTTTCTTCTGTTGTAGTGCTTTCTTCTGAAGAAGTTGTCTCACTAGTTGTAACAGTTGCATCTAATGTTGAAATAGGAACAACAACTGTGTCTGAAAGATCTCCATCAAGAACCCCGGCTAGAGTGATAGATGTAGAACTGCCATTTGAATCTGGAGCAAAGTAAATTACTGTCTCATTACTAAAAGTTGATTGACTTACATCAATACCCGAGGCAGTTAAAAACTGACCTTCTGAATAACCCGCTGGTGTATCAACAGCAAGAATGACTAATCTATCGTTAGCTTGATCAAAACCAGTAATAGTTAATGGCCCATCACTACCAACAAATGTACCACCTGAATATGTAGCATCAAAAATAAAGTTCTCAGCATCAGAAGTTGCTGTTACATCATCAGTTCCAAGCTCAACATTCGTTCCTGTAGATAAATCTATTGTAGTAGTAACAGTAACTGAACCTGAACTTATTTCCAAACTTACTGAGGAAAGGTCACCGTCATTAACACCATTAATCGTAATTGAATTAGATGTTCCATCTGAATCAGGAGCGAAATATATTGTTGTAGTGTTATCAAAACTTGATGCAACAATATCAACATTAGCTGCTGTTAATAGTGAATTCTTTGTGAAACCTGCAGGAATAGATTCAGCTTTAATTACAATCTTATCATAACTCGTATTAAATCCATCAATTGTTACATTTCCATCTAGAGCAACAGGTGAGCCGTCAACAAATTTAACTGTATACTCAAAAGTATCATTAGCTGATGTTGCTTCAACTGTGCCACTGGATAAATCAACAGCATCTGTACTTGTTGAACCGCCATCAGTAACAGTTGTGTCAGCTGTTCCTTCCTCAGAACTTATTGTTACTTCTGAAAGATCTCCATCAGTGATGCCTTCTATAGTTAATGTTGAAGATGCCCCATTTGCATCAGGTGAAAAATAAATAACAGTATTATTATCGATAACAGAAGACACTATATCGATGCCAGATGATCCTACCAAGGTAGCACTATCAAAACTTGCAGGCGCTGTTGATCCTCTAAACACAATAGTATCATTTGCAGGATCAAAACCTGTTATCGTTGAGTTACCATCAAGACCAATAACGCTTGACCCACTGAAGTCAACATCATATACGAAAACATCAGCTGCATCAGTAGCAGCAACACTTTTGTTATTTAATTGAAGTCTAGAGTCAGTTGCTCCGCCACCGGAATCTCCGCCACCGGAATCTCCGCCACCGGAATCTCCGCCACCAGTATCACCACCAGACGAACCTGAACCTGAACCGGAGTCAGGAGTAGGACTTACAGCTCCGTATCCGCCTCCGCCTCCGCCTCCGCCGCAAGCGGCTAGGACTAACGGTAATGTTATAGCTGAAAAAATACCAAACTGTCTTTTTAGTTTACTGGAAGGAGTAAACAAATTTTTGTAATCCTCTAAAGTCAAATCATTATTATTTTCGGCTGTTGATGATGGTTGAAAACCTTTTGTTCTAATGTCCATATTTCACTCCGGCTAGTTGACGTCTAAACTCTTCAAAACTTTTTATCACGAAACGAATCGTATTAATACACTTTTTTTATGTGTAAACAAATAAAAGTGCAAGCTTAATGTTAACAATGCTCAAACATCTTGTCTATAAAATTGTAACATAATGTAACAAACTTATATTTTTGATTCAAGTTAAGAATTAGAAGTTTTTTCAGAAATGAAATCCAGCAACAAATTTTCGCTATCTTCAATAGATAAATTTTTTGTATCAATTTGCAAATCGGGATCCATCGGCACTTCGTATGGCGAGTCTATTCCTGTAAAATCTTTTATTTCCCCTGACCTGGCTTTTTTATAAAGACCCTTTGGATCTCTTTTCTCACATGTTTCAATGTCACAAGAAAGATAAATTTCGTAAGAATTCTCAGAATAAGCATTTAGAGCATTACTTCTGTCTTTAGCAAAAGGAGATATAAATGAAGTGACAACAACAAAACCAGCCTTTGCAAATAAAGCCGCTACCTCGCCTATCCTTCTGATGTTCTCCTCTCTGTCTTTTTCAGAAAATCCAAGGTTTGAATTTAGTCCATCCCTTACATTATCACCATCGAGCATATATATATTGTATCCTTTATCAAAAAGCTTTCTTTCAATATGTTGCGCTAATGTGGTTTTTCCAGATCCTGATAGACCTGTTAACCAAATCACAGCCCCTTTGTGACCAAATCTTTTTTGCCTTTCAGTTTGACTTACTTCATGCTCAACAGGTGTTAAATTCATGGATTTTCTTACTTTTGTAGCAGAAATATCTTCAATTTCTTTCTCGAAAGAAATTTTTTCAACCTTATAACCAACATCCCGACCATAAATCACATTGGTAATATTTGGTAATTCGACAACAGAATATTTACCTTTATATTCCTCACCTAAATCATCATCGATAAATTTTTTAACTTCATCAAAAGAAAAAGGGTTACTTCCATCTGTGTTATGTGTTGCTCTTACACCAATCGCAACTTGTTCGGCTCTTTCTAGAGCAGCTTTAAAAAGCTCTCTATGGCCCTTATGCCAAGGTTGCCATCTACCAATAATTAACGCTGTTTTGAGGTTATCTCGATTTGCCATTTTTATCCCTACTTCATAGAAAAAGTAATTATTTTTTGTTTCCACATCTTATGTAGAATTTGTTTTAGTTCATTAATATCAAAAGTCATACCTAAATTATTACTTTTTGAAAATTCATTACATTTTTTTTCATTAAAAATTTTTTATTAATTATTAGTTTTTTAGAATATAAAAGGTAAGACTTAAAGAAGTTATTATAGGTTTCAATATGTTTAATCAACATCCAAAAGGTTTGTATACTCTATTTTTTACCGAAATGTGGGAAAGAATGTCTTATTATGGCATGAGAGGAATCTTAGTGCTTTTTATGACAGCATCAATTCTTGAGGGTGGATTACAGTTTGATAATGTCTCAGCAAGTGCCATATATGGAATTTATTCTGCTTGTGTTTATCTCGTAGCACTTCTTGGTGGATGGTTAGCAGATAGACACATAGGCCAGCAAAAAGCCATATTGTATGGAGGCATGGTTATAATGCTTGGTCATTTTCTTCTAGCATTTACTAATCTCCAAACATTTTACTTAGGATTAATTTTTGTTGTTCTTGGAACTGGTCTTTTGAAACCAAATATATCCGCAATAGTAGGTGGGTTATATGACAATGATATAAACAAAAAAGAGTCAGGTTTCACAATTTTTTATATGGCAATTAATATAGGAAGTGTCCTTGGTTTTTTCATCTGTGGTTATCTTGGAGAAAATGTTGGTTGGCATTATGGATTTGGAGCAGCTGGTATTGGAATGGCCTTTGGATTAATCCAATTTATCTTAACAAAAAGAAATCTTGGTTCGATAGGGGTAGAGCCATCCATCGAACTAAATAATGAAACTAAAAAAAAGGAGCTGAGAATATTTAATAGCTTTATGTTGATTTTCATTTTAATAATTTTATTTGGTTTATTCGGTTATGTTTCATTTGATCCAATTCCTATTGCAAATATTCTTACAGTAGTAATTTTACTCATAGCGATTATGTATTTTTTATATCTCTTCTTATTTGGAAATCTGAGTGAAGAAGAAAGAAAAAAAATTATCCTAATTGTAGTCTTATTTTTTGGTGCTGCTTTTTTCTGGTCAGGATTTGATCAAGCAGGTAGCTCTTTTAATATTTTTGCTAAAGAATACACAGATAGAATAATCTTAGGATGGGAATATCCAGCTAGTTGGTTGCAAGTATTAAACCCAGTTCTTGTGGTTATTTTATCCCCTTTTATGGCTTACATGTGGTTATTCCTTGGCAAAAGAATGCTTGATCCATCTCTGCCATTTAAATTTGGATTAGGATTAATTTTCATGGCAATAGGGTTCCTATTTATTGCTACTGGTGCCACTGTTGCTATGCAAGAAGGAATGGCTGGCGCAAAATGGTTATTGCTTACCTACTTATTTCATACAATAGGCGAGCTTACACTCAGTCCAATTGGACTTGCTGCAATATCAAATTTATCGCCAAAGAGATTTGTTGGCCAAATGATGGGTATTTGGTTTTTAGCCTCTTCACTTGGTGCTATTATCGCTGGCCTTTTATCGGGCCAAGCTACTTATAGCGGTATAAACTCAATGCCTGATCTCTTTAATAAAATTGCAATTACATCATCTATTATCGGTTTAGTTCTTATTCTTATTTCTAAACCTTTAAATAATTGGGTTTTTAAAAAGTAGTTACTATGAGCTGGAAAAAGGATATTGAAGAATTAAAAAAGAGAGAGAAGCTAGCCGAGGAAATGGGTGGTAAAGAAAAGCTTAAACGCCAGAAAGATAATAAAAGGTTAAATGTAAGACAAAGAATAAATCTTCTTTTTGATAAGAACTCATTTCATGAAATAGGTAAAATTGCTGGAAAAGCAAAATATGATGATAACGGAAATCTAAAGAATTTTACACCAGCAAATTTTGTTATGGGGTTGGGTAAAGTAGATGGAAGAAATGTGGTAGTAGGAGGTGATGATTTTACTGTTAGGGGCGGAGCTGCTGATGCATCAATTGCCCAAAAACAAATTATGGCTGAACAACTTGCTAATGAGTATAGACTTCCTATTGTGAGATTAATTGAAGGAACCGGCGGAGGCGGGTCAGTTAAATCATTGGATATAGATGCCAGAACTTACATTCCTGGTAACCCAGGTTGGAATTGGGTAGTTGAAAATCTCTCAACGGTACCTGTTATATCACTTGCACTTGGTCCAGTTGCTGGTCTTGGAGCGGCTAGAGCTGTTACAAGTCATTTTTCCATAATGGTAGAAAAAATTTCACAAATGTTTGTTGCTGGCCCGCCTGTTGTCAAAAGGGTTGGAGAGGATTTAACTAAGGAAGAATTAGGTGGTTCAGAAATTCACTCTAAAAATGGGGCTATTGATATTGTTGTAAATTCTGAAAAAGAAGCTATTGAAACAGCTAAGTCAATACTTTCTTATCTGCCTTCTTCGGTTTATGACTTGCCTACAAGAGGCAAAAATAAAGATGACTCAAAAAGAAAAGATGAGTGGTTAATTGACGCCATACCCAGAGATAGAAGGAAAGTTTACAAATCAAGAAAAATTATTGAAACAATATTTGATAAATTATCTTTTTTAGAATTTGGAAAAAACTCTGGTAGATCTGTTATTGCAGGTCTCGCTAGATTAGATGGTTGGCCTGTTGGAGTACTTGCAAGTGACCCATATTTTTATGGGGGAGGATGGACAGCTGACGCATCAAATAAGGTAACAAGATTTGTAGACATTGCTGAAACTTTTCATCTTCCAGTTGTTCATTTAGTTGATAATCCAGGGTTCGTTATTGGGCTAGAGGCAGAAAAACAGGCTACAATAAGGCATGGCTCAAGAGCTTTAACAGCTGTCTATCAAGCAACAGTTCCTTGGTGCTCTGTAATTTTACGAAAGGTATTCGGTGTTGCTGGAGCAGCTCATATGAATGCATCAAGAGTTCATTATAGATTTGCATGGCCATCAGGTGATTGGGGTTCCTTGCCAATGGAGGGAGGAATTGAAGCTGCATTCAAATCGGATTTAGAAAATTCAGATAATCCTGCTGAGCTTTTAAAAGAAATTGAAGAGAGAATGGAAAGGGTTCGCTCACCATTTAGAACAGCCGAATCATTTTTAGCTGAAGAAATAATTGACCCAAGAGATACAAGAAAACTCCTTTGCGAATTTGCGAATCTTGCAGCTCCACTTAGAAAAAAAGGAAAAACTTCTTTCGGTTTAAGACCTTAAGATTTTATCTTTAAGCCTAAAAAACTAATAAATTTAATGATTTAATAAAAATATGTTGTATTTTTACGACAGTACTTGATTTTTTCTTTTTTTTGTTATAAAACTCTAATCCTTACTACTAAAAATAATAATGACAGCGGGGGTGGGAAACATAGTTTTTATGGATGATATATTTATGACTAAAAATAAACTTACCAGAATTGGATTTCCCAAAAACCAAGGCCTATATGACTCAGACAAAGAACATGATTCCTGTGGTGTTGGATTAATAGCAGATATTAATAACGAAGCATCACATGATATTGTTCATAAAGGATTAGCAATGCTTTGTAACCTCGAACACAGAGGGGCTGTTGGAGCAGATCCAAAGGCGGGAGATGGTTCTGGTATTCTAATTCAAATACCTCATAATTTCTTTGCAAAAAAAATTAAAGATATAAACCTCCCAGAAAAAGATAACTACGGCGTAGGTGTATTTTTTATCAAGAAAGATCCTGAAATTAAAGAAGGTATTTTTAAGCTTGTAGAAAAAATTTGTGACAAAGAAAATGTACCATTTCTAGGATGGAGAGAATGCCCAACATATGGTGATGAATTAGGCTGGTCTGTAAAGCCAACAATACCTTTTGTTTATCATTTATTTGTTGGAAAACCAGAAAATATAGATAATCAAGATGATTGGGAACGAAAAATTTATGTACTAAGACAAAGCATAGATAAGGCTGTTTCAGAAATGGGTGATAAATATTATGACCAGTTTTATATACCCTCTTTTTCCTCAAGAACAATTTTATACAAGGGAATGGTTTTATCAGATCAAGTTGGAACTGTTGGCAACCAATTAGGTTTTTTTGAAGATCTATCAGACCCGTTGATTGAATCTTCATTTGCTTTGATACATCAAAGATTTTCAACCAATACTTTTCCTACATGGAGCCTCGCTCAGCCATTCAGAATGCTATGTCACAATGGCGAAATAAATACTGTTCGAGGTAATATTAATTGGATGAATGCAAGACATAGTATATTGAAATCAGAGAAATTTAAAAATGATATCGATAAAATCTGGCCGATTATTAAAGAGGGACAATCAGATAGCGCATCTTTTGACAATGCCTTAGAACTATTGGTTCATGGAGGGTATTCAATTGCTGAAGCTATGTTAATTATGATACCTGAAGCTTGGCAGAACAATCATTTACTTGATGAGAAATTAAGAAGTTTTTACGAATTTCATGCACCTCTAATGGAGCCTTGGGATGGACCAGCTAACATTGCATTTACTGACGGCAAACAAATTGGTGCGCTTCTAGATAGAAATGGATTGAGACCAGCTAGGTACCTTTTGACTAATGATAATAAATTAGTTTTCGCTTCTGAAATGGGTTTAATACCTGTTGATGAAAGTACAATAATCTCAAAGTGGAGACTGCAGCCGGGGAAGATGCTTCTGATAGATCTTGATAAAAAATCAATTGTAAGTGATGAAGAGATTAAAAAAGAAATTTCTGAAAAGAATGATTGGAAAAAACTAGTTCAGCTAAGTCAAGTTAACATTGAAAACATTCCTGAAACGAAAAATACAGAAAGAATTAAAAATACTTTACCACAACTGAAACTTATGCAGGCTTTTGGATATACTCAAGAAGATGAAGGTTTTTTGATGAATCCAATGGCGCATACTGCAATGGAAGCAATAGGTTCAATGGGGACTGATACACCTGTCTCAGCATTATCAAGAAAATCAAAATTACTTTATACTTATTTTAAGCAAAATTTTGCACAAGTTACTAATCCACCAATTGATCCAATCAGGGAAGAAATTGTTATGTCGCTTTTCAATTATATTGGAGAAAGAGGAAACATACTTGATATCGAATCTAAAGATCCATCAACCTGTATCAAAGTTAAACAGCCAATATTAAAAGAACAAGACATTAATAAAATAATAGATTTTAGCAAAAATAACTCTGAAACTTTTAAGGTTGATGAAATAGAAATAACCTTTAACAAACAAGAAAAAAATGAAAGCATTGGAAGTAAAATCGAAGAAATATGTATTGCTTCAGAACAAAGCGTAATTAATGGTTCTAACATAATAATCCTAACTGATATCAATGTTTCTGAAAAAGATATTGCCTTACCTGCCCTTCTTGTTACATCAGCTGTACATCATCATCTAATTAGAAAAGGACTGAGAACATCTGTTGGTCTAATTATTGAAACGGCTGAAGCTAGAGAAATTCATCATTTTTGTTGTCTTGCAGGTTATGGAGCAGATGCTATAAGCCCTTGGTTAGCATTAAGAAGAGCTTCAGAACTAGCAAAAGAGCTTGGTGAAGAAGCTCAAGATAATTTTATCAAGGCTAGTGGAAAAGGCATGCTTAAAGTCATGTCCAAAATGGGTATATCAACTTATCAATCATATTGTGGTGCGCAAATTTTTGACGCAATTGGTTTGTCCTCGACTTTGATAAATAAATATTTTACTGGCACATCCTCAAAAGTTGAAGGTATTAATGTTGACGAAATAGAGAGAGAAACAACTAATAGACATAAGAAAGCATTCGAAAACCTTCCGGCCTTAGATAACATGTTAGAAGTCGGCGGAGAATATGCGCTAAGACTTCGTGGTGAAGAGCATGTTTGGAATAGCGATACGGTTAGAGATCTTCAACATGCAGTTCGTTCAGATAGTTTTTCAACATATGAAAATTATGCGAAACAAATTAATGATCAAGATAAAAAACTAATGACTCTCAGAGGACTTTTTAAATTTAAAAAACCAGAATCTTATGGCAGGTCAAAAATTGATATTGATCAAGTTGAAGACGCTAAAGAAATCGTCAAGAGATTTGCAACAGGCGCTATGTCATATGGTTCAATTAGTAGAGAAGCCCACACAAACCTTGCTATCGCAATGAATAGAATAGGTGGTAAATCAAACACTGGTGAGGGAGGTGAAGAAGTTGATCGTTATAAGCCCATGGATAATGGCGACTCAATGAGATCAGCAATAAAACAAGTTGCATCAGGTCGATTTGGTGTTACCGCAGAATATCTCTCAAATTCAGATATGATACAAATTAAAATGGCTCAAGGCGCTAAACCGGGTGAAGGCGGACAATTACCCGGTCACAAAGTTGATGAAACCATTGCTAAAGTTAGATATTCAACTCCTGGAGTAGGTTTAATTTCTCCACCTCCACATCATGATATATATTCAATTGAAGACCTAGCACAACTTATCTATGATCTTAAAAATGCAAATCCTGAAGCAGCAATATCAGTTAAACTAGTTTCTGAAGTTGGAGTGGGAACTGTAGCAGCAGGAGTGTCTAAAGCTAAAGCAGATCATCTAACAATATCCGGTTTTGAAGGAGGAACTGGTGCTAGCCCATTAACCTCAATCAAACATGCTGGTAGCCCATGGGAAATTGGACTTGCAGAAACACACCAGACACTTGTACTCAATGGACTAAGATCAAGAATTGCTGTTCAGGTTGATGGTGGGCTAAGAACAGGTAGAGATGTTGTGATCGGAGCATTATTAGGTGCTGACGAATTCGGTTTTTCTACTGCTCCTTTAATTGCTTCAGGCTGTATAATGATGAGAAAATGCCATTTAAATACATGTCCAGTTGGTATTGCAACTCAAGATAAAGAACTAAGAAAACTTTTTAATGGGCAACCTGAGCATGTTGTAAATTATTTTTTCTTTGTTGCTGAAGAAGTAAGGAAATTAATGGCTGAGTTAGGTTTTAAAAACTTTAATGAAATGGTTGGCGAAACCGATGTTTTAGATACCAATGAAGCTATCGATCATTGGAAAGCAGAGGGGCTTGACTTTGAAAAATTATTTTACAAACCACAGAGCTGGGATGGTGAAGATAGTTTCAATAGTAAAATTCAAGAACATGATATTTATGACATACTTGATAGAAAGCTTATAGATGATTCTCTACCTGCTATTGAAAATAGGTTTCCAGTAAAAATTAATACTAAAATAAATAATACAGATAGATCCACTGGTACTATGCTTTCTCATATGGTGGTCAAAAAATATGGTCATTCTGGCTTACCTGATGATACAATTAATATTCAATTAAAAGGAACTGCAGGTCAAAGTTTTGGAGCTTTTCTTGCTAAAGGAGTCACTTTAGACTTAGAAGGTGAAGGTAATGACTATGTTGCCAAAGGAATTTCAGGAGGACGAATTACTATAAGGCCTCCCGAAGAGTCACTTATAATTCCAGAAAAAAGTATGATTGTTGGTAATACTGTCCTTTATGGAGCTATTGAGGGCGAGTGTTATTTTAGAGGTATATCAGGAGAGAGATTTGCTGTAAGAAACTCAGGAGCAACAGCTGTTGTTGAAGGAGCTGGTGATCACTGCTGTGAATACATGACAGGAGGAATTATCGTTGTCTTAGGAAAAGTTGGTCGGAACTTTGGTGCAGGAATGTCTGGTGGAATTGCCTATGTTCTTGACGAAGATGAATCACTTAATGACTTATACAACCCTCAGATGGTTGAGCTAGAGACTATTTCAGAAAGCAAAGATAACATCAAAGATGAGTTTTTAGATAACCATTTATTCAATGATGCAGCAAGATTAGAGAAATTAATAACTAACCATCTGCACTACACCAATAGCAAAACCGCAGAAAAAATAATTAATAATTTTTCTAGCTATCTAAAGAAATTTAAAAAGGTTATGCCAATTGAGTATAAAAGAGTTTTAGAAGAAAACCTTGAAAAAGATAAAATTGAGAATAATTTTGAGAAAGTAGGATAAATATTATGGGCAAAGTAACAGGTTTTATGGAAGTAAGAAAAAAGGAGAGAACTTATCTAGATATAGACTCTCGGATCTCAAACTATAATGAATTTGTTGTTCCATTATCAGAAAATGAGACTAAAAAACAAGCATCAAGATGCATGGACTGTGGAGTACCCTATTGCCACTCTGGATGCCCAGTAAATAATCAAATTCCAGATTGGAATGATCTTGTATATACTGGAAAGTGGAAAGAGGCGCTTAACAATCTTCATTCAACGAATAATTTTCCTGAATTTACAGGTAGAATTTGCCCTGCCCCTTGTGAAGCAGCATGTACACTTAATCTATATGAAGAATCCGTTTCAATTAAAACTATTGAGTGTTCGATTATTGACACTGGTTACAAAAATGGTTGGATTGTTCCTGTCATTGCGGAAAAAAAGATAGAAAAGACAGTAGCTATCATAGGTTCTGGCCCAGCAGGTATGGCTTGCGCTCAACAATTAGCTCGAGGCGGTTATAATGTAACTGTATTTGAAAAAAACGAAAAAATCGGTGGACTTCTTAGATATGGAATTCCTGATTTTAAAATGGAAAAGCATCTCATAGACAGAAGAGAAGACCAAATGTCAAAAGAAGGGGTTAATTTCAAAACTGGAATAAATGTCGGAAAGGATATTAGTATTGATGAAATTAGAAATCAATATGATGCAGTAGTGCTTGCCGGAGGATCTGAGTACCCAAGAGACTTACCAGTCAAAGGCAGAGAGTTAGACGGTGTTCATTTTGCAATGGATTTTCTTCCTCAACAAAATAGAAGAGTATCAAACGAAAATAATACTTTTAAAAAAGAAATTTCAGCTAAAAATAAAAATGTGATTGTCATTGGGGGTGGCGACACTGGATCAGATTGTATAGGAACATCGATAAGGCAAGGTGCAAGGTCAGTAACGCAATTAGAGATAATGCCAATTCCGCCTGAACAAGAAGATAAAGACTTAACATGGCCAAACTGGCCCTTAAAATTAAGAACTTCATCCAGTCAGGAAGAGGGAGCTTTGAGAGATTTTTCAGTTATGACCGAGTCAATTGAGGGTGAAAATGGAATTGTTACATCAATTAATTGCATCAAAGTTAATGATAAAATGAAACCAATAAAAAATAGCCAATTTAAACTTAAAGCTGATTTGGTATTATTGGCTATGGGTTTTATTCATCCTACACATAAAGGAATGATTGAGGATCTCGGTGTTGAAAAAGATCCAAGAGGTAATGTTCTTGCAAACACATCAGATTATAAAACCAGCATTGATAATGTTTTCTCAGCAGGTGATATGCGAAGAGGACAGTCATTAGTCGTTTGGGCAATTAGAGAAGGTCGCCAATGCGCAAGCTCAGTCGATCTATTTTTGTCTGGAGAGAGAAATTTACCCCTCTAAAATGAATATCGTAAAAGGTCTTCGACAACTTTTTCAAGATCATTAAGTGAACTGCATGCTTTTGCCTTATGACAATAAGGGGCATATCTATTCATCTCGGAATCTCCTGTTCCCCATAAAGATTTTGGTTCAGGGTTTAAAAAAATTATTCTTTTTGATTTTTCTTGCAATGATTTCAAGATATCTGTCCTTGGATCACCATAATTGGAACGCCCATCACCTAAAATAATTAATGTCGTTTTTCTATCAATATCATTTTCAATTAAACCCTCTAAATCATTTAATGATTGTCCATAGTCAGTTGAGCCTCCTCCATGTAATATTAATGTTTCTGCTGCTGCATCTTCTATATCTTTTGTGTCAAAGAGGTCAGTTACTTCTCCAGCTTTATTTGAAAAAGCAAAAGATCGAATATTAGGTAACACTTCTGATAAGCTATATAAAAACATCAAAAAAAATCTTGCTACATTTGCTACTGATCCAGAAACATCACACAAAGCAATTACTTTTGGGCGTTCAACTTTTTTCTTTTTCCATAGTGTTCTAAAAAGTAGTCCTTCATGCTGTTGATTTACTCTTAATGTTGAACGAATATCTAAAACTCCCCTATTTGCTTTTCTTTTTTTTCTAGAATGTAAGGCAATCAAACGTTTCGCCATCTTTCTAACAATTCCAGTCATTAATACAAAATCAGATTTATCTACCTGACTTAA
>CETM01113222.1_pt1 | contig 42170 bp, 66 predicted proteins | sample 361451 | NCBI WGS metagenome assembly CETM01 (sample SAMEA2622690, study PRJEB7988) | marine metagenome | isolation source: saline water (ENVO:00002010), including
AAATACGATTTAATACAAACATCGAAAGGAACAGGCTTTGTCAAAGGAAAACGTTCAACAGGTTATTTTGTCATTGAAACATTAAACGGTGAAAAAATTCATAATAGTGCGAATGTAAAAAAAGATACGGTAAGATTACAGGCACGAAGTACAACACTCATTCAACAACAAAAAGGAGAAGCAATTCCTCCCGCATTTGAAAAAGCGGGTGTCCTTGCTTAATTTTTATGAATGGATAAGAGATATAAAAACTAGAGCTTATCTATTAATATTTGTTGGTTTGTTATTTTCTTTAACACTTTTTGGATTAATTGGTGTTATTGTTGGCTTTTATATTTAAAAAAAACATAAAAACTACAAATCTATTTTTAGTCAAAAAAATATTGAAGAATTAAAAAAAGAATGGAATATAAATAATAAAGTAACAGTAATAGAATAAAAAAAGTGCTTTTAAGCACTTTTTTTTTATCTTAAAATATATTCATTTAAGTCATTATCAAAATAAGCTAAGTTATTATAAGTATAATATTCTATAGGTTCTTGCTGTAAAACAATATTTTTGTCATTCTTGGTATCAATTCCGTGAGATACTATTGTTTTATTTTTTTCTTTATAAGTTATAATAATAATCATAATTTTAGTCCTCTATTAAGTTTAAAAGATCTTCATTAATTAAAATGTAATAATCTTTGTTATCTTTACATTGTTTTCATACTTTTTTGCCATCTATGTTAATTTAGCATTATTAAAAACCACTTCAAGGTAAAACATATTTTTAGGATCAATCTTTTTAATTATTCTTGGTAAATAAGATTCGATATACCATTGTATTGAGTATTGAAAAATTATATCTTTGTTAAGCTTAGTTTTTTTTGCACAAGATTATCCTATATTTTAGATTCATATATTCTACAATTAATTTATAAAAAAATCAATTATATGTTATAATAAAAGAAAAGGTTAAATTAAATGACTCAAAAAGTAGAAATATTAGTTGGAATACCTTGTTCTGGAAAATCAACATATAGAAAAAATAAAAAAGATTTAGAAAATACTTTGGTTGTATCAAGAGATGATATAAAGGAGCAGTTAATAGAAGAGTATGGTATAGATTACCAAAGCATGTATAAAAAACCAACAGAAAATGACCCTAAAGAACATCCTGTTTATGGAGTACAAACTGAATCAGGTGAGTGGTCAAAAATAAAAGAAATGAACGATCAATTAATCGAGCGTTTTGATATCCAGAAAAAAGATTCTATAAAAGCAGTTTTTGAAGGTAAAAATGTAATATTTGATCTAACAAATTTAACTAAAAAAGAAAGAAGTCCAATCATAGAAATGTTTCAAGATTTTGATGTTGAAATTAATGCAATAAATTTTAAATATGAAGGAAACCTTGATTTAATAAAAAAATTAAATGAAAAAAGAGGGAAAGAAACAAATAATTTTATACCAGAATTTATAATAGATGGTATGATTGATAAAATAGAATATGCAACAAAACAAGAAGGTTTTGATAATGTGAAAAAAATAGATGGATTAAAAGATTTAAAAAATAAACAAAAAATAAAAAGAAGAAACGTTTAATGTTTCTTCTTTTTTTTATATATTTTAATATAAGTTATTTTTTTATTATTAATTATTGATAGGTTTTTCATTTTTATTTTTTTTCTTCTCAAGCCTTTTCATTATATTTGTTCCAATAAAGTATGAAACCAATAAAGAAACGAATATAAGAGCTAATAATCCTATCCATGATAGGGAAAAGAAAACTAATACTGTACCAACAATTGCAGAAGCAATTCCTAATGAAAGGAATACTCCTGCGCCTGTTAATACTTCAAGTATTAAAAATGCTATCGTTAGAGAGTACCATGAATAATAATTAAAAAATAATAATGTATCCATATAAACCTCTATTAACTAGTTTTTCCTGTTTGAGAAACATTCATAGCATTAAGAACTTCTGCATTAGATCCAAATATTTCTTTTAATCCTTCACCTGATGCAAATAAGCTTGCCATACTATTATTAGGTGCAAAAATTAGTTTTGCATTATCAGAAGTTGAAAGTTTCTCTATTGATTTAACTTGTGCTTGCATTAAGTCAAGCATCGCTGGTAATTGACCATGTTCTTTAATTGCCTTACCAACAACTTCAATCGCTTCTGCTTCTTTTTGTTTTTGATATAATTCAGCATCAGACTGTTTCTGAACATCAAAGAATTGAGCTTCGGCACGTAATTCAACTGAGCGTTTTTCACCTTCTGCGATTAATATTTCTTCACGTTTTGTACGTTCTGCTTTTAATTGTTTTTCCATAGCTTCTTGTACTTCATGTGAAAATTTAACACCTAATAATTCTGTTCTTGTTACATCAACACCCCAGTATTGTGCAGCTTCTTTTACTTGCTCTGAAATTTTACCGTTTATAGCTGTTCTATTTGATAATATTTCATCCGTATCCATAGAGCCGATAACACTTCTTAGTTGACCAAATATAGTTGTTCTTAACGCAAGATTTAAGTCTTCAACACGATAAGAGGCATATTTTGAGTTTACAATTTTATAATAAATAGCTGCCCCAATAATTACGTTTACATTATCTTTTGAATAAACATCTTCTTCTGGAAAATCTAAAACTCTTTCTCTAACCGAAACTTTGTGTTTCACTTTATCAAGAAACGGTATAATAATGTTAATACCAGGTTCTAATGTTCTATGATATTTACCAAAACGTTCTACAATATATTCAAAAGATTGAGGCACTGTCTTTATGCCACTAAAAATGACAATGATTGCAAAAAATATACCTATAACCCAAAACAAATTATCTAATAAAATACTTCCTTCCATTTAATTTCTCCTTATAATATTGAAAAAAGTGTAGATAGTTTATAAGAAAAATAATAAAAGTCAACATTATTTTTTTAAATATTAATTTTAACGATTTTGTGTTTTTTCATATCTTTGATAATAAGATGCAAGAAGTTTATTAAATTTATTAGTATCACCGTTATATTCAATAAATGTTTTTTCTAACCACTCTCCTAACATATTAATAAGCTGAAAAGGTATAGGTTGCTTATATGCTACCTTATTTATATTTAATTTATTTTCATCTGGTTTGACTTCTTGAAAGAAGGTGAAAAATATCAAACTAAATTTTTTATGTATATATTGTGCGAATTGTGTATTACCTTGTCTTTCACATAAATAAAGAAAAAATAAAAAACACATAAAGTAGGTAGTGCTTACTTTTCTTTTTTGTGCTTCTTTTATAACAATATGATCAGGTGGAATTCTAGAAAATAAAAAGTCATCCCATAGTTGTTTGTTATCTTGTAATAAATCAAACATTTTAATTTGTTGTCTTGTTAATTTACTCATTTTATAACCTCATATTTAATTATATAAAATTAAAAATAAAAAGTCAAAAAAATTGACATTGATAAAAGTAAAATAAAATTGTTCCTTTTTTTTCACTAATTGTATTTTCTGGATTTTTTAACTTTCAACTTTTAAAAAATCCCAGTTTAGACTTTGGTTTTATATTGAGTATATTTTTTAATTCTTTTATGTTAACTCTATTTATTAGTCTTGTTTTTTTTTATAATTTTTATATTTTTTTTTGAATTTTTATTTAAAAATACAAGTAAAAAAATTAAAAGAAAAAATAATTTATTCTTAAATATAATATTAAATAAAAAAACAAAAAATATTTATGAAGAAATTTCTAAATACTATATAGCGAAAAGGTATAACAAAGGAAATAAGAAAAAAATAAAAAATAATATTCAAAAGAAAATAGAATATTTATATATTAATGATATAGATGCTTTTATTGATCTTAAAGAAAACTTAGAATTAGATATAACCTCAGAGTTAAAATGTTTAGTATTAAATATGGAACAGGAAATATTTGTCGAGATAAAAAAAGAGATTTTAAATTTTATAGAACGTCATTTAATAAAAAATAAAATAATAGAAAAAGAAATGTTAATAAAAAATAATAATAAATTATTAGTATTTTGAAGAAAAAACACGCAGTGCATTCTCGTTAATTCATTGCCGAGTTAACAATATAAAAAACAATATTTTTTTAAGTAATTTTAAAAATATGTTATAATAAAAGAAAAAAATGAAAGAATTAGAAATACTTCCTAATTATCCTATTAAATTAGAACAAAAATATGCTCAAAGAAAACATTTCGTTAATTTTTTAAAGAAAATAATATTAAATAATGAACTTTATATAGAATATAAAGATAAAGAAAGCAATGAAATAAAAAATTATTCTATATTAGAAGAAATAGAAAAGGGTAATTTTATATTTAAGCCTTATCGTCAAGGTTCTTCTTTTATTGTTTTAAAAGGAATAAATGATTATTATGAAAGAGTTCTCAATAGTTCAGAAAAATCGATGAATTATAATAGCCATACCAATACCAAAATAAATAACATAAAAAAAGTAGTAGATATTTATAAAAATTACTCTTCACTGATTAAATCCGCAAAAAATGTTTCTAAAGATGATATTCGATATTTTGATTTTTATGAATGTAAAAATGCAGAGGAAGTTTATGATGGTTTTGAAAGAATAAAAGCATTAAATGACACTAAAAAATTTGCCAATAAATATTTGCGTTCTTATAAAGATTTAATGTATACAAAAAATAATAATAATGAAACAATAATTGATGAATCGGTATTAAGATTGTTTGAGGTTTTAGAAAAGCAATATAAAGACGGTGATTTATCATCAGATGAAATAAAAAAAGATATTAGGAAAATTAAAGGGTTTGATAAAAATAATTTGAAAGAAACCTTAAAAAAGATAGCTTCAAAAAATAATTTAACCGCCGAAAAAGTAATTAATAAAATACAAGAAGAAAATATTGATGCTGAAATTATATCAAATTCTGATAATCGCCTATATATAAAAATTAATGATTTTAGTGCATCTGAAAAGTTAGGTTCTGGTCAATGGTGTATTTCAACTGATGACGGTTATTATGAAGATTACTTAATGGAAGATGATACTCAATTTAAAGGTCAGCATATATTTTGTTATGATTTTTCTAAACATCCAGAAGATTCTTTATCTTTATTTGCCTTTACGATTAATGCAAAAGGTAAGGTAAGTGCTGCTCATGATAAAAATGATGAAGGTATTATGGATAATATTATAGGTATTATAAACAATAATAATAATGAAAAAGATCAAGGAAAATTATTAGAAATAGTAAAGAAAACAATAACTCCACCAGACCAACAATATAGAGAAAATAAAGAATATCTTAATGATGAATCAGTAAATTATGATGATTATGCTGAGAATATTTGTTATCCTTTAGTATTTTTTAATGAAGCTAATAGGAGTTGTCATCATTTACCTGCATTAACAGCAAATGTCATAGAGGAAACATTAAGAGATCATAAAAAATTAAATATATACAGTGATGACTATATGATAGAAAATTTACTTGGTGTTGCCATCCATTTAAAAACTCAAAGTTATAATAAACCAGACGCTGCTGAAATAGTTAATGCCTATTTTTTATTCTATGGTAAAAAGTATTACAATGTTAATAATGTTCTTAAAGAAGATCTTGAAATAGAAGATCTTGAAATAGAAGAGTTAGAACATATTTATGCATTTTTAGGATATGAAAAACAAAAATATAAACTCGAAGATTTTTTTATTAACACATTTAATGTTTCAGAAGTTTTTAATAATGCATCTTTACATTACAGAGAAAGATTTTCTAACTATATTTTCGAAAATTATAGACAAGATTTAGAAAAAAGTTTAGAAAAAGAAATGATTAACCATAGATTCTCTTATAATGCAGAAAAAATAAAAACAATTATGAAAGATACAGTGGCTTCTAATATAGCATTTAAATATTATAATAAATATAAAAATGAAATGCCAAGAAGTGTTAAAGAAATAGTTGTTAATACTATAACAAAAAATTCTGACTTTAATGAAGATATATTAAATGATTTTATAAACATAAATATAAAAGAAAAAGACAGTTTTAACTTAACAACAACTATAGACTTTATAAAAGATATAGAATCAAAAGAATCAAGAGAGTATTTAATACAAAATATTCCTGCTGAGGATTTTAATCATTTAATAAGACCAGAAACAATAATGAATATTGTAAATGACGATGTATTATTAAAGTCTTTATCAATTAAGCAAAAGCAAAATATAAAGAAAAGCACGGATATTAATTGTAAGTCACTTAGTAGTGGTTGGTCTATAAGTTCTGATACAGGTAATCCGAATAAAGAAAACGTTTTTGATCTTCATGAGAGGGTTAAAAAAATATATGATAATGGTTTAATGTCTTTAGAAAGTATAAAAAATTCATTAGATCAATTTAGAATAACATATGGTGATAAACCAAGATTAGAAGAAACTTTGAAAACAATCGAAGAACAAGAAAAAATAAGTAAAGATGTAAAAAATACTTTAAATAAAATAAAAACTACAAATAAAGGATTAAAAAACACTTAATTTTTTTCTATAATTGTCGATAAAGTATATTCACGTTAATAAAAGGATAAATTATAATGTTGAAATATTTATTATTAGTTTTTTTGATAACATTTTCTTTAAATGCAAGTTCAAATAATTGGATAATTAAGACAAATAAAACAAACTGTTCAGTAAAAATATCAGATAATAAAAATGGTGAGTATTTAATTATATCAAAATCAGGAAAAAATAAGCCTTTATCGAGTCAATTTATCTCTTATTTAAAAAAGTATGAAAGTAAGTACATGACAATAAAATCAGTATCACCTGTATATGCTATAAACAAAGTTAATAAAACTCTTTTTAGTAAAAAAATATATCATGGTTTTGATGTTGATTTTAACGAAAAAGAAACATCAATTATATTAAATGAGTTAGAAAAAAATAACTTTGTCTTTTTTAATTACATAACAAACTATAATAAAAATATTATTTTCAAGCCATTAAACGATTATGAGTTTAAAAAGTTTAATGATATTTATAAAAAATTTAAAAAATGTAATCATGATCTTTATTATTATAATTTTAATGATATAAAAAGAACTATAATACTTTATGATAGAAAAGAAAATATTGAACCTAATTTAAAATATAAAAAAGAATTAGATAAAATTATAAATTATTTAAAAGAAAGTAAAAAAGAAATTAATAAAATAATAATTAACAGTTATACAGATAAAAAAGGATTACGTGAAAATAATGAATACATATCAGAAAAGCGTTCTAAATATATAAGAGATTATTTATTAAATTCTGGTATTAGTAATGTTAATTATGTTTTAAACTCTTATGGTGAGAAAAGAAATGTTTCTGGAAACTCAACAATAGAAAAAAGAAAAAGTAATAGAAGAACAATAATAATTATAAAATAAAAATGAGTAAATTAAAGAAAGTAAAAATAGAAAAATACCAGCTTGCAGACTTTACAAGTACAGTAAAGTCAGAAACAGTTTTTTGTTTAACAAAAAACAATAGAAAAATAATTAAAAACAAAGATATAAAAAAAAGAAAAATTAAAATTTAATTAATGACTTTTTTTTAATATATAGATAGTTACTAATATAATTGTAAATTCTATTATCATATTCATTTGATTTCATATTTTTAAATGCATTATAAAAATTTGTTGATAAATCAACATTTATTCTGTTTTTTTCATCATAATTTTTAAAGTAAAAATGCAGTTTTTTATTGTTAATATCTACAGATAAAAATTCTTTTAAAGGTCTTTTAAATGTTTGACTTTCTATATTTTTATTAATTTTTTTATTGTATGATTTAAATATAATAAATCCATTCTCAACAGAAATTGTACTTTCTATATCATCGTTTGATAATACAGCTTTTACGTTTTCATGTTTTAATGCTTCATAAAAAAACTCAAAAATATAATTGGTAGAAAGAGAAGTATTTTTATTAAAAAATAAAATAATATTAGAAATTGTATTTTCTGACTTAGAAGAAAAATATTTAGAGAGTATACGAAGTACTGAATCTATATTTACTTTTTTTTTATTCATATAATTTTTTTTCTCACTTTTTTTTCTATATATAGGATTTTTAAATTTTTTACCAATATACATGAAAATTAATCCGAAATATAATAATTATCGTCAAAATTATGCTTTGATACCTTTAAGCAGCTTCCAATATTGTTTATTAAAATTAAATACCTATCTTCATGTTTTTTAAAATCATAAAAGGTTTTAAAAACTTGATAAGTAGGTTCATTTTCTGGTTTATATTCAATTACCTCTCCATTAACCTGAAAAATTGAATCAAAATGACTTTTCATTAAAATAATTTTATTGTTATTATTCAGGTTTTCTAAAGTAATTACGTTTTCTTTATTTGAAACAATATTAAATTGTGGTTTTTGTTTTAATTTGAATTTTTGCATAAGAAACCCTTAACTTTTAAATGATTTAGAATAATTATATCAAAATATAATCTAATTAGCAATAAAAGTAAAAAAAATATGTTATAATAAAAAAAAAGGAAAAATTATGACCGATGCAGAAAAATATTTAAAAGCTCAAGATCCTTTAACAAACAGTACTTTTAATATAGTACCTGATAAAGAAGCCTTAATAGAAAGTTATGGTGATACATTGTTTTTATTTAAAGATGGAACAATGATTACAGGAAACCGTGAATATACTGCTTTTTATGGTCATAATCTTAATTCTGATATAATGAATGCTGGATTTTATAGAACAGAGTCAAACAATATTGGTTTTAAATATCAAAAAGATAATAAAAACTATAATATAGACTTTAAAGATACTAACTTAACTACCGAACAATTAAAAAGTATTTCAAAAGATACTGGTCTTCCATTAGAGGGTTTAAAAGAAGTTCAAGCGGCAGAACTTAGTTTTAAAGAAAATTTAAAAAACATTATGAACAATATATCAAATAAAACGAAAAAAGTTTTTAAAAAGAACTGAATATTGACAAAAAGCTCTATTAATGTATAGTAGAGAAAAAGGTTTTAATATGAAAATAAATACTGCATTTAATTATGGTGTTGAAGGATTTCAAAAATCTCAAAAATTATAAAATGAAACAGCAACAAAGATTGCTTCTGTAAATAATAAAGATAGTAATGTGAACTTAAATAAAGAAGTAGTTAATTTAATGAGTTCTGAAATATATGCTAAAGCAAATGGTAAGGTAATTCAGACATCAAATGATATGGTTGGAACATTATTGGATATTAAAGCTTAAAATAGGAGATAAAAATGAATTTAACAGGTTTAAGTGTAGTAAATACAGGTGCAGATCAAATAAATAAAAATGTTGAAAATGCCATAGATAGATCTGAACAAAGAGAGCAAGAAAGGCAACAAATAAAAGATACACAAACTGAACAACAGACTCAAAAAGAAAGTGAATTTACTCGTCGTCAAGAATTACAAGATCAAAATTTACAACAAAGAGAAATAAAAAGAGAAGAACAACTTGAAAGAACAGAAAGGTTAGGGTCTCAACAAAATAATATAGAGGAAAATCCGCAAAGTAATCGTCAAAGTGCTGATGGTGCTTTAGGTACAAGAATAGATGTATATGTTTAAGAAATTAAACAATATCACATTAGATAAAAAAAGTCCTTTTATTTAAAAGGACTTTTTTTCGTTCTTAATGAATTTAATTTTTATTATATTTATAATAATTTTAATTCTTTCATACATTTCTTTATCTGAAAAAAATATGAAGCAATCTTTATATTTAGGATGCACTATATAAGGAAGTAAATGAAAAATAACAGAATTTTCATTGTTAAGTTCCACTCTAACTTCAAAAATATTACAATTAACACGTTCGAAAGAATTTTCAAAATAAAAGTCATTTTCAGATTTTTGTGATTCTATAAATAAAAAATCTTTATAGTTTATTTTTGATAAGAAAAATAGACCTTCTGGATATATTTCAGAATTAGCTTCATGATTTTCTTCAATTAAAAACATATTATCTAAGAATGTTATTTTATCATCTATTATATCTGTTTGATTGATATTAAGTGTATTATTAGTTACGTTATTAAGACTATCAAAATCTATTTGATAATAATTATCAATAATATGTTTTATTTTTTTATATTGCTGAATAAATAAATTCTTGAGAACATTGGGGTTAATTTTAAAATTTTTATTGATAATTGGCTTTATCTTATGATGAAAATCATACTCGTTTAAATAATCTTGTTTTAAAGATAATAAAACATGTAATGCAGAAAAAACAGTAAATCCTTTTTTTGCAAAAAACTCATTAAATAAGTGTTTAGAGTTATTATCTTTTGTTTTATTTAAATAAGTAAAAATTTCTAATAAAAAATCTTTATTAAGATATTTTTCATTTTCTTTTAAAAAAATATCACTTGATATATATTGCATTACTTAACCTCTATTAAAATACCAAAAATATTATTAGCTGTAATCCAGCCGTTAACAAATCCTTTATTATTAGATATTTGAAACTGATTTTTCTTAATTCCTGAAATCTTATGTAAATATAAATTACTTTTAACTTTACAGTAAACAATATCATTAATTTTTAAATCTTTACTTTCTTTAATTGGTGATATTGTACAAATTTGTCCTGATTTTATTAAGGGCAACATTGAATTACCTTTTGGTTTTATTTTTATGGTTTCACCATTTTTTAATTTTTGAACATCTATATTTTTATTCATCATATTTTACCTAATGTTAAAGATTTAAAATCAGGCTCTTCATTAAAAATATTAATTATTTCATTTAATTTATTTATATCAAAAAAAGAGCATTTTTGTTGATTATTTATAAAAAAAGAAATTAAATCTAATTCTCTATCCATAATTATCTCCGTAAAAAAACTTATACTACATTATATAATAAAATTATAAATATTGCAACTATTATATTTTTGACAAGTAATAAAAAAATGTTAAATTATAAAAAGCAAAACATAGGAGAAATATGAAAAAATTAAATATATTATTATCTACACTTATACTTTCATTCACATTTAACGTAACAGCAATAGAAGCCACTGAAATGTCAAAACCAGCAGAAAAAGAAGCTCTTCAAATGGACGTTTCAGATCAAAAAATCAAAGACTTTGCCCAAACTTTAAAAAGTTTACAATCTATATCAACAGCATATAAATCAAAACTTGAAGGTTTGGAAGATATGGAAAAAATGCGTGAAATACAGCTTCAAGCACAAAAAGAAATGAAGAAAAAAATTGAAGATAGTCCTTTTACGCTTCAAGAATATGTTTCTTTATCTAAATATCTAAGACAAAATGAAAATTTTAAGAACAGAGTTGCAAAAGAACTAAAATAAAAAAGTCGCTATTAAGCGACTTTTTTTATTCTTCTTGAACTTTTAAAGGTAAATAATTTTTTTCAAATAATAAATAGCTAATAGAAAAAGTATCATTATTGTTGTTTTTTAATTTAATAATTTGATCATTATTATTAAAATAAATGATAGTAAAAAGAAAATCACTATTTTTTAAATTCCATTGTTGGTTTTTTTCAATTTTTACATCATTAATAATATCATTACTAAAATCAGAATTAATTTTGGGTTCGAGTTTTTTGTTCTTTTTAGTATTTTTATTGTTTTTTAAATATGAATATAAAGAGAACAATAAAATGAATAAGATGAGTAGAACTAAAGTTCCAAAACTAATTAAAATATAAAAAATATAATCATTAATCATATTAAACTTCCTTAACCTCGATTAAATGTGAAATTGGAATACCATTATACTCATATTCTTCACCATAGTTTTCAAGATACCATAAAATAATGTTATCCATATTATAGATTTCGTCTAAAAATAAATCATAATCATCTTTACTAATATCAGTATTTAAAAAGTCTTTAAAAGAAATTTTTGAGTTTGTAGATCCACAAGTAGTACATTGATATTGTTCATCTTCAATTATATTACATTCAGGACATGTAATATATAAATTTTCGATATATTCCAATAATTCTTCATTATCCTGAAACTTTTCTTTAATAGTTATAATCATATAATATCCTAATTATTTTAAATCAATGATAAAATAATAACAAAATTAAATAAAAAAGTCAATTATTTTTAAATTTTTTAAATGGTTTATCACTTTTGATAATTGGTTTAATATCAATAGCATTAAGACCTTTCTTCTCGTATCCTTCTAATACTTTTGGAAGATCATCAAAAACAGCTTCAATACGTTGTAAACCTATATATTTTCTTGCCCAAGCTGGTTTTAAAACATGATCGGGAATCATATTTAATTGTCTTTTCTTTTTGCTGTCATATCCACGTAATTTAATATGATCGTAAGGAATATTATCTTTTTTTAATTTGTTTGTTGTTTTTTCTAAACATTCTGGTTCAGAACGACCAGATAAAATCCATATTTCATAACCTTTATTTTTATAGTTAAGAAGCATATCTCTAACTTTTGAAATAATAATATCTTGATCACATTCAGAAAAGAAGTGATGCCAACGTTTATTATTTCTTTCAATTAATAATTTATCTTCTTCTGTATCTTGTTTATCAGGATCTCTTTTTTCTATGTTTTCTATATAATGCATTCTATGAGAGCAATCGTATAAGGTGTTATCTAAGTCAAAAATAACAACAGGAGGTAATAATTTTTCTTTTTTTACATCAATTACTTCATTTTTATTATGTATATTTATAGCCATATATTCATCAAATTTTTCAACATAGTCAATATTTTGTTGACAAAAATTTATAAATTCATTGATGCATTCTTTTAAATATTTTTGATTGGAAGGTTTTCTGTAAATAAAGTCAGCTAAATCAGGATAATAGTTGGCTACAGCATCTTTTGTGTAAAGTTCTTTATTGTCTTTTATTAACGCTAATGTTTGTCCAAGCTGAAATGCTATAAATTTAAATGTTTCAACATCAGATTTTTTTTCAAATTCATTTATGTTCTCAATATCTATATTGGAAAGGTAGTCAAGTTTTTTATTAAAATCAATTGTTTTTAATCCTTTTTTAACTTGATTTCTATGTTTTGTTCGAGAGTAGTGAGATAAAATTCCTCTAATAGTTCTCAAGATTTTGATTCCATAGTCTCTTTTAACTCTTTTTTTTATGGGGTTTTCAGTAAGTTGTTTGTGTAGTTTGTAGGTATCTAATATACCATTGTTAGTCTCGTCTGGTATACCTTTTAATACCCAATCTACTTTATTATTTTTTACAGTAATAAAGTTTAAATCTAAATCAGGAAATTTCTTAGATATTTTATTAGATTCACTAATGCTAATAGGAGATTCTACAATATAGTAAGCATCTTTATCTTGTGAGTTTGAAGATCCATGAAAAATTATTTTCGACATTTTATTTTTATTATAACATATTTAAAAATTAATATAATCTTTTAAGTTATTTTCTTTATTTTGAAACTCATCAAAATCAATTGTATCTTCAATAACATATAAAATATCACAAGCTGGAACTTTAATTAGCTTGTCATTAAAACTATAGTCTACTTTTGAATGTTGAGGGAAAGTAAGAATTTGAGTAGCAGCAAAAAGTCTTGTTTCAACTTTATTTTCATTAATAACATAAAAAAAGATGAAGTCTTCTTTTGTATATTTTATTTTTGAATAAAAAGTAATCTTTTTAAATAAATTATTTTTTTCATCTAAAACTAATAAACAGCATTTCATAGTTAATCCTTATTATAAAAAACTAATATATAATTAATTATTATTCATATAATCAATAACATATTTTTATATTTTTCTTTTAAAAATTTGTATTTATTAAAAACTTTAGATTTTTCTAAAATTTTACTTTTTTCAATATAAAAGGTTAGGTTTATTATTTTTTACATATTTAAAAATAATTTTATATCTATCAACAGTCATATTATAATGTTCAAAAACTTCAAGCATTTCCTTTTGAGTTTGTTGTTGAAGCTCTATAATTTCATTAGGTGATAATTCATCTTCATTTGATAATGCTTCTGAGTTTTTTGCAAGGTAATTAAGATCAGAAAGTATTTTAGTAAAAGTTGTTAATTCTGTTTCTGATATTTTAACTTTTAATTTTTCACTACTCTCTGCACTTAAAGGTGAAAAAGTTAATGTAGATATAAAAGTTAATGCAATTAAGTTTTTTAATATTTTAAACATAGGTATCTCTTTTTTTTAAAAATACCAAAAAATAAAAAAACATCAATTTTTATCTTTTTTATAAAAATCCTGATTAAGAGTTGTATTTTTATTCCATCGATTAATTTTATAAGTTAACCGAAAAAAAATATAAACAAAAATCAAGAAAATAGCGACAATATTTAATGTTAGGTTTTGAAAACTTTTATTACTATCACTAACATTTAATGATTCAACATCAAAAGCATTTAATCCGCCAAAAGAAAAAAGTAATATAAAAGCAATAATCATTGTTTTGTCAAGAAAGTTCATAAAATACTTCACTTTATCCAATATAAGCTTTATAATATTTAGCTAAATCTAAAAAATGTAATTCTGTAGTTTCATCTGTATTATCTTTTAACCAAACTACCTTGTTATAAAAGTCAATATCTTCAACAATATAGATTTTGTTATCTTCATAAGGAGTAAACTCAAATTGTTGACCTTTTTCTAAAAATACTTGATTAATATATCCATTTAGGATTTTATCATTCTCTTCATTTTGTTTTTTTTGATAGATTTTATAAGCGACAAAAATAAAAGTGATAAAAATTAAAATTTTTGAAACAAACATAGTAAAAGTCCCTTATAGAAAGATATTTAATAAAATAATTATACCTTAAAAACTAACAAAAATAAACTTCTATTTTGTTTTATTTTTATAATTGTTGTACCATTTATTAATATCTTCTAAATTTCCACAATTTCCTTCAATGTTTTTTCTGATAGAAAGTTTTACAAGAGTTTTGGCAGAAACTTCCATAGCACCAAGTTCTATTGCTTTCTGTTTAACAGATTGACTAATATCGTAATGTTTATGTTTTGTTTTATTTTGATACCAAGATGTTTTTAATCCTAATTTAATGGCAAAAGAATGTAATTCTTCTTCTGAATCAGCGATCATATGACACATAATATAATTTTTAAATTTTGCTTTATAATTATCTACATAAACAGCCATTATGATTTTACCTTTTTATTAAAACATTCTACAAAAGCCAAACATTCTTTAAAGAATAAGTCTTCATGATGATTATGTTTAAACACGCTATTAGGTTGTCTAGAATGTACGTGACCTAAAAGTATTGAAGCCATAGACATTAATATCCAGTATTCTTTGTTTTGCTCATTCTCAGAGAGTGTAATTATATATTTATTATTGAAGTCATCAAAATTAACTAAGGATTTAGTTTTATTTAAATCACCATATTTTAATTTTATTGTAAATTCATTATTAAAACTTTTTAAAACTATATCTTCAATTGAATTAATAAGTGAATTATTAGAAATACAATCTAAAAGAAAGTCTACTTGTTGTTCTATAATGCTTTTATCAATCATTTTAAATCCTCTGATTTTTCGATTTTTTCATAAATAAAATCTGAGTTAATATTGTTTAAAACAGAAAAATATAATTTAAAGTACTTATATGTAATGGGAAAGTCGTTTTTAAGAACAAAAAAGAAATAATGTTTTTGCTTTTTTGTTAATAATTTAAATTTTTTGCTATTAATAATATTATCAATTGTATCAAATTTTTTATTATAATGATCTATGTTCTCAATAAGGTTACTTATCTCTTTAACTATCATATATATGTTTAATGTTTTTGTTTTTTTCATAAGTGTCCTTTTTTAATTATTATTATTATTATTTTGAATAAGCTCATATTCTTCAAAAGCTTTTTTTAAATACCTTGACTCCAAATCTTTAAATTTATCACGAGATTTTTTATCATGTTCGGATAAATCTTCATATGGAACAATATCTTTTTCGTTATAAGATTGGGATAAATCAAGTTGTTTTTGTTTTTCTACAATTTTTATTAACGCTTTAATAATTTTTTTATCTTTATTTTCAATGTTATTAGAGAGTTTTTTAATATCATTTTGCAACTCTATATTAGATTGTTCTAATTCATAATACATATTACTATTTTGATTAGAATTATAACAAAAATAAATAGCTAATAAAGAAAAATATAATACAAAGAGAAAGCTTAATTTTAATAAATTTTTATTTTGCATATTATTACCTCAAAAAAAAAGCAGAGATCAGATGATAGATCTCTGCTTTATATTATTACTTGCTTTTTAAATTATTCATAAAGTAGTCTTGCATTTCTTTATCAGACATTGACTTTAATTTGTTAAATAGTTCTGCCGCTTCTTTTAGGTTATCTTGTTGAATAGTACTTGATCCATTTCCATCTTCAACATAGCGTAGAAAGTCTGGTGTAATTGAAACATTCATTCCGCCACTTTGAGCCGCTTCACGTAATACCTCAACCATTAAATAGCCTTTATCTACTTGGCTTGCAACAATTTTATCAACCATAACATCATTAATTGCTTCTCGAACTCGTTGAACTAATTTCATAGATGCTAATCGAAGCTTCATTTCAATTTCACGAGTTTGGTTAATTTCATCTTGTTGCAACTCTAAGTTTTTAGAACGACTGTCAGCAATAGCTTTAGGTACTTCAAGGTCGTTAAGTCTTACAGCAACAATTTCAATATAGTGTTCTGATAGATTTTTAGAAAGATACTTTTTTGCATCATCTCGAATAGTTTTAATATTTCTCTCAATGTCGTCAAAACTTTGATAAACTAAATTACCGTTTTCGTCTTTTTTTCTAAATGCTTCTCTAAAAGCGGTATCTTCAATTTGAAGTGCTACTTTTTTATAAACATTAGTTGCATTAGGTGAAGATCCTGTAATATCCATCCAGTATTTTACGTATTTATCTTGACTAAAAGGAAGACTACCATTATCTTTTGGATTTCTTTTTAAACGATAACTAATTTCAGCTTTAATTGGTAGTGAAATTTTGGTTTCTGAACCCTCTAATGTATATTCAGCACTAAAAGTGCTTTGTTGAATAGAGTAATCAACTTTTAAAATTCTATAAGGTGTTTCTAAAGGAAAATGAAATACATAATCAGTACCAGAATTATATCGTTTTGAATCGTGAATATCTTCTTGATATAAATAACCTGTTTGAGAAGGACCAACGTCAATATATACTCTTGAACAACCAGTTAAAAATAAAATAGTAAAAAAAGCAATAACTAAACCAAAAATTTTCTTCATAAAATATCCTCTTTAATATTATCTTTAATTGTATAGAAAGGGTATTATACTAAAGTTAAAAGAAAAAAGCAACTATAAGTTGCTTTTTACAAAATTAAATTTTGATTTTTTTTGTTTTTTTTAATGAAGGGGGAATAGGAGTAATAGGTGTTTCTATAATAAATCCTGTTCTTTCATAAAGTTTTTGATTAGTTTGTTGTGATTTTTTTTGAGCTAAAAATTCTTTTGCATCATCTAAATCACGAATAATGGAGACTTCTTGTTGAATTTCAGGGTTATCAGATAAAGTGAAAAAGTTATAACTCCTCCCTTCATCAATTGCTCTTTTAATACCATATTCCATACCTCCTGATATACCTTTATCAATACCAATAATACTATCTTTATTATGGGCATAATCTAGACCTCTATTGATTCCCAAATCTCTATGTGATTTTTGATTATCATCAAGCATCTGAGTATATAATAAATGAGAAGCAGAAGGTGCATAACCATCATGTGCTAGTTTATGTATAAGTGCTTTTGCATATTGAACATTTTCAAATCTTTGCTGAAATTCATTACCAGCAAAAGGAGATTCTAAAATTATTCTTTTATAGTCTTTATGATGATTTATTTCATGATTAAGGTCATAAGATCTAAAGTTTTCAACTCTTGCTTCAAATAGATAATCTGGATTGTAATGAGAATGATCTATAATATCAAACGAGTTATTAGGTTTTAATAGTTTTAGTTCTTCTTCTAATGCAATTGCATCTGTAACATCTTTTATTTTGGAAACCTTATTTTGAATAACAGTATTTTTAGATAATGTTTTATACTTTATATCAATATTATAATTTTGAAGATCAATAATATGTTTTATCATATCATTTGTTATTCCTCTATCTAAGTAAACATGTGCTTCTTTTGCATCATGCATCCAGCTTCTTGATACATTATGATAAATTTCACGTTCTTTTTCTGTATTAAGTTTAAACATTTGATGATACATAAGATCACCATGAAAAGGTGAATTTCCGTTTTCAAAGTTTTCTTTGTGAAGAAGTCCATGATGAACAGCTTTTCTTGCGTAATTACGATCTTCTGAAAGTCTTTCTTTGTTATTTAGAGTTATTGGTGAAACAGTTACTATTAATGACATATTTTTCCTTTTTTATTTATTATAACATAAAAATAAGAAAATAATTTATTTAATAATTAGGTCGAATTTATTATACCAAAGAACTTTTTCTCCGTCTTCTTCCATAATACTTAAAATAATTTCTTTTTTGCTTTTTAGGTAGTCGATAATCCTATCTTCAATGATTGTAATTTTCCCCACCGCTTTGTTTTCTTTTTTATCTCGACCAGCTATTAATATTTTATTATCTTTTGAAATTTGAATTTTATTTATTTTAAAAATATTGACATTAATAGGGATTGCTAGAATAATATTACCTTTTTTGTCTTCCATTAATGCGTATTTATCGTCATAATTAATTTTATTCATTGTTTATATTATAGATTTTTTTGTGAAAAGTAATTTGGTAATAGTTCTGTTAATTTAAATTCTTTTGATTTATGATTATTAAATAAGACAACACTTGTATCCTGTGTTGCGAATTCAACAATAACCTGTAGGCAAGAACCACAAGGTGGTGTTAAATCAGAAGTATCTGTAAAAACATATACTGTATCTAAAATATTATACCCTTCTGATATTCCTTTGTAGATAGCGACTCTTTCTGCACACATAGTAGAACCATAAGCTGCATTTTCAATGTTACAGCCAAAAAATTCTTTTTGATCACCGTCTTCATTTTTAAGCAATACGCAAGAACCAACTTTAAAATTACTATATTGAGCGTAAGCTTTTTTTGAAACTTCTATTGTTTTTTCAATAATATTCAATTTAATATCCTTTTTTATTTATAATTTATATTTTTAAGAAAAAAAATCAATAATTAATAATTGTTTTAAAGAAAGAAAGGTATTTAATTGGAAAATGCAATTCATATATATCTTCATTTAAAGAAAATTTAAAAATAAAAAATTCATTATCGTTTTCGTCAAATACATTTTCTTCAATATCAATATTTTTAGCATTTAAAAAACTAACTTCAAAATTATGCTCTATTTTATTATCAAATTCATCAAAATCTTCTGCTGAAATACAAATAGTTTTTTTTGTTAATTTATTTAAATCAATTGAAAAATCTGAAATAAGAGATTCTTGTTGATTATTAATGATTGCAATAAAAACATTGTTAGTGTACATAATAATCCTTTTAATTATTTTGTTTTATTTGATAATAGCTTATTTGATAATGATTTTGCTTTTCTTCGTCCAGAATCTTGAGCATATCTAAGCTTATGGGCAAAACCACTACCTCTTGATCTATTTTTTAAATCAAAAACTTCCCATTGGTATCCGAAATCTTCTGTTCCTACACATACCACTGAAAAACCATTATATCTTTTTAAATCAATATTTACTTTGTTATTCATAAATTACTCCTAAAATTATTTATCAGTAAATAATCCTTTAAACATATCTCTGATCAAAAAGTCCATTTGAGATTTAATATTTAAATTAGCCGCCAATTTTAAATCATTGTTTTCAATAGCTTCAATGATTTCATTAGCCATGTGTTTTGAAATTGCTCCACCAATAAAATATAGTGGAATTTCTTTATTAATATCATTAAAAGTATTTCTAATTCTTGATAAAGCAGTGGTAGCTGTTTTCCAATGTTCATCTGCCCCTGCTGGATCAATACCTGATTTTAATTCACCTGCTGCAATGTAAGAGCTAGGATTTTCAATATCATAATCTTTATTTTGTTCTTTTTTCAGTACAATAAAATCAATTGATTTGTTAATAAATTTTGGTTTTTTATTAAAAATAACCGAAGCTAAGTCTGTTTCTATAGACTGAACATTATTATTTTTATTAACGATTAGTTTATAATCTACATTATGTTCGTTTAAATATGTGGTAATATATTCAATTAAAAGATCATTACCTTTATGACCAATGAGATTTCTCATTTTACCACCAACCGAGTCACCTGATGTTAATAAATAATAACGTTCAAGCTCATTTAAGTAATTTAGTTCATTAAGTCTATCAAAGTCAATTACCTTAGCTAAAAAAGAAAGTAAATCGGTTGATGAAAAGTGATTAATACTTTTTTTAGAAAGCATTGCTGCTCCGATCAAAAATTCAGTCATTGTTTCAGATTCAAGAATTTCATAAAAAGAGTTTATTTTTCTTAATTTTTTCTTGGCTCGTTGAGTAAATTTTAAAATATCATTAGCCATCATTCGTTTTTTTTTAGCTTGCCAACGACAGCCATCAATAACGAATTTTTCTTTTGTAACTAAGTTTTTAGCTGTAATCATATATTATTTCATGTGCTTTAAAAAATGCACATCTCCTATTTCATGAGCATGAAAGAAATGTTTTCTGCATAAAGAAATATAATTTTCTTCACCGCCAACTTGAATAGATTCACCAGAGTTAACAACATTAAAGTTTTCATCAAATCTAAGATTCATTGTTGCTTTTTTACCACATACACAACGGTTTTTAACTTCTCTAAGTTTATCTGATAAAGTAAGTAAAGCAAGCGAACCTTCAAATGGTTGAGCTTTAAAATCTGATCTTAATCCGTAACACATTACATCAATATTAAGAGAATCTACAATATATGCTAAATCTCTAATTTGTTGTTCTGTAAAAAACTGGGCTTCATCAACCAAAATTAATTCTGTTGGATCTTCCATTGAAGGCATAACTTCGTTTAAAAGGAAGTCTTTTAGATTTAAATCTTTAGGTATTGCATGTGCTTCCAGTGTAGTTTGTAAAGGTCTTGAAGCTATTTTGCCTACACCTGAACGATTGTCTTGTGCAGAAGTTAAACATATAACATTATCTTTCTCAGAATGGACACTTCCACTAAACTGAGATTTAAAGTTAAAATATGTTTTAATTAGTTCCATTGATTTACCTGCATTCATAGAACTAAAATAGAAAGTTAAACTTGCCATTTAATACGACCTCTTTTTATTAAAAATTACTTGATAGTCATATTATATCAACTAAAAATAAAAAAAGCAAGAATATTTACGACAATAATAAATACACTAAACCAACCAAATATAAACATGGTTGCTAATCCAGATAAAAACCAAGAATCAGGTCAAGGACTAATGTTTCTTTTATAATTAATTAACTGTGGAATAAAACCAGATAAATATAATATATTAATCAATATAAAAAAACTAAATAAACAATTTCAAACATACTCATAATTATTGCCTTTTTTCTATAATGTTAGATTTTTTTTCATTACAAATTTTACACATGGTTTCATAGTTTTTTAATGAATTGGAACCACCTTTTGATTTTGGAATAATGTGATCTTTTGTCATTAAAACCTCATTACCTTCTTTATCAATAGCATAAAGATTAAAATGATAATGACCTCTATGATATTTATCTTTTTTCCAATTAGCATTTCTTTCTTTAGCAAAAAATTGACCTTTAATTTTGCATTTTGAACAAACTAAAGACTTTTTGAAAACTTGATAGCGTTGAGAATACATTTTAATGTAATCACCATCAAATAACTTACAAAACTCTCCAATTTCTGATAATACAACATTAGGAGCGTAAGTTTCTTTACGCTCCATTTTATGTTTTTTAGAAATTTTATAATTTTGCATTATATATTTACCTTTTTAATTGTTTTTTAGGATTTGATCTAAAATCAGTATTGATTAAATCTGTTGGTTCTGGAAACTCCCAGTTTTTAACAAGTTTATTTGGTTTTTCAAGAATATTTTCTTTGAATTTGTTAATAACTTTATTGTCATCAAGATTATCAAGATTGTTTATAATTGCTCCAAACATAAAAGGGTGCAATTTATTTTTGCTTAATAAAATTGCTACTTCTTTACGATTATTTTTATCAACTTGATTATTATGTTTAAAATCTTTAAATTTTTGTATTTCATGATTAAAAAATTTAATAACACGTTCTTCAACAACATTTAAAGAGTAAGTAGAAACAGGGTCATCAATAAAATCTTGTCTTACATCATCAATATGACCTTCTAAAGTTAAGTATAAAATTGCTTTTTTGCCATCAAGAGTGCGATGATTAATGCTGTCTTTAATTTGATGTTTCTTCTTGTACCAATCACTTTTATATTTTGCAAACACTCTTTTTTCACTATCAGGATCTTTTAATACACTAACAAAGCCTTCAATGTTAACAAGTGGTTTTGTGTGTTCAAGTAATTCTTCCGCAGTTAAATTATGAAGATCTTCATGCGTGTCAACTACATAGTTTTCACCAAAATGATTTACCAAATCTTGATGTGATAAATAATTACCAGTTAAACGATTACGTGCGTTTAAAACAGTAAGTTTATTTTCTGCATAAGGTAGAACAATCATGTTTGTTGGTGAAGTATATTCAAAATTAACAGTATAATGTTCTTTTTCAAGTTCTAAAGTTTTTTGATATAAAGTTTTATCTCGTTGTAAAATTTGATTACTTCTTTCTGCTTGTTCTGAAACAGGCGAACCTTTTGATTTTAGAAAAATATTATCATTTAATAGCATAGAAGAAATTAGTGAACCATCTTCTTTAAACATTGCATGTTCTACTTTATAATGATCAATGCCAATAACAGAAGGATTTTCTTTATAATTAAAGAATTTTTGCATAGGTAGTGAGATTAGTTTTTTAAATTGATTATTTTCATCAACATGAAAAGTAATACCTCTTGCTTCAATTGCACTTGGTTTTAAAAAGTCATTATAGGAAGCCTGATGATAATCAAAAATAAATAATTTATGTCCTTGAAAAAAATGTTCTAAAACATGAAAGGATGAATCCTCTTCTTGTGTAATAGAAATTAAATTATTAAATAATTCTTGATGGGTTTCAGGGAATTTTTGCATTATGTGTTCCTTGTTTTTTTCTTAACATTATTTATTATACCTTAACAGAAGCATAAAGTAAAGTTATTAAATATAAAAAAAGCGACAAAAAATGCCGCTTATTTTTTAACAACAAAACAAAACAGGAGGAATAAATCCTTACCTTGGAACATATTATAATGGTTCCAAATGTTGTTGTCAACTATTAATTATTATTTTTGTCAGAATCTTTTTTTAGTTTGTTAAGGTAATTTTTAAGCTTTATATATATTTTTTCCATTTCATTTTTCTTTTCTGTTATTAATTCTTTTTCACTGTTAATAAGTTTTGTTTCTACAGATTTTATTTTATTTTTAAGATCAATTAAAGATTTTTTAAAAGAATTGCATTGTTTTTTATTATCTTCTTTTATTTGAGAACATTTGTCTTGATAAACTAAATTTTCTTGCTTTAGTGTTTCTTTTAAACTCATTAAATTTGATTCAATACTTTCTTTTGTAGATTGTATATGTTTTGTAAATTCTTGTTCAATTTGTTTAAGGTTTTTATTATATGTTTCAATAGCCCTATCTGCTGCTTTTTGAGCATTTTGATCGGAAAATTGAGTTGGTAGGTTAGATAAATTAGTGTATTTTTTATTTATAGATTGTTCTGTTTTTTGTTCTTGTGCTTTTTCTAAATCTTGTTGATTGATAGTTTCGTTGTCACTACATGCTGATAGTAATAAACTACCGATAAAAAAAGCACTTATTAATTTAATTTTTTTTGTATTCATAATTTTCACCTGTTTTTTTTTAATTTATATATTTGCTAAAAAATGTCAAATATTAATATTTTTCATATTTTTTATTAAGTAATATTTCAATATTATCGAAAATACTATAAAGATCTCTATTAATTTTATTTAATAGATTTGTATAATTATCACAATAAGCATACTGAAATTTTTTAAAACAATGTTTGTAATAATTGTTAAAAATATAATTTTTATTTTGTTCTATATTTTTGTAAAAAGTTTCTTCTGTATATTCTTTTATTTTTTTAAAATCTTTTTTTTCATTACGGTTGTTTTTGAAAAACTGGTTTAATTTATAATTTTTCTCTAAATGTTTTTTTCTTTGTTTAAAAAATACATTGTTAATTTGTTTAAAGCATAGCTTTTTTTCTTCTTCAAAAGATATTCTATTATCACAACTGAAACTCCCACCCTCAAAGCAAAGATTATATTTATGATCATAAGAAAAATATTTTAAACACTTAACATCTTTTATGGTGTCTATATCTTTTTTGGTTTCTGGATCTGAAAAATTACAACCAGTAATAAAAAAAGATAATATTATTATATAAATATTTTTATCCATTTTTATTTTCAATATATAATAAAAAAATAAAAAATAAAGGTTGATTTATTTTATTGTTTCTGATATTATTCTAAAAAATAAAATTATCAATAGGAAAAGAAAATGGAAGCTATTTTTAAAACTGTTTTATGTATTAGTTTATTACTTTTCGTATATTTTGTATACTTAGGTAAGAAAACTCCTGAAAAAAATTAGAGTAAATCGTCAAATAAATATTGACAAAGTTAATATTTTTATATATAATGAATATGTTTTTTAATAACAAATATGAGGAAATAAAATGAATATGAACTCAAAAATCTTAATCCCATCATTAATGGCATTGGCACTAACAGCGTGTGGTGGAGGCGGTAGTTCTTCTTCACCAACAACAGGTGGTGGCAATGGTGGTGGTGATGGTGATGGTGGTGGTGGTGGTGAAACACCAATTGAATCATTTACTGTAACTGCTTCTGTAGGTAACGGTCAAGGTGAAATTAGTCCATCAAGTGTACAAGTAGAAGAAGGTGCAACTGCTGACTTTCAAGTTGTACCAGCAAATGGATTTGAAATTGACTCAGTAACTGGTTGTGATGGTGTACTCGCTGAAAACACTTATACAACAGGCAATATTTCAAATGATTGTGAAGTTGTCGCTAAATTTTCAGAACTACCGCAACAAACAGCAACAATTGGTGTAGAAAGTATTGACTCAAATGATGGTGCTACAACTTCTGTTGATTCAGAAGGAACAATTACAATTACAGTAGAAGGAAATACAAGTGGTAGTGTTACTTTTGATTCTTCATATAGTAACTATCGTATTTCAAATGGTTCTACTAATTTTGTATCATTTACAGTTAATGCAAATGTATTAGAGTATCAAGCTCTTTCAGTTAATGGTGTTCAAGAAACTCAATTTACGGTTAATGCAACCAATTCTGGAACTGATTTGCAACAGGATGTAATTTTTAAAGTTACTCCTGCTGATACAGTTACTATTGAGAATGGTTTTTGTTTTGAAGACTATTGTAATGGTGAAGAACCAAAAGAAGTAAAACATAACTTGTTTAACGATGACCGTACTTATACTGCTCATTACATTGCAGTAGCACCTGCTGAAACAAATTTAAAATATAAAGTTGCTCCTGAATTTGGTGAAGTTGAATCTATTGAAGTAACAGAAGATTCTACAAAAGATGCTTTTTCTTATGAGTACAAAATGAGCGAACAAGAAATTGTAATTCATAACCCATATAACTATACTGATGAACCTTTAGTTACTTATACTGTAACTATGACAAATACCAACGGTGAAGAAGCAACACAATCGGTTTCTATTATGTACTTTAATGCTTATGCTTCTGGTCGTTTCACTAACTTTAATGATTCGCCTGTTGCATTACCAATGCAAGGTACAGAAACATTTAAAGTAGAATTTGAAAATTATGGTTCTTCTGACTCTAAAGAATTATACATTCGTAGTTTTGATATGTTGATTCCATCAGTAGTTGGTAATGTTGACGGAAGCGATAGTTGTGAAACAGATACAAATGGAAATACAACACTTGAAACTTGTGATTTGATTTCTATGGAAGTTAATCAAGAAACTGATGAAGTGACTATTACAACTCAATTACAAAGTTTGATTGATAATAATCGTGATACCTTTAGTGGTGGTTTACAATTATATCCTTACATTGTGGTTTGTGTAACCCCATCAGCGGAAGACTTTAATGTAGAAGAGTGTCAAGATCTTTATATTGCAGGAATGAATGCTTTTATTTCAGAGTATAATGCACAAGAACAAGCAAAAATTGATGAACTTGAACAATTAATGCCAAAAGTTCGTGCTTATTTTGAATATGATGTTGCAATTAAAGAAATGGCTAACTTGTTAAATGCTCAAGGTTATATTTCAAATAAAGTTCGTGAAGAATTTATTAACGATATTCGCTTTTTAAGTTCGCCACTGGTTCAGGAATATAATATTGCTATGCAACATATTTTTAACATTAATGGTGATACTGTTTCAAGTTTGCAAGATCAAGAAAGTACAATTCAAACGACAATTTCAAACATTGAATATTACTTGCAATATGATGATTTTGCAGAACAAAAAGCAGAACTTTATAATGACTTGATTACTACTGCGGGTGTTTCAGATACTTATGGGTATTTAGATACAACTTCACCAATCTTTACAGGTGATGACGGTCAACCAACACGCTTTGCATACAATGAAAGTTATGGTGAGATTGTTGATGGTGAGTTTGTATTCGATAATGCTTATCGTATTCTAAACTTAGCTGTACAAAAGTCTAAAAAGTAAAAAAATAAGAGTGAGGTCTTGACTTCACTCTTATAATATTATATAATTATTAACGAATTAATTAATAATCCTTTTAAAAATAAATGGAGAAATAAAATGAAAAAAATGACATTATCAATTGCAACGGTTGCAATGCTTTCATTTTCAACAATGGTAAGCGCACAAAGTGTTTACGAATTAGATGAAATGAGCCGTTCAGAAGCAAGTCAATATCTTTCTGACCAAGAAGTTATTGTAAAGTTCTCTGATGTAACTGTTCATGATGGTCTATATACAAATCCACGTTTTGAACGTGTAAAAGAACAAAGTGAAAGTATGTTACTTCAACAATATGGTCATTTAGTACCAACAGAGCAAGAACGTAATTATTCACTTGCTACTCTTGAACAAATTGAACAAACAACTGGTTTAAAAATGAAAGCAGTAAACACTGTTCGAGATTATGTTCTATTACAAGTTTCAGAGTCGGATTTGAAAGGTGAAGAACTTGTTGAGTACCTATATAATACAGGTTTCTTTCAATCTGTTGCATTAAATGAGAAATTTAATTTGCAACAAGTTTCACCATTTGAAACAGATGATTACAAAACAATGAGTTTGAATCCAAATAAATCAAATGATCCATTGTATCAAAATCAAAGTGTGTTTTATGAACAAAACCGATCTTTAAATGGTGCGGCAAGCGTAGAACGTGCTCGTGATTTACTTGAAAGAAACTTTTCAGTTTCAGGTAAACAATTGAATATTGCTGTAATTGATTCTGGTGCAACACCACATGAAGATATCAATTGGGTTGATGGTTATAACTTTATTGCAGATGAACCAAACGGTCTTGATCGTCAAGAAGTTACAAACCAAAATGATGAAGTTGAATATTATGTTACAGGTCATGGTTTAGCGGTTGCAGGTGTTTTTGGTGCTTTAAATGATAATAATACAGGTGTTAAAGGTATTCTTCCTGTATATGCAGACGGAACTGGTGCTGAAATCAATATTATTCCTGCGGTTGCAGTAAATGATTATTTTGGTTCAACATTTGATATTTATCGTGCAATTTTGTGGTCTGTACAAGCTGATGATCTATTGAATGATCCAAATATTCCAACAAACGAATATAAAGCTGATGTGATTAATATGTCAATTGGTGGTTTTGCTCAATGTGGTAACTATGAATACAGTTCGTTCTTGCAAGAAGCAGTTGATGTAGCTGTAAACAATAACGCTGTTATTGTAGCCGCAGCAGGTAATGAAGCTTACATGGCAAATAATAACTCTCCTGCAAGCTGTAACAATGTTATTACTGTTGGTGCTTTAGATGTATATGGTGAACCTACAACATTCACTAACTATGGTGAAGGCATTGATGTAATGGCATTAGGTAAAACTGTATATTCACCTATCAAAGATGGCGATACATATAAAGAAGAAGACCATACTAATTATGGTGGTGTAAACGGAACAAGTTTTTCTGCACCAGTAGTTGCAGGTTTGGCAGGTATGTTAAAATTGATTGATCGTAATTTGAGTCCTTCTGAAATTGAGTCTATCATTGAACGTACTGCAACACCTTTAGTTACTACACGCTCTAACTTTATGCATTCGTGTAATCAAATTGGTTGTGGTTATGGTGCAGTAAATTTTGAACGTGCGATTAATCAGTTTGTTAACCCGATTACTAACGCACAAACAGAAGCAGAAAGCTACTTAACTAAGTTGTCAGATAATGTTTCACTAAGTGATAAGCCATTATATGATAGTTTGTTAGACATGGATAGTTGTGATGCTTACATTTTGCGTACTACAGTTAACAATGATCGTGCTGACTTATCATATACTGTTTATGGTAGTAACAGTCCTGATCTAAACACTGAGAACGGTACAATTTACGATGCAAGAGTTGGTAGCGATATGTTGATTGATAGTTCTGCTTATAAATATTTTATTGCTGAAATTACACATACTAATGGTACAAAAGTAGTGAAAGACTTAACATTTGCAGAAGAAACTCTACCAGAATTTTGTTCACAACAATAAAATAGGTACTTAATAATAAAAGGCTCTTTTTAGAGTCTTTTTTTGCTTGTAACTAAACTTTTTGGTATGCTATACTATAATATATAAAATAAAGAGGATAAAATGAGTAAAAAAATAACTTGTGGAATATTAATAGAAACTAATGATAATAAATTTCTAATTGGTCACTCAACTAATAATGAACATTATGATATTCCTAAAGGTCAACAGGAAGAAGGTGAAACCTATATAGAAACGGCAATTAGGGAAACAGAAGAAGAATTTAATTTATGCTTTAAAGAAAAAGATTTAAAGTTTTTAGATTATAAAAAACTTAATAAGAAAAAAAATTTGGCTTTATTTTATACAAAATTAAAAGAAGAAGTTAAAATAGAAGATTTAACTTGTAATACTTTTGTAAATGAAGATTTGAGTTTTCCAGAAATAGATTATTATGTTATTGTTGATAAAAAAGAAATGCTTGAAAAAGTAAGTAAATCGTTAAAAGAATACTTGTTAAATAATAATATTTTTGATAGAATATAATAATTGCTAATAACAAAGGTATATTGATGATGAAAGATTTAAATATGTTAGAAACATATGTTGTTAATTTTTTGGAAAAACAATTAAAAACAATTGATAGTCAATTCGTACTTGGTTTTTCAGGTGGTGTTGATTCTACTGTTTTAGCTTATATTATGCAAAAAAATGATATTCCTTTTGTAGCTGTTTATGTTAATCATGGTTTAAGTGAAAATGCTATTGAGTGGGAAAACTTTTGCAGTAATTTTTGTGACAAATATAATATTCCTTTTGAATCCCACAAAGTATTAGTTAAAAAAGATTCAAGAGAAAGTCTTGAAGATAATGCTCGAAAAAAACGATATGGTATTTATAAAAAGGTATCTGACAAATATAATAATGCTCCTATTATTTTAGGTCATCATTCTGATGACCTTGTGGAAGCAATGTTAATGAACTTATTAAACCATTCTGGTTTATCTGGTCTTTCTACTATGCCTTCTGATTACTATAATGAAGAATTTAAATTAAATATTTTACGCCCTCTTTTATCAGAAGAAGTTTCTTTAAGAAATGAACAAATTACTAAAGATGCTTTAGAAGATTATGCTTTAAAAAATAAAATTAAACATATTTATGATGAAAGTAATGCAGATACTAAATATACTCGTAATTTTTTACGTCATGAAATTATTCCTAAATTAAAAGAGCGTTTTGGTAATATTAATAAACCAATGGCAAAAACTAATTTAGAAGCGCAACAAATTTATAAAACAGTAAAAACTGTTAATGTATTTAATAAACTAAAGAAAGATTTTTATAAAATTGATACGAAATCTTTATCTAAGTTAACAAATGTTGAGAAATCTAAATCATTAAACTATTCGTTCAGTGAAATTGGATTATCTGTTAACTCTAATTTTGTAAATCAGTTTATTGTAGATATTGATAATATTAAAGATAAATCTGATGTAAACTATAAACAAAGTATTTCAAATTATACTATTTTTTATCATAGAAATGAATTTTATATTACACATAATGATTACTTAAATATTAGTGAAAATAGTGAAAAAAGAATTTACAATAGAAGTAATATTAAAACAAAAGGAAATTCTGTAGGAAAATTATTTAGGAAAAATGAATACATTAGAAAATCAATTCCTATTATTATTAAAGAAAATATTCCTTTAAAAGTTGATAAAGAAGGATATATTACTCATATTTATAATTATACTTTGGGTGATAATTATAAAGAATCATTTAAGTTAAATTTAATAAAAAATAAAAAAGATTATATTTTTTATAATCCTGTAATTGAATACTTTTTGGAGAAATAAATGAATTTAAATTATGAATCATTAAAAAATAAAGTAAGCGATGATTATTCTGTAGAAAACTTGGAACAAATTGTTACCTTTAAAATTAAAAATGATTATTTAAAAATATATTTAACAAAAAATGTCATTTATAATGCCGAACTTGTAAGTATAAATGGTGAAAAAAAACAAAATATAGATTATACAAAGTATCCTGAGTTAAGAAAGATTTTAAATGAATCTGGATTTTTTAAATCTTAAAATATTGATTTTTTATTTTTATATAGTAAAATATATCAAAACAAACAGAGGTGTTTTATGGAAGCTGTAAAAAGTATGTCTGAAACTAAAAATACAGTTTTAGCAAAAACGTATAATTTATTATCTTATACTTTAATTTGGTCTGCTGTTGTGGCTATGTTTTCTATGTATTCTGGATTAACAAATGTTTTTACAAGTATGGGAATGGGTAGTTTAGTTGTAATGCTTATAGGTTACTTTGGTATGTTATTCGCTATTGAAAAAACAAAAAATAGTGGTTGGGGATTATTCTGGACTTTTGGTTTAACAGGATTCCTTGGATTAACTATTTCCCCGTTGTTACAATATGCAATTGGAACAGGTAATAGTGAAGCAATATTTATGTCTTTAGGTGGAACAGGTTTAATATTTTTATTAATGTCTGCTTATGGTAGAACAACAAAAAAAGATTTATCAGGTTGGCTACCTTTAATTTTTTGGTGTCTTTTAGGTGCATTTGTTGTAAGTATTATTAATGTAATATTTTTTAATGTATCTATGTTAGCCCTTGTAATCTCAGCGGCATTTATGATTTTATCTGCAATGTTAATTAGTGCTTATACACAACAAATAGTTAATGGTGGTGAAACAAATTATATTTCTGCAACAGTATTGTTATTTGTTGCAATATATAATATATTTTCAAGTCTATTACAAATTTTATTAGCCTTTACAGGTGATGAATAAAAAAAAGAGCTTTTTAGCTCTTTTTTTATTGTATATTTAATATAGTTTTAGTTTCTTTTACTGTATAGAGATTAACTTTATTGAAAAATAAGAAAAACAGTCTGTTTTTAAATTTACTGTTATTGTTAATATTTTCTTCACTTTAACTTATTAAAACTATTGATATAAAAAAGTAAAAAAAATTGACAAAAAACATCAAATAAGATATTTTTACAATTAAACATAATATAATGGTAAAAAACTAATGATATTTAATCCTGAAAAAATAAAAATTCATAATGAGTATTCTTTATTTCATTATCTACATGGTCGTTGTCATTTATTTGCAATGGCTTATAAAGAATATAACAATGATTCTGAAATTAACGCTCTTTTTGGTGTTTTTGAAAATGAAAAATATGAAGAAGAAATTCACATTGAACATGTTTTTATTAAATTAAAAGACAACATTTATATTGATGCATCAGGAAGAAAAAAAACATTAGAAGAAATAGAGAATGAATATAGTTTTAATTCATTGGAAACATTTTTTGGTGATGAAGAAGATTATAACAAATGGTTTAAATATAATTTAGAAAAAAAATATATTTTTGATTTTGAAGAATCAGAAAAAGACTCCTTAATAAAATTTTTTAAAAAAAATAAATACTTTAAAAAAAATAAATTTAAATTTAATAAAAAAAAGTATTGACAAAAAAAAACAAAATAGATATAATAGTAATCATTGAAGTTAAGGCTTCAAATAAAAAAAAATAATTCATCCACTTATTATAGAAGGAAAAAGAAATGCAAACTATTACGGTAGAAAAAGGTCGCATTCTTACTTTTACAAATGATCGTTCGGTTTTTCATTCTCCTACTTTGAATGAAGATCCTACTGTTTTACGCCAACTTGAAAGCGGAAAACATTCAATTAATATTCCACAATCTTATGTAAATGATCTTTCTGGTCGTATGATTGAAAATGAAGAAGATTGGTTGTTTAATGAAGACACTACTGATTCTTTAGTATAATTTATCTTTTAACCCTAACCATTAACTAAAATTTTTAAATATTAAAGAGGTATTAAATATGCAAACTATCACTCTAATTAAAACTGCTCGTGAACTAACTGAAGATCTCCGTGAAACTGCTGTTGAAGCTCGTATTGGTGAAGTTTCACCTGATGAATTGAAACAACTTCAAAAACGGCTTGATCGCTTAACTTCACAAGTAAAAAATCCAACTTTGTCTTGTTTGCAAGATCTTCGTGAAGTGGCAGAATATGTTGATTTGGATACTCGTCAACTACAATATGTTACTCGTGATGCAAGTCGAGCATTCGCATAATTAGTGAAAAATAAATTAGAGACAAAAGCCTATATTAAAAGTATAGGCTTTTTTTTAATAAAAATTCAATATTGAAATAAAAAATAGTTATAGTATAACATTACTATAGTAGAGAGGAATAAAAATGCATATATGTCATCAAGAGTTAATAGTAATGTTTGCGGTATTATCAAATACAGAATTTGTAATATATTATATCTATTACATTTTAGGAAAAATAAAAAAAGTTAAAGACTAACTTTATTTTTTTTTATTGAAAAAGACTTTAATTCATTAATAATATCTTTATTAATATAAGATCTATTGACCGCTTTAATAAATTCTTTATTTTCTTTATCATACATTTTATATTTAGATTTGTTTCCAGATATTTTTGAATATTTAAAGTTTTCTAATCTATCAGAAATCTTAACAATTAATGCAGAAACATCTGTTTCATTTATAGTAGATAATTTAATGTTTGTTTTTCGTTTTCTTTCTTTTCTATTATATCCATCTTCATCAGTAAGAAAATTAACAAGTCTTTTCATTTTCTGTCCAAAATTTACATCAACATCATTAAGGGAAAATTCAGTGTCTTCAACAATGTCGTGTAGGTATGCTAATATAATAGCTTCGTAAGAATCTGTTATACTTTTAACTCTATTAACAACTGACTCTATATGAAACATATAAGGTTTGTTATCATATTTTTGATTTTTATGATATTCTTGTGCAAGTTTTTTTGCTTTTTCTATGTGATGTTTTTCATATTTCATATAAACATTATAATCTATTTTTTTTGATTTATCAATTTTTTTTTGGTATAATAATCTTTCTTTGGTGATAATATTAAATATGGAGAAATGATATGAGAAAACAGTTAAAAGAAGTTCTGATTGATAAGCCAACTTGTATTAAAATTGAAAATGTATTTAAAGAATTTGGTTTTAGTGTTCAGAAAAAGACCGTTAATTTTATTTTAAATCAAAAATCTTCTATTGAAGAAAAAATTTATAATTTGATTGAGGGGTGTCTGTGAGTAATATATCTATTGTTTCTGAATCTATACCAAGTATAAGTTATCTTAAAGATATTTTAGATAATGATTATGTAATTGATTTGGAATGTTGGAAACAAAAACAATATTCTAATAACAAAAAAGATAAATCATTATGTAAAGAAACTGAAAGTTTTTTTAGTAAATTTTCAAAAAATGAGCAGTTTCATACTATACATATAGTTTCAGAAGCACCAGAACATCAAGATTTGTTGACAAATGAATTAGATTTTGTATACTTGATACCATTAAAAACCAATGGAAATCATGTTTTTTTTGTTGAAAATGAAGAAGTTATACTTGAAGAAAATAAGGTTTACAGGTTTAATCAAAAGTTAAATCATGGTTTATATTCAGATATCGAGAATGAAGAAGAATTAGAAGATGCAATATTATTAAATGTTGCTTTTTATAAATAAAGGAGTTTTATTATATGTCATATATTGAAAGATTTGGAAAAAATAAAGAATTTGGAACATTAAAGCTTGATATTGAGGGTTTTGAACTGTTATCTTTGGAAAAGAAAAAGCTTGTCTATTATCTTACATTAGCAGGTCAAGCAGGTAATCGTATTTATCAACATCAATTATGTGGAACGATTAATGCTTTTGCTCATAATTTTTTTCATCGTGTTTATTCGTTGATTAAAGAATCAAGTAACTTTAAAAATAAAGAAGATGTTTTAAATTATATAAAGACTTTTGTTTTTAATAATTCTTTTTATCAATCTACCTCTAATCAATTTATTCCTGTATTATTTAATCAAGAAGACTTTGAATCAATGGTTGCTCTATATAAAGGTGAGCATTTTGATAATTTTGCACAAGATAAAAAGGAAATTATTAATTACCGATTATTAGAACTAAAAGAAGTATTATTTGAAAATAAACTTCCTGATGTTTTAACAAGCAGAGATCCAGAAAAAGATATCGTTAAAGATACAGCTTTTGGTCATTATTCTTCTGATTTAACTTTTAAAGAAGTTAAAAATTATAGAAAAAAAACTTATCCAAAAGTAGAAAATTCACCAATGTTTGGTATGAACTCTTTTTTAATTAAAGATGAAAATGGAAAAGTAAAAGAGTTAGTAATCAAAAAAGGTGGTTTATTTTCAGAAGATGTTGAAGAAATGATTTATTATCTAACCGCAGCCTTGCCTTATACAGAGAACGACAAACAAAGACGTTCTTTAGAGACATTAATTAAATTTTATGAAACAGGTGATCCTGTGGACTTTGATGCTCATTCAGTCGAATGGTTAAATGATACAGAAAGCGATATTTTCTTTATTAATGGTTTTATTGAATCATATTTAGATCCTACAGATACTGCTTGTAGTTTTGAATCAGTTGTTGCATTTAAAAATCCTAAAGAAACTGAAAAAGTAGATTCAATTATTGAAAACATTCAGTGGTTTGAAGATAATTTGCCAACCGATGATCGTTTTAAGAAAAAAGAAGCTGTAGGTTTATCGGCAAGCTCTATTACTTTGGTAAGTACAGCAGGTGAATCATATCCTTGTCCACCTTTAGGTATATGTTTACCTAATTCAGATTGGTTACGTGCTAAGTATGGTTCTAAATCTGTTAATTTGTTAAACATTCAAAATGCTCGTGGTGCTTCTTCTGGAGAGGTATTTGAAGAGTTCTTTTTACCTGAATACAGAAATGTTTTAGATAAGTATAATAATGTATCTTCTTCATTGCATACTGATTTGCATGAAATTACAGGTCATGGTTCTGGTCAATCATTACCTAATGTTTCAAACGGTGACTTAGGAACATTTTATAACATTATTGAAGAAGCCAGAGCCGACTTGGTTGGGTTATATTTTCTACCAGACTCAAAGTTAAAAGAGATTGGTGTTGTTGATAGTGATATAGATCAGGAGGAAATGACTTTAGCTCAATATGTACTATATATTACTAATGGTCTTGAACTACAACTTAAAAGAGTTGAACTTGGAAATGATGTTGAGCAAACACATATGAGAAATCGTCAATTAGTTGCTAAATGGATGCTTGAAAATTGTGATAGTGTTTATACTGTAAATGTTGATGGAAAATTATATGTTAAGGTTGAAGACATTAATGATATGCGTGAAAAATTTGGTGTTTTACTAAAAGAAATTCAACGTATAAAGTCAGAAGGTGATCAAGAAGCTGCTAAAAACATTATTTTAAAATACGGAACAAAAATTGATTTAGACTTACATAATAATGTACTAAATCGTTATAAAATAATTGATGCGCCAGCTTTTGTAGCTTTTCACTTTCCTAAGTTAGAAGTAAAAGAAGTAAATGAAGATATTGTTGATATTTCATATTCTTATAATGAAGACTTTGTTGAAAGTACATTTGACTCTAAGTAATCGGTAGTTTATTACTTATTGTTTAAAAATAATGAATAAAAACGGTATTAAAGTACCGTTTTTTTTATTTATAATGGTTGCTTTTAATAAAAAAATATTTAAAATATAGAAAAAAAGAAAGGAAAATTATTATGTATACAGGCGAAGAACAATACTTAGATTTATGTAAAAAAATAGTTGAAGATGGTGAATGGGTTGAAAATAAAAGGACAGGTCATAAATGTTTGACTGTTATAAATCATGATATTACTTATGATGTCGCTAATGGTGATTTTCCACTTGTAACAACAAGAAAAAGTTTCTGGAAATCTGCTATAGCAGAAATGCTAGGCTATTTACGTGGTTATAGTTCTGCAAAAGAATTTAGAGAAATCGGTTGTAATACATGGAATGCTAATGCTAATAAAAATGATGCTTGGTTAAATAATCCTAATAGAAAGGGTGAAGATGATATGGGATTTGTTTATGGTGCAGTAGCAAGAAACTTCCCGAAACCCGATGGTGGAAGTGTAGACTTATTAGAAAAAGTTTATAATAATTTAAAGAAAGGTGTTGATGATCGTGGTGAAATTATAACATTTTATCATCCAGGTTCTTTTCATCTTGGTTGTTTAAGACCATGTATGTTTCAACATCAATTCTCAATATTAGGTGATAAATTATATTTAAATTCTTATCAAAGGAGTTGTGATGTACCACTTGGTTTAAATTTTAATATGATTCAAGTTGTATTCTTATTAAAGTTAATGGCTCAAATTACAGGATTAAAAGAAGGTAAAGCATTTCATAAAATAGTTAATGCTCATATATATGAAAATCAATTAGACTTAATGAAAAATGTGCAGTTAAATAGAACCCCCTTAAACCCACCTAAGTTTTCTATTAATCCAGCAATAAAAACGTTAGATGATGTTCTTGATTGGGTTACTACTGATGATTTTAAAGTTGAAGGTTATGAACATTATGAATCAATAAAGTACCCATTTGCAGTATAAAAAGGAACCATGTTCCTTTTTAATCCTTTTATATATTGACTTTTAATAAAAAATTTATTATAATTGTCGTAATATAAAAAAAGGAGCGATCTTATGGGAAAAAGTAAAGAATTTAAAGAAGGTGAAGAAGCTTTTTTAGAAAATAAAATTTTATCAGATAACCCTTATAATGAAGTAGAAGCCCCTGATGAATATTTAATGTGGAATAATGGGTTTAAATCATTAAGTAATCCAATTAAAAGAAGTCAACTTCAAGAAGATATTAATTTATAAGGAGTTGACTAATGAAACTTAATATAACAACTAAAAAAGATTGGATTAAATTAACATGTGATTTAATACCAGATAAGTTATTAAATCATATTCCAAATATGAGTAAAGAAAAGTTAGCTCATAAATTATATAATGACAACTCTGTAATCACACCTTTCACTGACGAACAAATGTCTCCTTTCGAAGCAGTAGAAGACTTTCTGGAAGATCAATTTAGTCTTGATTTGATACCTACACAAATTATAGAAGAATATGAAGAAAAAACTATGGAAAAGGGGACTTTTTAAATGAATTTTGAATTATTAAATTTTTTGAATAATAAAACAGTGTACATAAAAAATTTAAAAATGGATTTTAATAAAGAAATAGAAGAAGAAAATAAAAAATATTTGTTTTTAGAGTCTTGTGGTCTTTTATATATTTACTCATATACAGGAAATTATAAGTTTATTTTTGATAGTATGGTTGAACAACTAAACGACTCTAAAAATAAAGAAGAAGTCTTTATTGTTTTGGCTAAATTCCTTAATGAATTGAAAAAAGTTTTTAATAGTCATTTTAGTGATCCTGTTAACAATCAATTAAAAAATTATGGTATTGAATTAACTAATTTTGAAAATTTTTATGAACAACTTTCAATAATTTTAATAAGTAGGTTAGCCAAAAAAGAAATAGAAGAAATTAATTGGTGGCTTTATGAAGATGTTGAAAAAATATATTATGTTGATGAAAAACAATATAATGTAGAAAAAGCTCTTGATTTTTTAAATTTTAAACCTTGACAATAAAGTAAAAAAGTATTATAATTTAATCATATTGTTATAGTTAATTAAGTTTTAAATAAAAAGGTTAAATTATGAAAAATGGAAAAAAAGTTGTTAAGCAACGTAATTTTGTTGTTAAACAAATGCAAGAAAGCAACATGGGTTCTACATCTTTTCATAAAGATAAAAGAAAAGAAACTCAAAAAATTCGAGGAAAAAAGCATAAATTAAATACTCGTGATTACTTATAAAAAAAACATCCAATATGGATGTTTTTTTATTAGTTAGTAGTAATTGTTGAAGTTGAAGTTGAAGTAGTTCCAGTAGTTGAGTTACTATCTTCTGAAATTAAAAAAACTGCCGAAGCAACCGCTACTGCACTTAAACTAAAAGTAGTCATAGAGAAACTTCCTAAGCCAGTTGCACTAACACCACCTTGTTCTGTACCAAGTTGTCTTTCAAGTTGCTGTTCTTGTTCTACGTTTGCCGTTTTTTCTGGAACAGAAGCCTTAAAAGGTTGAGTTTCTTGTGCCATTAAAGAACTTGAAAACAATAAACCAACTGTAATTAATGTAGTTACTAATTTTTTCATACTGATCTCCTTTTTTAAGTATGATTTATATTATCACTTAAAATAAAAAAAATCAATAAAGATATTGATTTTTTGAATTAGTTTAATAATTTAAAAATTTTATATCATTGCTTTATACCTTCTAAAGAAATGTATATTTGAACTTCTTTAGAATTTTCACCTAAATCATAATTTATATTGTAGTCACTTAATAATAAAGTAGTTGAACCTTCAAAACCTGCACGATAACCGCCCCAAGGATCTTCGCCTTCGCCAATTTTTCTTACACCAATTTCAATATTTTGAGTAACACCATTTAAAGTAAAGTTACCTTCTAAAATGCCATTACCATTATCACCAAGTGTTCTAAAATTTGTACTCTCAAAAACCGCAGTTGGATTTTCAGAAACATTTAGAAAGTCTTCACCTCTTAAGTGTTTGTCTCTTTCAGCATGATTAGAGTCTATACTTGCTGTTTGAATAACAATATTAGCTGAATTATTGCTTTGGTTCTCTTTATCTATTGTAAAAGAACCATCAAAATTTGTAAACTCACCTATTAACCAGCTATATCCTAAATGTTGTATTTTAAATTGAATAAAAGCATGTTGACCTTTTTTGTCAATATTATACGTTACAGGATCTGCATTTGACATTCCCGAAAATAGAAATGAACTTCCTATGATTGTAGATAAAATTAAATTTTTCATTTTATATCTCCTTTTTTGTTATAGAAATAATATATATCAAAAAAACAAAAAAGAAAGATTAAAAAAAACGGTTAAACCAATCGAATTTTTAGAAAATAATCTTTAATTCTTAACAGGATTATAAAAACCATAAATCAAACCAAATATAAAACCTAATGTGTGTCCTATATGACTGATATTAGCTGCCATTTCAAAAAGTACTGAAAAAAGAATTAATTGAATAGCTAAAGAAATTTTTGTGCTTTTATCACCTACGTAAAAAATATATCCAATATAACTTAAAAATAATGCTGAGTAGCCAAGGTGTGCTTCTGGTTTTTCTATAAAGTAATTAAGATATATATACATTGAAATAGATATAAAAAGTATTCCGAAAATATGGTAAAGTATAACATCTTTATAATTCCAATTTAAAAATTTAAAAATAACTTTTAATACACCATAAAGTACAAACATATTAAGTCCTAAGTGTAATAAATTACCATGAGAAAAATGCATGAAAAAATAGCCAAAAATATTAAAGTCATAAATATTGTTAGCTGTAAAATATTTAATCTGATATTGTTCTGGTACATTAAATAATACCATGCTAATAGTCGTACATAAAAATACAATACAAATATAACTTATTAAAAATTTATTTTTTATCATTATAGTTCCTTAATATATAATTTAAAAATTATATCAAAAAAAATAAATAAAAAAAAGCCCTAAATTAAAATTAGGACTTTAGGACTTTTCATTATTCATTAATATTTTTTTGTTTTAAATAAAGGACTTTTTCTTAATTGCTTTTTGTGTCTTCGAACGGCTGCTTTTTTTGCTTCACGTTTTTTTTCGCCTTTAGTAGAATAATATTTTATTTCACGATAATTTTTAACTATACCATCATCTTCTACCTTTCTTTTGAATCTTTTTAATGCTCTTTCAAATGATTCAGATTGTTTAATATTTACTTTTGCCATAAAAACCTCAATTAATTTATTTTGTAATAATAATTATAGTATAAAAGTTAAAAATATCAAGTATAAATAATAATCAAAAAATTTAATATTTAGCTATATAAGGTTTAACAAAATATTTAAAATGTTTGTTTTTAACAATACAGTCAGCAAAAATATTGTTATTTTCTTTATATACTTTTAAATTTTTATGATACACAAGAGAAAGTGCTTTATATAGTGCTGCTTCTTCATTAATAGTTCTAACAATAAAATTATTAATAGAATAATCTACATCTTCATTAGTGTAAATAATAAAGGTTTTTAGTTGATTCATAAAAGTCCTCCTACATATATTATAAAACAAAAAAATAAAAAACAAAATAAAAACTTGAAAAGATAATAATATTATATTATAATGTAAGTATATCTTAAAAAATATCTTTTATAAAAATAAAAACAAAAAGGAATACATTATGGTATCTCGTGTAAGTTTAGATCCTACTAAACATAAAATGTCTCAATATGCAAAAGTATATACAAATAAATCAAATTCAAAACAAATGACAAAATTGTTTGCTGCTGAATTTTTTTATGAAGACTTATCAAAAGAAATTGATTCTCAAAAAAGTGCTTTAATCATAAAAGATGGTTGTAATGATCTTATTTATGAAATTGAAGATTTTTCTAAAAAATACCCTAATCAAGAATTTACTATTGAATATTTTCATAAAAAAGGAAATAAAAAATTAAAAGAAGTAAAAATTCAACAAGGTGCTGTTTTAGAAACAAAAGAATTTAAAAGAAAAAGTATAAATTCACAATCAAATAAAAACCCAAACCAAAATAAAGGTTCAAAAAAAATTAATAACAAAAAACCAAATACCAATCAAAAAATAACTAAAAAACCAGAAACAAAGTCTGAAAAATCAACAAAAGTAGTAACAAGACGACAAAAAAAAGTATAAAAAATAAAAAAAGGTATTGACTTTTTTATAATTGTTTTGTAAAATGATTATAAGATAAGTTATTATCGGATAGCTCAAAGGAAAGAGTAAAATATATAAGAGAAAGTGAATAATAAAAGGATATTTAATTGTAAAGTAACAATCGCTAGAGGCTATAAAATTAACATCGAGCGGGTGAAATGCCCGACAAGGCTTTACAAAAGAATATTTTCAATAAAATCATTAAGTGTATTATATATATTTATTCAAGTACGTGGTAGAGCAGCGACACAAGCATCAGCGATTTTAAGTCGTGGTTGTAGGTTCGAACCCTACTCCGATAGCCAGTAAGTCGAAAGACAATTTTAACTCTTATGCCGAAAGGCAAGATTGGTAAAAAAGGTGACTCGCTACCATTAAGTGCGAACTTAAAAAAAAGGTG
>CETM01002779.1_pt1 | contig 42138 bp, 37 predicted proteins | sample 361451 | NCBI WGS metagenome assembly CETM01 (sample SAMEA2622690, study PRJEB7988) | marine metagenome | isolation source: saline water (ENVO:00002010), including
CATTCAGACACATGTGTTTGAGATCAGCCGGCGACTTTGGCAGAATGGAGGCTTGGCCGAAGCGGAATGTGTAGGCTGTGGATTGTTTTAGGAACATTGGTGATAAGGTGAATTGAATGCGACTGTTAGTTTGCCCGCACTGCCAAACTCAACTAAACTGCCCAGCTGAGGCTGGCGTGGAAATGGTTTGTAGCACTTGTGGCGGAAAGTTTACGACACCAGAAGAAGTAGCTTCGGTAGGATTTGATTTTTCACCACAAAGCCAGCCTCAACTAGGAAACCAAGACCTAATACGAGAACTTAAACGTCAAACAGAGTTGTTAGACAAGGCGAGTGGACAATTGAAAGGCATTTTGTGGTGGACTATCTTTGGTGTCATCTCATGGTTATATCTTGTTTTCAAGGACTTCTAACCCCGCATCTGCCGGAATGTGTTTCCCGCCATCAGCACAACGTCGTGTGATTCAGACAAACGGCCACAGTGAGGCGGCTGCATCATGCGATCCCCTGAATTGCTTTCAGCAGGCGAGTTCGGCATAATTCGTTATTAGGATTCATGTGTTGATAAGGTTAGGATGATGAACAAAGCAGACGCTCTTTTGTTGCTTTATAACTTTTCGGTAATGCTTGGCGGTGTGGCGTTATGGGGATTGTTTCTACGTACGGTCTACCGATGTTTTCGTAAACGGCGAGCGGCTGCGTGTGCCGAAAACAAGAAAGCCGAAGAGGAACGACATCAGGAGTAGCATCGCCAACGTGGTATCCATAAAAAGTTTAAAACTGAGTTTGAAAATCGAAAGCAAACGATAGGTCAAATTGTCTGCCCTCAGTGTCAGTGGACGGGTGAATAGGGCGATGGAATGTCATATCAGGAGTTCTTTGCTTACGAGCTGCATATAAAACATAAAGTTAAAATCGATGAAACGTTGATTCGTGATGCCGACAACCTTAGCGACGAATCCCAGTACAAATGCCCCGTGTGTAAATCAACCAACTGGCAAAAGGTTTAATCACCAACCATCGTTGTTCTGTAACGCTAAACGGCCTTCGTTCTCCAGACACACCGATTCCCTTTAGCCTCTACCAAGGCTTTAACTAAAGCGCTCTTACGTGAGCCCAATGCTCACTGTTTAACTCAGCTCGACTCTGCTTATGAGTTGATTAGCTATCGGACCAGGACGCATCGGTGTGGTTGTAGCATCGACTAGCTACGCGTTGCCTGGATTTCACAGAGACGATTGGCGAGGTCCTTGTGACATGTGTCTGAACACATCACTCCTTCTCGCGACTGAAGCTGAAGCCCACGGGATGTCTCTCCCTCAGCCAGGGTTTATTCCGCATCCCATCAGTTGATATTACTCCACGCTCATTGCTTGATCAGCGGGAGCGAAATGGTAGCCGAGGCGGGACTCGAACCCGCACGTCCTATCGGACACAGGATTTTAAATCCTGAGCGTCTGCCAATTCCGCCACTCGGCCCATTACATTGGCTTATTCAAAAGGCTATCTTACCGTAACTACTAGTTACCTCCAAGATTAGCGCCCATGGTTTTCTCAAACCACGAAGTCTTCACTTTACGACCGGTTCTCGATCCGGTTCACAGCATCCAGGATCGCCTGAATCGTGGACTCCACCGTGTCGGTCGAAGTTCCTCGGCCCCGGAACACCTTTCCTTGATATTCGACTTCGATCAGCACTTCCCCAATCGCATCACGTCCCAGCGTCGCACTGCGAACCTGATAGTCTTTACAAGTAATTTCCAACCCCGTGATCTTTTCAACAGCCCAAAACGCTGCATCAATCGGTCCGTCTCCTTCAGCAACTTCCTCTGTGAATTCCTTACCGTCGCGCGACAATGTCAACTTACAGACAGGTGTTTTACCGGAAGTTGACTTTACATCAAAGGCAACCAGCGACCAGCCATGCTCGGATTCTCCACCACCGTGAATCCGAGCCTGAATTAAGGCATGGATATCTCCGTCGTAGATCTCCTTCTTCTTATCTGCAAGCTTTTTGAACTCTTCAAAAACTTCCTGCAACTGTTCACCGGTTAAGTGATAACCAAGTTCCCGAGCCCGGTCACCCAGAGCAGCGCGTCCCGAGTGCTTACCTAATACCAAATCAGTTTTCGATAGACCTACATCTTCAGGTCGCATGATTTCGTAGGTCGTACGTTCTTTCAACATCCCGTCCTGATGAATACCCGCTTCATGAGCAAACGCATTCTGACCAACAATGGCCTTATTACGCTGCACATTCATACCTGTAATCGACGTTAATAAACGACTCGTCGGCACTAACCGCTGAGTATTGATATTGGTTTCGAGATTGTAGAAATCCTGACGCGTCTTCATCGCCATCACGACTTCTTCTAACGAACAGTTCCCAGCTCGCTCGCCAATTCCGTTGACCGTGCATTCGATTTGTCCGGCACCGTTTTGTACCGCCGCCAGACTGTTAGCCACAGCCAGCCCCAGATCGTTATGGCAATGGATGCTGATCACCGCCCGGTCAATGTTAGGGACGCGGTTAAACAGCATTGAGATCGTCTCGCCCATCTGCTGCGGTGTCGCATAGCCAACGGTATCGGGAATGTTGATCGTAGATGCTCCGGCTGCGATTGCCGCTTCGACAACCTCACAAAGGAAATCATGTTCAGTACGGGCCGCGTCTTCCGGAGAAAACTCGATATCGTCACAGTAATTATGAGCTCGCGTGACTCCTTCCACCGCACGGGAGATAATTTGCTCGCGCGTCATCTTCAACTTAAACTCGCGATGAATGGCACTGGTTGCCAGGAAGACATGAATTCGGCTGCGTTCAGCGTGCTTTAACGCTTCCCAGGCCCGGTCAATGTCTTTATCACTACAGCGTGCCAGTCCACAAAATGTGGTGCCCTTCATCGTACTGCTGATTTCACGTACCGCTTCAAAGTCACCGGGCGAAGCGATGGGGAATCCGGCTTCCATCACGTCGACGCCCAGGTCGATCAGAGCCTGAGCTAATTCCAGCTTCTCAGTCAGATTCATACTGCAGCCGGGAGACTGCTCGCCGTCACGAAGCGTGGTATCAAAAATTGTTATTTTACGAGGTTCACTCATTGGTCTATCTATGTTTCATCAGGATTTATTTGTTCACAAGGGGCAACGAGTTCAGGTGGAATCATCGCTGCCGGACGGGTCCTACAGTTCTGCTGAGCAGATGCCGGTCTTAAACCGACTCGGTAAGCAGGAGTCCTGCTTGCTGGCCGATAGCACCTTCTCCACGATTCATTGTGTTTAATCTGCCTGTTAACATCGGTGGTCTAAACCATTAAAAAACCCGAGGTTATTTTGCCTCGGGTGTATCGTGTGGAACTTGTCTGGTTACTACATACACCCTACGGTTGCACTAATAGTGCAATCAGTAATTCTGGTAATAGTAATCGTCGTGATGACATAAGAATTGTTCCTTGTTTTGTATTATTTGACTCTAATTCAGATTCAAAAATAGTGCAATAACTTCCAGCCGGCAATCCTAGCGATTTAACAAGTCGCTCTCATAACGAGGAGAGGCGATGCGTGTTTCATTATTGTGTGGATTAGGCGCAGGAACCCGTTGCTGAATAGTAGGCGGAGCGTAATTCACTGCTTGCGGCGGCGAGACTTTGGAGAGGTCGATTTGTGGGTAACCGTTGTATTCCGGAAGCGACCAGATTTGATTTGCGTCTCCCATATTATTGTTGATCTGATAGCGTGGTACATCGATTTGGAAGGCCATTTGATTTTCGCCTCCGGGGAATAACTGGATTTGAACCCGGTGAGGTAGCGAGACACCATGGCGAGGATAAAAACTGTGCTCCGAAGCCTTCACGCTGGCGAGCACCTGCCCATTGGCTTGAGTTAGATGCTGTTCCAACACCCAGCCAAAACGATCATCGACGATCATCCGGCGAGTCACTTCACCAGACGGAGTCTGTAGTCGACTGCGAATCTCAAAAGTTCCGTTCTCAAGTTGGAACGGGCCTTCATGAAATCCTGCCGGATCCAGATAGACCAGCCCCATCGCTTCGGTGATCCAGTTTAAGTCGATGGGTAGATAGTGACGCGCAGCGGTCGTGGCGAGTTGATCGTGATGCACATACACCACTGCCGGTTCGGCTTGCTGTTTCACAAACAGCCAAACAAGATCGTCGTTGCTTCCAAAATCGACTTCTGTCGCTGTGAAATCAAACAGACCGGCGGTTAACCTGAATTTCTTTGGTTGCTCGACAATAAACTGCGCCTTCAATGTCGGCGCACCTGCAATGGATATCCTCGCGCCCTGCGATTGGAGCTGTTTGACTAACTGTGTCGAGTTTACCGTCGACATTAATTGCTCGAGACTCGGTTTTCCCTGAAAGGCAACCGGTGGTAGTCCGGAATGCTTTTGTACGTACGACTGCCAGGGGCAACCGGTCAGAAGCAGACTCAGTAAAAGCAGGCAGGTCGTGCCGACAGAATAAGCTCTGTAATGAAGCGATACGTTGGACAGGCTCATTAAGCAGCATCCTTATATAGCATGGATACAATTTGTGCCTGGATCTCTTCGATTTCATCGGCATCCGGAGAGGTGGTTGGAACTTTGTATTCCTGCTCATTTTTGGAACAGCTGACAACCATCAGCTCATTGCCCTGATCATCCTGTTCACTACCTTCTAAACGCATGATGCGTTTACGAATCATCAACAGGGCCAACACGAATGTCATGTCGGGTTGTTCGTTGGATGCCATCAATTGTTCAAAATACTGGAGTACCACTTCATCCGGAGCCAGATTCACTTTGGTACCTTCCTCGTCCGGCATGTCTGATTTCCACCAGGCCAAAGCGTCTTCCGGAGCACCATCCCAGGCAGCTGTGCTAAAGTCCTGCCGAACGATTTCGTGCTCTTCGGTGATCAGTACCGAATAGAAGGGCTCACCAGGTGCCAGGCGTTCACCTGTCTGATGGCAAAGTCGAGTCGCTTTTTTAATGTGAAACTCGAGCATGGAAGACTCTGGATTCCTTTCCAGCAGACGATTCGATTGTGACGTGAATACGGAGCCGGTAGCTACGGTGTATCTACAAATTGTCGTAAGCGTTGGCGAGCGCGACTGAGTGTGGGACCAATGCTGTTTTCAGGAACACCGGTCATGCCACTGATCTCCTGATAACTTCTTCCTTCCAGGTGAAAGAGTCGAACCACTTCACGTTCGTTACCATCGAGTACGCTGAGTAGCTGAGCGACGATTTCCTGATTGGTGAGCAATTGATCGGCGGTAGGTTGTTTGTCGGCGACTGCTTCCGGGTGGTCCAGAGAAAGGCGAAAAGCGAGAACCTGAGACGCCTCACTTTCCTCGCTTTCGGATGATGATCCGGTTTCAGTTGTTCGGGGATGCCGGCGTTGCACGAATTCACGTACAACAATGCGACGGACAATAACGGCCAGGTAGGTCGCCAGGGAACTATTTCCTTTGAACCTGCGAAGGACAGCCAGATCGTTACTTACGATTTGTAAGAAGACTTCCGCGGTATAGTCTTCAACATCCTGTTCGGTAACCTGAAGACTACGCGTCTGAGCCGTGTGATTGATCGTATGAATGACCAATCCGATATAGCGATCGACGAACTCTGTCCAAGCCTCGGGAGCTCTGGAGAGACATCGGTCGATCAACTCGCGATCAAATTCTGAAAGTGCCACGGTGACTATGCTAACGCAAAACGTCCAGGAAACTGGAGGAAGCAGACTTACCCCCTCTCAAACTCACTGGATTCTAGAAATCTCACCGTTTTGAGGCAATATGAATCGTGCCTCAGTGACATGCAATCCGGGTAATTCAGACATCTGTTTTATGGATTAAAAACATCGATTTATGTGTTAATCAAGCCAATCTGAATGCTGAACGGAAGGCGACTCCCCTGAGGAATGGAAAATTGAGATTTTTCGAAAAAGATAACTGGCAAGCTGTGGTCGAAGTCTTAGTTTTTTGATTAAATTACCACTGAATAAGTTGAATTGGTGAAACTTCAGAAATGAAACGCCGATTTTTCTCAATAGCCGTATATATCTATTCATCACTGAAGTCGTAGTGTTTTTCGCCGAACACTTCGATTGTGAGAGGAGAATCCTCATGACTCATGTAGTTTGTCAAGCTTGCTTTGCTTGTAAATACACCGACTGTGTTGTTGTTTGCCCTGTAGAGTGTTTCTATGAAGGTGAACAAATGGTCTACATTCACCCGGAAGAATGTATCGACTGTGAAGCTTGTGTGCCGGAATGTCCCGTGGAAGCGATCTTCCACGAAGATAATGTTCCTGCCGGGCAGGAAGGTTTCCTGGAGTTGAATGCTGAACTCGCTCCGCAGTTAGAAGTAATTACTGAGAAGAAAGATCCGCTGGTTTAACAAAGAACCACCAGCTCGCTGAAAAAGATCAAGGGCATGCACTGGAGATTACCGGTGTATGCCCTTTTTGCTGCGTGCCTGTCCCAACAGTTTCTCTGCTCTTTACCCTGTACCTTATACCCTAATCTGAACCTCGCTTAACTCGAGGCCATCTGGTGTTTAAGAAATGGTAACCAAGCTTCCAGAGTCTGATTGGTGGGAGTCAGATTAAGTACCTGAAAAGGATTAGGCTTGGACGGTGTTGAACGTAGTTTCATACGGGCTTCTTTAGGTGTACGGCAGCCTTTGTGGGTGTTACATCTGGTACAGCTACAAACGATATTTTCCCAGGATGTTTCTCCTCCTTTACTGCGAGGTTGGATGTGATCCAGACTGACCTGACTAAAGCTCAATTGTTTACCACAGTACTGACACTGTTGGTTGTCACGGAGGTAGAGATTTTTTCGACTAAAGCGAATTGTTGCTTGCGGGATCTTGTCATAGTTGGTCAATCGTAGTACTCGGGGAACTTCGATGACCTGCCTGGCAGCATTGATCCAGTTGGTGATCATTCCTTCTTCCTGACGGAATTCACTTAACTCCTGCCAGGCGTCGAACGAATAATTGAAGTACTGACCTTCTTCCACGTCGATGACTTCGGCGGCATCGCGGCAGAGCAGAATGAAGGACTGTCGGGCAGTGATGACCTTCATTGCCATGTAGAATCGATTGAGCAGTAATACCTGTGAGTCCAGTCCTGGTCTGTCAGACGCAATCATGCGTCGATTCCTTTCTCCGAATCAGCCGCAGCTAATCCAGGTGTACGTCATAGTCGTGGCTCAGCCAATGTGACCAAGCAGATTCTGAGATGCATATGATGGTAGCACTCGCTTCCAAATTCAGGCAAATGAATTTCAGGTAAAAGCCATTCTGAATTTCAGTTCACATTCTGTTGCATTCCATAAGTCATGATGATTACATTAAAAGAGGATGACATGGATGATCATCCAAACCTTGTCAATAACTTGCGTTCGCAAGAACACTTTCAATCTAGGAAATCATTGAGATGATTCATTACTCCTGTGATTGTTGTCAACGACCGATCGATAGCACAACCGATTTACGCTACGTCGTAAAACTGGAAGTTCAGGCCACAATGGATTTGCCTGAACTGGACGCCGCCGAAGATGAGCGGGATCATTTGCTGGAGATCGAAGAGTTGCTTGATGAATTGGGCGAATCAAATCTGGACTATGTCGACGAAGATTATCAGCGACGTCGTTATGATCTTTGTTCCCGATGTTATCAGGACTACATCAAGAACCCGCTAGGGCTTGAAAAGACTCACCGAGTTGATTTTAGTCAGAACTAAGATTTACCCGTTTGCTTATTCAAAGAGTGCCAGGCTCGTTAGCTATGCATGCGGGGCAGGGTATCGCCTTTATTAATGATCTCGGCCTCTGCCCGAGCTAGATCCTGTAGCCGCAATTCGACTTCACGTCGCGGTGCAAAATCTGCCGCCAGTTGTACGTAAACGGAATAATGTCTGGCTTCGGAGACAAACAGAGCGTCGTAGAAATCGGAAAGTTCAACATCATCGATGTGGTGTCGTAAAAGGTCAAATCGTTCACAGCTGCGAGCTTCGATCAATGCCGCGACTAATAGCCGGTCGACCGCTCGTTGCGGTTCCTGTGGCCGGATCAGTTGCTTCATTTGGCTACCGTAATTGCTTTGTGATAGCCGTCGAAACTTGATCCCTCGTTTCTTGAGCATCCCCAGAACCTGATGGAAATGCTCAAGCTCTTCATTCACAATCTCCGTCATCTTGATTGTGAGCTTCTCGTTTTCCACGTAGGACATTAACAGGTTTAACGCGGCCCGGGCGGCTTTGTTTTCGCAATGGGCATGATCGATCAGGATCTCTTCGAGATGATTGTCGACCTGTTCGAGCCAGCGTTCCGGTGAATCGGTTTTGAGGTTCAGCATCATAAGCGATGGTGGTGTAGTTGAGGAGCATGAAAAAACGCGGAAGTAGCATCATGCAACGTCCGCGTCTCTCATTCTAAACAGTTGTGCCTAAGTCGTCCTGTGGTTTACAGGTTTTCGCAAACGAGGTCGCCTACTTCTGTTGTTGAGTAGCCCATGCGACCGGCAGACATGCTTTCCATTTTCGTACCTGTCACCACTTTGATGGCCGCTGTGACTTTTTCACCGGACTCGGGATGTCCTGATTGCTCAAGCAACATTCCCATCGCAGCAATGGCAGCAATCGGGTTAATGACATTTTGGCCTGTGTACTTCGGAGCACTACCACCCATGCATTCGAACATGCTGGTTCCGCCGGGATCCGGATTGATGTTCCCGCCGGCAGCAACGCCCATACCACCCTGAATCATGGCACCTAAATCAGTGATGATATCGCCGAACATATTGGTCGTGACGACCACATCATAGTATTCGGGGTTCTTCACAAACCACATGCAGGCAGCGTCGATATGGTTATAGTCAGCTTCCACATCGGGATAGTCTTTGGCGACATCCTGATAGGTACGCCACAGCAAATCATGCCCGTAGGTTAACACATTGGTTTTACCGACCAGTGTGAGTCGCTTGCCTTTCGGGTTATTGCGTTTGCGAGTGTACTCGAAAGCGTAGCGGATGATTCGTTCACAACCTTTACGAGTGTAAATTGCCGTTTGTGATGCGACTTCATCCGGAGTTCCTTTCTTGAGGAATCCGCCGATGCCGCAGTACATGTCTTCGGTGTTTTCGCGGATGACGACAAAGTTGATATCGTCCGGGCCTTTATTAGCCAGCGGAGTTTCCACGCCCGGGTAGAGTGTGACAGGTCGCAGGTTAACGTATTGATCCATGGCGAATCGGAGGCTTAAAAGTAGCCCTTTTTCAAGGATGCCCGGTTGCACGTCCGGATGCCCAATAGCTCCCAGATAAATAGCATCCTGCTGCTTCAGTTCTTCCACGGCTCCTTCAGGTAGGATTTCTCCAGTTTGAAGATAACGATCTCCACCAAAATCATAGTGTGTAAGTTCATACTCAAAGCCGTCCATTTCGGAGACTGCTTTGAGTACTTTAAGAGCTTCATCGGTTACTTCAGGGCCGGTTCCATCACCAGGAATGACAGCAATCTTCATCGGTGGTTTTCTTTCAAGATAACAATAGGGAAATGAGTGGTTCTAAACTAATACAGCGACGGCAAAATATCGGTGCCAAAAAGTCGATTCTAACATTGGATAGAAAAGTCGACTAGTAGTTACCAAGTGCCCGCCTGCAGTTGCCAAATCGCCTCTGAGCACAACCCTGCTTACACTCGAATTCGATTCAGCCCATAATGATAAGCATGATTCAGCTAAGGGTGGACACGATCGTCAAATATTTCTCGGAAGAAGCCATCCTGGACGGGGTTTCCTTCGAGCTTTCTCGTGGCGATCATGTGGCTCTGGTCGGGCCTAACGGAGCTGGGAAAAGTACGCTGGTCAATATCATTACCGGGACACTAGAGCCGGACAGTGGAATGGTCGATGTTCATTCCGGCATTCGCGTTGGCATTCTCGAGCAGCAACCGGAATATGAAGAAGATAAAACGGTTTGGAAAGAAGCCGCTCAGGCTTTGGAAGAACTGGCCACGTTGGCCGAGCAGGCTCAGCACGTTGCCGAACAAATGGCACGGGCGACCGGGCAGCAGCAGGACGAACTGGCCGAACGGTACGATCGCCTGCAGGAGCGACTCTATCAACAGGATGCTTACAATATTGATCATCGTATTGAGCGAATTCTTAGTGGCCTGGGATTTGTAGAAGCAGAATTCCAAAAGCCGGTCGGACAATTGTCAGGCGGCCAAAAGAACCGTCTCGCTCTGGCCAAATTGCTACTGGCCGAACCGGATTTGATGATTCTGGATGAACCCTCCAATCATCTGGATATTGACGCGACACAGTGGCTCGAAAAGTTTCTGGCAGCCAGTCAGGCAACAATTTTGCTGGTCAGTCATGATCGTTTCCTGATCGATCAGGTAGCTCATAAAACGATTGAGCTTCATCAGGGAACCATTGAAATCTATAAAGGCAATTATTCGTCCTACATGCGTCAGAAGGACGAACGCAACGCCGTCCTGCGTCGGACCTATGAACGGCAGCAGGATGAGATTGCCCGGCTCGAAGAATTTGTGCGTCGACATATCGGTAGTCAAAAAACCGCGCAGGCAGAAGATCGGCGCAAAAAGCTTGAACGGATGGTCCGCGTCAGGGCTCCGCGTGAAATAATCGCTCCCAGAATGGGGTTTCCTGCTCCCGAACGGAGTGGTGATATTGTTCTTCGTGCTGAGCATATTTCAAAAGCATTTGATTTCCCACTCTTTGAAGATTTGACGTTTGATATCTTGCGCGGGCAAAAGTGGGGAATTCTGGGGCCGAACGGGACAGGGAAATCAACTTTACTGAGGATCCTCAATAGTGATTTGGAACCGGATGCCGGTGAAATTCATGTTGGAGCTAAGGTCAAAACGGCCTATTTTGATCAGCATCTAACCTGTGTCGATAGCGAAAAAGAAGTTGTCGAAGCAATTCGTCCGGACCATAAAGAATTTGTGGAACGTGAACGGAGGGATCTGCTGGCACGTTTTGGAATTACCAAAGAAATGGTGTTTAAAAAAGTAAGTCAATTGAGTGGTGGGGAACGAAACCGAACGGCGCTGGCTTGGTTGTCCACTCGGGATGCTAATCTAATGTTCCTCGATGAACCGACTAACCACCTGGATCTGTGGGCTAGAGATTCTCTGGAGCGAACGATACGTGATTACCAAGGGACAGTTGTTATCGTTAGCCATGATCGATATTTTCTGGATCAGGTATGTGATATGTTGCTGGTCGTCGAACCAGAACGTTTTCGTGTCATCAACGGCAATTATTCGACCTATCAGACTTTGATTGATCGCGGATTGGCCAAAGAGACTCGAGTGGGACTTGCAACAAAGACTGAAGTGGCGGAGGAAACTGCTAAAGAGAAGAAATCCACCAAAGCATCTAATTCCAAACCGCGACCGAAGCGGAAATTTCCATATCGTAAGGTTGAGGAAATTGAAACCGAGATCGCCGAAGTGGAACTGCGTATCGAAGCGATTTATTCTGAGATGGCTCTGGACGAAGCTTTACGTGACGGTAGTGTCATGAAAGGGCTTAGCGATGAGCTTGCGACGATGCAGCATGCACTTGAACCGTTATATGCACATTTAGAGGAAGCGATTGAGTTGAATTAGCTTCCACCATCCAATGGTCCGTTCTGCCATTGTTCGATCCAGATTCGTAATGTGTATATCGTGATAGAAGTAGCCAGCCACAATACTTCAGTTGGTGTGCATTTACTATAGATAAGTCTGCCAACGAGTGTAAATAGTGTGGTCAATGCTATCGTAACGACGGCTGCCTGCCATCCCAGGACAGCCCCAACAAGCATCAGCAGTAGTGTAAAATCCCATTTCCCTTTCAGCCGTTTTCCCGGCAACAAGCGTGTGAGTATCAGACCGCCTACAAGACTGACTATCAGCCCGCAGCACATTGCCCGAATACTGGCAAAGGAAGCATTAGTATCGGTTATTTCGAGGTGGTTTTCAGTGAAGGGTAAGGCCTGAGTCCAGGCTACAGAGGTAATGATATAGATACAAAATCCAAAAACCAAGATACTTTTGGGGAGAGCTTGTTTTTGTAGCGTGATCAGAGCAGCGGTTATTAAGATGAAGATGAGTGAAGAGTGTAACAGAAAATAGCCGATAAATCGTGGTTCTGGTGCTGCCGCAAATCGTTCAAAGGAGAACGTGATTTGGTCGGGTGTTGATTGTAGATTGGCGCCAGCTCCGATTAATTCCACAAGTGCCAGAATACCAATCGTGACACTGGCTATGAGTTCCACTATAAAGTAACGCCCAGCGATTTCCATTTGGCAGGTTCGGCATCTTCCTTTCCGCCAGAGCCATCCGAAGAGCGGAAAATTGTCCTGCAGCTTTAGTTTTGTATCACAGCCGGGGCAGTAAGAGGAGCCCCAAAGTGTTCGTCCTTGAGGAAGCCTCCAGGCGACGACATTGAGAAAGGACCCCAGGGCACCCCCGAAAAAGAAGAACCAAAAAATACCAGCAGTCATCAGAGAATATTTGGCAACTTGTTCGAGCAAATAGAATACGGTAGGCTCTAATTTTATTTTCTGCTGATACTCTAGAGCAGCCAGCAAGAGTGGAATGCCGACAAAGATTAGCAGAATTGCACCGATTGCGATTTTATGTCCGTGGTGTCGAAAAAAACTTTCTTTCCTTGGAAGAGAATTCTGAGCCAGAGAATCTTTATCTAGAATCGAATTTTCTGCGGGCTGATTTTCTGTCGTGTTCATGTCTAGTATTATATCGACACATCAGAAATCAGGGCTAAGCAATTTTTCGAGCTCCCAGATTTTGATGCGATCGGTACCCCCACTGATAAAAGTCTTACCATCCGGGCTAAAGGCAAGGCTTTTCACGAATCCATTCTTTAGAGTTCGTTTCTTTTGACCGTTAAAGGCGTTCCATATTTTAATGGTTCGGTCATTGCCTGCACTAATTACTGTTTTTCCATCAGGACTGTATATTAGACTTTCAATCCAGCCGGCCTGCCTCACGGCGGGTAGCTTTTGCTGTCCGGTAGTGAGATCCCAGAAATAAATCGCCTTGCCACCACCGCTGACAATGGTTTGGCCATCTGGGCTAAATGCAAAACAATAGATTGCCAGCTGCGGGTGGTCCAGAACGAGTTTTTCCTCGCCGGTGTTAGGATCCCAGATTTTGATAGTGTCTGGTTCACCTGCACTTGCGACGAAGGTATTATCCGGGCTAAATGCTACATGATGAACAATCTGGTGTCCTTCAAGACTTAATCTTTCCTTACCTGTTTTCAGGTCCCAAATCTTGGTTGTACCGCCGACACATCCACTTACGAGTGACTTACTGTCTGGACTAAATGCGATACTCATAACCGCCTTATCGTGACCTTCGAGTGATATTTTTTGTTTGCCGGTCGTGGCATCCCATATTTTGACTGCGTAGTTAGCATCATAGTTACTGACTCCGCTCGCAATAAATTTACCGTCCGGGCTAAAAGCCACGCTGTTTACAGTTTCTGGATGCTCAATCGCAAGTTGTCGTTCTCCGGTGGTCGTATCCCAGACTTCAATTGTTGGTCGGCCGATTGCGCTGCAGCCTGCCATAATTCTTTGGCCGTTAGGGCTGAAGGCTAAACTTTCGGTTCGTCCAGAACGTTTTTGGATGATTATTTTATAGGCACCGTATTCGTCCGGAACTTCACAACCCGGTAAACTGATGCCTAATATGAAAGCTAACAAACAAGCGATTTTGGTGATTTGTTTGTAGGTCATGGATTTAAGTCTATAGATCTTATGCCTTAAGGATATTTGCCAATTAGCTTGAGATTATTAAATATATTCAAGAAACGGTAAGATTCCGATATCTTATTATTTATGATGTCTGATTTATATATAGAAGCCAAAATCAGCGCATGAAAAAAGCCACAAACCGCTACACGAGTCAGTACGACTCGCCACGGATTGTGGCTTAGCGACCCCGACGGGGCTCGAACCCGCAACCACCGGATCGACAGTCCGGTACTCTAACCAATTGAGCTACAGGGCCAAATGGGTCTAGCTCAGACCTTTGATGATGACCAATTCATCGGACAATCGACAAAGAATTCTGAACTCGTTTCTATCAGATGACCTAAAACCCCTAACGGTTTTCGACCAGATGATTACTAAAAAGATACATTATTAAAAAATTCGAACAACCCCCCACAGCCGCAACTTCAACGTATTTTTGCCGTGCAATCGCAGCATTAATGTAATAAAGGGGACGCAGAAAATCCCAGGTCGGCAATTCGCTGCCGATCCCGTTTCGCTCGGGCTACCTGATGCGTCGCATCATAGGCTAAAGATCGGTGGTAAAGAATCACAGCCAGATTCTTTTGCCGCTCGTGCTGTTGTTTCCTTACCAGATCGGCATTGGCAATCCTGTGTTTTTCATTCTCCAGAGCATCTTCAAAATGCTCTAGCTGAAATTCAGTCGCCTGGACGGCCACTTCCAAATCCAACAAAGCCAGCTGCGGATAGCCCTGCTGGTAATAAAGGAATCCCCGAGTGTCCAACGCCATGGGAATGAGAGCCTGAGTTTGAGGAGATAACAGAAGGTCGCTGGAGAAAACTTCGGGGCTGAAACTTTCCTGAGAGGCCCCCAGAATGGTCGCTCGCTCTAAATCCGGTAATCCGTTGGACAACGCTGGTTCTCGCACCTCTCCCTGGTTTTGCTGCTCCGGTTGAGCCTGCTGGTTCTGCAAGTCCATCAACTCATGACAGCGCACTCGGAACAGTAATATATTGCCAAAGACAAGCGAGAGGTTTTCAAGCCGCCTTTTGATCTCGCGCTTTTCAAAATCCTTCCAGGTGATTGTCGGAGTGCTTGCCAGTAGCAGTGCATAGGTTCGATCGAGTCTCTCGACGGTCGTATTAAGATGCTGTAACGCCTCTTTGTAGTTTCTCTGTTCATAAGCCTGATACGCAAATTGAACAAAGAACAGAGGATCACTGTAGAGGCAGTAAACTTCGCCTCCAAAAAGATCCAGACTTAGATTGGAACTTGCCAGAGCCTCTTCAAGGTGGGTGTTACCGACTGCCAGTAAATAGGCTCGGTTATTATGTAAATTGGCACGAGCGGCGACCGGCAGATTTAATTCGCGTTCCGCATCAGCGTACCACTGATCAATGGCTTGCCATTGTTGCCACGTTTCAGTGGCTTCTCGTTGCTGGTCAATGGCGCGACTGTTGTAGTGGTTGCAAAGCTGCATCCGCCATTGAATCGTCAATTCCGATTCGACAGATCCTTCGATTAACTTCTCATAAATATCGATCGCCTGATCATACTCAGACAATTCAGCTAACCACTCGGCCTGCTCCGTCAAGATCTCTGAATTGTGAGCGTCCCAGCTGAGTGCTTCATGACTAAGAGCCAGAGCTCTGTCTCGATCGTCAGCAAGCCATTGATTTCTGGCAGCCGCCTGTTTCCATAGAGCGACCTCGGAAGGTAGCCATTGAGAAAGGACAGGTACGATAATCAGACAACTCAATAGCACGGTCGCCCAGGTGAGTCCCTTGCCACTTGTGGAGAGCTCGGGATTCTCAGATGGATCAGGTGGTACCGGTGTATCTTCAGGAACACTCATGAAATTGGTGAACCTCCCCTTACCATGGAGTTAAGCCACCGTTGACACAAAGTGTTTGTCCGGTCACAAACGAAGCTTCCGGACTAGCAAAATAGAGTACTGCATCGGCCACATCGCGAGGCACTCCCCAGCGTCCGGCAGGAATCAACGACAGATAACCGTCTTTCTCTTCCTGGGGGTCATCAGCGTGTCGATCGGTAGGAATCCAGCCTGGGGCGATCATATTTACGGTGATGCCACAGTCGGCAAATTCAGAAGCCATACTTCGTGTCCAGCCGATCTGGCCTCCTTTCGCTGCCACGTAAGCGCTAAAGTCTCCGACACTACGGTGATAGACCTCACTGACGATGTTCACGATTCGGCCCCATCCCTGTTGTTTCATGTGGGCCATCCCCCGCTGAGTCATCAGGAACGGGCTTTTGATAAAGAAGTCGATCATGTCCTGGTAGAAGGCCCAGTCGTATTCGTCGATGGGTTTATGAGGCTGGTCGCAAGTGGCATTGGGAACCAGAATGTCAGGGTTGCCGAGTTGTGATTCGGTTTCCGAAAACAACTTGTCGATCCCCTCTTCGGTTATCGCTGTTGCCTGAATCAGGCAGGTTTCGATGCCTGCGGCCTGATATTCTGCGAGTGTTTGTTGAGCGCGTTCTTCGTTGTAGCAAAAGTTGACGGGAACTTTGGCTCCGGCCTGACCTAATGCCATACCGATTTCTTTACCGAGGCCACTGCTATTTCCGGTGACAATTGCTACATGTCCTTCCAGGCTGAATGCCATTGGATGACTCCTGACGTTGAGGTGGTTTCAAAGTTAACTAGTCCGAGGATGACATTGCTAAGTTTATCTTTGACGCTGATCAGGTACAACAACCGATCAGGATCGCTCATAAAAAACGGCCCCGAACAAAAGTGCCCGGAGCCGTCTTGGTTTATGAAAGAAAGTAGATTGGAAAGTCGACTTTCAAACGAGTCAGTTGTTTTGGACTACTGTCCGTTGAAGTTGCCTCCATTGGGAGTGTAGTATCCATTTGTGCCGCCTGTGCTGCCGGGGCGGTAAGCTGGCATCGGAGCAGTGGTGTTTCCTGCGGGAACGTAAGCTCCTCCATCGAATTGATTGCCATTAGGAGCTTCGCTCACATAAGCGGCCGCTCCGGAATTCTGATCCGTCGCATAATTGGGTACGGTCGGAGTGTTCTGAAAACCAGTTGCAGGTTGATTCTGAACGGTTCCGGCGGGTTGGTAAGTATTTCTCTGGCCGGTGTTCATGGCGGTGCCGCCGTTATATAAGCCGGCATTTGCGTTGGGATTATAGAATCCTCCGCCGCTATAGTTGCTTCCGGCAGTGTCTTGCAGCGCGCCGGCTGTTGGTACGTTCTGCTTGGTTACTGCCTGTCCATTCCCTTGAGGTTGATAGGTTGCAGTATTCTGTGGCTGGGCAGTATTGAAGTTTTGTTGTGGTTGGTACTGCTGCGCCTGAGTAGGATAGCCGACCGTTTGGTTGTTGTAGGGTTGTTGCTGACCGTAGGATTGCTGTTGGCCGGTGTTTGGCTGAGTCGGCTGTTGAGTCGCAAGGTAGTTAGTGTTACCTACGTTGGTCGATTCGTATTGTTGACCGTAGGTGTTTTGTGCCGCAGCACCTTCACCTTCTGTGTTGCCGTATCGCTGTGAGTAATCGACAGTCGAGGCAGCGTATTCACTGGAGGGAGTATTCTGAGTGCCATAGTAGGATTGTGCCGGTTTATCGTCTTTGGCGAAATAGCTCATGCCGGGCAATTGGCTCCAGCTAAAAGACTTACATCCAGTCAGACAAACTGAGGATGCACAGATGATGGCGATGACAGGGAGCCATCGGCGATTAGAAGCGTTCATTTTTCCTATTCCTTCCATAAACCAATTAATTCACTAAACGATGCTTCTGTTGCAATGTCTATTCTTAACAACGGCAGTGTCGCCCAATCCGTCCATGGAATGAGGGATGCACACGGTGTTTAGCGTGGCGCGATAGTATCAACTGCCGGCGACTCGGGTCAATATGGGTTTCGTTTGGAGTGTGGATTTTTGAGAAGGAAAAAATCATGAAAAAAGCGTCACCCGAACAGAATTCAGGTCACGCTTTTCGATGAAAGATTACCGAAAAAACTAGGCAGTAGCTGCTGCGTATCGGCGAGCGACTTCATCCCAGTTTACTACATTCCAAAATGCGGCGATGTAGTCAGGTCGTCGGTTCTGATAGTTCAGGTAATAAGCGTGCTCCCAAACATCGAGTCCCAGAATTGGGGTTCGGCCAGCCATCAGAGGACTGTCTTGATTTGGGGTGCTTTCCACGACCAATTGGCCATTGTCGACGCTGACCCAGGCCCAGCCGCTTCCGAAGCGAGTTGCGGCAGCTGCTGAGAATTGTTCTTTAAGACCGTCCAGGCTGCCAAATGCACCATTGATCGCTTCAGCAAGGTCGCCTGAAGGTTCACCGCCGCCGTTTGGGCAGAGTACGGACCAGAAGAGTGAGTGATTAGCATGTCCTCCACCGTTATTTTGAACGGCGCCGCGTTTATCATCTGGAACACCAGCTAAATCGGAGACCAGGTCTTCTACGGATTTACCTTCGAGATCACTGCCTTCGATTGCTGCGTTAACTTTAGCAACATATCCGGCATGGTGCTTGCTGTGGTGGATTTCCATCGTGCGTGCGTCGATGTGTGGTTCCAGTGCATCGTACGCATAAGGTAGTTCGGGTAATTCGTAAGCCATTTCATTCTTTCTGTACTAAAACAGGGACTATATCGAGTTTGAAAACACGCTGAGTTCAAGGTTTGTCATGACGAGAGCGACAGCCGTGTTTTTTGTGCTTAATACTCGAAGATAACGCAAAAACGGTTTTCAGGCAATTACATATTGAGTCTGTTGTGAGGAAGTTCACTCGCTTGAGGGAAGCTTTCATCGGTTATTCAAAAAGATGCTACATCCTGGAAGGTTACCACTCGAATTCCTTTATTTCCAACCGTTTTGGTGCCGAAGATTATAGATGAGCCTGCGCCGATGGTGCTGCGCTTACTTGAACTCATTATCACCCGGATTCAGGGACGGATCTGACACGTGACATCGACGGCGCGAGCCCCATCAAAAAAACAGAAGAATCAGGCAGGTCGTGAAGGAGTGCGCGAGTACTTTGACAATGCCTTGTTGGAAAACCAACCGCGACTAACGGATTTGATTCCCAAGAGTCTGTGGGCTTACCTTGCTTTGTTGCTGCTTGGTGGAATTAGTATCTATGGCTGTCAGCAGGCCTTTCTGCATACCCGTGCACTACAGGATTCGCATTTCCCTAGCCATTTGTTTGAAATCGCCGGTCCGGGAAATCTTGCCAGCTGGTGTTTGAGTGTTATGTTGTTGCTGCTCAGTGTGGGGGCGGTAATGGTCTACTTGCTGAGACGACACAAAGCGGATGATTACAAAGGACGGTATCGGCTGTGGCTGCATTTGGCTGCCTTCGCCGGAATATTAAGTGTTGATGCCTCAACCGGGTTACACGAATTGCTGATGATCCCCTTGTCGCAAACAGAGTTGTCGACGCCCTGGGACCAGGCAGTCACATGGTGGATCGCCCTGGTGACGTTAGGAGCTTCCTATATGGCCATGCGGCTATTGTTGGAATTTAAGGGACGCCCCGGCATGCTGACGCTGATGTTTGCGTCGACAGTCGTTCTGATTGCGGCAGGTTGCTCTCGTCTTGGGAATGTGATCGGGGAATCGCAGTTAACGACCGAGGTGGCTCAGTCTTCGCTGACGATGTCAGCCACTTTGCTGATTTGTTTAATGACCTGGCTGAATGCACGAAAGATCTACAGGAATGCGCAACGTGGAGTGACGACGTCAGGTAAAAAGGGGGTCAAGTCCAAGCGAGTGAAACGGGTTGCCGAAGCTGAAGGATTGGACGCTGAACAGCAGAAAGCTGAGTCAGTGGAAGATCCTCAGTGGGATGACTGGGATGAATTCGAGGACGAGGAAATGGCTGAGCCGGTTGAATCGTATGACGAGTTTGAGCAGCAGGAAGACGACGAAATCGAGTATGAAGAGGAAGCTGAGTACTATGAAGAGGAAGAAGAGGAAGAATTAGAAGCTGAGCAGGATTCAGCCGAGCATGAGGAATACGTCGAACAGCAGGCACAAGTGTACGAACAGGCAGACCAGGAGCAAGAAGAAATAGAAGAAGTGATTTACTCGACCTACGCTTCGAGTCACGAGAATCAAGCCGAACAAGAGCAGAGTGCGTATGCATCCGACCAGGGGCGTGATGCGACTGTCTATGAGACTCAGGATGAGCTGACGCATCAGACCACTCCAATGATTCCGCCGCCGCAGTCTCAATCCCATGAGCCGTTCGACGAAGATGCTTTTTGGGAACAGTACGATTTGACCAAGATGAGTCGTAAACAGCTTAAGACGATGCGGAAAAAACTAAATCGTCTCAAACGTAAGCACGCTGAAAAACAACGAGCAGCCTGAGAGCTCGGACGAAGCCTGTACCGGGATTTAAACACAGGCTATGGCCGTTCGGCCTTCGCCTCTTTACTCAGAGACCATTGGGCCGCCGTCGCCCTCTTTCGTCGGGTGTAGTTTATACGCCTTAGTCCGGGGGACGTCGGCGTAGCGGCTAAACTCATGGTTTCTAAATTACAGATTACCAATCAACACTTTAGTCAGCTGAGTCTGATTGTCACTTCAGTTTTGTTCTACCGAGTACTTCATAGCGTGGCAGGCCGCGTTCCATGAAGCTGGCATAGGTGATGATTTCTGTCACACTGGTTTCGGTCAGTGGTCCGGGATTGTAGAGGTCAAATAGTTGTTGTAACTTTTCCGGGTCTCCCTGGAAGTGTCGAATCCGAGCGAGAGTGAGGTGGGGTACGTAGAGTCGGTTTTCACCCGAGTAACCAAGTTGTTGCGTCTCCTGATCGACTCGATGCTGTAACGCTCGCATCTCCTGCTGTCCCTGGTGCACTCCAAGCCAAAGCGTTCTGGGGCGATCCTGCTCCGGGAAGGCTCCGAGTCCTCCGCAGGATATCTCAAAGCTCGACAAAGATTCACAGGCTCTTTCTACAGCATTACAGATAGCCGGAGTTTCTTCGACGAGTACTTCGCCGAGGAATTTCAAAGTGATATGCAGGTTTTGATTTTGTACGGTTCGCACTCCGTCATCTACCGCAGCAAGTTGCTTAATTAAGCGACCGGCGACTCGGCATGTATCCTGAGAGACGTTGACAGCGATAAAGGTTCGCAGTGGTTTCAAGGGAGTGCTTTCCGGTTAGTCGATCGCTAGCATTTGTTGGTATTGAGTGAATCGTTCGTCCAGTGCTTGACGTTCGATTTGTTTCATGCGTTCGAGGCTAAAGTCTTCGACGTTAAAGCTGGCAACCAGTGTGCCATAGACGAGTGCTCGTTTGATACTAGCTGGATCTGTCGCATCCTGACTGGCGAGGTACCCCATCATACCTCCGGCGAAACTATCACCGGCTCCGGTTGGGTCGAGTACCTGGTCGGTGGGAAAGGCGGGGAGGACATAACAGCCGTCATCGCCAAAGTACATCGCTCCGTGCTCTCCTTTTTTCAGCACACAGAATTTGGCACCGAGGTCGAGGACCGCCTGACCTGCTTTGACGAGGTTTTCTTCACCAGTGAGTAGTTTGGCTTCGCTGTCGTTGAGAACCAGTCCGTCAATGCGTTTGATGAGTTCCAGGAGTTCATCTTTTTGGATATTGATCCACAGGTCCATCGTGTCGGCGACGACCAGTTTGGGATGGTTGACCTGATCGAGGACCTGCATTTGTACGGTGGGAGCGCCATTGGCCAGGAAAACGAAAGGAGTGTCTTTGTAGCTTTCAGGCAGGACAGGACTAAATGTTTCGAATACGTTGAGGTTCACTTCCAGCGTTTCCCGGTCATTCATGTTGGGCAGGTATTTACCTTTCCATGAGAATGTCTTTTCCCCGGGTTTAATGTCGAGACCTTCCGTGTTGATCTTTCGCGATTGAAGCAGTTGCGTATGTTCCTCAGGCCAGTCTTCACCTACGACTCCCACCAGATTTACGTCCGTAAAGTAACTGGCGGCATAAGAAAAATAGGTGGCGGATCCTCCGATGACGTTATCTCGGCGGTCGGTGGGAGTTTCCACGCTATCAAACGCAATCGATCCAACAACAAGCAGTGACATAACTGGCCCTTCAACACATAATGAAGTCTGTAATTAGTAATCGTCGCATTATATTCTTAGACATCGTTTATCACTACCAGTAGGACTTCATTGAATGTCGAATCACACCGTAACTTACAAGCTTCGCCAAAGTGGCATCCTGGACCTGCCCGGCCGACCTTTTCATTTCTTCACATTGGTTCTGGCGATTTTTTGGATATCCTTTAGCGGGGCGTTGATGGCTGCGGATTGGAATCAGTGGCGTGGCAGTGATCGGTCCGGCGTTGATGTGGATAGCCCGGATTTGCTGAATGCTTTGCCGAAGCGAGGGGTGAAGCCGGTCTGGTATGTGAGTGAGGAGGATTTGCCGGCAGCGGCAAGTAGTGGTTGGTCGAGCCCTGTAGTGGCTGGGGAATTTGTGTATTTGTTTACGCATAAGAAGACCCAATCGAGTCAGGAGAAATTACCGCCGCTGAAGTTTCCGTATTTGCCGCCTGAGAAGCGAGTCGGGATGACTGATGAGCAGTATGCTGAGTATGAAGTGAATCGTCGTGATGAACAGGAAGCTCGAGCGAAGGGGTTTCGGTTTGACGAGTATGTTTACTGCCTGAATCGTAAGAATGGAAAAGTGGTTTGGGTTAATGAGTATTCGAGTGTTTATACCCGTTTTGCTCAATCGGGTTCTCCGACGGTAGTTGATGGCAAGTTGTTCGTCCTCAGTGCCGGTCGTACGGCGCGGGCTGTCGATGTGACGACAGGCAAGACAATTTGGTCTGTGAAGGTTCCGGGTGAATTTCGTGACCAGTATTTGCAGTCTTCCTTTGCTGTGCAAGGAGATCGGGCGATTGTGCTGTGTGACGGTTTGTTTGCTTTGGACGTCAATACGGGCAAGTTACTTTGGCAGTACGTCGGTCAAGTGAAGAAAAACATTCACTGTAGTCCGGTTATATGGGATTCGAGCGAGGGGGCTCGGGTGATCTGTAATGTCGCAGCGGGGATGACCGTTTGTCTCGATGCGGAGGACGGGACGTTGATTTGGGAGGTTGAGTCGGGTGCCGGTAATGCGACGCCGATTATTGCTAAGGATAAGTTGTTGGTTTACGGACAAAGCCGTAAGTCGGGCTTAGTTTGTTATCGATTGAGCGAAACGACTCCGGATGAACTTTGGCGATTTAACGGAGCGGCGGATTCAGGTTCGACTCCAGTGGCAACCAATGACTTAGTATTTGTTCAGGGAGACCGTCGCTTGGCGTGTGTGGATCTGGAGTCTGGTAAAGCAAAGTGGCAAACCATGCTGGACTTGAATCGACCTCGTTATACTTCACTGATTGCTGCGGATAATAAGGTTTTCTATGCGTTTGATGGGTTGTTAGTTTTTGAGGCGGCAGCCAGGTATCAACCGTTGATGCAGGCCAGGATTAATCGTGAGGGACTATTGGCAGATGAATCGGCGTTCCGGGAGCTGTTGGGAATTGATGAACTCGAGAAGACTGCCGAAGGTCAGAAGGAAGCGGAAGTGATCCTGCGAAAACAATTCGGTAATGGCCCGTTGGTTTGTACAACGCCGGCCATTGCTGATGGCTTTATGTACATTCGACTTAAGCGTGGTATTGCCTGTTACGATCTGCGTAAGTAGCGGCCGAGGTCGCGCGTCCGTTCGAGCAGCTTTTCCGGACGCCATTTCAAAACGCTCGAATCCTAAGTGAAAGCCGGAAATACTATTTTCGGCTTTTTTTATTTTTTCTCAATCCAGTGACCAAACGTGTCACGACCCCACGCGATAGTATTTGTGTCGCCGGCAGGAGTGATTCAAAGCACCCCCCAGTAAGCAAGACTCGCCAGGCTTGAACGGCCTGGAAAGTTGGAACAGCTCATTGAGTTTGTTCAGTTTGTTTGTTGTTTTGAGTCAAACGTCTTGTTGGCGGCCACGACAGTGATTTTTTCTCACAGGGTCATTTTTCTACCAGGGGGCAATCAAATGTTGCTTGTATTAAGCGTTATGTTCATTTGGAAGCAAGTAGGAAGAAAAACGACAATCGAGGCGTAAAAACCTCTTGTTGTCACAGGGCCATGTCGATATAGTGTATAAGTGTTCACTAGATGGGTATTTGTTCACTATGTCGGCATTGAGGCTCTTTTTTCTCAGGCTACATAAGAGTTTGTGAAGTTTGATAGTGATCGGAAGTGAGATGGTGTTGGTTGAGCTCTTATCCAGGGTGATTTGACATCGGACTGTCGGAAAAAAACTTGATTGCAGTTGAAACACAATAGCGAGTTATCGATAAAGGAGTGCAGAAATGGTAGCTGTAAAGAAGGAAGCAACAGAAACGATGGCAAAGAAGAAATCAACGACAACGAAGGCAAAAGGCTCTAAGGCCAAGAAGTCATCATCGGCTAAGAAGGCAGATGCGCTGATGGCAGGAAACGCTCATCTTAAAACAACACTTCAGCAGATTGAAAAGCAGTTTGGTGAAGGATCGATTATGCCTTTGGGTACGGATCAGCGGCATAAGATTGAAGGGATCGCCACAGGTAGTTTGTCGTTAGACATGGCATTAGGCGGGCAGGGTGTACCACGCGGCCGGATTATTGAAATTTACGGTCCGGAATCGAGTGGAAAGACGACGCTGGCACTGCATATTGCCGCTCAGGCACAAAAAGCAGATGGAATTGCTGCAATCATTGATGCGGAACATGCGTTTGACCCAAGCTGGGGAAAGAAGCTTGGTGTGGAACTGGATACCTTATTGGTGAGTCAGCCAAACAACGGTGAAGAAGCGATGCAGATCACCGAAATGCTCGTCAAATCCAATGCGGTCGATGTCATTATTATCGACTCGGTTGCCGCTCTGGTTCCTCGCAAAGAACTGGAAGGTGAGATTGGTGATAGCCATGTTGGCCTACAGGCTCGTTTGATGAGTCAGGCTATGCGAAAACTAACCGGAGCGATTGCCAAGAGCAAAACTGTGGTGATTTTCATCAACCAAATTCGCGAGAAGATTGGTGTGATGTTTGGTAGCCCGGAAACCACTCCTGGTGGACGTGCCTTAAAGTTTTATAGTTCCTGTCGAATAGACGTTCGCCGAATCGCTCAACTTAAAGATGGCGATCAAGTAGTGGGGCAGCGTGTACGAACGAAGATCGTAAAGAATAAAGTGGCACCTCCGTTCCGGATCGCCGAATTCGATATGATGCACACCCATGGAATTAGCTATGAAGGTGACTTGCTTGATCTGGGAGTGAAGCACGGAGTGCTCACTCGTAGTGGTTCCTGGTTTAAGTACGGTGATGTTTATCTGGGCCAGGGCAAAGAGAAGGCTCGAACATTCCTAACTGAAAACAAAGATGTCGCTGAAGAACTCAAGCCTCTGATCCTGGCTGCCGGTGGTATGGGACTCGACGATGAAGTTGCAGAGCCTGCTGAACCGAATGAAGAAGAACAGCAGGAGAACAGTTAGGCAGTTAGGCAGTCAGACACGGCCGTCGGACTCCGGATTGTGGCGGCTAAGCTGCATCAAAATAAAATATCTCCGCCGAGTCTACGCATCGAGCCAGTGAGTTTAGCCGCTACGCCGACGTCCTACGGACTATGGTGTATAAACTGCGCCCGGCGAAAGAGGGCGACGGCGGCCCAATGGTCTCTGAGTAAAAAGGCGAAGGCCGAACGGCCATAGCCAGTACTGTGAATCTACATACAGGCTTCGCCCGTAAGTGTGGCAGACAGGCAGACAACTGACTAATTGACTAACTGCCCAATTGTCTAATTGTTTAATTGTCTAACTGCCTAACTGTTTAATGGTTTAACTGTATAATATGGGTTGAAACCTAACTCACACGTTTTACTACAAGAGGATTGAACATTATGTCACGAAGTGGTGCCATCACATTTAAGGGTAACCCCATGACACTTGCAGGCGAAGCTGTTGCTGTTGGACAGCCAGCTCCTGCTTTTACTGCCCATTACTTTAAAGACGGTTTCCAAACTCTTGGAACTGAGTGTCTTAAAGGGAAGCCTAGTCTGATTAGTGTGATCCCGTCGATCGACACGGGCGTCTGCCAAACACAGACTAAGAAATTCAACGAAGAAGTAGCAGCCTTAGGGGACTCGGTTAATGCAGTCACCATCTCACTCGACCTGCCATTTGCGCAAAATCGTTGGTGTGGTGCCGAAGGTGTGGAAAATCTACATGTAGTCAGTGACTACCAGGATCGTTCCTTTGGCAATAATTGGGGAATGTTAATCGAAGAATTGAAATTGCTCGCGCGAGGCGCGTTTGTCATTGATGCAGAAGGCGTCGTTCAATACGCTGAAGTTGTTGGTGAAGCAACCGAAGAGCCAAATTACGAAGCTGCTTTAGCGGCGCTGAAAGCATTACTCTAAACGAGTATAGCTCACACAGAATAAACCCCCTGTTGGATAGAATCATATGCTGATCCGACAGGGGGTTTTTCATTTGAGTGTTCTGTTAGACGCTACTTCAGCATCTCAGAGATGACGGCAATCGCCTTTTCAATGGCTGCGGGAATCTGGGCTGGGTCTTTGCCGCCAGCCTGAGCCATATCTGGTTTACCTCCACCGCCGCCTCCGACGACAGGAGCCACTTCACGAACCCAATTACCGGCATTGGCTCCCTTTTTTACCAACTCGCGACTAACGCCAGCTACCAATACTACTTTGTCGTCTCCCTGACTTGCCAATAACAAGACGGCAGAAGGTTCCACTTGCTTTCGTATTTGGTCAATCAACTGACGCATTAATCCCGGATTGGCACCGTTGGCTTCAGCTACAACGACCGACGTGCCATTGATTTCAACAGCTTTCTCTAACAGACTTTCTGAGGAGACGTCGCCAGCCTCTTTAAGTTGCTCAAGTTGCATTTGAAGTTTGTCTTTCTCAGCTAAAAGCGATTCGACTCGGTCAAGTAAATCAGCACTCGCAACATTGAGCATTCGTGAAGCCGATCGAATCTCTGTACGTTTCTCAACATAACTAAGCTCTGAGTCACTATCGGATAGATCGCAGGATTCCAATTCAGCGTTGGTATTCCCATTAGAAAGATGTTTCTTTAGATCGCGAATTTGACCGGTCAAATGTTCGACTGCTGAGATCAACTGACCATTGGTGGTAGTTAGTTTTGCAGCCACTTCGTCATAAAGGGATACCACGTCGGCAATGTAAGTTGCAGCTTTGGTTCCGGTAAGTGCTGTAATACGGCGGGTACCGGCAGCGACTCCTTCTTCCGATGCGATTTGAAAATCACCAACTTCGCTGGTGCTTGTTAAGTGAGTCCCTCCGCAAAGTTCTTTGGAGAATTCCCCTATCGACACCATGCGTACCGGATCAGGGTACTTCTCACCAAAGAGCATCATCGCCCCCTGAGCCCGAGCGTCGGCAAGAGGTAACGTTTGCCACTGAATGTCCTGTTCTGATGAGACCAGTTGCTGAACCTGCTGTTCAATACTTAAGAGTTGTTCATCTGAGACTGGTTCCATATTAGTAAAGTCGAAGCGGAGCCAATCTTCGTCAACTTTTGAGCCTTGTTGCTGAGCATGGGAGCCAAGCGTATTTTGTAAAGCGTGGTGCAGGATGTGGGTTGCGGAGTGAGCTCGGCGGATACCATCACGACGTTGGATGTCGATTTTTGTATGTACCGTTTGCCCGGTGGTTAAAACTCCGGATTGGAGGTATCCGTAATGTAAAAACAGTTCGCCATCTTTTTGGGTATCTTCGACAATAAACGATCCATGTTCATTTTCGATCGTTCCGGAGTCTCCAACCTGTCCTCCGGATTCTCCGTAAAATGCTGTGGCATCGGTAACAAGAATTAGTTTTTGCTCGCCTGCTTCCAGCGATTCGTGGAGCTGATCCTCTCCGTCTTCAACACGTACGATGAGTCCCTTGATTTCAGCTTCGGCTGTGGTTTGCTCATATCCATGAAATTGAGTTTCTTTGAGTGTCTCTTTGAGCCCTTCGACTGGTCCGGTTTTAAACAATTCAAACTGTGTTTTGCCGGACTCGAGCCCATGTTGTTCCATGGCCTCACGAAAACCATCCCAGTCGAAGCCAAGGTCCAGATCGGATGCCATCGATTCGACTAATTCAGGAGGGACTCCGTAAGTTTGGTAGAGATCGGCAGCGGTTGTACCCGGGACCTGAGCATTACCTGTAGATTTTAACTCAGCAAACGCAGAATCGATGCGGGCAAGACCGTCGTCGAGTGTTGCCAGGAATGCATTCTCCTCCTGTTTGATAACACTTTCCACTCGGTCAGAAGTCTCACAGAGTTCCGGGTAAGCCGTTTTCATTTGTTCGGTGACCGCGGAAACCAGCTGGTACAGGAAGGGTTCACGTTTACCCATTTGATGTCCGTCCAGAACAGCTCTTCGCAGCAAACGACGAATAACATATTTCTCTTTATTGGGACCGGGGTATACATTTTCATGAACAGCGAAGGTGCACGCGCGGACATGATCACAAATACGTCGCAGCCGTCGACCTTCTTCGCTGGCCGGATCATAATCGAGTCCTACGATCTCTCCGGCGGCTTCCACGATGGGTCGCAGGATGTCGATATGATAATTGGTATCCTGCCCCTGCATGACCGATGCGATGCGTTCGAGTCCCATACCGGTGTCGATATTTTTGCTCGGCAAAGGGTGTAAGTTATCTGGTGGGTTGCCGATTCGATTGAACTGAGTGAATACGAGATTCCAGATTTCAACTTCTTCGCCTTTAGGGTCAAGGTAAAAGATTTCAGAGCAGGGTCCACAGACTCCATCGGGGCCACCACTGGGTGCGCCCGCCGGCCAGAAGTTATCATCTTCTCCCATACGTGTAATGCGATTTGTGGGGATGCCTACTTCATCGTGCCATATTTTGGCAGCTTCATCATCATCAAGATAAACGGTGACCGTTAAGCGATCAGCTTGCAGTCCCAGCCATTTGGGATCCGTTAAGAATTCCCAGGCCCAGGTGATGGCTTCTCGTTTGAAATAATCTCCGAAACTGAAGTTCCCGAGCATTTCGAAAAACGTGTGGTGGTAAGATGTTCTGCCGACGTTATCAATGTCACCTGTACGCAGACATTTCTGGCTACTGGTTGCACGTGTGAAGTCGAGTTTTACTTTGCCGAGAAAATGGTCCTTAAAGGGATTCATACCTGCGGGGGTGAAGAGGACAGATGGGTCCCAGGTGGGTACGAGAACATCACTTGCGCATCGAGTATGCCCTTTGGATTCATAAAAGCTCAGGTACTTTTCTCGTATTTCGTTGGTCTTCATTGGTTCTTCAGGTGCACGTGCATTTAGGTCGCGTCAGGTAGAGCCACTCTCGGCAACCTCGGTTGCCATTGGCCTAATCCGTTATCATATCCGCCACCCCTCAGACTTGGAACCACTGATTTGACGGCCGTGACTTGTCTGAGATTTCTCCGATTGACGCCGGGTTTAAGAATTCCGTACGATTTACTTCGCTAATCTTACAAACATTGAACAACATCGACGTCGGAACGCAAGAATGCAGGAATTATCTTCTGGGTGGTCTGTAGATACTCATCAGAACGGAGAATGGCTCTGTTTAACACTCAACACATCATTGGCTCAGATCGAGAAAACGCCAATTAATCTGGCGGATTTGATAGATCGATTAATAAGGCAGTCGTTGTTTAAGCGGGTTGTCGTTAGTTTAGAGTCGATGATGTACCTGCCAGCGCGACTGATGCGTCAATTGATACTCCTGAGAGATAAGCTTGAAGAACGAGCTGGACAATTGCTTTTGTGTGGCATGAGTGACCAGGCCTATGCGTCAGTCATGGCTCTGGGGCTCGAACAGACCTTTCCCAATTATCAGGGGTTTGATTCGGCGACTGCGAAGTTTCGGCCAGCCCGGCCTCGTTAACTTCCACACGCATCAGGGGATGAACGCTCAGCCTTCAGGCCTTACATCCAGGGTGGTCTTTCACCAGCGTTTGGGAGTTCAATACTCTTAACCGACTGGATCCCTTCCTGAGCGGTTAATGCTTGTTTCACTTCGGCTGAAGGAATGCTATCAAGGTTGAGTACGCCAATGGCGCGACCACCAGGCTGAGCATCGATCGCTCGTCCGACAGACATTTGAGCAATGTTTACTTCGTGCATACCGAGCGTAGAACCCATAAAACCAATGATTCCGGGCAGGTCATCATGCACAAAGATCAGCATGTTTCCGTCAAGGTACGATTCCAAACGCATGTCATCCAGACGGATAAGGCGTGGCATGTTTTTACCGAATACCGTTCCGCCAGCCGTGTATGATCCTTTATCCGTTTGCAGAGTGACCGTCATGGACGAAGCAAAAGCGCCCATCTCACTCGAATGAGTTTCACTGATTTCAATACCGCGGTCTTTCAGTAGCACCTGCGAGTTGACGATGTTCGCGGATTCTTCGAGAGCTTCTTTGAGCAGTCCGGCACAGAGCGAAGCGGTTAACAGTTTTGTGTCTTCGTCGGCAACATGCCCCCGGTATTCGACTTTGACAGATTGCACTCCACCTTCATCCCATTGATCCAGGAAGATGCCCATCCGGTAGGCCAATTCGAGGTAACCGGCGAGTGTTTCCAGAGTAGTGGGGTCAATCGCTGCGACGTTGACTGCGTGTCGAATTGCACCTGTTGTGAGGAAGTTGACTGCCAGCTCGACAGCTTCCACAGCAACCTGTGTTTGAGCCTCTTCGGTGGATGCTCCCAGATGTGGCGTACAAACCACTCCATCTTTTTGAAAGAGTGGACTGTTGGTGCAGGGTTCCGTCTCGAAAACATCGAGTGCCACACCTGCAAGTATTCCGTTATCGAGTCCTTCTGCCAGAGCCGATTCATCGTAGATGCCACCTCGGGCACAGTTTACTAATCGTGCTCCGGGTTTTAAGAGTGCTAACTCTTCGTGGCTAATCAGGCCTTTAGTTTGCGGTGTTAACGGTGTGTGGACAGTCAGGTAGTCGATGCGCGGTAACATCTCGTGGACAGTTTCGCATAGTTCGACACCGAGTTTAGCCGCCTGTTCGGAGGTCAGGAACGGATCGAAGCCCACGATTTTCATTTGAAATGCCTGTGCTCGCTTCGCTACTTCCTGTCCGACGCGACCCAGTCCAACCACTCCCAGCGTTTTTCCGGATAGTTGAGAACCCATATAGGCTTTGCGGTCCCACCGTCCTTCGCGAAGGCTTTGAAACGCCGGCGCTACATTGCGACTCAATGCCAGCATCAACGTCATGGCGTGCTCGGCAGTACTGAAAGTATTTCCAGTCGGAGTATTCATGACGATGATTCCCTGCCGTGTTGCAGCAGGCTTATCAATGTTATCTGTACCCACTCCAGCTCGAACGATGACTTTCAGTCTGGAGTTTCCCGTAAGTACCTCTTCGGTCAAAGACACGCCACTCCGGCAGATAGCTCCGTCAGCTTCCAATAGCGCAGCTTTTAATTCATCTCCTTCAAGTCCGGTTTGTACAACGAATTCAATGTTGTCGGCTTGTTCGAGAAGATCGAGACCTTCCTGAGCGATATTGTCGAGAACAATTACTTTAGGCATAGGACTTAATGGGAATGAAGTGAGTCTGAAGTTGGATGAAGTTTTATGGGGTCAGAATGGTATAAGGTCAATGGTCTTAGCTGTTTTGAGTATAAAACGCTTTCATGAAATCGCGAAGAGCCAGTACACCTTCCCGAGGCATGGCGTTATAAATGGAAGCGCGAATTCCGCCTACGCTGCGATGGCCCTTGAGACTGGTAAGCCCCTTCGCGGTAGCCTGTTCAACAAACTGAGCAGTTAATTCATCAGAGGGTAAGTTAAATGTGACGTTCATATTTGAACGGAATTCTTTAACTGCGTGTCCAATAAACATGTCCTGGCACTCATTAATCACGTCGTACAGCAAGTTGGCTTTTTCCTGATTAAATGTGGCCACTTGTTCCAGCCCCCCCATGTCGTGAAGTAGCCATTTGCAAATCAGATCGATGACATAAATTCCGAATGTCGGAGGGGTATTGAACATTGAATTCTGCTCAACATGTTTTTTGTAATTCAGATAGCCAGGTAAGCTATCCTGACTACGCTGCAGCAAATCTTTACGAATCACGACAATGGTAACACCGGATGGCCCGGCGTTCTTTTGAGCACAGGCGTAAACGATGCCATGTCGTGACATCTCAATCGGGCGTGAGAGAAAATCGGAAGAGGCGTCACAAACGAGCGGAGTGGAATCGATTTGCAGGCCACTTTGAAACTGCACACCATGAATCGTCTCGTTCGATGCGTAATAGAGAAAGGCAGGGTCTTCGGGAAGCGTTAAGTCTACTTCGTTCGGGAGCGTGTTGTAGTTGCTCTCTTTGCCATTCCAAACGAGGTCGATGTTTCCTGTTCCCAAGGCTTCGTCGTAGGCTTTCCCACTCCATGTACCTGAAACTATATAGGCTGCCCGATCATCGCTTGAACGCAACAAATTCATAGGGATCATGGAAAACTGCAGTCGGCTTCCACCCTGGAGGAACAGAACTTCATGCGAATCGTCGATGCCTAAGAGTTGTTTAATACCATTACGTGCAGAGTCCAGTACTTCGATAAACTGAGCACTACGGTGGCTGATTTCCATAATGCTTGCGCCACAGTTATTGAAATTCAATAACTCCTGTTGGATTTGTTCCAGCACCTTGAGGGGAATGGTGGCAGGACCAGCGCTGAAGTTGTAGGTGCGTTCTGCTAGAGCCATGGATTAGTTTTCACAGTTGACATGAAAAAGTAGTGTCTAAACCGCGATTTTATGCCTAATCTGTAATTCTGTACACACCCGAAATTCTGAGCGCATCGAACCAGCGGCTGGAAATTGCAGAGATTTTAATAGCGACCGCGGGAAAGGTTTTCATCGGCCACTCGCGTCGCAGGTGCTCCGCCACTATTCGCCACGCCTGTGCGAACTTGCTGGTTCAACGAGGCAATACGTGTGGGTAGTTGCGTCTGCTGGTTATCGAGGAGATAGGATCGCTGATATTGAGCTAGTGCGACTTCGGTTTGTCCTTCAGCTTCATTGAGTGCAGCTAATGCTTTCCAGGCACGCGCATCGTTTTTGTCGATAGAACATGCTTTTTCCAAATGAAGCCTGGCCGCCTGCTGATCTCCATATTCCTGAGCAATACGAGCTAGTTCGATATGTGGGGCAGCCAGATGAGGGCGATCTTGTGACCAATTGGTTAGTAATGCAACGGCTTTGTCTTTTCGATCGGTTTGAGCTAAGAGGACTGCAAGCCCTCGATGACAGTCGACGTGATTTCCATCAAAATCTAGACAGCGGTTGTACAGTGCTTCAGATTCCTTCAGAAATCCTTGATCCTTACTTTGGAGTCCCATTTGATGGTAGGTAACAGCAAGGTTGTAATAGGCGTCCGAATTCTCCTCATCGGTGCCCAGAGCATATTGAAACCGTTCAATGGCGTCGGTAAAGTGCCCCGTTTCGTAGAGCTTCACTCCTTCAGCATTCCAGCTATTAGCTGTCAGCCCACACCCACTGAGATACAGTGAGAATGCGATGATTGCCCACAGGCAGCAACGTGTGTGTTTGTCCGTCGGTCGGTAGTCTATTTTTTGGTGCATGTTACTAACCTATCCCTGCTGGCCTGGGATCCTTCCCAAAGCGAGCCTCCATGATTCCGGTTACTATTCGGAATGGAGTGGAAGATTAGCGATTTTGAAACCCTGTCACAAGTCCATTTAACTATTGTTTAAGGGGACTCCTGGGTTCAAATGGAAGCCGGGTGTTGGCTTCTGGCTCGTTACGCAGTTTTGCTGTATCCCAAATCTCGAACGACTTCCAGGATTTCGCTGCATGTTGGAAAATTGCGACCACTGCGACGTTTATACTCTTCCATAGCATCCATGAATTCGCGTTCGTCGTTGGAATAATCCCGTTCACATGTTGTGGGGTCGATCTTGCGACGACGGCCGGTGTCGTCTGCGGAATCTGTTAGTATTTCTTCGTTTCGTTCAGGTGCAATTGAAAGACTCATTTTTTCTCTCCAGTTTGGTTTTAGGATTCGCTTGGTTTACTGCCCGTCATAAGCCTGTTAACGAGCAGGTAATCCAATGATTCCACATGTTTACCAGTTAGGTAGAAGAGATAAGAAAGAAAAGGTGTAACGATTAGATAAGATGGGTGGTTTTGTCAAAGTTTACGTTTTGAGGAAAGATTACTGTTTACGGGATATTTCCGGTTATGACGGAATCAAACCACTTGTTTTACGGGTTTGCTATTAGACGCAACAAGAAATGGCCCATCTAAAACAGAGATGAGCCATTGAGATTGGTGCAGAATAAACTCCGTCGAGTTATCGGTTAAAGTACCGCCGGAGCATATCAGAAGCAGCGGTTGTGGAATCTTCCGCATCTTCTTTTACCACAATTCGTTCAGGTAGTTTTTGTGGTTTGCGTTTCTTTCGGCTTCGGGAATCTTCGAGATTTTCAGGCTCATCGACGTCTTCTGTAGCAGATTCCTCCGTATCGTCTGGTTTTTCAAACGAATTGGTATCTTCGAGCACAAATTGTCGCGTCACGGTGTCTGTTGTGTTCATGTCATCGTCAGAGAACAGCGATTCTTCAAGCCAGCCGGCGATACTGTCATCATCCTGGCTGTCCATCGCTTGTGACTTGCCAGCACTACGTTCTGCTACATCAGCGACGCCCTGAATTTTGGGCTTTTTCGTACCACCCAGGCTATGATCGAGTACGATTTCAAAAGAGAGCGGGCCAACGACGAGCTGATCACCATTATTTAGAATGGCTACATTCTCAATGCGTTTGTTATTTAAGAAAGTCCCGTTCTTACTTCCAAAGTCTTTTATGGCGACTTGAACATCGGTTACGATGATTGCGCAGTGATGGCGACTAATCGCTTCACTCTTGGGACGCAAATGACAATCTTCACCACGACCAATAAAAAATTTGGCCACAGGTATGTCAATTTCTTTTCCGGCGCTAGGGCCTTTCAGTACTTTTAGTTTTGCCTTCATCGGTTTCCTACGACTGACCTACCGAAATAATAAAAAAGTCCGATTGGAAAATTGGTATGTCAATTAAAGGTACCGATCGCAAATATCCCGCTGGCGGGTAACGTTATTATTCACACTCATCAGGCAAAGAAATTATAAAAAATAGCTTGATATGTGCAGCAACTGAATCAAGGTCGAGCTTGATGGTTAATATTCCAATCGCCCGTTAGGCTCCAGCTGTACATTCAATCTTTTCTGATTGGATCAAAAATATTTGAACTCTTTAGAATCTAGCAAACATGGAGGGAAGGGTCAAATATTAACCCCCCCGAAAGGACTGTTCGTGTCTAGCGTTTATGAGTCCATTGGTCATTTAAAAACTTATCGGCCTCGATTTTATGGGCAGTTTTGAGACACTCGTGGGTCAGCGTATAGTTGGAGAGTTGTGAGTTTAGCCTACAGGACAGTTCCTGCAGCCAATCGGTAAGCCAATCGAGTGAAGTGAGGTCGATTTTTGTTAGTTCCAGAATTCCGGGTAATTCCGGAGCATAGGAAGATTGTCGCAATAGGATACTTCCGTGCTGCAGGACTTGATGGCGATTGCGTCGTTGAGCACTTCCAACGATTTTATAGTCATTGAGTAAGACATCGCCGGAAGACCTGCGTTGAAAGCAGAGAAACGGTTTTCCGGATTGCGCCATTTCAGGAGGATTAGTGCACTTCTGTGCGTTGATTCCTCGACTTTGAAATACAGAGATTAGAGAATCGTGAAAGAGATCGTAGACATCACTGATTTCGTTCGCCGAAAGTCCGCTCGACGGGAAGACGAAGCTATAGGTCAGTTCCTGATCGTGCAGAATAGCGCCGCCGCCGCTTGCGCGTCTCACACAATCCAGTTGCTGAGAGTCTTGATGAGCTTCGCGGTCCTCGAGTAACTGAAAGTATCCCAACGAGAGCGTTGCGGGAGACCAGCGGTAGATTCGCAGGATGGCTGTTTCCGGCGGAAGTGGCTCGGCCAACAACGCATCGTCGATCGCCATATTCCAGGACCCGGTGGTGGGCTGATCTTTGACCAGTCGTATCGACTTTAATGTTAATCCGTTGCTTCGGTCCATTTTACGATCGGTTGTCGGGCAGCCTGCACTTCATCAGGTCGTCGAATAGATGTGGAGTGAGGAGCACTTTGTAAGGTTTCTGCTGGTTCATTGACGATCGTCTTTAGAACTTCAGCAAAGGCATCCAACGTCTGCTTGCTCTCCGTTTCCGTAGGCTCCATCATTAGCCCTTCGTGAACGGTCAGTGGAAAATAAACGGTGGGTGGATGGAAGCCGTAATCGAGCAATCGTTTGGCAATGTCCATTGCCGGTTGTTTGAGTCCGGTTTTTTCTTTGACGGGTTCGGCACTGGCCACGAATTCATGCATGCACCTGTCGCCGTGAGGCACATCCAAAAATTCCTTTACCTGACTCAATAGATAATTAGCATTCAGGACTGCCATTTCAGAAACACGTTTGAGTCCATCCGGACCATGTGTGCGAATATAGCAATAAGCCCGAACGAGTACGCCTACGTTGCCGAAAAAGGAACGCACTCTGCCAATAGATTTGTCGTCTCCGGTATCAAGATAGTAGGCCTGCGAATCCTGACAGTACGAGACCGTTGGATTCGGGAGAAACGGGCGGAGGGTGTCTGTTACGCAAATGGGTCCTGCACCGGGGCCACCACCACCGTGGGGTCCGCTGAATGTTTTATGTGGATTGAAGTGCATCATATCCGCGCCAAAGTCACCGGGACGTGCGATTCCCAGAATGGCGTTCATGTTGGCACCATCCAGATAAATCAATCCTCCCTGTTCATGAACCAGATCAGCGATTTGCTGTACCTGATCATCAAACAACCCCAGCGTACTGGGATTAGTAATCATAAAGACCGCAGTGTCATCACCCAAATTTTCACGAAGATGATCCAGGTCGACTCGGCCGTCAGCCTGACTCCGAATGGTAACAAAATCAAAACCTGCCATCCGGGCGCTCGCAGGATTAGTACCGTGAGCGCTATCAGGTGCCAGGACTTTGGTTCTCGTTTCGCCGAGTTCCTTGAAATAAGCCGAGGCGACCATTAGGGCTGCGAGTTCACCATGTGCTCCTGCTGCCGGTTGCAGAGAAACAGCGGGGAGCCCACTGATTTCCCCCAGCATTTGCTGTAATTCAAAAAGTAACTGCAGCATCCCCTGGATAGAATCTTCACTCTGATAGGGGTGTAATTGTGCAAAACCGTCCCAACCTGCAATGCGTTCATTGCGTTTGGGATTGTATTTCATGGTGCAGGAGCCGAGTGGATAGTAATGCGTATCCACGCTCATATTCAGCGTCGACAAATTAGTGAAGTGGCGAATAACTTCAGGTTCTGTCACTTCCGGAAGTTCCGGGGACTCTGCATTCAACAGTTCGGCCGGGATCCATTGTTCTCTCGGTTGTTCCGGGACATCACAGGCGGGCAGATTCACTCCGGATCGACCGGCCGTGGACAATTCAAATATCAATTGAGTGGCATGTGTGTTTCTCATGATCCCAGAACCTCCACTAATTGATTGATTTCGTCTTTAGTGCGTTTTTCAGTGACAGCAATGAGCAGGCAGTCCTCCAATTCCGGATACCATCGCCCTAATGCGACGCCGGCAAGCAGGTTAAAGTCTTCGGCTTTCTGCAACAGTCCATTGACGTCATTCTCTTTGTCGCGAATAACAAATTCTTTAAAGAAGGGGCGATCACTTACTGCTTCAAAGCGATCCAGGTTTGTGAGTTGCTGTTGAGCGTAATGTGCTTTTTGCAGGCACAGATCCGCCACATCTCCCATTCCTTCAGGTCCCATGACAGATAGATAGATGGCTGCTCGCAACGCGAATAATCCCTGATTGGTACAGATATTACTCGTTGCTTTTTCCCGGCGAATATGTTGTTCCCGCGTCTGTAGCGTTAACACCCAGCAGCGGTTACCTTGCTGATCCACCGTTTGTCCAGCAATTCGACCCGGTAGTCTCCGAACGAATTCCTCACGACAGGCCATGATTCCTAAATAGGGGCCACCGTAAAGCAGCGGTGTTCCCAGCGACTGTCCTTCGGCGACAACGATATCGACTCCCGCATCCCCTGGTCGTTTTAAGATGCCCAGGCTGATGGGATCGACACTACATACCAGCAGGGCGCCGGCAGCGTGAACCTGTTCGGCCAACGAGGTAAGGTCTTCCACATTCCCAAAAAAGTTGGGTGACTGCACCAGCACTGCGGCTGTTTGGTCATCCAGAGCATCCTGCAACTGTTCGGCGGCCGAGACGGTAATGACTTCGGTACCAATGGTGGCAAAGTAAGTTTCAATGATTTGTCGATATTCAGGATGCACCGACTCCAACACAACGACTTTGTCACTGCGACGAGTGATACTGATCGCCATCAGCATAGCTTCCACTGCGGCAGAACCACCGTCGTACAGACTGGCATTGGATACATCCATTCCTGTTAACTGGCAGATCAATGTTTGGTATTCGAACATCACCTGCAAGTTGCCCTGACTGACTTCCGGCTGATAAGGAGTATAAGAGGTATAGAACTCTCCGCGGGAAGCGAGTGTATCGATGACCGCCGGGACGAAGTGGTCATAACTTCCTGCTCCCATAAAACATGTGCTTTGGGAGACGGCCGTATTCTGTCGAGCCAATTCCTGCATGTGCGCAGTTAGTTCAATTTCACCGAGTGCTGGTGGAAGATCCAACGCTCGTTTAAGTTGCATGGATGCGGGGATCGACGAAAATAGTTCGTCAATGGACGCCGCACCGATGGCTGCCAGCATTTCATCCTGCTGAGCAGGGGTGTTGTAGGTATAAGGCATTTAATCAGCCGTCTGAAAGAGAGTAGTCGAAGCGGTATCTGCGTCGTGGTTGTCGTCTACCCGGCTTCGCCGCACTGCTTTTGATAAGCGGCATGATCGAGTAAGTTTGCGGGCAAGTCATCAGAAACTTCCACTTTCATTATCCAACCTGCCTGATAGGGATCGGTATTGAGCGTGTCCAGATTGTCCGGCAGGCCTTCATTGACAGCGACGACCGTGCCACTGACAGGGCTATAGAGTGGGCTGACGGCTTTCACCGATTCAACTTCGCCAAATTCTTCACCCGCAGTAACCGTCGTTCCGACGGTGGGTAACTCCATATAAACGAGGTCTGTTAATTGCTCGACAGCGAAAGCCGAAATACCAACGGTCGCAATCTTTTGACCGTCTTGTTCGGCAACAAATACCCATTCATGAGTGTCACAATAAAGTAGATCTTCGGCGTTCACAGCTTTGGTCCTAATCCTTGAAAGTTCGGTGTGAATGATTTGGTTAAGATGTTCGCTTATAAAACGGGAGCGGACAGATGGTGGCAGGAATCAATGTACCTCGTACATCAACGTCCACCTGCTTGCCCGGTTCGGCTAGCTCTGCAGAGACATAAGCCATTGCGATTGGTTTTTGCAATGTCGGCGAGAAGGTACCACTGGTAACAATCCCGACACTTTCCCCATCGGCGAGAACGGTATAGCCATCCCGAGCGGGTCGTCTGCCGTCCATTTTCAGTCCGACACGTTGACGTTGGAGTCCGGAATCTTTGATTTCAGCTAAGGCGTCCCGACCGATAAATTCTCGCTCGTTCCCCGCTTGATCCTGCCAAGAAACGGCGAACGCTAATCCGGCCTCGAGCGGGTTTATCTCTTCGTTCAATTCGTGTCCATACAGTGGCATGGCTGACTCAAGCCGCAACGTGTCTCGTGCTCCTAATCCCGCCGGTGAAATATTGAATTGCCTGCCGGCAGCAAGAATATTCTGCAGCACATGCTCGGTCTGACCCTGACGTATGATAAGTTCGACGCCATCTTCTCCTGTATAGCCGGTGCGACTAACGATACAGGGCTTGTTCATCTGGTTAGTAACTTTCGTTCGAAAGTATTTCATTTCGCTGACATTGATACTGACCAGCGGTTCCACGGTGGCAATGGCATTGGGACCCTGAATGGCAAGCATCGACGTTTCCAGTGTGCGGTCACAAAGTTCAACCGCGGCCTGATCAGGCCACTGGGCTTCGATCCACTGAACAATTTTTTCACGATTCGAAGCATTCACGACCAACAGGAAATACCGCGTTCCACTGGGGGTTTCCAAATGGTAGACCAGGACGTCGTCGAGGATACCTCCTTCATGGTTACACATCAGGGAATACCGCACCTGGCCAACCTGCATGTCCGAAACACTGCGAGTGAGCAGGCGGTCGAGCAGGGCACCGGCACCGTCTCCATTAAACCGCAAGCGACCCATGTGAGAGACATCAAAGATGGTGACACTCTGCCTCGTGGCCTGGTGTTCGTCCACGATCGACGAGTATTGAATAGGCATCTGCCAGCCAGCGAAATCGACCATCCGCGCACCTTGCTGTTGGTGCCAGGAATAGAGTGCAGTCTGATTTGAATTCTGCGAGGCGGCGTCATTCATGGAAGTGTTTGCGACCTTGTGGTTTTTGAGTCATACGTTGAAGTCGTAGGTATTGTATCGAACCGGAAGCTAATGGGAATATACTTTCCCCGAAAAAGCCACAACGAAATACTTTCGCGCCTTATCTTCGTCGTTGCCGCTTCTTTTTTCGCTTAGCAATCGCTCGTAAAGTCGAGCGTTTTTTCGGATTGCCCCGACGTTTTCGGTGTCCCTGTCGCCCGCGGTCTCCTGCCTGAGGACGCTGCAATGGTGGGCCTCCAACGGAGATCAGCTTTTTGACGAACATCAGGTCGACTTCCCGACGTTCCAAATCAATATGGTGTACTTTGACAGCCAAAGTATCCCCAAGTCGGAAATCGTTGCCGCTGCGATGACCGACCAAAGCATGGGCTCCAGTCACCATGGTGTAGTGATCATCCTTCAACGCAGTGACGGAAATAAGTCCCTCAAAGGGAACTTTGACTCCCTGTACAAACAACCCAAAGTTTTCGACTCCGGTCACCACCGCGACAAATTCTCTGTCGGCGTGGTCCTGCAGATATTTCAGTAGTTTTAGTTTCTTTAGTTCTCGTTCCGCTGACTCGGCATTACGTTCGCGATCAGAACAATGATTTCCAAGCTCAATCAGTTTTGGGAGATCCTGTACAGGTGGTTTTTTGTCAATGATCTGATTACACAGCCGGTGGATGGTCAGGTCAGGATATCTACGAATGGGGGAAGTAAAGTGTCCGTAATGCTCGAAGTTAAGCGCATAGTGTCGTTCTTCTTCTGGACCGTACACTGCTTTTTGCATGCTCTTTAGGATTGCCAGTTGAATGGACTGCTCAAATGGCTTGTCAACGATTTGCTCGACGATTTTTTTGATTTGAAATCGATTTGTGATCTCTTCAGTTTCGACGCCCATATCATTCACAAACTGAGTGAGTTTGGCCAGTTTGCGAGGGGAAGGATCGGGATGAATGCGACGCAGGAATTTAAGTTCATGGTCATTCAGTAGCGTTGCCACGGCCTGATTGGCAGCCAGCATGAACTCCTCAATGATTTGATGACTCTCTGTATTGACCACTCGATGTGCTCCGGAAACCTGCCCTCGGTTATCCAAGTCAATTTTGACTTCCGGCAGGCCAACTTCCAGTGAGCCATTTTCCATTCGCCGCTTTCGCAACAACATCGCTAACGAATGCATGTGGTCGAGTAGATAGTAAACCTTCTCGTCGAGTTGCTCTTTCCACTTGGCACGATGCGACAAAAAGTCATCAACTTCTTCGTAATTAAACCGATGGTCACTGTTGATAACTGACCGTTTGACATCGCAGGTAACCGGAATGCCATCGGAAGTGAATTCGATAAAGACCGTCTTAGCGTATCTATTCTTATGAGGCTGCAGACTTGCCAGGTTATTGGAAATAACTTCCGGCAGCATCGGGATGACCATGTCAGGCAAATACACACTGGTTGCCCGGATGGCTGCTTCCACATCCAAGGCTGACCCCGGGGGGACGAAGTGAGCAACATCAGCAATATGTACACCTAAAATCCAGTGTCCATTCTCTGTTTGCTCGAGACTAATGGCATCATCAAAATCACGAGCGTCGAAAGGATCAATGGTCAGCGTGGTTTTCGTCGTCAGGTCTTCGCGGTTGCTGAAGTCATTTTCATCAAAGGCTTCTGCCTGGCGGCGAGCATCCTCTAAGACCTCTTCCGGAAAATCCACTCGCAGATTGAACTCTGCGATTACCATTTTAGTATCGACTCCGGTTTCCCCTCGTTCTCCCAGTACATC
>CETM01041554.1_pt1 | contig 41964 bp, 32 predicted proteins | sample 361451 | NCBI WGS metagenome assembly CETM01 (sample SAMEA2622690, study PRJEB7988) | marine metagenome | isolation source: saline water (ENVO:00002010), including
GAACAGCAGCGATCTGAAATTGCTTCTGGAAAGATCTCTGAGCCTACCAGGATGGATGCAATAAGGCGCCAGCCCGGTGAAGCACCGTCAATGCGGCTTTCTAGATTTAGAAAATTATCTACTGAAATTGCTAATGAGGAAACAAGCGACCCAGATGATTCAAGAGGGTAATACTTATACCCATGGCTGGCATATTAGATAAAAAGACACGCTTTATGGACACGTTCTTGACGCAGACTGGTCGAGAGCAGATGGCAAAAGGCGAACTAAATTTTGCATTCGCAATATTCTCGGATTACGCTACGTTTTACGAATCTTCTTTAGAGGACCCCAATGTGGCGGAAGATGCAATTAATCGCATTTTCTTTGAAGCAGCAAATAGGCCTCAAGACTTAGTCATTCCTGAATTTGATGAGGATGGTGGGATAATTTTTCCTGCTGGTGATTTTGATCTAGTGAATGGCCAACTAAAGGTTTTAACAGGCTCTTCAGCAGCAAGCCTAACTGGAGAATCTTTAGTGGTGTCAGCGTCAGCCGCGATTAGCGACTGCATTGAATCATTTGCAGCTATGAGACCGCTAAGGAGTGAGGAGGCCCTTACAAATACGACCGGGTTTCGATTAAGTCAAAATACGGGAGAATTTTTAGTTACTACTGATCTACCTATTTCTCCCGGAGTTCCAACACAGATAAGTCTTTCTAATATAGAGAGCCTGTGGCAAGACAAGCGATTAACTCACGTTCCAAACTATCAATTTAAACCACCAGTCAACAGAATATCAGGTAAGCAATTAAAAACGTACCCCAAGCTACAGCAGCCCACTCCTATGACCTTTACAGATCTCGCAAATGAACTTGGTGCAAATGATCCAAGCGGAGAAACGGGTGTCGGTCCACCGATTAGCTTAACATTTCCAGCCACTAGCAATGATAATAATCTTGTGTGTCAAGTATGGGAAGTTTGCAGTGGCAGTATAAATAAATTACGCATGATTGATTTCGGGGAGTTTGAGGATGGAGATCCATATAGCCCTGGTAAGCATGTATTCTTTGTAGGAAAGCTGTTTACTGATGACGGCGGCGAATCGACTTTCTTAAATCTTTTCACAGTGGTTTTTGATTAAATGATCTTCAATCTTCCAACTCTAAAAGATACGCTACTATTTCCATCATTCCCTGCTCGCCTTCGCGCAGTCAGGGGAGATCCTGGTAGTCGTGAATTTTTGTATGAAATAACGATGGAAGTAGATGTAGAAAAGGCACTTTATAATGATTGCTTAACTCTTGAGGTTGATGTTCTACCGAAAAAACCCACTCCTGTGATGCAAAGAAAACCCGCCAGGGTTGGAAGCGCAAGATCATTTACACGATCTACCAAGACTATGGAGAGGAGCCTGCGGAAGAAAAGAAAGAAAAAAGAAGAGAAAGTAATAAAGAAAAGGTGGGTCGATCTTACGAAGTACATCAGCAATTCTCTAGCTAAGCTGATAAAAAGGCGAAAAGCAATTTCTGATGCCAGATTGAGTGCAGCAAAGAAGACCAGCGTATCTTCGGTCCGCGGTGTATCTTCAGGAAAGAATATATCAATTTCAACCAATCCTCTTGCAGCCTCTAGTATCATGCGGTCTTCATCTCCTTTATTTTCTGCTCTGGCTAGCCAGCCTGTTCCTACGTCGATACCGCAAAGAACGAATATGTCTCTTAGAAGTATATCGAGATCTTTTCTGTCTTCTAAAAAAGACCCAGGGCAGATTACGAAGGTTTCAGTTAAGAGCCTACCGTCTGCGATAGGGCAACGAGCTCAGAGTCTTCGCTTTACACCCCAGCTTAAAATTCAGCCACCTAGAACATATAGGATATTTACGAAAAAGCGGAAGATAAGGTTCAGGATCATTATTCAAGAGGAGCGTTTGAAATCTCTCTCGACATATTACTTAAGGGCTCGTTTAAGAAATAACAAGAATGTCAAGCTAGAAGAAGTCGGTGCGGTCATTCAACATTCAAAATTATTAAATGACTACCTTACACCGATTAGGGAACCGCTAATCGAAGCTTCTATAATCAGGGCCGGTGAGATATCAATAGGTGTTAAGCAAGTTGATAAAAAAGCTAAGTCTGTAAGAGTTTTTCGAAGAACAGCTCCAGCGGAAACCGGCGGGTCTGATGCAGGCTCATCCTGGAAAGAGATCATAGAGACGCCCCTTTTATCACAGGATGATGAGCTTCGGTTTAAAGATGAATTTGCCACAAGCAGAACCGTGTTATATAGAGCTGTTGCTTTAGGCGAGAACTTGAGGTCAGCAGAAGATTTTGGGTCAACAGTGCTATTACCCATAAAAGAATTGAAGGTTGATCAGACAACAGCTTTAAGTGCTGTCGCACAGTCTGCGAAAAGTGGTAAGATTGTAAAGATAACAGTTTCAGATATTCCTACCGACGCTGTGTGCGTGATGGTTAGAAAGTATGACCTAACGATTAATTCATATGCAAGTTTCAAGTCTGGAAAAGACTCTGGTTTTACGTATGTCGGTTCCACACCAGAGCAACAATCAAAATTTGTCGTAGGTGATGAAGACGCAATCGTTAATTTTTATGATAAAAAAGTAATCCTCGGAAGAGAGTACCGGTATGTTCCCGTCGCAGTAATGAAGAGAGGTAAAGAGATCATAGGAACAGACGCAATTTTAGAGCTTCCACATTCATTAGATGATGATGATAAGATTTCTTTAAAGACACCAACACCCGTGGTGCTGGTAAAGAACCAATTACCCTCTGTTTCGTTTAGTCTGGAGGCTTCATTTACTGATTTCGGTTTTGGAGAAGTAAAGCAAGCACTTAACGCAGGCAACCAGGGTGTGCTTTTTGATAAAGATATTTTATCGGAGAGGAGTAATTTCGCTGAGCTCATTAATTTTCTAGTTGAGAGAGAAAATTTTGTTACTGGAGAGGTTGAATCATTTGGTGTGTATCCAGCTGGTGATTTTGAAGATAACGTAGATACGCAAGAAGAAAAAAACGTTAAGCCGCTAATGCCAAGTGTTAGGTACGGTTATAGGATAACTGCTCTTGTAAGATCTGCAGAATCGTTATTTCCAAAACTCGTATCAACAGATCAAGACTTGGCATCGCTGGCTTCATTTCAAAAAATGGTCGGGAAATTTCGGAACCCTCTTTCGTTACGTAGAGCTACATTGCAATCAACAGTCCGGCAGGTGAACATCTCGGCCCCAAGCAGGATTGAACCTGTCGACCCATTCTTGCAGGGCCGTACAAATGTACAGGTAAGAATTGAAGTCAATATGCCAGTGCCAAAAAAGCAGGGGTATGCTGTAAAGAGCGAGAATCGTGGTGACAATAGATTAGTAACCTGGACGTATTACGGCGATCTAAGCCAAGTGGACCATTTTCAGGTATTCGCTACTAGCGATGGTGGGAGAAATTTACTTGGTACGGTTCATGCTGATCCTTCTTCTGCCAATTTTATGTTTAGGCATTTCACCACTGGATATTCTGTTCCTTATCGTTATGAGGTACACGCTATTCAATTAAATTATAAAGTTAGAAATAGGTACAAGTCAGCGATCGTAAAGCCTAAGCAGTTTGATAAAAAATTAAAGAGAGGGTCCAGATCCTCAAAGAAGATAGTGAGATTATAGAATGCCAGATTTACTTTCAGATATGAAGCTAGACTCTCTAGTAAACGTTGAAAAGGAAGAGGTAGTATCTCTAGTTGAGCTTTTATTAGGCGAGCAAGCCGCAATCTACAATAAAGAAAAAGAGCGTGCAAAGAATACAAGCACTCCGGGTGTCAAAGTAAAAAGCCGCCGCCAGCGTCGAAAATCCGGTCGTTCTGCGAAAACAAAAAACAAGCAAAAGTCGAAGACAGGTTCCTCAGTACAAAAAATGGAACAGCTAAGAGTAGCAAAGCAGCGACAGGAACGTCGGAAGCAGGCTTTATTAGCATACCAACTTCAATCAGGACAAAGAAGGATCGGCGATCCGGTCGGCCGATCAGGCGATGCCACGGCGTCTAAAAGAGTGGCTAAAAAAGATGCTGAGAAAGCAGCAAACTCTATTGAAATAAATGCCGCCTTAAGACCTGTAATATTGGGCTTAATAGACTTTCAACCAATCTTTGACTCAGATAAGAACGTTACGTCTGTTGGAAACTGCATAAAAGCAAAGCGCGCCGCAAGAGCAATGCATGTTGAAAATCTTTTGGACATTGACACATCTGAAGAAATGATAGGAGAGCTTGATTGGCTAGCGGCGCATATTAAAAATCTTACGCAGCAACAAGAGTTTTTCTCTTCATTAGACGCTAATAATATCGAGATGTATGAAGAAGCGCTATCTGCATTTGAGTTTGATTCCACTTCAGTTTCATCAGCGTCTAACACAGAGGTCTTATACACTTTCATAAGGGACTACTGTTACTCTTTATCTGCATGCACCCCAAGACTTCTAGAGATGTCCGATAGAGAATTTGAAGCAGGAGCTAGATTACCGAGTTATCCAAATAGCCCTAATCGCTTGAGGAAGCAATTGAAAACATCTCGTGCTTGCATGAGCACGATGTATTCCATAATGTCAGAAGATAATGAAATAGCGCTTAAGCATTTGCTGGCGACAATTTCAAGAGAGTATTTAGTGTCATTCAATAAAAAGAATGGTAACATTCCTGATGATGATGAGAGCATTTACCCTAGAAGTGGAGCCGCGTACAAGGGGTGGGGCTTTTGTTCTGCCCTAAACATCCGCCCTGCCGTCTCAAGAATGAGAGAAAACAATAACGGGGTTTCATCATCGAATATATTTGGCAAATTTAATCTAAATGGAATTCTATATCCTTCAACTTTAAACCGCAAAAGAACGGCGGTCTATCCTTTCGAAAAATCTGAGCTTATAACAAATAGCAGACGATACGCTGCGGTGGATTCTGCTCCAGATCAAATTAAGAAATTATACAAGTCGGAAGAGCCATCAATCGCTGATGGTCCATATTCTGAGATATCGACACGCTGGGCAGAAACCGAGGAGTTCGTTAATAGTCTTTTAACAAATGAAACTTTGGAGCTTGGCTCATCACCTGGTTCTGAAGTGCTAGAATTGATCCTTAGGAACGTCGTGTTGGAGTGTTTAGAAAAGCTTCCCCAGTCCTCCTCTTCTACTGCGAGTATTTCAGATGCGATACAAATCGCATGGCTATGTGCAGCAGGTAGAGATAATTCTGCATGGAAGTGGCTGTTTTTGTTTTTAGCGTTTCTGCAAGACCAGTTTAGCGGTGCTGCAATAACTGGCGACACATCTGATATCTCTGCGCTGGCTCATGTTGTAAAAAAAGATTCTTCCCTGATAAACATGCTTGGGAAACCCTCATCAAGTGGAACAAAGACGCAATTTTTTAGTGTTCCTGAATCATCTGTTCGTGTCTCTCCAAAGCCTGAAGACTGGGAAAACCCAACAACAATAGAGCCAATGGAAGTGACGCAAAAAACAGACATCGCTGAGGGTGAAAGTAGCGAGAACACATCACTTCAGTCTTATTTCGGGCTAAGCTGGGAAGAGGTTTGTGATAAGGTCACCATGGGTATTCGTGATAAGCTTTCAACTAGTACTAAATCGACTTCCAGCGAGTTGTCTGGAGAGACGTCTGTTAAGCTTGATGATATAAAAGACTCGCTAATGGCTCTTTCGACATCGGGTGATTCAATATTCGCGAACCTTTTAGGACTGCTAGATGATGTAAATTACTTGTTTCTGAATGGGTCAATAGATGAGCTTGAGCTGACGACATTCACACAGATCCCATCCAACCGCATGCATGGTGCTATAATACTTGCTGCTGCAAAGGTGTCATCTTTTTATATAGATGATTTAACGAATACAAGCGGAACAACTTCTGCTGTTTATGAGACAGAAGCTTCAAGCGTGTCTTCTCTTACAGGGAAGGCATCTATTGCAACATTGGCTGGTGGATCAACTGCAAAATTAATAGGTCCAAGAATGGCAGCATCCTGGACTTCGCCCTCTGCAGGAGACAAGATTGCTCCAGCTGGCTTAAGTATGACATTTAGCTATGCTGGAGTGACTGATCGTATCGATGCTCTTTCTACTTTTCTTGACTCTGAAGAGCAGAATTCTTCTACTTTAGAAGAAAGCTCTTCTGCTATTGCTCGAATCTTTACTGCGCTTGATGAAGACCATGAATTTGCAATAGGGTTTATTTCTTCTTTGTCAAAGTATTTTTCAAATGTAAGCGACAATTACACTGCGGTCGTCGATTCTTTGTCTTCTGATATCGATGATGAAACAGAGGGGACACAGAGTCTAAGAGAAAGAATAGAGGGTGGCTTGCCGATGTCGACAGATATGTGCAAGATGCTATTAAATTATATTCGGGTGTACGATTCATCTGATGCGACTTACCGTGAGATACGTACAAGAGATAAGCTGCTTGCATGCTCGAATATGACGTTTATGTCAACCACGTTACAAGAAGAAGATTTCTGTGAAGCAAACAAACTAAAATACGCTGTTGTTGGAATACCTGCCGGCTTATTAGATATGACAAAAGAAGAGCCGATAGATCTTGATGATGTGGATCGAGAATTATCAACTACTTCAAATGAAAATTTCTTGGTCTCTATTGAAAAAGTTGACCTGACCAGACCTGAGCTAGAGTACGTTGATAAAGAGTATTCATTTTCTAGAAATTTATTTATTAACAGAGTAGATGATTCCACCGAGGGAGAGCTGATTGTAAATTTCGATTCCATCGATGGTGATTTTTCTGTAACAGAAGAGACAGAGTCAGGATTGTCAGAAGAGAAATATACGGATGAGCAAATAAACAATCTTAAGAATGATTTTGCTCTCAAGCTTTACTCCGATATCTTTTTAGATTTAGACTTCTTTCCTGATGCTTACCCTAATGGCACTCGACAGCGTAGGGGCGTCTTGACCGGATCTATTTCGATGCCAGCATTGGACGCCGTTAATAAAGATGAATCTTCGTTTTTGTCTGGAAGCAATATAGCATTTGACACAGACGATAGGAAGGTTGAGGCGTTTACATTCTACAATGAAAATGGTGAAACTCTTGACATGAATTTATTCAAGGGTTTAGATCCCGTAGCGTTTTCTGTTTATTCTTATTTGAATTCTTATGGAGCCGTCGCATCAGCGGCTGATAAGAAAGAGTCTCTAAAATATGGCACGATATTTGAAAGAGTACTTGCTATCCCATTTGATCCTTCATCATTTGAGGTAGAGATTTCAACTGATGAAGAAGACTCTGCATCTGTGAACGCAAAAAACAATAAGTTAACAGAGTCAGAAGCAGAAGTAGGAGTCGGGCTAGAAACATCTCAGGGCGTTGAGCTAGCTAATTACAGGGTGTATGTGACCATTCCAGAAACTGAATCAGAGGAGTCGACACAATGAGCGTAGAATCTATACCAAGCCAGCCTCTTCCTGTTTTTGATGTACCAGAAATGATAGACATAAAAGCAGAATTTAGATACAACTTTTTTGTTGCAGATGAAACAATAGATGAAAGTGGCAATCGTGCAGTGAACGGTAATCTATCTCGCAGATTTAAGAATAAGGGCACAGTTGATGAAACTAATCTTGACGCCCGTCAGTCTCGATACGCTACACTAACTTTTGGGCTTAAAGATACAAAGAAAAGTATGTTGGCTACAAAGAATTCATCACTGAGATCCACACGAAGGGAAATCCGTCGATCCCTACGTAGGGGAAAGATTTTTACCGAAGACGAAGCTGCTGGCTTAAATTTCTCCGCGCTTTGCGCAGGCAACCTGCAACTACCACAGAATATAGAAAACATGGTAAGAATGCGGCTTAATTCGCTTGGCACTGATGAAGCTACCCCGCTTGAGCTACTTACAACAATCGCAGAAACCAGCGAAATAGACTCAAATTTATTAGAGAGCCTGTTACCCCCCTCATTGAATGAAGAGCCCGAAAGCGCTGCTTATACAGATTTCTTTGTTAACGAATCAAAGGCTTCAACGTTAATGCAGCTTAATTCCACTTATGCACCCTATATGCGAAGAACATCAGCACAAAGGGGGACGTCTATTGGGATGTCTCAAATTGTTGAAGACTATTTGGCTTCATTAAAGAAGTCAAAAGCTATCTCAAATAACCCGAGTCTGCTTAGCAATGATGAATACTTGTTTGACATTCCCTACATAGATTTAGAGCAGGTAGACACAGATGACTTTGTTGCAGAGGCAGATGTCGTGGGGTTTGTAATCCAAAAGAAGCGGGTTTATAAGGGAGTACGTTACCCGATGCCTCCGATTATTGCGATGGGGCAAAAGGTGAGAACAGTATATGATTCTCAGATAGCTTATGGTCAAACCTACGAATATACAGGACACACTATAGCAAAGTTTAGAGTGCCAGCTACAGACACTGAGGGAAATATGTTTATTAAAACATTCCTGGTGTCTTCTAAACCAGCTCCCGTGGTGACTCTAGTTGCAAAAGAAACGCGGCGCCCCGATCCGCCGGCAGATGTTAATTACTATTTTGAATATGATAGTGAGAACCTTGTTATAACATGGGCACCCCCTGTGAATCCTCAAAGAGACGTAAAGTATATCCAGGTATTTCGGAGAAAATCTATTGATGATGCTTTCACGCTTATTAAGCATTTTGATTTTGACGACTCTGTAGTTAGATCAGACCCTAAAGAGCATATCGACCCAGGTTTAGATAAGTCTGTGGTAACGATGCCGACGTATTTCATAGACAGTGAATTTGATAAGACGAAATCTTATATTTATGCCATAGTTGCGATTGATGCGAGACAGATCAGCTCAAGATACTCTACTCAAATAAAAGTGAGCTTTGACAAGTCTAAGAATAAGATAAAGAAAGAGTTTATTTCTTACGCAGGTGCTCCAAAGCAGTACCCTAATTGGTTCTTAAAGCAAAACTTTTTTGTAGACACCATGAAAGATAGCGCTCATAAGGCCGTACAGATTTACTTTAACCCAGAAGCTTATACACTTCTTAAGAATGGAAGGGAAGTAATTCCGGCTTTTTGTACAACATCACAAGACCCTCTTTCAAAATACGTTTTTCAGTTTATAAATACTGACAGGTTATTAGATCAGAAGTTAGAAGTTACGATTGATGATTCGATTTTGGTAGAGGCACCAGTTAAGCAAAAAACCACACTAGAGCAAGATATAAGTGAGTGAATGTTTACTACGTTTTTAGAGATGTATAATTAAACCCTGAGGAGTGGAGGAAGCACATGGGCTTTTTAGACAATAGCACGAACAACATTATAGTAGATGCGGTTCTCACCGACTATGGTAGGGAATTATTGTCAAGAAATGATGGCAGCTTTTCGATTGTTAAGTTTGCTTTTGGAGATGATGAGGTAGATTATACTACGGTACAGAAGTTCGGAAGAACGGTTGGTAAAGAAAAGATAGAAAAAAATACACCGGTTTTTGAAGCGCAGACAAACCAGAATTATGCGCTGAAAAACAAGCTTATAAGTCTTTCAAACCCAACGCTGGTTAAGCTACCGGGCGTGACTCTTACTGGGGACGGCTTAAGCGGCAATACACTGTCCTTCAAGCGAACAGGTGCCAGCGCGCAACGTTCTGTCACCTTCACGCAATCTGTTACAGATGAAAATACGTTGGATCCAGAGTTAAGAGACCAGACATTCTTGGTGAAGCTGCCGTATCGCTTTTTGGAGCTAGTAGGTTCAGACAACACTCCTGACTCAATAGATTCTAATGACATAGCAACATATATCGTTACAAGAGATAGCTCCACTACCGCAATCGGGGGCTCAAAGTTAACTCTCAATATTAAGACTCGATCGATTTCTGACAGCGTCTTCACCTATTACGGCGATGCCGACAACAAGTCTCAGATTTCTAGCACTCTTCGAGTAATCGGCGTGCAGTCAGGTGTTGTTTCAGAGTTGACCGTTTCGGTACAGAAGTGAGGAAAGATTAGTGGCTACATTTAAAGAAATCTCAGCAGCAGACGTTAAGACATCGCGCTCTGTGCTAAATCAGCTTGTAGATGTTATTCAAGAAGATATTTCTGGGTCTGCGACTAGACGAACATACCAGATGTGGGTAACTGGTGGTATTGGTCCCGGTGTTACGTCTTCGCTGTACCAGACAGTATATGATCAAGATTTTTCGCTTCAAACCGCTAACCCCATTATGGATATGACAGCAGGTTTGTGGGTTTCCGGGTCGACAGTGCTGAGCTGCTCATCGGGGCTGGATGCCAATGGAAAAATGCTGTTTCCTTCTAGCTCATTAATGATGAGAGAAAAAGTAGACATCTATAAGCAATATGCAGCTAGTTTACTTGGGAATGCTGAATCAGCTTTTACGACCCCGTTCGGTAGCGCAACAGCTACAGACCAAGTTGACGCAGCCGTATTTCTTTCTTTCAAGAGATTATTTTCCCGTGACAAAGTAAAAAGAGAGACGTTTGCTCTTAAGATGTACGCGTCTGCTTCGGAAGTACAATTCCCAGAAGATGGTGGCCAGAACAAATTTACAGTACCAGGTGGCTCTGCTTGGGGTGGAGACAGTGGCGATACAATGTGGTTCGGAATTCCGAACCTTGATAAGACGTCTACAGGCTCTGTAAGAATTTATACAGATTTCGGAGCATCTCAAAATAGGCGCAGAACGTTTGGCGGAGAAGTTGGTGATTTGGTTGATTCATCTGATACGACAAAGAAGATTGGATTGATTTTCTACGATCAAGGTACGGTTGTGCTAAACGTCGATAGAGCCATTAACTCTAAGCAGTACGCTAGCGGAACCATCGATGGAATGACTGCGACTGCGAACAAGGATGTTCCTCGAGGAAAAGCACTCTTGGGATTTGGTAACGGTACAATAACACGTAACAATGGAAGCGAATGTCTTGGTAGTAAAGCGCAGTTTGTTCCTGACTTCTTTACATCTGGCTCCATTGACGATATCGTTACACACTTCGCTACAACAAGATTTAGCTCTGGCTCATTGACGGCATGTACGTTCCAGAACAATACGAATATTAATTCAACCCTGATTTTCTGTAGAGCAACAGCGGATGAGTTCAACTATTCATCAAACCCGACCTACACAGACACGAATAATAGAATTAGAGTTATCGATGAAGGGCAAGAAGACGTACAACGGTCATTCAGTTTTATAACGACTGTTGGTCTATATGACGTAAATGACAACCTATTGGCGGTTGCTAAGCTTTCAAGACCCATCGAAAAGAATGACGAAAAGGATTTGACTGTTAGGGTAAGGCTGGACTTCTAGTGGGGGTATAGATGTCCCTTTTTAGGCTTGACAAAAATTACTTTGACAGTTTTAAGATTCTTACGAAGCCTATTCGGACTTTTGTTTCAGCATCAGGTGCAAATCCTGGTGCGGGCGGGGAGTCTGAGCTAGCTGGAGCTGTAAAAGTATTCCCGCTAGCTGCGATGGGAATGAAAGAGGTGCCAAAAGAGGCACCACCTGATTCTCCTCCGTTAGCAGATTCTTTAGAAGAGTATCGACTCTCTGTTTTAGCAATAACAGCGTCAGCCGACACCACATCTATTTCGTACGATGAAATAGACCAATATATGCTTATGGTAAATTCTGCCAGCGTATCTGCTAAGCGACAAAAAGAAGTTGAGATACTACGGTTCGAGCCATCGTTTAAGTTTACCAGTGACACGTTAAGAAAAAGAGTCATCCAAGAAGTTTTATTCCCCTTTTATAGACCACAATATGGGTCAACATGTAATTGGGCTTTTTCGAATTATCATACGTTAAATTTCTTTTATACAGATGAACCAGAAAGAACGGCTTGGGAAGAGCGCTGTGTCCCCATGGGCCCTGCACTTGCTCGAATTCCCTCTAGCTCTGTGTTGATATACCCTGCAATGTCGGCAAGCTCAGCCGGGATTGTTCGCTCTGCGAACAGTCAGCTTAACGGCTTGACGCCATACCGCCCAACAGGCTCTTTCTCTTTTGAGTTCTATATAAACCCTCGATATACAACTTTCGAGCGAGGCGGAGAGTTCAGGGCTGGAACATTGTTTCACATGTCAAGCTCTTTCGCTCTTTCTTTGGTCGCGGGTGATTCGAAAGACGACAACGGGTACCTGGATGGATATCGCTTATTACTGCAATTGTCCCACAGCGCAGACATTCCGCCTTCTAAGATTGCGATGGATACCCTGGCAGCACCTTCAGCAGGTCATCTTGTGTATTCTTCATCCAACAATTCTTTGAAAAGAAATCATTGGCACTATTGCTGCGTTCGGTGGGGTTGGCATGATCAGAACTCAACTGGATCGTTCTTTATTGACGGTGAAGAGAGGGGCACATTCTTAATTAGAGATATGTTCTTGACAGCCAGCGGGTTGACTCAGTCTGGAAGTTGGCTTCAAGCAACAAGGTTGGATACGGTTCGTGATTCCGGAAGAGAGCGAGGCGCTCCGGATGCGCTCTTTGTGGGTAACTATTATGATGGTCCCAACGATGATTCACCAACTTGGGGCGGCGCTGGAACCGACTCTTATATTGCACAATTCTTTAATCCTACCGCAGCGTACAAGGATGGCATAAAAAACTTTTATCCAACAATCGATAAAGACTCTGTTGATTCTCCCACTGAACCGACGATCTATAATTTCAGTCATCCTCTTCAAGCAGAAGTGCATGAGCTAAAGATTTACAGCCGATATCGTGATGATGGTGAGATATTAACTTCTAGCGTTGATGGGATAGAAAACCTTTATAGCGCGTCTTCGGACGGTCTTGAATTTTATGTTCCACCATTTTTCATGAAAGATACTAAGACTAGAGATATTTTTCAAACACCATTCCAGACTGTACGTGGCTCCACTGATGATCCATTCAACGTGCCATTGTCTTTTGGCGTTGGTGGTCATTATTTGAATCTAGAGAATTTCACCAAAGAGCTAGTACAAAAGCAATGGCCCCGGCTTTTTAGATTAACCGGAAGCACCATAGATACAGATACTGGGTGGCAAAGCTGTAATTACTTCTTAAATACAACGGGTAGTGTAAGAAAAAGAAATTTGACAATTCTTCCGTGTGATAACGGATTGTTCAACCAGAATTTTGGTCTCTTGGAACAAGTTGTCACTTCCTCTGATTCCTTAAGTTTATTTGTCGATGATATGGGAACAAGAAGGCTGAGTTTGATTAGCTTGAACAATCTCTTACCGACTGGGTCAATTGGAGAAGGGCTGCTTGGTACCGAAACAGCTGGCTCGATATCGCAAGCTTTGCAAGGCCCAACGCCAGATGATCCCTCTGTACCAGCTGGAGCCATCCTAACGATTTATAACAGAACACGTGATCCATCGTCTAATGAAGTTTCTTTCTTCGATGCTAGTAACCTGTTTTATGGAAACAAGATCGACCCTGGCTCGTATGTTTTGACAGACCCTCTTATAACTGGCTCTTCCGGGCGTGTTAAAATTACTCTTAAAGATAACGGCCGCGGAAATCTATACAGGGCAGATGCAACAGGTAGTCACCCATTGTGGTCTACTGTTGGCACTATAATGTACGAAGAGGGTCTTGCTGTCGTAAAGACACCGGTTATACCAAGGTTCGGAAGAGATCGATTTGAGGTCAATCTGAAGGGACAGCAGAATATCTACAACCTAAGAATGAGTGTCCCGGCTGAGGAAGGGAATTTAGATCTTTCAGTGAATCCATCATTCAAGAATTTGGCGCCATCAGGCTTGACAGCTGATTCGTTATCTGACTTTACTTACATAACGAATGTTAACTTTTTGGATGAAAACCTTAATGTTATACTTAAGTCTCACTTCTCTCAAGCGATTGTGAAGAGGGTTGATGATAGGTTTGTCGTAAGAGTTAAGCTGGATTTTTAGTGCACTATATTCTAGGTTTAGATATATCAACCTCAAATGTTGGGTGGTGTATCTTAGAAAAAAATACGGGTCGATTTGTGGATGCCAGTGCGGTATTACTGGGCAAGGTCCCTTGCGTATTTCAGAAAGCTGAGAATGTAAGGCAAGAATTGAAAAACATACAAGACCGCTATAATATTACTCATGTAGCTATAGAAGAAAATCTTCAGGCATTTCGGCCAGGATTTTCTAGCGCAAAAACTATCGTGACTCTCGCGCGGTTTAATGGGATGGTTAGCTTAATGTCTTATGATGTGTTTGGTCTGTCCCCCTCTTTTATCAATGTGAACCATGCAAGAAAGAGGGTTGGCCTTAAGATAGATAGAAAGTCTGAAACTAGCACGAAAGACCAGGTTCTAAATTTCGCAAGAGGAAGAATATCAAGCTTTGAGTGGCCGATGCGCACGCTCAAGTCAGGCCCTAGAAAAGGTCTTGTACTCTTTGCTGATAGCTGTTATGATATATCAGATGCTTATGTTATAGCTTCTTCTTGTGTGAAAAATGAGTGATGACCACCTTATAAGAAAAAGAGTAAATCTAGTCCAGCGAGCTTTCGGAACATCCATCTTAGATAGAGATGGCGTGAATGTTGCAGTAAGCTGCGTCAACTCGAAATGCTCTTCTTACGGAAACCAAGCAAAGAAAAAACTAACTCTTCGTGTTGATAATGAGTTTTTTCACTGCTGGGTTTGCGGCTTGCGAGGAAAGGGTCTTGCATACTTTTTCAAACGCTATAAGCCGAATTATCATTGTACAGCGTCTGAGATTTTTGAAAAAAAGGTTACAGAAAAAAAAGAAGAGGAGTTACCTCCAGTTACGCTGCCCGAGAATTTCTCTTTATTGGCAGCCCTGGCAAAGAGAGCAGACCCCGATTTGAAAGCATGTCGCAATTATCTTTATAATAGAGGGTTTTCCGATAGAGACCTATGGTATTTCAGGTTGGGTGCTGTTTCTTCTGGGCGGTTTCGTAGAAGGATTATCATACCCTCTTTTGACGGTGATGGAACGCTTAATTACTTTACGGCACGCGCGATTGACGAAGACGTCGGCAGGAAGTATATGAACCCAAGAGTAAAAAGAAGCGAGATTATTTTTAATGAAATAAACATCGATTGGGATGATGAGCTTACAATTGTCGAAGGACCATTTGATTTGATGAAAGCCAACCAAAACTGCACTTGCTTGCTGGGCAGCTCATTGAGCGAAAAGCACTTCTTGTTTCAGCGAATCGCAGCGAACAAGACACCGGTCCTGCTTTCGCTCGACCCAGATGCAAAAAAGAAGACTCAAGACATCGCCAAGCTGCTTAACTCTTTTGATGTTGATGTTAGGGTTGCAGATGTTAGACCCTACAGCGATGTAGGTGAGATGCCATTGGGCGAATTTGAGAAATATAGGAACGAAGCGAATCCATGGTCGGATATGGATAGGTTGAGAAGCATGATTGACTCTATCAAATCGGGTTCACTAATATGAGGGGATTAAAGTTTGTCTTTTAAGTGCGCACATTTTGCAGATATACACTTCAGGGGTCTTACACGCCATGATGAGTACAGGAAGGTTTTTGAGCAAGCGTATGCTGAGCTGCGTATACTGAAACCTGATGTCATTTTCTTGGGCGGTGATATTGTACATTCTAAAACGCAAGGCATCAGTCCTGAGCTTATTGAGATTTTAAGGTGGTGGTTGACATCTCTAGCAGAGATTGCTCCTGTTCATATTATTTTAGGTAATCATGACGGGTTGATGCTCAATGAAGATCGACTTGACGCCATTACCCCGATTGTTAAAACGCTGAACAATCCAGACATCTTGTTAATGAAGGGGACAGGTGTGTATCCGACTGGCGTTCCTGGATACAACTGGTGTACGTTCTGTTGCTTTGATGTTAAGTCCTGGCCGGATCTTGCCCCTCCTGCAGAGGGTGTCAATCTAGCCCTGTATCATGGCCCAGTTAATGGGTCGCTTACAGACCAAGATTGGGAAATAAACGGTGATAGCGTCAAGGTTGACTTTTTCAAAGATTACGACTTTGCTCTGCTTGGTGATATTCATAAGCGACAGTTTTTAACAGACACTGTCGCGTATCCAGGTTCAACCATTCAGCAAAATTATGGTGAGGATGTTGAGAAGGGTTTCTTGTTCTGGGATATTAAGGACAAGGAAGATTTTACCGTTAAGTTTATCCCACTTCATAATCAGCATGCTTTCAGGACCATTCAGTGGGCTGGTGATGTTGTTGAAACTATAGAGCAGATACCGGATGACTGGGTAGGGTCCCGGTTTCGAATAGCTCACAAGGGGATAAACCAGCTAGATTTTCGACAGCTCCAGTCTGCTTTAAAAGAAAAGTTTGATGCGTTTGAGGTCGTTTCTAAAAACGAATCTTCCGCGATGGCAGGGGGAGAGGTAGAGATAACAACCTCGATTGGAAAGATAAGTCGCAATGATCTGCGTAGCTTCTCGCAGCAAGACAAGCTGATGTCAGATTTTGTAGCAAAGATGGAACTTGAGGAAGATGATCGAGAAAGATTGAGGAGCCTGCATAAAGACATTTTTAAGAGATGCGTTCAGCAAGCGACAAATAAGTCTCACCAGTGGAGATTACGAAAGCTTTCCTTTGATAACACTTTCGGCTATGGAGAGAGCAATGTCATCGATTTCGATGCGCTAAGTGGGATCACTGGAATCTTTGGTAAGAACAGATCAGGCAAATCTTCAATCCCTGGCACGCTTGTTTACTCGCTCTTTAATTCTACAGATAGAGGAGTGCTTAAAAACGTACACGTAATCAACAACCGGAAAACTTTTTGTCGAGCTACAACGGATTTTTCCGTTGGCGGAGAAATGTACAGAGCTGATCGTCAAACGATAAAGAGGATCAGTAGAAAGGGCGTTGTGTCCGCACCTACGAACCTTAATCTTTTTAAGGTCGGCTCTGACGGCGAACCCATCGAAGACAACACAGGCGAACAGAGGCGTGAAACTGAGAAAGTTTTACGAACTCTTGTTGGTAGCGTGGATGATTTTCTAATGACATCGTTCGCGTCACAGGGCGAGATGAATGCATTTATTAGGGAGGGCTCAACTCGAAGAAAAGCAATACTCACCAGATTCTTAGACCTGCAGATGTTTGATGACATGTTAAAAATAGCCAAGAACGAAATGTCTGAACTTCGAGGTGAGATGAAATCAGCTCCAGACAAGAACTGGAATTTGCTTGTTGAGGAGCAACAAGAGCTACTTTCATCATTCCATGAGGAGAGAAAAGAGGTAGAAGAAGAATTAGAAGAGCTAAAAGAAGAAAGGGATGAGTTGAAGATTAAGATGGCAGCGCTACCATCTGCTGGAAAATACACTAGAAACCAAGTCAACGCGCAACTACAGAAGCTTAATGGTCTAGAAGGAAAAGCAAATACACTGGAGAAAGAGATAATCCAATTCTCTACAGAGAGGGAAGGGGTTTCTAAAAGACTCGAAAAGATTGAAGCAATCAAAGAGCAATTTCCAATAGACGAGCTGCGGTCACAATCATCACTCTTGACTGGGCTTAAGCAGCAGGGTGAATTGTCGGATGCAAATCTTAATCTAGAAATCCAGCGCCTTGAATCCAAAAAGAAGCTTAGCAAAAAGCTTAAGCCTTGTTCGTGCTTTGAGCATCTTCCAACATGTAGGTATGTCAAGGATTCCAAGAAGTGCGAAGGAGAAGTAGACGATCAGAAGGCCGTCGTTTCCACTGCACGAAAAGAACTCAGAGCGATTAGATCAAATTTGGAAAAGCTCGCTTCTGCTGGAATTTCTGAAAAACTAGCCAAATACGAAACGATACTTCAGCAAGAGCAAGATCTCAAGCTTGAGAATTCTGAAATGAAACTGCAGATGAAAGAACTAGAATCCAGCCACCAGGAGCTGCTAACATCTATAACATCAGGTAAAGACTTGCTTAGAGAGATGAGACTAAGATCAGTTGACGATGAGAAAGACAAGGAAGTCTTAAAGATGCAACAGGACTTGGCAAGAGTAGAGTCTCGTATATCCGAGCTTGATGGAAGTCGTCTGTATCTTGCAGAGCAGATTAGTGTCACAAAACAAAATTGCTCGAATCTTGTAGATGAAAAAGAGAAGTTCAGCGCAATCAAGTCAAGGTGGGAAACTTATAACACATTTTCTCAAGCTGTTGATAAAAAGGGCATTCCTCTAACGATTCTTTCTCTGCAGCTACCACAGATAAATGCTGAATTAACAAAGATACTTCAGGGTGTTGTTAATTTTGATCTCTCACTTGAGGCAGACGGTGACTCAAATAATATGGACATCTTTATAGACTATGGAGATTCAAAACGGATAATAGAGTGCGGTTCTGGCATGGAAAAAATGATAGCTTCGCTTGCCCTAAGGGTCGCTCTTATCAATATCTGTAATGCACCAAGAAGTGATGTGCTTATAATCGATGAGGGTTTCGGCGCTTTGGATGATAAGAATATTGAGGCATGTTCTCGTCTACTAATATCTCTCAAAAAGTATTTTTCAAATATCCTTATTATTTCTCATGTTGATGCAGTGAAAGATATCGTGGATAATGTTTTAGATATCCAGAAGGTGGGTAAGGATGCAAGAGTCACATATTCCGGAGCTTGATTTCTTCGTTCCCCTGGATTGTCCTGTATGCGGTCTTCTGATGCGAGACATGAGAGATTCTGTCCAATATTTAGAGACCAAGTGCTGCGTTCAGTGCTGGATATCGCTTGTAGAGCCTTTGAGAAAAATAAAAGAAGATGATGATTATTTCCCATCAGAAGAAGATATTTCAACCCATAGAGAAAAGTTAGCTCAATCCGAAATAATTAAAGACGAGGAGTTTTAGAACATGTTAACATTAGAAGAAGTAAGAGCGCTTGGTGAAGTCCTGAATACAACTTGGGGACGGTCTAGTAGCAATATGAAGGTTACGCATCGTTTAGAGGGTGATAACCTGGACTTACAAATACAGTCAATCGTTCACTTTGATGGCTCACGTTCATTGAACCCCCAAGTGCTTAGGGAAAGAGAGATTGCAAACGCTATTTTTACTGATGCGTTAAAGAAGGTGAAAGCAGACTTTAAAGATGCAACCGGTCGAGCACTAACCGTTAAAGAGATATCTCGTGATGATGATATTGAGTTGATTCAGGCGACTTCAGTTAGCCCAAGAAAAGTCGCGTATTTTCGGTGCCAGTTAAGACTACAAGTCAGTTGAGGTCTTATGCCGCCTCTGAATAAGCAAAAGCAAGTTGCAGAGATTGTTAAGTGCGGTAAAGACCCTACTTATTTTATCAATCGCTATGTTCAGATCCAGCATCCGATCCGCGGTAGGATACCATTTCATACCTTTGCGTTTCAAGATGACTGTCTTCAACATTTCAATGATCACCGTTTTAACGTTGTCGTAAAGTCACGCCAGCTTGGCCTTTCAACGCTGTCAGCAGCGTATGCTGTTTGGATGGCTCTTTTCAGAAAAGACAAGACGATTCTTGTTATCGCTACGAAGCTGGCGGTTGCTCAAAACTTTATTAAGAAGGTAAAGATTGCGTTGTCTGGTATCCCAAAGTGGATGTGGATTACAGAGATAACTGCAAAGAATACCCAGGCAATTGAATTCTCAAATGGTTCAGCGATTAAAGCTGTTCCTACGTCTGATGATGCAGGCCGATCAGAGGCCTTGAGCCTCTTGATAGTTGACGAGGCTGCGTTCATTAGAAACTTTGATGAGCTATGGAAGGGATTGTATCCTACCCTTTCAACCGGTGGCCGAGCAATAATCGTAAGCACCCCGAACGGAACGGGCGGCCAATATTATGACATCTACCACAACGCAGTTAACGGTGAGAATGAATTCAACGCCATTAAATTACCTTGGGATGTCCATCCAGAGCGAGGCGACGAGTGGTTCGAGAACGAGTCAAGAAACTTAAATAAGCAGCAGATCGCTCAAGAGCTGCTTTGCGATTTCCAGGCATCTGGAGAGACGTTTCTTTCGACAGATGATATTATGAAATTAAGGATGCAGATAAAGCAGCCTCTTGAGAAGTGGGGTCCAGAAAATGCAGTGTGGGTGTGGAAGTACTCGTTGGCAGACCACCAGTATATCATATCTGCCGATGTTGCTAGAGGCGATGGCAACGATTATTCTACATTTCATGTTATAGACACAACCGAGTCAGAGGTCGTTGCAGAATTTAAGGGGAAAGTACCCCCTGACCAACTTGCGTTTCTCTTAATAGAGGCTTCCAAAAGATATTCTGAAGCGTTAATATGTCCTGAGAATAACACATACGGCTACGCTGTGTTAATGAAATTAAAAGAGCTCGGGTGTAGAAACATCTACTTCAAAAAAGAAAAAGACAAGTTTAACGCTCTGTATGGAGACGGGTCCATTGGAAAAGCCGGGTTCGCAACCCAGGGAAATAGTCGACCACAGATCTTAACTAAATTAGAAGAGGTAATACGGAATGATAAGATCCTTGTGTATTCTTCGAGGTTGGTGGATGAGCTTAAGACTTTCGTATGGACCAATAATAAAGCCCAAGCTCAAAGAGGGAAAAATGACGATTTAGTCATGTCACTCGCAATTGGAGTTTGGCTTTATGATGCGAAAGGAAAGAAGCAAGTTAAGAGTATCGATATGAATGCAGCTATGCTTGCTGGCTTCGCCCTGAACAAAAGAGAGGCCCCAAAACAGAAGGACATGTCTCGCTTTAATCAGCAGGTCGGTATACTTACTGCAAGGGGAATGCCTGTCTCTATGGGTGAAGACCACCCAGCATTGTCGGGCTCCGCAGATTTTAAGTGGCTTCTTTAACCTTTATAATGGTTGGTGAGGAATTAGATGGCAAGTAAAGGAAATATCTTTCAACGATTAACGCAACTTTTTCGTTCTGGACCAGTGGTAAAGAGAAGAGTTAGGCAAAATGTTCCAGGACTCTCCACATCCGCAGCAGAAGTTTTTAAGCGCTCCCATAATGATGTCTATAGCAACACTTTAAGCGCCTATGGGTCGTTTGACAGAATGTCTAGATATTCTGATTTTGCTGAGATGGAGGCGACCCCAGAAATTGCATCAGCGCTAGACATTTATTCGGAAGAGACAGTTAGTCCTGATGAGCATGGTAAAGTGCTGCATATCTTTTGTGAAGACGAGCTAAAGAAAGAGCTTCTTGAGACGTTATTTTATGATACTCTAAACGTTGAATTTAATCTAGTAATGTGGGTAAGAAATCTCTGTAAGTACGGAGACTTTTTTCTTTTCAACGATGTTGATCCAAAGTTTGGGATTGTTAACGCATATCCCATACCAATCTCTGAAATGGAAAGGGAAGAGGGGTTTGATCCCGACAATCCCGGTGCCGTACGTTTCAGGTGGATCACCCAGGGTAACACAGTTTTAGAAAATTGGCAGGTATCCCATTTCAGGCTTTTGGGGAACGATGCATTCTTACCGTACGGCTCATCAGTGCTTGAGTCAGCTCGCAGGATTTGGAGACAATTAATTTTGATTGAAGATGCGATGCTCGTCTATCGCGTTATTAGAGCCCCAGAGCGCAGAGTGTTTTACATAGACGTAGGAAATGTCGCTCCTGAAGATGTTTCGGATTATCTCGAACAAGCAACGTCTACGTTGAAAAGAGCTCCAGTCGTCGATAGACAAAACGGGAAAGTAGACCTTAGGTATAACCCACTTTCTGTTGATGAAGACTACTTCATCCCTGTGAGAGGTGGTGATTCTGGAACAAAGATCGACACCCTTGCCGGTGGACAAAACACGGCAGCCATAGAAGATGTTGAGTATATTCAAAAGAAGCTCTTCGCTGCGCTAAAGATACCTCGTGCTTATCTTGGGTATGATGAAGAGATTGGTGCAAAGGCGACATTGGCTCAAGAAGACATCCGCTTTAGTAGGACGATTCAGCGCATTCAGAAAACCGTTATTGCAGAGTTAAATAAAATAGCAATGATTCATCTGTATGTTCATGGGTACGATGCCGAAGACCTTATCGATTTTGAGCTTAAGCTATCCAATCCATCTTCGGTCGCCCAGATGCAGAAACTAGAGTTGATCTCTCAGAGGTTCGACATAGCTGGTAAGGTTCCGGAAGGCATGCTTGACAGACGCTGGGTACAGAAGAACGTTCTGGGTCTTACTGATAAGGTGATTGAAGAGATTCATGAAGGAAAGATGCAGGATAAGATTGCAGATGCTGAAGTAGAAGGAGCTGGTGCTGAAGAAGGCGGCGAAGAAGGCGGGGGTGATGAAGGTGGCGGAGGCGGAGGTCTCTTTTCAGCAGACATCCCTGAAGATGGTCAGCTTCTGACAGCGCTTCCAGCAGATGGAGACAAAATCGGCCAGGACGACGATGACGATGACGATGATGATGATGTTATTGATATCGCAAATCTTTCTATTGACGATCCTGAGGCCCCAATAAAGGCACAGTCAGCTGTTCAGCAAAGAAGTAAAAAGTCATCTGGTGGACCCTTGAAAACCCACATGCCAGATTTCAGGACGATGGTAACGAATAAAAGGCCCCAGGACTCGATGAGAAAACCATTCGGTGATGATTATCTTCGAACTCAATTCGAGGGAACAGAATGGGAAGAGCAAGATAGTTATAGAAGAAAGACCGGTGTTCGACCGGTAATAACACCAGAATTAAGGGGTACATTCAGATCATTATCTTCAATCCTTACTCCTGAAGGCGGAGTGCTTCTATCTGAAGCGGATTTAAGTGAGGGAGACAATTTCGACCTCGATGAATACGATGCCGGAGAAATAGATGAAAGTTAAACACAACAAAAAAAGAAATGTCGGGCTGATCTTTGCGCAACTATCTCAGTATATTTCCGAAGCTCTTGTAGAGGGAAAGGTCCAAAAATCGAAAAAAGCTATTGATATTCTTCAAAAGCATTTTGTACCCGGTACAGAGCTGTTTAAAGAATTTCGGTTATTTCGTGCTATGATGATAACAGAAGTACCCTCTTCATCTCTTGCTAGTTCGATTATAACAGAAGCAAAAGGCGCTGCTAGAAACTTGGACATTAAGGTCTTAACGCAGCAAAAGTCTGCGCTCATTAAAGACATCAATTACATTTTAGGCGAGAGTACCTTTTATAATAGACGTGTTGAAGACTACAAAGAGTTTGCGACAGTACAAACTCTTTTATCACAATGGCGCTCACCTAATCCTGACATAGTCGTGTCTAGTAGGTTTGAGGGAGAATTACATTCATACCTTCTAAAAGAAAAGAGTAATAAGGATCTCGTTGATTTGAAGACACCACAAGCGAATCGTCTTGTTGTAGAGATTATGCATAAGAAAATAGAAGAAAAATTTGGTGCCTCTTTTTCACAAGACCAGATTGACCTTTTAAGAGAATATGTTTTCTCAGAAAATGACAGTGATGCATTCCGCTCTAAGCTGGTTTCAATTAAAAAGAACACGCTGAATTCTCTTAGCGAGTATTCCTTGATGTGCGAAAACAAAATATTGACGAACCAGCTGGATGAAGTTAAGCGCTCTGTGCAGTCTCTTGATGTAGATGACTTTAATGACGACTCTATATCAAAATATTTAACGTTAATGAAGCTTACTGAAGAGCTTACCACAGGAGATGAGTCAAATGGCCGACCTTAAGTTATTGACAGAATGGACTCCCTGGAATTATTCGAAAGAAATGATTGAAGAATCAAAAGCCCAAAATGGCGGCAAGCTTCTCATGAAGGGGGTATTGCAGAAATCTGATACTTTGAATCAAAACGGCAGAGTGTATCCAAGAGCTATTCTCGAAAGAGAAATCAGAAACTATCAGAAGTTTATTGCAGAGAATCGTGCTCTCGGTGAGTGCGATCATCCGGACAGCTCTGTAGTCGAGCTCAAGAATGCATCCCACATCGTTCGCGAGGCGTACATGGACGGCGATGTTTGTTACGGTGTTGTGGAGCTGCTAGACACCCCGTCTGGAAAGATACTACAGAGCCTTGTAGAATCCGGCGTCACTCTTGGTATTTCATCTAGAGGTGTTGGATCAACGAAAAGACAGGGAGACACAGATGTCGTCCAAGATGATTTTCAGCTTATTTGTTGGGACTTTGTTTCTGAGCCCTCGACTCCCGGAGCATTTATGATGCGTGAAGGTAGAATTCGAGAGGGAGACCTTAATAAGGTCTTCAACAAGACAGACAGGATCCACAGATTATTCAATGAAGTATTAGATTGGGAAGGAGAGCAAGATGAGTAACACATGGCCAAGACCCGGCCTCGGTATGGTCGGCGAGTATCAAAGAAGCGGTCTTCCCTTTGTAACGTCTTCAAACGGCGCTGAATTAAAGACCGCGACCAGCAACGTGGTGCAGATTTCTTTTCCTCGAGTAACTAGATGGTTCGAGGTGCGTGGTCTTGATGCAAGCAATTCCACCGCAGAAATTAGGATTGGGTTTACTGAAAACGGAGTAAAGGGCGAAGGCGCCGTCACTGGTTCCATACCAACTGGTGAATTTACAGACACCACAGGAAATCAGAAATTTGTCAAAGTCGAACCTCTTCCAAGTACAGAAGCTCAGAAGGCTACTCATGCGAATTATTTCGTTATACCGAGCGCAGAAACTTCTGAAGCACCGGCAATGCGATATGAATTAATGTGTACTGACCTCTTCTTGACAATGCACTCTGCTCACAACAGCGGGTTTTGTGTCATTGCCGGCTTAACAGACATTCCAAGAAGCTCTTTAAATCTTACAGGGTCTGCTGGGTACCAAGGAGTAGGATAATGGCGAAAATATCTCGTGATATGTTGAAAGCTGTAGTAAAGGAATGTCTTTTTGAGATTTTGCTGGAATCTACTGGTGAACCTAAAGGGTCTTTGATGGAGGCTCGTAAGCCTTCACCTAAGAAAAGAAGCTCAAGAGCAAGAACATCTCGTCCTGCTCTTGATTCAATATCTTTTAATAGCAAACCTTCGAAGCCAGAGGTTCGTCCACTCGACGTTAGTGGCATCACCTCAGACCCTGTAATGGCTTCAATATTTCAAGACACCGCGCAGACAACTTTGGTTGAACAAGCAGAAGCGGAGCGCGGTCGACCGGGTCAACCTACGGGTCCAGGAATTCCTCTTGACAGTGGAGTTGGAGCCGACGGATTAGGAGAAGCCTCAAAAAATTGGGCTTATCTCGCTTTTCATGATAAATCTGAGTAAAGAAACAACTTGTTCGAAATACATAGAAGTATAGTCTGGAGGAAATCACAATGGCTAAGAAAATCAAATTAACACCCGCTCTTTTGAGAAAGCTCGTTATGGAAGAAAAAAAGAAGATCCAAGAGTCACTAGAGCAGGGCGAAGAGAGTGTTGAAAAAGTAGATGCAGTAGAAGTAGAAGCGGGCGAGTACGCTGATTCTCTCGAAAAAGATATCGATCATATTGCAGCTCTAAAAATTCAAGAGCGTATACTTAAGAGAAAGTACGCAAAAGTTCAAGAAGCGAAAAAGCGTCTTGTTCGTAGAGTGAAAAAGAGTCGATAATCTTACCAATTTAATTTAGGAGTAAATAAATGCCCACACATACACAAACAATCGTAGAAACGCTACCGACCGAACAAGGTATGGGTACAACTGGTACCGCAACCGTTCAGGCTTGTTTCCCTGCATCACCTATGTATTCCGGTGATATAACTGATGATGAACGGAAAGCGCTTTTTACAGAGTTAGTTTTATCTCCAGTAGTGAATGATGGTGGTCATACATTCGGTGAATTTAACCGTGATTTTGTTGACGCTCCTAACATTGCTGATGTCGAGTGGGGTGGAGGCGGACTCCCGGGTAGCCCATACACTCCTAACCCTGTATCTCCTGGTCCAGGTAGCATTAATGCTTCTGACCAAGCTGATCCTCCAGATGGCTGGGGACAAACCCCACCCGAACAATGGGGTACAGGTGTAGGCTCACAGTTACAGCCCAGCGAAAGCTCTGCTCAGCAGTCTGGCGGAACTCTTGGTGACTATGTCATGGGTAAGGCTTGGGGTACTAATTCTTAATGGGCGTAACGCCAGGTAATCCAGATAGTCCGATAAGCATCGGCCGTAGAAGGGGAAGTAATCTAGATCATAGAGACGACCTCGGCTACGGCCGAGTTTCTTCTAAATTCCATGAGCCTCGAGTAAAGGGCTCTGTGTATCCTTACATCGATGAAGACGAATATGATGAAGAGATCGATTTAGGTTTAGAGATCGATATATTGGACAAAATTATAAACAAGTTTGCGACCCCTTACAAGAGCGATGATTCTTTAATAGGTCGATCCGCTGACCACAATGCAAAGGTTGATGGAAATAAACCACTTGCCCCCGTGCAGCAAGAGATTGCTACCGCTAAAGGAATGGTCCCTTTTCCAGCGATGTATAAGAAAAGGATACAAGTGGGGGGCGGAGTAGCTGGTGGCGGCACACGATATGTCCGAGGTTCCGATAGGGTGAAGACCGGTACTTGGGATGGATATTCGCATGCTCCAGAAGAGCTCGGCGGGCCAGAAGGTGTGAATGTTACTTTCGATGAATATATTAACGATGAAGAAGATGCGAATATTGTAAAGCTACGCAAAGTAGTTCGAGGAATACTTGACCAACAAGAGGAAGCGTAGAAATTACAAATGTAGGAAATCTCGCTTTGTCCGCAATACTTAACTGTAAGTGCACACAACTAAGGTGGATTCATGTCGACAAATCTTTATAAAGAGGCGATAGCAGAAGCGCAGCAGCTAAAGCTGCTTGCTGAGCAAAATGCCAAAAATAAAATTATAGAGGCACTCACACCGCGCATTCAAGCGATGGTGGAGTCCCAATTGTTATCAGAGCAGGAAGAAATCCAGCTAGTCGATGTCGAAGGACCGATAGCTGATGTGGTTTCTGATGAACTAATAGATGATGAAGAGGGAGAAGTTGAATCTTCCATTCATATTGATAATGCCGACGGCGTTGTCAATCTTACTGTATCTGAAACATTTCAAAAGAATTTGGGAGAGTTAAAGGCCCAATATACAAACTCTACGTCTTCCGATCGTAATAAGCTAGCCGAAAGAATTGCAAGGCTTCGTGGGAAGGTTAGGAGAATGGATGCATTGCTGAACGGTTTAAACGCAAATGCATTATCCGAACAGCAAAAGTCTGTAATTAAAAAGTCATACCAAAAATTGTTGGCAGAAGCCGTAACTTTACGCTCAGAGGCAATAGTTAACTCTAGCAATAAGAGTCAGGGCAACCGTCTAGCAATATTCGAAACACTTAAGGAGATGAATATAATGACTAACAAACGCAGCCGCGCCATCTTCAACCAACTTTTTGAAGCTGGACTCGGCGAATTAGATGAAATGGAATTGGTGCTCAGTGATGAGGACCTCGAAGCCCTTGGTGTTGAAGACGCTGAAGAGGCTGATGTTGATGCTCTAGACCTTGAGCTCGTCGCCGATGTCGGTGAGGACGAAGAAGTTGAAGGCGAGGAAGAGGAAGCTGAAGGTGAGGAAGAGGAAGCTGAGGGCGAGGAAGAGGAAGAAGTTGCTCTTGACCTTGGTGAGGTTTTCGAAATCGATCCCCGCATGCTGAAGATGGAGCTTCGTAAGCTTCGTAGAATGCGTGAAGCTACTGAAGGAAGTGTCGAAGCTACCGATATGGCTGACCAGTTTGGCGGCGGAGAAGTTGAGGACGAGTCTTTCATCGATGTTGATGAAGATGATCTCTTGAACGCTCTTGCTGATGAGCTTGGTGATCCTGGTGTTCCCACCCCAACTGTAGAGTCTCGTCGCCGCCGCGCTAGAGCAAGCCGTCGTAGAAGAATGGCCGAAAGACGTTCAGGTCGCCGTGCAACAAACTCAACAACTCGTGAGAACCGCGCTCTTAAGCAGCAGCTCTCCGAAATGAACCTTTTTAACGCAAAACTGCTTTATGTGAATAAACTGATGCAAAATCGTAATGTAAGTTCTAAGCAACAGCGTGCCATAGTCGAGGCCCTTGATAATGCCAAGACAATCCGTGAAGCTAAGCTAGTGTACGAAAGTATTACTCGCTCACTTAACAAGAAGTCCCTTTCAGAGGGCAAGAGAAGAGTTCTTGGATCTTCTAGTAAGCCAACTCGCAGAGGCTCTGCCGCTGTAAATGAGTCTGGCCAGACAGATCGATGGGCACGACTCGCTGGTATTAAAAACAAATAGACGCTAATCTTTAAAGGAGAAAAAGAAAATGTCAAAGAAGTTCACACTTGACACACTGACGGAAGGTATCCGTCAACGTCACCAAGGCGAATCTAACAAGCGCCTTACCGAAAAGTGGGCTCGGACTGGTCTTCTTAGGGGTCTCGAGAGCGTCCATCGTGAAAACATGGCAACGTTGCTCGAGAACCAAGCTGGTCAGATCCTTCGTGAGCAAAACACCCTTGGTGGTGGTGGTCTCACACCTGCTGCAGCTTCCGGAGATATCCGGGGCTTCACTAACATCGCTTTCCCAATCGTCCGTCGAGTCTTCGGTGGTTTGGTTGCTAACGAGTTAGTCTCAATCCAACCTATGAGCCTTCCTTCCGGACTGCTCTTCTATCTTGACTACACCTACGGCACAAACGTCGGTGGTACTGTCGACGGTTCAGCTGGCGCTGATACCAGAAACACGTACGACGCTGGTCAGTCAATTTATAATAACCCCGCGGGAATGGGCGTTCGCTCCGGTTCTCTTGGTACCGGTGGTCAGTATGACCTTGCTGGTTCTGGTTATTCTCGTGTCCACACTGGTTCAGACAGCGGTAACGCCGGTGCATCTTGGATCCTGAACGCATTCGTTCTTGGTACAAGCTCTGCTCAAAGTCGTTCATCCACCATTTCTGGTGGTGCTGGTTCAACCGGTGCAGACGGTCGTTTCCTTCAGTTTGACCCACAGGTTACACAGAAGATTGATGATGATAGCAACCCTTACTTCTTCGCTACCGTCCCGCTTGGTGCTCTTGGCTCCAACCTTGACGTAACAGCTGTTAAGGAAATTGCACTCTTCCATACTGGTACTGTACAAGGTGACCTCGCTACTTTTGGTGAGACATTCCAGGGCGGTCAGGGAGTTTACAACCTTCGTCGTCTCAACCAGCTCGTTAAGTCTGGTTCTTCAAACGGTACTATCGAACCTGATCCAATGGCGACAGCTCAGAAGGCTGGTTCTGCTATTCTGATGGTTCTGTCCGGTACTTCGGTTTCAAGCGATGTTGGTGGTTGGAGAATTACCTATCCTAAGACCAACTCACTGAATGTTGATTCTAGTGATGGTGACACTCTTGTCGTTCCCGTCTTCGAGTCCAACTTCAGCCAGACAAACGCACAGCCTCAGATTCCTGAGATTGACATCAAGATCGAAGCGATCTCGGTTGTCGCTCAGACTCGTAAGCTTCGCGCTCGTTGGTCACCAGAACTCGCACAGGACTTGAACGCTTACCACAGCCTTGACGCTGAGGTTGAGCTTACTCAAATCCTCTCTGAGCAGATTGCTCTTGAGATCGACCGCGAGATCCTCAACGACCTCCTTATGCAGGCCGATACGAACTACTACTGGAGCCGTAAGCCCGGCGACTTCGTCAACAAGAAGTCTGGTGCTGCTGCTGTCAAGGCATCTTCCCTCGCTGGTGGACCCGCCTTTACCGGTACTGTTCGCGAATGGTACGAGACTCTTGTCGAGACCATTATCGATGTTGCTAACGAGATTCACCGTAAGACCCTTCGTGGTTCTGCAAACTTCATCGTTGTTTCCCCTGATGTTGCTACTGTCCTTGAAGCCTCCGTGCTTTACAAGCCAGTCTACAGCATCGACGGCGACGGTCAAGTTGCTCCCGGTATGAGTCTTGGAGCCGAGAAGGTTGGTACACTGAGCAACCGCTTCACAGTCTACAAGGACCCCTACTTCCCACGCAACAAGATTCTTGTTGGGTACAAGGGTGGTAGCTACCTCGAGACTGGGTATGTATACGCTCCTTACGTGCCACTGATCGTTACTCCTACTATCTTCGCTCCCGAAGACTTCACTCCTCGCAAGGGTGTGATGACTCGGTACGGTAAGAAGATGGTGCGTTCCGACTTCTACGGAACAGTAACATGCCTTGGTATGGACGTCATCTAATCTGATTAGACGAAGTCAAAATATTCAGGGGCGGTCCTTTCGGGGTCCGCCCCTTTTATTATGTCAAATCTGAAGCTCACATCATACTTAAGTGTTAGCACGGTGCATGCATAATGACTGACCCCACCGGTCGCATCGACGTCTGTGGACTAACATTCCAACTTAAAGGAGAAAAATTATGCCTTCAATTAAAGTAACCCCTACGAAGGGTTTATTTCAGAGAGGTGGGACAACTACTATTCCCAACGGCACCCTCTCTGGACACAAGCAAGTTTGCTTGGCGAAGTCATCTGCTTATACTTTGACACAAGCTGATTGCGGATCAGTGATTACAGTCACAGGTACTACGACGATTACGCTACCTGCCGCTAGCACCAGCAAGGGATTCCACTTCCTGCTTTTCTCTGGTGATACAGGCACGCACACATATGAATCCGCAGGGTCAAGTGATATAAGCGCTTATAACGCACACTCGACTGCCGACAGTGGCGCGTATGTCACAAGAGCGCATGCAATTGACAGCATAGCGGTTACTGGTGACATCGGTAACAGAGTAGAATTATGGTGCAACGGCACCTGGTGGATTGCAACAGTAATTTCCGATGCAGTCGCAACAATGTCATAAAACATAAAAGCATAAAAAATAATAAGGAGATATAAAAATGCCAAAGATTCATTTAGACCCCACTTTAAAGGGGATTGAAATTAAAGAAAAGAACGCTGGAGTGGATGCAAAATTCGTCCAGGGTGATACAAGGGTCAGAAGCTCGCTGCAAACCTTAAGTGGTAATGGCGAGACAATTACTGTTTTAGATAAGGGTATGGTCATCCGCATTGATGCTGGAGGCGGTGCGCGCACAGGCACGATCCTGCAACAGGGTTCTGTTGACGGCCAGATCATAATTCTTGTTAATGTCGGGGGTGAAAAAATCACCATGGCTGCCGCAGGAACTTCTAATGTCGCATCCGGAACAGGGTGTGCTATAGACACTGGTACATCTTACCTTTGTGTTTACGACTCAACAGTCGGTGATTGGTTCCCTGCAGAGACTTGATATTTAAGCCTTTGTATCCAATATTCAAATGCCACCTTTCGGGGTGGCATTTTTTTTACTTTACTGTTTGAATTGTTGTGTTATATTGTAATTCCTTGGAGGATAGAACAACATGGCAACCACTAGCAAGGCAGCAACGCCAAAGCGAACTACTAAGACAAAGTCGACAACTACAACTACTGATACGACCGCGCTTCAGGCTCAGGTTACGACTCTCCAGTCACAGGTAGAAACTTTGACTTCTCAAGTCACAAACCTAACAGCAGCGCTTGAGGGTAGAGATATTGATGGAGACGGAATTCCAGATGTCGCTGGTCTTAAGGCTCGCGTTGATAATATTGTGAATTTTTTAAAGCGTAAGTGGGGCCAAGGTCCCATGGAACAAAACGGCATTCACTAGCCAAAACCGCCGTTTTTTGAAAAAAGTTCGAGAAGACATTTGTCGCCCTACATAATAGTTATCAGTAGGGTGATTAATGTCTTCTTTTGCTTATACTAAAAATCCAACTCCGTTTAGCTTTTTTGATACCGATACTGAGTTTCAAACAGAAGCAAATGCTATAGTTTCGTTTGTCAAGAGAAAGCTTGGTGACGATATTCTAAGCGTTGAGTTAACAAAAAAACAAATGTGGGCCTGCTTTGAAGAGTCATTTTTAGAGTACGGCCGTATAATCAATGAAGCAGACGCAAAGTCGCAGTTGACAAATCTTCTTGGATATTCAACCGGAAGTAACAAGACGGGATTATTTCCTAAGCAGAACCTGGAATTCCTCTTACGGATGGCTGAGCCGTATTCAATGGAGGCTGGTATTGGTGGCTCATACAACGAGGTTTCTGGTTCAATCCAGCTAGAATATAAGCGGCAAGACTATAACATCTATGACGAGTTAAAAGACGGGAACGGAACCCTCATTGTATCGAGTAGCCGAAATTCGCCCCGTACTAAGATGCGCATAAAAGAAGTTTTTCACTTCAGCCCACAGGCTGCGTATAGATTTTTTGACACAACATCAGCGGTTAATTATCTTAATAATGAATTTAGCTTTGAGTCATTTACACCAGAAACTATTTTTTACGTTTTACCTGTTTTTGAAGATGTCCTGCGAGCAGGCCAAATGGACATATCAAATCGAGTGAGAAAATCAAATTATTCTTACAGAATTATTGGCGAGAAAATTAGGATTTATCCTATGCCCACCGAGCTAACTGGGTCTAGTAATCCAATGAAGCTTTGGATTCGCGTCGCATTCGCTCCTGATCCATACGATCCAGACATTCAAGATGATACGATCTATGGTACGTCCAATTTATCAAACGTACCTTTTGGGAGGATGAGTTATAAGCATACAAATTCTGTGGGTAGACAATGGGTACGTGAATATACATTGGCGCTATGTAAAGAATTATTAGGGCAGGTCCGTTCCAAGTTTGCATCGGTACCGATTCCATCTGGGGACCTAAACCTTAATGGTACAGACTTGGTTTCGCAAGGACGCGAAGACCAGACAAGACTAAGAGACCAGTTGGTAGAATTATTAGACAGTCTTACCTATAGTAAGTTGTTAGAAGGACAAGCTACAGATGCAGAAAACATTATGAGAGCTTTAAAGGCAATGCCGATGCCTTTGGGCAAATCCATTATCATCAAGTGAGGTTTTAGAATATGGCGAGACTTTTCATAACCCCACGCGAACAGGACTTAATTTCTGATCTCACTAAAGAGATAATGAAAGATGTAGTAGGTCAAAAGATTTACTATTACGCTGTTCGTACTGATGTGACACACATTCATGATGTTTATGAAGAGGCCATCGACAAATATTTCGACCCGCCCCTTGAGATTGAAGCCCAAGTTTTGTGGTCACCGCAGACTGTTATCACGAATCGTTTCGGTTCTGAGCAACTTTATACTATCGAAGTGTATCTTCACTACAAAGACTTAATAGATAGAGATATAGACGTTCAAGAAGGAGACTATTTTTCTTACGGTGAAACGTTTTTTGAGATTACATCATTAACATGGCAGTCTAATATCTATGGAGAAATTGAGTATATGACAGGAGTTAAGCTTCTTGGCAAGCAAGCAAGGAAAGGACTTATCGATAAGCCACCAATCGGTCCAACTGATGAAGCATACTATCCTGGCGACCCTGACGCAATTCAACGTACGTTTATTCAGCAACGAGGTTTCGCTGAAAACGCGGAAGGCCCGACGGGTGATAAGAGGGCCCTAATAGAGCAAGGAAAATTACAACTGCCACCTGAGCCGGCACCGGCAGAAGTATCACCAGAAGGTTCACCCGGCGAAATAAGCTCTGCTTTCTACGACGAGAGTTAATATGGCAACAAGATATTCATTAACAAAAGGTAAGTACCAGACAGTTGATACTGGTTATGACAGCGGAGACGTCGTTGATGACTTCACTATACCCTCTTGTACGATAGAAGATGTTGATAGAGGAGTATTTGATTTATTCAACAAAGAGCTACCATTATTTTATAAGCGTAAAGATCAGCAGAAGCGTGTGCCTGTAATATTCGCAACAGGTGAGCGCTTCGCGATCTTGGCTAGAAACAAACCTTTGAGAGACAAGTCTAACGCATTAATTCTACCCTTAATTTCCGTTATAAGAACCGGCATAGACCAAGAAGGTGCAAAAGGCGCAGGACAATTTCAGGGCGGACCTATTACTATTAAAGCTCGACTAAGCGAAGATGACTTAAGATATCAAAGACTTCAGAACAATAATGGGTTCAAGAATTCAGACGAAAATGCTATAGCTGCATTTGACAAATTGAATAATGGTGACGGAGGCGGAACAACAAACGGCCGCCTTGCAACTCGCAGAGGTATGCCAGTGATACCAACGTCAAGCAGACGAGGCACAATTTTAATACCAAGCGTAAAGAAAAACTTGATGGAAATGATTCAAATTCCCCCAATTAAGCAGTATACTGCGACCTATGAGATTACTTTTTGGACGCAATACACTCAAGAAATGAATTCGATGCTCAATGTTTTGATGGGCGGTTATGTAGAAAATAGAAGGCGTACTTTCGTTATTGAGACTGAGAGCGGATACAGGTTTTCTGCATTTGTTGATGCGGCACTAACACCGCAGAATAATTTTGATGATTTTACAGATACAGAGAGACTAGTCAAATATAACCTAACAATGAGTGTTGCAGCATATATGGTCGCAGCTCAAGAGCCCGGGATGCCAGTGCCATTTAGAAAAACTGTTTCTTCACCTGATGTTGCTTTTGGCGTAAGTCAAACCATCGGTGGAGTACCGGCATCCCCACCACCCGCAGGAATCCCATCTGGTGATCCGATGGCATGGATTTTTGCCGGTACCACCCCAGCAGATGAAGGTGATCCACCCGGCGGGATAGGTTCACCGAGAGGTGCGAACGCAATTGGCGGGTTCCCAGGAACCCCAACAGTAGAAGTCGGAGGGCAATCTGCAGCAAATCTTGCAGGTCCAGCGAGATTAACGAGTCCGACGACTATAATTACAACTATCAACCCATTTACAGGAAAGAAAGAGCATCTCGAAATCATAATTTCAAGCGCGGATCCCAAGACGGGAGAAGCAGTTTTTAAGTTTAGTAAGAAGTCCCCCAGTGGCTTTGCACTCGATCTTGGGAAACTACTCAAAGATTGATAAAGCTATATGAGACATTTAGGCATCGTACGAAATAGTTATTTGTGATATAGAAGATCCAGGAGACCCGACTCATGGCAGAGCAAACATTTAGATCCCCAGGTTTTTTTGAGCGTGAAATCGACGCGACAGCAAGAGAAACCTCAATCGTAGGTACTCCAGCAGGTGTTGTTGGAACCGCACAAAAAGGTCCTGCGTTCGTACCGGTAACGGTCGGAAGCATGACAGACTTTATCAATAAGTTTGGCGATATTGATACAAACAGATTTGGTCCTTACGCTGTGCAAGCATTCCTGGCAAACAGGACTGCACTAACCTACATGAGAGTGCTAGGCGCCGGCGCAAATGAGACCACAACAGATATTGAGAACACCCAAAACAAGGGTATCGTAAAAAACGCAGGGTTCAAAATAGTCCCCGCTACCTCACAGTGGAACATCGATACCGCTCTCGGCGCAAGCGTTGGAAAGTACGATGATAGCTGCGTCCAGTTTCTTGTTGCGAAGCACTACGTTTCAGGCGCGACAGACTATTCTCACCCAATGTTCGTTGATAACCCTTCTTTCGATAGTTCGGGCGGAGACAACGTAAACTTGGTCCGAGGTGTTATCTTTACTGCTTCGGGAAGTCGTATGCAGATCCTTGATATTGGTGAAACTTGGACGAACATCCTAGACTCCAGAGCGAGTCTGCTTGAATCCAATTTATTCGCTCTGGCTGTGTCTTCATCAAGAGGTGGGGCTTACACTACTCAATATGGTGTAACAGATAAGTACGGCGCGAAAGTTGCTGGACCAGGTGTCAATATTATGACAGCGTCACTTGACCCGTCAAGCAACAATTACATTTCTAAGGTACTCAATACTGATCCGCTTAAGTTTTACGAGCATCAGCACCTTTTATACCTCGACTTTGCTGTTGAGGCAGAGATCGCTGGATTGCTGGAAGGTTCAGCTGGCTGCATTGGACTCCTCTCAGGCTCACAAGACCAGCTAAACAATGCGATTGACGGAAAAGCACTCGGTAGCTTCGGTCGTTTTGATACAAGATATACGACTGCTCAAACCCCCATGATTTTCTCGCAACCTTATGGTGGCACTGAGTATGAGCTCTTTCACTTCGAGTCACTTTCTGATGGTGAGTATGCAAATGACAACGTAAAGATCACCATAGCTAATCTGCGGGCTTCTACCGATGGAAACTATCCGTACCCCGAGTTCGAAGTTCAAGTTAGAAAGTTCGATGATTCAGATATGGACCCGAAAGTATTGGAGACATACCCTGCTTGTAACCTTGATCCTGGCTCTGAAAACTTTATTGCTAGAAAGATCGGTGATTACAAGGCACGATACAACTTTGACGCAGACTCTGATGCAGAAAAGAGAATTATCGTTACCGGACGTTACGCAAACGTATCTAACTTCGTTCGCGTAGTAATGAAAGAGGCAGTGTATAACCGCCTTATTCCGAAAGATGCATGTCCGTTCGGCTTCGAGGGACTTCCGGTTCTTAAAACAACAGATTCTATGACAGACAACGCCGCGAACCTTAAAGAGAATGGTGTTGTTTACGGAAATGTTGTTGATGATACCGACTCGCCAGGTGGGCGTATGTGGGGTGCAGGCGATTCGGATGAAGCTAATGCAGGCGCAGCGCTTCTTAGATCGATTGTACCGCCCCTTCCCTTCCGCTTTAAGATTACTCGAGGTAATGTAAAGAACAATTATTCAGGTATGGCAGGTGACCCGAGTTCAAGAGAGATTGTCGATAGACGCCTTAACTGGGGTGTTAAGTGGTCTCGCTGTCCTGAAACAGGTAGCATGGACAACGCGAACCTAAACGTTAACGCTTCTAACATTGCGAATCCGCTTATTAAGGCATACGCTAAAATGAACGGAATCTCTCTTCTAGATACAGTCGTTACCGGTTCTGGTAAGAATGCTTTTAACGCCAACAAATTCACTCTTGCTAGAGTTGCTCTAGTCGGAACTGGTAGCGGTGGATCAGCTAAGACGCTTTACTGGCTAACAGGAAGCGGTGAAGAAGTCATGAAGGAAGCTTGCTATATCAGAAATGGTGTACCCGACTCCCAGAATTACGTTATTATGGATCCTGATAAGACCAACCAGGGTCGTGTAACGCTGGCTACGCTTGTGCAGTCAAGCTCTGTTAAGTTCAACCGCTTTACAGCATACACTGCCTTCAACATTCCGATGTACGGTGGTTTTGATGGCGTAAACATTCTTAATAAAGAAATGTACTATATGACTGATAGGGCTGCTTCGACGGATGCCACAACTGGAGGGTTCACAGGATACGCTTCTGATGAGTTCGACCAGGGAACGATTGGTCTTTCACCATCGTATAGCGATGGTTCCTTGGCTAACCAGTCTGGACAAGGAAGACTCAATAACAGCATCGCGGCATATCGAAAAGCTGCTGAGATCATGACAGATGCGATGACTACAAGAATTAACATTCTAGCTATCCCTGGTATTCGTGATGCATACGTTACTGATCATGCTGCTCTTAAGACGAAAGAGTACTCAATGGCCATGTACGTGATGGACATCCCATCCTGGACCGAAAGCGAAACACGCTTATTCGGCGGTGAAGATAGCTCTAAGATCGCTAGTGCATCCTACTCATTACCAGATGTCAGAGAAACAGCTGAACAGTTTGAGTCAAGAGTATTTGATAATAACTACACAGCAGCTTACTTCCCAGATGTGTACATCACAGACTCTACCACGATGAACAAGGTTCAGGTTCCAGCATCCGTCGCAGTAATGTCTGCCTTAGGATATAATGATAAGGTCGCGTATCCCTGGTTCGCACCAGCAGGATTCAATCGCGGTGGATTAGGGATTGTAAGTAACACAGCTGTTCGATTAACAGCGGGTGACAGAGACGATCTATACGATGCCCGTATTAACCCAATCGCGAACTTCTCAGATGGAAGCTTCGTGATATTCGGTCAGAAGACTTGCCAGCTTGCTAAGTCTGCTCTAGATAGAGTCAACGTTCGTAGAATGTTATTGGAAGTCAAGAGACAAGTTGTTGCAGTCGCTGACAAGATTCTGTTCGAGCCCAACAACGACGCTACCCGCGCTCGTTTCATCGGTCAGGTCACACCGCTTCTCGCGACGATTCAGTCCCAGCAGGGTATTGAGTCTTTCAAGGTCGTGATGGATGGTAGCAACAATACAACAGAAGATGTTGAGAACAACAGACTAAACGGACGCATTGTTGTCGTACCCACTAGAGCAATCGAATTTATTGCTATAGATTTTATCATAACAAACAGTGGCGTAGATTTTGCGTAGTATAGTTAAAAAGAGATTACAGGAGATTATTTCAAATGGCTGAACTTACATTTAAGAGCCCGGGTGTTTCTACCAAAGAAATAGACCTTTCGGGTCCGACAGTAACCGGACCGAGCGGAGTACCAGCTGGAGTTATCGGAACAGCAGATCAAGGACGAGCATTTGTTCCCATAACAATGGCGACTTTCTCTGATTTTGTGGCTGAATTTGGTAACACCGATGGCACGAAATTCGGTCCAATGGCAATGAGGCAGTGGTTGCAATATACCCAGGCGGGAACCTATCTTAGGGTTCTGGGCGCTGGTGACGGCAAGAAGAGAGCAGCATCAGGTGCTGTAACAAATGCTGGCTTTATTGTCGGTGAGCAACTCCCCAAAGGAAACGGAATCTTGGGTAGGAATACCTACGCTGGTGCAGGCACATCGGGCGGCGGTGCTCTTGGTCGTGCTTCGTTTCTGGCAGTTTGTATGTCTGCCCCTGATGGTACTACTCTCCCAAATACATCGAACACTTATCTTACAGAAGCCGGCCTCCAGGCAAGCCAGCCAATTCTTAGAGGAGTTATTCTCGCTGCGTCTGGTGTTTTACCAGCGCTGAGTGCTTCTAGAGCTGCAACTGCAACTGCTTCCACCGGTAGTCGTGGCGAAGCTGGATACGGCGGTGGTCTTTTCTCTGGGAATAATATTCCTCTCGGGGCCCCAACAGCTCAGAACCTCTGTGCAGCCACATCGTTTGGTACTGCTGCGACTAAGAACGCTGGTTCTACACTCGGGGCTGTTGATATCGCTGGTGGAAAGCAAGAATTCGTCCTTTTATTAAATGGCCACACGCATACAGACTCATTCCCCACAGTTATTACTGCATCATTCGATCCGCAGGCACCGAATTACCTTGCTAATGTTCTTAATACTGACCCTATGGACCTTCAGAAGGCGGGCCACTATCTTTACACTCACTATCCTGTATACAGCAGCTTTGCGGTTCCAACCGGCTCTGGTTTGATGAACTACAATTATGAGCCTGCCGTAGACGGACTAGTGGGGTCAACGCAAAAGAAGATGGAAGACATCGCGTTCTTGGTTACTTCTTCGCTTGGAAGAAATGCTGGCAGCGCTACGATCCCCAACTTTGAAGGATTCCGTGATCGGTTCCGCACTGCTGCGGCACCAAAAGTTATATCTCAAAATTACGGTGGTTCACCAAAGGACCTATTCCGTATCTGGTGTTTGGACGATGGCGCTATTGGGAACCACCGTGTTAAGATTTCTATCGACAACATCGTGAAATCGACAAATGTTAACAACAAGTATTGTGTATTCGATCTTGCAGTTAGAGACTTTGAAGATACTGATGACCTTCCCGTAGTTATCGAGAAATTCCCCAAGCTTTCTCTCAATCCTCTCGATGAAAGATACATCGCCAGAGTAATCGGTGACTATCACCTGTATTATGACTTTGACAAGAGGGTAGGCTCTCAGAAGCTTGTTGTTGAGGGAAGCTATCCTAACCGTTCGAACTATATCCGCGTCGAACCGGTAGACGCTCTTGATAAGGGCGAAATCCCCGCTGATGCAGTACCTTGCGGTTTCCGCGGTATTGATCACCTCGTGACTTCTGGTTCGAGCATCTTTAAGATGCAATCGGCCGACTTCGCGGGAGACATTGGTCTTGGTGCATTTGCAAGTGCAGACATAGTTCAACCACCTGTTCCACTGCGTTCAACGGTTGCTAGAGGGCTGTCACCACGCAAAGTCCTTGCATCTCAACTCTACTGGGGTATCCAGTTTGAGAAGAAGCAAAACAGGAAAGAGCCGAATAAGAGCACTGTTTACGACGGTTCTATGGAGCAGTGGGGCACGTATTTCCCAAATTACGCACAGACTACACAGGCTGCCTTAGTGGGAGATAACGCTGGTGTTGCCGACGCGGGTGGTACGATTCTTGACTGTGACCGCTTTAACAATAACAAGTTCTCGCTTGAGAATATTCAGGTTATCGTAACCTCTGCCGATAAAGCAGATTCGAGCCAGTGGGCAGCCGCGACGTATCGTCGGAACGGCGCAGCAGAAAGTATGGAAGACGTTGATGGTACTACAAAGACAACAGCGTCAGGGCTTACGAGACTTCTTAGCGTAGAAAAAGACTTCGGCCTTTCCTCGGCAAGAAAATTCCTCAAGTTCTCATTCCTTGCGCAAGGTGGCTTTGACGGATTAAACATCTTTGATAGAAATAAGTTCGAAATGACTTCTACTGCCTGTAAGAGAGAGATGGATGATTCGGAACAGGGCGAGACAAACGGTCCCACTGTTGCTAGTTACCGAAAGGCGCTAGACATTCTTGAGCAAAGAGCAGACGTAAATATCCAACTCCTCGCGATTCCCGGAATACGTCATGAGTCTGTAACTGACTACGCAATCACGACTGTTGAAGATCGCTTCGATGCGCTCTACATCATGGATATTGAGCAAACTGATACTCTTGGAAAAGTAGTGACAGGCTCAGCTTCCATCGTCAGTGTTACGAATACAGTGGCAGATTTCCAAAGTCGAAATCTTGACTCTTCATTCGCAGCTGCATACTTCCCTGACGTTATCATGGAAGAAGTGAATACAGGCGGAAATGTTGTGGCGCCAGCTAGTGTTGCGGTCCTTGGGGCATTTGGTCTAAATGATAAGATCGCATATCCCTGGTTCGCTCCAGCCGGTTTCACACGTGGCGCTCTTAAGCATGTTAGAGAAGCTAGCGTGAAGCTGAACAGAGACAACCTCGATGCACTGTACGATGTGGATATCAATCCAATCACTGCATTCCCTCAATCGAAGGAAGTTGTTGTCTTTGGTCAGAAAACACTTCTTGCAGCTCAGAGCGCTCTCGATCGAGTCAATGTTCGTCGCCTGCTAATCGATATTCGACGCCAGGTACGTGCTATCGGAGATACATTCCTCTTCGAGCCAAACAGAGAAGCAACGCTTGCAAGATTCTCTGCCGCGGTTAACCCGATCCTCGCAAGAATACAGCAACAGCAGGGTCTTGAGAGATTCAAGGTTCAGATTGATGCAACAACTACAACACAGGCTGATATTGAGAATAATACAGTAAGAGGAAAGATATTCTTACAGCCTGTCCGTTCGGTCGAATTTATATCACTAGATTTCGTGGTAACTAATGCCGGCATGGACATTTAATTCAAGAACTATATAGTTAAATAAGAACAAGGAGTAAATCAAAATGCCAGAAACATTATCAGTTACCGATATGTTGCCGAACAAGTTCGAGCCGAAAAGAAAATTTAGGTGGGTGTTCGCAATTGAAGGTATTGACGCATTTTTGATCAAGACGGCTGCTCGCCCTACAATGAACACCGCTGAGGTTGAAATTCCCTTTATTAACTCTACCCGCTTTATTGCTGGTAAGACGAAGTTCGACGCTTTATCAGTCACACTTCACGATCCGATTGCTCCTTCAGGTGCACAGCAGGTTATGGAATGGGTTCGTACCCACTATGAATCTGTCTCTGGTCGCGGTGGTTATGCTGACTTCTATAAGCGCGATTGCCAGCTTAAGCTGCTTGACCCCGTAGGTACGGTGGTTGAACTTTGGGATATGAAAGGATGCTTCCTAACCTCAGCCGCTTTCGGTGACCTGGACTATGGTTCAGAAGATCCGGCAGAAATCTCATTGTCGATTCGTTTTGATAACTGTGTACTTCAATACTGATTATCGAAAACAATCTATCCTAAAGAGAGCGTGTTATCACGCTCTTTTTTTT